>Ga0157376_10001904_pt1 | contig 13934 bp, 11 predicted proteins | sample M45metaG_FD_121801 | JGI IMG/M metagenome (GOLD analysis project Ga0157376, IMG submission 121801) | Miscanthus rhizosphere microbial communities from Kellogg Biological Station, Michigan, USA - M4-5 metaG | ecosystem: Host-associated > Plants > Roots > Rhizosphere > Soil | place: USA: Michigan... | reverse complement strand
GCGTTTCAAAAACCGCTGCTCGATCTTTACAAAAAGCATCCCGAATTCATTCGGCCCGAGAGTCGCAAAAACGAAATTGTGAGCTTCGTGGAAGGCGGCTTGAAGGACCTCAGCATTACGCGTACCACGATTCGCTGGGGCATTCCGGTTCCCGGGGAAGAGCCACACGTTTTTTACGTGTGGTTCGATGCGCTCACGTCCTATCTCAGCGCTGTCGGCGGCCCCGATTACGAAAAGCGCGGCATGTGGCCAGCCGATTTGCACCTGGTCGGCAAAGACATCATTCGTTTTCACACAGTGTTCTGGCCGGCATTTTTGATGGCCGCGATGTTGCCGGTACCCAAGCAAGTTTGGGCACACGGTTGGTTCCTGATGGACGCCACCAAAATGAGTAAGTCCAAGGGTAACGTGGTGTTGCCGCGCCCGATCGCCAACATGCTGGGTATGGACGCGCTGCGGTACTTCCTTTTGCGCGAAGTGGTCTTTGGCCAGGATGGCAATTTCAGCTACGACGCGCTGGTCACACGCTACAACAGCGATCTGGCCAACGGACTTGGCAACCTCGCCAGCCGCACCGCAGCGATGATCGAAAAAAGTTTTGCCGGCAAAGTTCCCAAAGCCGGGAAGTTGCAGCCGCAAGATGAAACACTCATAGGCGAAACGCAGGCAGCCATCGGTGAAGTCCTCGATTATCTCGAAAAGTTGAATTTCGCCCGCGCGCTCGAATCGTTGTGGGCAGTGATTGCAGCGGCCGATAAATATCTAACCACCGAAAAGCCGTGGTCGCTTAGTGACTCTGAAACTGACGCCGAGCGCAAAGGCACCATTCTTGCCACGACTGCGGAGCTCTTACGCATCGTCACGGTTTTGGCGCATCCTGTTCTGCCGGACAGCACTGCAAAAATTTGGACGCTACTCGGCCAGCCGGCAACCGTCTCTGCCGTTGAACTAGACGGCCTGCGTTGGGGCCATTTGGCCACCGGCGTCTCGCTTGGCAAGCCACAAACTCTTTTTCCACGTGTTGAAAAATCTGAAGCGATCGCGAGGATCGAATCCATGGCAAATGAAGAACTGAATCCGACAGCTGCACCGCCGCCACCGGCCGGCACGAGCGCCGCCGCGCCTGCCGCCAGCGAAAAAATTGGCATCGAAGATTTCGCCAAAGTGGAAATGCGAGTCGGCCAGATCAAGACCGCCGAACGCATCGTTGGCGCTGACAAATTGCTGAAGCTTACTGTGGACATCGGCACCGAAATCCGCCAGATCTGCGCCGGCATCGCGCAATTTTATGAACCCGAATTGCTGATTGGCCGTAAGGTTGCCGTGGTCGTCAACCTCGCTCCGCGCAAACTGCGCGGCGTCGAGTCCAACGGCATGATTATCGCCGCCTCGGCCGGTCCCGAAGGCCGCCCAGTGCTCGCGGGCTTCCCCGAAGACGTAGAAGTCGGCGCACGCTTGAAGTAGGAAACGCTCAGGTCAAAGCAATCGCGGCCGCAGTCAAGAAAATCGCACGGCATGGTTCTAAACTGATCTCTGATCGTTTCTACTATGGATCTAATCGACTCTCACGCGCATATCGACTTCCCACAATTCGCGGACGACCGCGAAGCCATGCTGCAGCGCGCTCGCGATGCAGGAGTCGGCACGCTGCTGGCAATCGGTACCGGCCCGGGTCCGGAAAAGCTCGACGCGGCGCTTCCATTCGCCGAACAATACGATTGGATCTACACCAGCGTCGGCATCCATCCTCATGAAGCCAAAGACGTGACGTCGCAGCATCTCGATGAACTGGCGCGTCTTGCGAAACACCCGAAAGTAATTGCATGGGGCGAAATCGGCCTCGATTATTTTTACGATCATTCGCCGCGCGATGTGCAAGCTTCAGTATTTCAGTCGCAGATGGAACTAGCGCACGCTGCCAAGCTACCCATCATCATCCATTGCCGCGAAGCCTGGGACGATTGCCTGGCGCAGATTGAACAGCATTGGAAATCCACCGGCCTCGGAGGCATCCTGCACTGTTTTACCGGCACCGTCGAACACTCCCAGCGCGGTTTGGATATGGGTTTCTACATTTCGTTTGCCGGAAATTCGACTTACCCTAAAACGCAAAACTTGCGCGACGTTGCCAAGGAAATTCCGCTCGACCGTATGCTCATTGAGACCGATTCGCCGTTCCTGGCTCCACAGCCCTATCGCGGCAAACGCAACGAACCGGCCTACGTTGCAGAAGTGGCCAAAACCCTTGCCGCTGTGAGAAACTTAGCTCCGGAAGAAATCGCTGTCGCTACTGCGGCCAATTTTCGGCGACTCTTCCACATCACTCGGCCGAATGTTTCTTAGGCCGTTGCGTCCCACAAGCACTAGAACGCAGGCTGCGTGGCCTGCCCAGGGAGAAGTGTCATCGCGCTTCTGACGGTTAAAGAAATCTTTGATTTGGTGCGCGACGATTTGGTTCAGGTCGAGCAGGAACTCTCTCGCCAGAGCGCCGCGGCGTATCAGCCGGTCGGCGAAATCACCAGCTATCTTCTTGGCGGTGGCGGCAAACGCCTGCGCCCCGCGCTGTTACTCCTAGCTAACGCTTATGCCGGCTCAAATCGTCCGGGCGCAATTCGCATGGCCGCAGTCGTCGAACTCCTGCACAGCGCTACCTTAATCCATGACGACGTAATCGACAGCGCTGACACTCGGCGCGGCCGCCCATCTGCAAATTCGCGTTGGGGCAATCACCGCAGTGTGCTCGCCGGCGATTGGCTGTACATGCAGTCTTTTCAGATGGCGCTGGAAGAGAGGAATTTCCGTATTCTGGATATTCTGATCGACCTGACACAAAAAATGGTCGAAGGCGAGTTGATTCAGCTGGCAAAAATCGGCCGTATCGACGTGAGCGAAGAAGATGCGTTGAAATTGGCGACCTACAAAACGGCTTGCCTGTTCAGCGGGTGCGCACGGCTGGGCGCGGTACTTGGTGGCCTCAGTGGGGTAGAGGAAGAAGCGCTAGCCGATTACGGCCGCTATTCCGGGTTGGCGTTTCAGATGGTAGATGACCTTCTGGATTTCACCGCTTCGGCCGAACAGCTTGGCAAGCCTGTGCTAAGCGATTTGAAGGAAGGCAAAGTCACGCTGCCGCTGATTTATGCCATGGAAAACGGTCATCGCGAAGCGCGTGAAATGGTAGCGCAGGTACTGCAGGAAAAAGATTTTGTCAGCGTGAAGCCGGAGACTATCGTCTCGCTGGTCAATGATTCCGGCGCGCTCGATCGCACCCGCAAACTGGCGCACGGATATGCTCGTCGTGCCAAAGCTTGCATCCAAGGCGCGGAGGATTCGGAGTACGCGCGCGCTCTGCTGACGCTGCCGGATTTCATACTCGAGCGGGAAAACTAGCGATTTCCGCCATGCTGCCGTTCAAGCTTGTCTACCATCCCCGCTACGATTTGAATCTGGGTCCGCATGTTTTTCCTTCGCAAAAATTCCGACTGCTGTATGAGCTTGTACTTCAAGAAGGAATTGCATCACCCGATGACATTGTCCAGCCGGGTAGCGCCGCCGACGAGGATTTGTTGCGGGCGCACACTCCAGAATGGGTCGGCAAACTTAAAACCGGCACGCTCACTGCCAGCGAAATCATGAAGCTGGAAGTTCCATACTCGCCGGAGCTTGCCGAAGCAGTGTGGCTCGCCGCCGTTGGAACTATTCTGGCCGGACAACGCGCGCTTTGCGACGGATTCGCCAGCAATCTCAGCGGCGGCTTCCATCACGCTTACTCCAATCACGGCGAAGGTTTTTGCGCCATTCACGACGTCGCAGTGGCGATTCGCCGCCTGCAAGCGGATGGCCTGATCAAAAAAGCGATCGTCGTTGATACCGACGTACACCACGGCAACGGCACCGCGCATATTTTCCGCGACGATGAATCAGTCTTCACGCTTTCCATCCATCAGGAAAACAACTATCCCGCGCACAAGCCGCCATCGAATCTCGATCTTCCGCTGGATGACGGCGTTGAGGACGACGAATATCTGCAAGTGTTGTTGCCCGCAGTCGAAAAGTCACTCGACGAATTCTGCCCGGACATATTGTTTTATGTGGGCGGCGCAGATCCGTTTGGCCAAGATCAACTCGGCGGCTTGCGGCTGTCCAAGTCAGGGTTGAAAGCCCGAGACAAAGGTGTCTTCCAATTGGCGCACGGCCGCAACATTCCCGTCGCTACCACCCTTGCGGGCGGCTACGCTCGCCGCGTCGAAGACACCATTCGTATCCACGCCAATACCATTGTCGCTGCGCAGGAAGTTGCCAACGAATCTGCCCCTGCGCGCTCCGCCATAAAGTAGCCACTTGGATTTCGCACTCTGCTTGCCGCGCAAGCTTCGCCAGGCATCATCAACAGCAACGTATCGCGTTCGATCCAGACCGTAAATTACTGGGTTCGTGGTTCCACGAAAGTTGATCTCCGCAACACCGAGCTCTCTCCGCGCCAAAGGTCATGCAAAAATCGAAAGCAAAAACGGCAGTCTGTCAATTGACGGCGAATTTAAGAGCCTTCAGGACTGAAGATCGTGCTGCGGCTGTTCGCGAGTACCTGGCCACGCAAGGCCTGAATGCCGGATCCATCACCACCGGAGGGAATGGGTGGAACCATGCCCGTGGGCGATAAGCAAATGGCTGCGGGGCGCCAGATGAACCGCCGCGTAGAGATCATTGTTTCTAGCGAAGTAACCGGCACCAAGGTCGGAAAAATGTGAATCCTGATGCGCTGCACTCGTTTCAGCGCGAATTGGCCGTCCGGTGTTTGGTTTTTTAGTTGGGGGCGTGGGCTAACGGAGCTGACGGTTTTTCCGAACTAAGTGTAGTTGTCGTAGCCTGTTGCACTGCGTTTGCTAATTCCTGTTCGATGGTGTCCGGGTCGAAGCCGTTGGCGCGGAACACCACTTTTCCGGAATGGTCCAGAATCAAAACGGTGGGAAAACTTTCTACCGCAAAAAGTTCATCCAGGCCATCTGCAAAAATCTCGGTGGAATGCAGTTTGCGCTCCGCCAGGTAGGGTGCCACCAACGATTCGTCTTCATCGCAGTTCGCAGAAAGAAATAGCACATCTGTATTTCCAGCGTAGTGGCCTGCGAGCTTTTCGTAAATCGGTTCCAGTGCATGGCAGGGTCCGCACCACGTCGCCCAAAAATTGATGACCAGCACTTTTCCTTTTTGCGCAGCCACCGGCTGAGCCGCCCCGCCGGGTGCTTTGCGCACCACAAATGCGAAGAGATCTTTTATCCCTTCATTTCGTTTGGCGTGAAGGATCGCAGAGTGCGCGGCAACGTCGTCGATTGTCTTAAGCAGAAAATCGCCAAGGCCCGCGTCGCTGCCATGCGCCAGCCGCCACGCGTTGCCCAGTTTCTGCCGGATGTCCCGGCGACTGTCTGATTTCGAAGAAGAGTTTGAGAGCGCGAATGCCCGCGCGTATTGCGTAGCTGCGGAATCGTAGTCTTTCGCCAGCTCATCCAATTCGCCGAGCTTTAACGCCGCCGCCGAATTTGCCTGCAATGCGTAACTCGCCTGATAGTCACGGCGCGCCGCTTGCGAATCATTCAGCCGCCCTTCGAGTCTTCCACGCATCGCCAGTACCGCCGATTCATCGAGCTTTTTTTGACTATCCCATTCCTCAATGGACACCCGCGGCGATTTTTCTGCAATGGGCGTGCTGTGCACGGAATCAAAAACGCGCGTGGCGTAAGTAACTGCTCGCCGCAACGCCGCAGCATCTCCCGTTTTCTCAAGTAACTGAATGGCCAGCAGCGTCATGGATACATCATCCGGCGTCAGCGAAACAATCCGCTCCGCATAGTTGGTGGCGCACGCATCGTCGTGAAACTGTGTGCATGCTTCCACCAGCGCGCGATAAATCTGCGGGCGCTCGGGAGAGTCCGGATACTTCTCTAGAAAACCCTGCAGATTTTTTACCAGTGCGGCGCGATCGTTGCCGGCGTCGCTGATGGCTTTCTGTAGTTCCTCCTGCGGAGAAGCCGGTTTCCCTGGGTTTTGCTTTGCTGTGGATTGTTTTTCGGCAGACGCTTGTTTGCCAGAGCGACGCAGCGCGTTCGGACTGGTTTGCGCATTCAGCGCGGCCGAAAAAAGAAAAGCCGCGGTACACAGGCAGGCACCAATGTCACGGCGGCGGCACATAGGCTGGATTGTATCGCAAACCCGCGGTTTAGGAAGCGGGCCAGCTAGGATGCGGGTTGAACCTTGATTCCGCCGGAGACGGTATGAATCTCTACCCGGCCACCGGCATTTCCCACCCGCGCGCGCAGGCTGTGTTTGTCCTGGTCCTCAATTACGATGGGGATCCCTGCGTGGATGTCTCCGGATACCGCTTGCGCCGAGAGATGAAAATTTGCAGAGCGCGGCACCGCTACGTCCACGCTTCCCGAAGTGGTCTTCAAATTCCAGTAACCGTTGCCGGAAGGGTTGCCGTTCACCGAAACGCGCCCGGAAACCGAGCTGGCGGTCACGTCATTTCCGGCTCCGGAAATATCCACGGAGCCGCTGGTGGTGCTGGCTTCCACGCGCGCTCCTGGCTGCGAAACATTCATCGAACTGGAAATCCCGTGGATGCGAATGTCGCCTTTGACATTCGTGGCCGTCACGTTTCCGGACGCAGTGTTGGCACGAAAGTCGTCTCGCAGATCTTGCGCAGTCACCGAACCACTGGCAGTGTTCACTTGCACCGACTTTTCAATCTTGCTGATGGAAATACTTCCCGACGCTGAATCGATTTTCACCGGCCCCTGCAATTCGCTGACGGTCTGTTCTCCGGAAGCCACCGTGGTTGAAACTTCGGAATTCCGGGGAAGTTCAATGGTGTAGTCAATCCCCACGCCATTCAGCCGGCTGAGCTCTTTACCCACGCGGATGATGTCGGGTTTTTGTTCGATGGGAGGGTTCGCGGAAAGTTCCTTCGCTTGTTGTTCGGGATTATTGAAGAGCATTCCATGAGCCCGCACGTCGCCATGAATGCGCACCTGATTGCCCGAGCCACCGGTGATGCGTACCGAGCCGCTGGCATTGGCCAGTTCCAATCGGATCGGTCCATTGACTGTATAGGTGCGATCGAAGGAGCCCACTGACGTGGCTCCGCTACCGCAACCTGCCAACAAAACGGTGGCGACAAACATTGGCAGCGAAGCGACTCTGCGCGAACCGATCATTTTTCCTCCGCCTGGTATTCTGGCTTTGCGCCCTTGGGCAGCCATTACCATTACCCAAAAACCGACTCTCGCAATACTTCCTACATCCAATGATACGCAGAATCGCCAGTGGATGTTCCCCGGGGTGTTCCCAGTTTGCCCCCGGCGAGTCTATTTCTTCTCTAGCGCCGCATTTAACGAACCTTGCCGGTAGCCTTCCAAATCCAGCGCTACATACAGAAATCCGGCGGCCTTAAATCGGTGGGAAATCTCCGCGCTCTTCTCCAGCGTCATTGCCGCGGGCATTTCGTCGCGGGCAATCTCAATGCGGGCCAGTTTTTCGTGCAAGCGCACTCGGAACTGGCGGAATCCTAGTTCACGCAAAATCGCTTCACCTCGTTCCACCAGCGATAAACGCTCCGGCGTCACTTCTGTTCCGTACGGGAGCCGCGAAGACAAGCAGGCAGAAGCAGGGCGGTCCCAAGTTGGCAAGCCGGCACGTTTGGAGAGCGCCCGAATGTCCGCTTTGCTCATTTTTGCGTCGAGCAGCGGTGCAATCACCTGGTGTTCTGCAGCAGCACGGTGCCCGGGGCGAAAGTCGCTGGTGTCGTCGGCGTTCACTCCATACGCGACCGCCGCAAATTCGCGTGCCGCCGCGATTTCATCCAGCACGTTGAATAATTCGTCTTTGCAGTAGTAACAACGATCGCCGGCATTCGCGCGATATGCCGGATTGTCCATCTCGTGAGTCTCAGCAAATTCGTGACGAACTCCGGCGTGCGCTATAAATGCTTCCAGCACCTGGCGGTCATAGGCGGAATAACTCGGCGAAATCGCGGTCACCGAAAGCGCTTTCGCGCCCAACGCCTGATGCGCCGCCCAGGCCAGATACGCGGAGTCCGCTCCGCCAGAAACCGCGATCAGCAAGGAAGGGAACTCCACCAGGCGCTTCAGCAGTTGCGCTTCTTTTTCGCCGGCATCGGTTTCGCCCCTTTCCGGCTTGCGGATTTGTACCAAGGAGCTCATCGTTGCAAGTATATCCTACGCCAACGTTGATTTTCTCTGGAGCAGCGCTATTTGAAATCGAGCAGCACGTCTACCGTAGCCTTCGCGGCATCCGGGCGCAGCCAGTGGCCGACACTTTCGTAGTGAATCGGCAATTCGCCAAAAACTTCTTGGGGATGATTCCGCAGCGCGATCAGAAAATCTTCGTACTTGATTTTGTCGAACACATCGCCTGCCGCAATCGGAAATTGTGAACGCACCCGCATTTCGGCGTTGTTGGAGACTCCGGTAATCACCCATCCACCCATGTGGTACTGGATACCTTCGGTAATCGCTACTCTGTAAGAAACCGAATGCGCCACATCATTGAAAATCGTATCGGGCTGTACGACTGAGTCGAGATAGCCCCGCCGCCCGTACTCTTCGCGAAGCTTGTCGAGCGCTTCTTCCACGTCCATGCCGTTAGCCACCGCGCCCGGTTTCAATCCGAAATACGATTCCAGCGCGATCACCGAAATCACGTTGTTTCCGGACCACTGCACTCCGGAAAATTGATATATGGCGCCCGCGGCGATCGGAACAAATACCGGAATCTCCTCCGGCAATTTTTCTGTGGGCTGACCGGAAAGCTGCACTTCCGGCGGGCCCAGCTTGGCTCTCAAATATCCTTGCCGCAAATAGATCGGGCGAATCTGTTCGGCCAGAAAGACGTCGATGGTAGTTCGCGAATATGGCTTGCCAACAATTTCGGAAAGGTGTTGTTGCGCAATCGGATTGGAATTAAGAGCGGGGTCGCCAAAAGTCATGGACGCAATTCTTAGTCCCGCGCCTTCCACCACGAATTGCTGGATATTTCCATCGCCCAGCGGGTTGGCCATCGCCTGATGCTGCACCGGTAAATCCAGTTTGTGGGCGAGCAGCAGATCGTGAATCGCGTTTGCGGCGGTATCCACAGCGGTACCTGCTTCAGGTAGCGTTCCGTCAAAAAAGGGAAGCTGGACCCGAATCGCATCGCTCAATTCCGAATCGCCGAACCACGGAAAATTGTCGAAGTACGCAGGCACGCGCGCCGATTCGGCCACATGAAAACTCAGTGTTAGACCGTCTTCACGAGTCTTAAAGTCGTACTTGACGGTGGCGAACAGCCCACTGGACACCAGTTTGTCCGCGGCCTTCTGCAAATCATCGCGGCCCACCTGCGCGCCCGGTTGCAGTCCGGTCAGTGCCGCAATCTGCGCCTCGGTCAACTTCGTCTGACCATCGCTCTTTACTTCCTTCAGCGCCGCCGTTCCACCTGGCGCGGCTTGCGCGAGAGTCGTGGCAGGAGTGAGCACGATCATCAGCGCAGTGGTCATGGTGAGGAGGATCTGCGGTCGCATGGGGTCATTCCACGGTAACGGACTTGGCTAAGTTGCGGGGTTGGTCTACGTCGCAGCCGCGACGAACGGCGATGTGATAGGCCAGGAGTTGCAGCGGAATAATTTCGAGCAGTGGGACCAAAAGTTCGGGCGCGGGCGGCAATTCGATCAGGTGGTCGGAGGCTTCGCGGGCCAAGTGATCGTTCTGGGTGACGATGGAAATGACGATGCCGTCACGGGCTTTCACTTCCTTGATATTCGACACGCTTTTTTCGTACAGGGTGATTGACGCGGAATCATTGTCATCACGAGTGGCCAGAACGACCACCGGAAGATTTTCGTCGATCAGAGCGTTGGGGCCGTGCTTCATTTCGCCGGCGGGATAGCCCTCGGCGTGGATGTAGGAAATTTCCTTGAGCTTGAGGGCGCCTTCGAGCGCGATGGGATAGTGAATGCCGCGGCCGAGATAGAGAAAATCGGAGCAGCGGAAAAACTGCTTCGCGAGATTTTCGTAAAAGCCGGATTGATCAGCCTGCAGGATAGTTTCGATTTTGTGCGGAATGGTGGTGAATTCCTGTAAAAGTTTTTTGGCGGCGTCGCCGGTAAGCGCTCCACGAACTTCGCCGAGATGCGCGGCTAATAATACCAGGGCGGTGAGCTGCGCAGTGAATGCTTTGGTCGAGGCAACGCCAATTTCCGGCCCGGCGTGGGTCAGGATGGTGCCGGCGGCTTCGCGGGTGATCATCGAACCGAGAACATTGCAAATTGCCAGTGTTGGAGAGCCTTTTTGCTTGGCTTCGCGCTGTGCAGCGATAGTGTCGGCAGTCTCGCCGGACTGACTAATGCAGACTGTCAAGGTTTTGGAGTCGAGAATTGGATCGCGATAGCGAAATTCGCTGCCGTAATCGACTTCGACCGGAAGGCGCGCCAGACGCTCAATCATGAACTTTCCGGCGAGCGCGGCGTGCCAACTGGTTCCACAAGCCACGATGCGCACATTCTTGAAATCACCGAATTGCGGCTCGGTGATTTCCATGTCGCCGAGATAGATTTTTCCGGTGTCCTGGGAAATGCGGCCGAGGAAAGTATCGCGAACCGCACGGGGCTGTTCGAAAATTTCCTTCTGCATGTAGTGCTTGTAGCCGCCTTTTTCGGCCATAATCGGATCCCAGGCGACGTAGTGCGGTTTGCGTTCGACGGGTTTGCCGTCGTGGTCCATGACGCGCACGCCGTCTTTGGTGAGCACGGCGATATCGCCATCGGCTAGAAAAAACATGTTGCGGGTATGTTCGAGCAAAGCGGGAATATCGCTGGCGACGAAGTATTCACCTTCACCGAGGCCGATGACCGCGGGCGGCCCAAGCCGGGCGGCGACAATCTTGTGGGGATCGCTGGTGGAGAGAAAAACCAGAGCGTAAATTCCGCGGACCTGCTTGAGCGAAATGCGGACGGCTTCTTCCAGAGGAATTTGTCCCTTCGGCCCTTGCATGTTTTGTTCGACGAGGTGGGCGACGATTTCGGTGTCGGTCTCGGTGACGAATTTGTGGCCTTCGCGCTGCAACTGCTCCTTTAGCTCCAGATAATTTTCAATGATGCCGTTGTGGACGACCACGATTTGCCCGGAGCAATCGCGGTGAGGGTGGGCGTTTTCTTCAGTAGGACGGCCGTGCGTAGCCCAGCGGGTGTGGCCGATGCCGTAGGTCCCGTCGATGGGAGAGTTGCGAATGGTCTCTTCGAGATTGCGGAGCTTGCCGGAGGCGCGGCGAATTTCCAGTTTGCCAGCGGAATCGACGACGGCGATACCAGCGGAGTCATAGCCGCGATATTCGAGCTTGCGAAGGCCTTCAATGATGACCGGAACGACTTTTTTTGGGCCGATGTAGCCGACGATGCCGCACATGCGCCTGGGTCTCCTGAAAGGGACTGCTAGAAGCGTAGCATGCGGAAGAAAAGGGCTGGCCAACTCAAAAAGCGGATGACGCGAAATTGGATATGGCCAGGCTAATCGACGATTTCGAAGCGGTATTCCTCGATGACCGGATTGGTGAGGACTTCTTTGGAGATCTTTTCGAGTTGTTTTTGTGCTTCGTCGCGCGACCAGCCATCGAGATTGAGGACGAAGAATTTGCCCTGGCGTACGTCGGCAACTCCGGCATAGCCAAGACCAGAAAGGGCATGGTGAATGGTTTGACCCTGCGGATCGAGTACGGTGCGTTTGGGCATGACCCAGACATGAGCTTTCATAAGAAAAGTATAGCAGGAGGTGTAAAGAGTTGCAGAGTCCGGGAGCCGAAGAGGGGGGATTGCCACAGAGTTACCAAGTGCACCGCGGTCGGAGGACGAATGACCACGTGTTGATTTGAGAGACGATGGTTTGGGTCATGGAGTGTGGTGTGGCGCGAAGGGCGCGGGAGCGGTCGAAGCGGCGGCGGTGCGGACGGCGGAGACTACTTCTTGCGTGGCGTTGATGATGAATTGGGGTTGTTCGATGGGGATCATGTGGTCGGAGTCGGGGACGATGATTTGTTCGCCTCGAGTGGAGAGATGGGCTTCCTTGACTTGCAGATCATTGACCCAGAGGTCGTGAAAAGCGTGCATTTCCTGGGCAAGATTTTTGGGAATGCCTTCGTCGGAAATTTTTCCAGCGGTTAGGACGATGAGCGGGCGATCGCCGAGATTGCCAGCCTGGCGAACTTGAGTGGCACTTTGATCAAAATTGAGCATTTCGGAGGAAGTGGCCGCGACGTACTTGGTTTGCAGTTCGAGATAACGAAATTCGCGACGCTTATCGACCGAGACAGTAACGGGCGAATCGAGTCCAGTAGTGACGCGGGCTAAGCCGGAATAGATGAGCACCGGAGCAAATTTGGAAGCGGTTTTCAGTTTAGCAGTTTCCTCAGCCATGAATTTCTGCAGGCCCGGAGTGAAGCGGCTGGCTTGATCTTCGTGAGAGGTGTCGACCAGGACGAGACCAGCGACGTCGTTGGGATAGCGTGCGGTGTAAACGCGGACGTTGTACCCGCCGAAAGAGTGAGCCAGGAAAACGTACGGACCTTTTTCGCCAGAGTTGACAAGCAGTGCGTGCAGCTCCTTGACGATTTGATCGGTGGTGCGCGGCATGGGGCCGGGAGTGCTCCAGCCATAACCGGCTCGATCGTAGGAGCAGACGCGGGTGAATTTGGCGATTTCGGGCTGGGCCTGATACCAGCCGACGGCGGGAACTCCGAGGCCACTATCCATGATGACGGTAGGGGTGCCTGAGCCAGAGCAATCGAGATTCAACAAGACATCGGGAAATTCGGGCGCCAGATAGACGGATTTGCCTTGTTGAGGGAAGCGTCGCCCGTCACGCCAGTTGGCGACTTGTTGAAAGAGGAAGCCGGCGATGACTGCGCAGACGGCTAGAGCCACGGCGGCGAGGAAAACACGTTTTAGAATGCGTTTCATTTTTGACCTCTGCGCGAATGGGATTTCATGAAGTCGGCGGCAGTGTAGGTTTGGCGTGGCCGGAAGTCAAATTGAAACGTTGAATTATGGATTGAACCGTACGTGCTCTGGGTTCGAATCTCCTCCGGCCTTGCCTAGGCTTGCTCTCGGCGCGGCATTTGTGGCGAAGATTGGGGCGGGCTTCAAGGCTTTCTCGCAGCGCACCGTTGGCGCGCTGCTGATTTCCGTCCCCGCGCACAAGGAACTGAAATACCAATCTAGCGAGCTGATCGAGTACTAGTGGGTGGGTTGAAGGAGATGCTGGACTTCGTGGAGAAGAGTGTCGAGGCCTTCGGATTTTTCTATGATGGCGGAGACGCCAGCGTTGTGGGCTTCGGAGTCGGAAATGCCGTCCCTGTCGATCGTAAAAAGAACGATACGCGGAGGGCGGTCGGATTCATTCAAGGTACGGCTGGCGGCGAGGCCGTGCATGCGTGGCATGGAAAGATCCATCACCACCAAATCAGGGTTGAGTGCTTCGGCCCTTTGGACGGCGTCAAGGCCATCAACCGCCTCGTGAACGATGAATGGAGTTTGCATTTCCAGAGCAGACCGGACCAAGAGGCGGATGAATTCGTTGTCGTCGACGACCAGCACTCGTTTTTGCATCAGTTGCCCTCGCGGCAGGGGAGCGCATCTGAGGATGCGATGCAGCCAAGGTTGGCGCAATACCGGAAACAGGGTAAGAGTCGGTGATCAGGGAAAATGCGGGGAGCGGAGACGCTCACGGGGCTAGCGAAATTGGCCAGAGTCGCCCGGAGTTGACACTCACGAAGCCCATACGGTGGCAGAGGGCGATGGCGCAAGGGGAGGAACGGATGGCGGCGTCAAGTCCTACAAAAGGCGCGCGAAATACAGTGGCAAAGAGCAAAGACGGGGGAGAGGGCAGGAAGCCGGCACT
>Ga0157376_10001903_pt1 | contig 13944 bp, 12 predicted proteins | sample M45metaG_FD_121801 | JGI IMG/M metagenome (GOLD analysis project Ga0157376, IMG submission 121801) | Miscanthus rhizosphere microbial communities from Kellogg Biological Station, Michigan, USA - M4-5 metaG | ecosystem: Host-associated > Plants > Roots > Rhizosphere > Soil | place: USA: Michigan... | reverse complement strand
GTAATGACCGCTGGCAACGGCGAGCAGGCGCTCACTGCCATCCGCACCGATCAGCCGGATTTAGTTTTGCTGGATCTGCAGATGCCCCGGATGGGCGGCATGCAAGTCTTGCGCGTCCTCCGCAAGGATCGAATCGATGTTCCGACTATCGTGATTACCGCCCACGGCTCGATCGAGACGGCGGTTGAGGCCATGAAAGAGGGAGCCTACGACTTCATCACCAAGCCTATCGATGCGAATCATTTCGATATTGTAGTGTGCAAGGCCCTCGAACGCGTAGGGCTCAAGAGAGAAGTGGAACTTTTCTCCGAAGAGGCGGACAAGCGCTATCGCTTGATTATCGGCAAGAGCGAAAAAATGAAAGAAGCGGTGGATACCGCGAGAAAGGCGGCAAACAGCAACGCCACGGTTCTTCTCCTTGGAGAAAGCGGCACAGGGAAGGAAGTCTTCGCACGCGCAATTCACAATTGGAGCGAAAGGAAAAACCAACCGTTCGTCGCCATCAACTGCGTCGGATTATCCAAGGAGTTACTCGAAAGCGAGCTGTTCGGTCATGAGAAAGGCGCATTCACGGGAGCGGATCAGCAGAAGAAGGGTAAGGTTGAGTTGGCAAATGGGGGAACCGTTTTTCTCGACGAAGTCGGTGACATTTCCCAAGAGCTGCAAACCAAGCTGTTAAGATTTCTCCAGGAGCGTGAGTTTGATCGGGTCGGCGGTGTTAGAGCGGTCAAAGTTGACGTAAGAATTGTCGCGGCAACGAATCGAGACCTGGACGACGCCGTGAAGACTGGTCGATTTCGGGAGGATCTCTATCATCGTATTAACGTCATTCCCGTCACCCTCCCACCCCTACGAGAAAGAGCGGAAGATCTTCCTGCATTATGCCAGTATTTTCTTCGACGTTATTCGGCGGAGACAAAGAAGAATTTTGCCGAGATCGCGAACGACGCGCTGGCGAAGCTGGTTGCCTATCCGTGGCCTGGCAATGTGCGCGAGTTGGCGAATACCATCGAGCGGGCGGTGGTGCTTGGTCGTGGACCTATTTTAGACATTGCGGATTTACCGGGACGGATTGCTAACACTGAAGAGGCGCACCCGAAATCGCGCAATTACCGTGAGGCGATGAATTCCGCGCGGCGTAACTTGGTCTCGCAAGCTCTATCACGATCGGACGGGAATCGCAGTCAGGCGGCGAAATCGCTGGGACTGCACGAAAAATATTTTCTCCGCCTGCTGAAAACATTGCATATAGGCTAAGAAACGCCCCGCTGTTCCCACGGATTGTGGTACGGTTAAGGCCGGCCCCAGACGATTATGCGCTTCGGCTTAATTACAATCATCGGTCGCCTGTCGATCGCCATAGCACGATACTGCGAATATTTCCTGCGCAGAAACGTGACCGCGCGACGGTGTACCTGACCTCGTTGCACTATGCGAGCCGTACCGGTAATGAGCACGTACGCGAGTTTGCTCCAGTCTTCCTCGTAGTGATCAATCACTAGCGAGACTTGCGGATTCTCTGCGATGTTGCGCAGACGCTTAAGCTTAGCGGGCGCAGTTCGTTTCGGCTTTTCGTCGATGGGCGAGTAGAAGTACTTGTCGTCGAATACGAAGCAGATCGGAACCGCGTGCGGTTGCCCGGATCGATCGGCCGTGGCGAAATGAGCGATACGGGCCGAGCGAATGAAGGATAAGATTTTTCGGCCTAAGCGCATAAAGATTGACGATCGAGGATAGAGGATCGGATAGAATCCCTCGGGCTTCACTCGCGGTCGTCGATCATCAATCTTCCATCCTCTGCCATCACAATTTGAACTCCCCTACTGCACTGGGGGCAAAGATATCTTCCACTTTCAAAGGCTTTTTTAATAAGCCTTGTTCCTGCAGGTAACGAAGTAGCGCTTCGAGCACGTGGCGATTGGGTTCGATGCCGTAGGGCCACCAGTCGGAGCCAAAAATTTGCTTGAGCTGCTCTCTCTCGCACGCTAGCCACGGAAGCATATACGCGTGCGCGTTTGAAATATGCATATTGTCGACGGCTCGCCTTTTAGCTTCACAGAAAGCTTTATAAAGACTCCGCGCGATCCAGGGATGGCGCTCGTATACGTCCTTACGGATGACGACAATGTGCATGATTGGAAAAATTTTGGTGCGCTTGTAATAATCGATTTCCACTTCCTTGTAATTGGGAAATAGCCGGCGCACTTTTCCCGAGCCGTCGCCGAGCGATGCCGGACTCCGGGCTGAAATCAGCGCGTCAATTTCTCCACTGTCCAGCATGCTATTGAGCGTCCGGTCTTCGGCTATCGATTGGATGCTGATTTCCGGTGGAAGATCCAACTTGACTCGTTCCTTCCGCCCCGGCTCCACTTGCCCACCGAGAAACCACCTGATGTCCTGCGGCCGCACCTTGTAGTCGTCGCTAAAAAGCCCGCGAATCCAGACACCCGCGGTCATTGCATATTCCGGCGTTCCGACTTTTTTGCCTTTGAGATCTTCGGGCTTTTTGATGCCGGATTCGACATTGTAGTAGATTGAAGAATGGCGAAAGAAACGCGATGGGAAGATGGGAATGCCGACGAAAGGTGAGTTTTCTTGACCGAGCATTGTGATATGGTTTGAGAGCGACATTTCCGAGACATCGAATTCCCGGTGATGCCCCATGCGCCAAAAAATCTCTTCCGACTGCATGGGGACGTAATTGAGTCGAATGCCCTCCGGCTCCACCGAGCCGTCCTGGAGCGGCTTGGTGCGATCATAATCACCGCAGGCGACAGTCAAGAATAATTTTTCCACGGACCCTCCTGTTTATTTTGCGCTGAACATAAAAAATGAATATCGAGAATCGACGCGATCATCGATATTCTATCGTCGATCTTCGATTAATTTGTTTCCCAGCGCGAATAGCGTTGGGCGAAGGCAATCAGAATGATCGATATGACCGAGATCACAAGTCCAATGGCAGCAACGCGGCCGCGCATACCGTCGAGGTAAAGAAAATAAAGCAGCGGGCCCAGCGGTTCGGCTCCAGGACTATAGAGAAACAAAGTCGCGCTGAACTCGCGCAGTAATATGGTGACCAAGATAATCCAACCGGCCATCACACCGGGGCGCATCATCGGAATCAGCACTCGGCGGAACGTCGCCAAAAATCCGGCGCCGCAGACGACCGAAGCCTCTTCGAGTTCTTTGTGAACCTGAATGATCGTGCTCGAGACAGCGCGCAATCCGTAGGGCAAAAAGCGGGTGACGTAAGCGATCAAGATAATCCAGATCGTGCCGTAGATTGGAATCGGAAAATCTACATAAGCCCACAACAGACCCAATGCCATCGCAGTGCCGGGGAAAGCCCAGGGAATGAATACCAGTCCGTCGATCAAGCTGCGGCCGACGATTTTGGTCCGCACGGTAATGTAGGATGCGAGAGAAGCGAGAATCATGCATACGCTGGCGCCCGCTAGGGCAAGAAATAAACTATTCGCGAATGCCCTATGGACGCGCGGCGTCGTCCAGACGTAGCGGAAGTGATCGAGCGTGAGATTGTGCCAGGTTCTCCAGGTCGGCACATGATAATAAGGCAACACCGCGACCAACAGCAAAACCAGCAGCGGCAACAACACCAGCAACACCAGCAGCAGCAAGGCGAGGCCAGAGGCCGCAAATCGCCACCGGCCAAGGTCGATCTGGTGCGGCCGAAATCCTTTGCCGGTCACCGTGGAAAAATTTTCAACCTGAGACGTGAAGTGGCGATAGAGATAAACAAAGATCAAGGCAATGACGAGAATGCCGACACCATAAGTCGCGGCAAGGTTATGGTTGGTGGGAAAGGAACCGAGAGCTTCACGCCAGATCTTGGTGGTAAAAACTTCGATGCGAGCGGGAAGTGCGATAATGGCCGGGGTATCGAAGCTTTCGACAGCGCGAACGAAATTCAAAGTTCCGGCAGCGAGAATCGCCGGACGAATGAGCGGAAACGTGACCCGCCGCATCACGCCGAACTCGTTGGAGCCGAGGGTCTTGGCCGATTCTTCGAGCGACGGATCCATGCTTTTCAAAGCGGCGGCCACTATCAAGAACGCCAAGGGAGTCAAAATCAAGGATTCGACGAAGATCAGCCCCGGCATGGAATAGATATTAAATGGCCCCTTTTCCATGCCGAGCAATTTTACAAACAAGCCATTGATCAAACCGTTGCTGGGGTTGAGCAGCATGACCCAGGAGATTGAAACCAGAATGGGCGGCAGGATGTTGGGCACGATCGCGGTTAATTCGAAGATCCGGCGAAACGGAGCATTCGTGCGGATCGTAATCCAGGCGAGCGTCAACGCAAATACGAGCGATAAACCGGAGGCGCCGAGTCCAAAAATAAACGAGTTTAACAGTAACGGGTACGCCTCGGGATCGCTGTACGCTCTGATGTAATTGCCGAGCGTAAAGTGCCCTGGGACACCTAAAGGCGCGTCGGTAAGGCTGCCGTAAAAAAGAAAAAAAGTCGGGTAGAGACTGAGGAATCCGACGATGCCAATAACAGATATGAAAACCCAGCTGAGCGGCTGGCTCAGAAAGGCTCCGAGCCGCGTTCGGTTCCAAGCGGTCGTGGTCGAGGGCGCGACCGTCAGCGCTCGTTCATCGGCAGACACAAAAAACCGATATCAATGCAAAAAGATCTGCTGGTATTCTTTTTTCTTTTCCGCGAAGGCTTTCGAGTCGAGATCGTACATCTCAACGAACTGGATCTTATCAGCATCGGGAATTGGCGGATAAATTCCTTTGCGGTTGACGAACTCGCCGGCTTTCGCAAGTGTTTTCATATTATCTGCACTGAGAAAATAATCGATGAAAGCTTTGCCAGCGTTGGGGTGAGGCGCTTTCGCACTCAAGTCTAGATAATGGCCATCGCCCATAAATTTGCCCAGCCGTACGTAATCGAGGGGCGCGCCTCTCTGGCCGTAAATATAGACGTACTTTACATACGTAATCGCGATCGGCGTCTCACCCGTGGCGACGCGCTCCGCCGCCGGCAAAAGCGATTCGACTAGTATCGGTTTTTGTGCCGCCAAATCCCGGATGAACTTGGCCGCTTTTTCTTTGCCCATCAGCTTGTCGAGACTCGCGACCCACTGGGTCGTGGTGGTATGTTGAGTTGGATCCGGTATCACGAGCTTGCCGCGATATAGCGGCTTGACCAGATCTTCCAACGATTTCGGCGCATCCGCCGCTTTAATAATATCCTTATTATACACAACTCCGATGATCACGTTGCGATAGCGCGGGCCGAGGTTGGGATCGATTGCCTCCTTCGGAAAGTCCTTAGCTGATGGCGAGTCGTACTTGGCAAACAAGCCTTCTTTGAACATGATTTGCATGGGATTGTCGTTGGTCAGAACAATATCCACGACCGGCTTGCCGGCGCGAAATTCGCTCAAAGCCCGGTCCATGACTTTGGTCGCCGAGGCGCGCCAGTAGTCTACGTCAATGCCGATTTTATTCTTGACGCCTTTAAATGCCGCATCGGCAACGTCGCTCTCTAATGATCCGTAGACGACGACTTTGCCGTCTTTCTTTGCTGCCGCGATCAGGCTTGGGCTCTGACTGTAAAGCGGAGCGGTACTGAAAATGGCCGCGGTGAAGAATGCAAACGCCAACTGAGCTTTACGTAACATCAAACCTCCTGAAACTGGTGCTAGATTCCTGATCTCTGCCCGAAAGCGCAGGAATGTTTTCAGATTTCACCTATTGAGTCAAGCACGGTTGACACCGTCAAGGTGTGACCATATAAGAAATTTTCGATCACGAAAAAGGGAGAATCAAGAACGCCATGGAAAATGTCGAGTTGCTGGTTAAGAACGGCGAGGTTTGGACGCCGGGCGGTTTTGTTGATGCTGATATTGCAGTCAGCGGCGGTAAAATCATTGCGCTCGGTAAGCCGCCAGTGTTGCCCGAAACCGCCGCTCAGGTGATCGACGCGAAGGGCAAGAAAATTATTCCTGGACTCATTGATACGCACACGCATCACCGCGACCCAGGTTTTACTCATAAGGAAGACATAACTACTGCGACGATGGCAGCTGCGGCAGGCGGGGTGACTTTGTCGATCGGGATGCCCAACGTGAACCCGCCGACGACGACGGTCGAACGCTATCGCGCGCTGATCGAGCATCATCGCAAAAACGCGATCGTCGATTTTAATCACAATCCTTCCGGTACCGTTCCGGAGGAGGTTCCAGCCCTCGCTAAAGAGGGCCCGCTCGCCTTCAAAATTTTTATGGTGAAAGATACGGGGCGCGACTATCCGCATATGCCCGGGATTGGTTTGAACAATAACGGGGAACTGTTCAAGTGTTTTGAAACCGTCGGCCAAACCGGATTGCCGTTAATGGTTCATCCTCACGATCAAGATCTGATGGATGAAATCGAAGGCCGCTACTGGAAACGCGAAGATCGAAGCCCGCAAGCTTATGCTAAAGCTTACCGCGACTATGACGGCATCATCTGGGATACGGCGATGAGCACGTTGTTTCGCATGCAGAAAGCGCTCGGTGCGCGTCTGCACATTCTGCACATGAGCACGCCGGAAGGTCTGGCGATGTTGCGGCGCGCCAAGGACGAGGGTCGGCCGTGTAGTTGTGAAGTTAATCCTTGGGCAATGTTTCTGGGCACGTGGGAAAATGTCGAGAAGATGGGACCTTACTGCCTAGGATTTTGGGTGCCGCCGGCCCATGTGGAAGCGCTTTGGGAAGCGATCAACGATGGGACAGTCGATATCATCGGAACGGATCACGCACCGCACACCAAGGAGGAAAAGGACAAGGGTTGGCATGACATGTGGAGCTGTCCTGGAGGCGAGCCGCAGATCCAGGATTATCTCAGCTTGTTTCTGACAGCAGTTAACGAAGGAAAATTGTCTCTCGATACGTTGGTACGAATATCTTCTCACAATGCGGCAAAGATCTTCAATGTCTATCCGAGAAAGGGCGTGCTGTTGCCGGGCTCCGACGCTGATATGGTGATTGTGGATATGAACAAAGAAGAAGTCATCTCCAACGATACGACCTACACGAAAGTCGGGTGGACGCCGTATGATGGCCGGAGAGTGAAAGGTGTGCCGATCCGGACGATTCTGCGCGGAAAGACGGTAATGAAGAATGGTAAAATTACCGGCACGCCAGGAGATGGCGAGCACGTCAAACCGCTGGGGTGAAGCATTCAGTGCGACGTGCATCTAGGAGACATGCGCAGCCGATTATTGCCTTATTCAGCAGTATTGGTTTTTTCGTAATTGTCTCATCAGCAGCCGCGGCCCCGCTCCACGTCCTTTCCTCGAATCCTAGATATTTTACCGACGGCTCGGGCAAAGCAATCTATCTCACGGGATCGCATACTCACAGAAATTTTATGGATTGGGGTTACTCTGATCCGCCTCCAGCCTTCAATTATTCAAGTTATCTCGATTTTTTGGTTCAACACCACCACAACTTCATGCGCCTTTGGGTCCAGGGAAATTTTTCCTGGAGCAGAATGAACGATAGCACGGGCAAAAGCGATTCAGCGCGCGCATCACCTTTTCCGTGGTTGCGCACGGGACCGGGCTTGGCATCGGACGGTCGTCCGAAATTTGATCTGAGCCAGCTTGATCAGTCCTATTTCGATCGACTCCGCGAAAGAGTTACTGATGCAGGCGCAAGAGGGATTTATGTGAGTGTGATGCTGTTTGAAGGACACATTGCCGGAACGGATGGTTCCGCGGCCGGAAGCCCGTTCGCCGCTGAGAACAATATTAATGGCATCTCAGTAGATCAAAACGGGGACGGAATGGCGACGGAGGCCTTTGATTTGTCTGTCCCGGGGATGACAAATCTCCAACGGGAATATGTGGCCAAAGTGATCGAATCACTAAATAATCTTGACAATGTGCTTTATGAGATCTGCAACGAGTGTCCGCCCACTTCCATTCAGTGGTCATACAACATGATCGATTTCATCAAACATTACGAATCCGAAAAAGTTAAACAACACCCTGTTGGAATGACTGTCAACTTTCCATATCCGAATACAAGCGCGCTGTTTGCAAGCGATGCGGATTGGATCTCTCCTGGTGATGACGCGGGCGACTATTTGTCTAATCCACCGGAAGCGGACGGCAGCAAAGTGATTATTCTCGACTCGGATCACATTACTTATTTTGATGCTTCCGCGGGTATGATCTGGAAACAGTTTACTCGGGGATTAAACCCGATCTTTATGGATTTGGCTCCGCCGCTCCGCGACAAAGCGCCGCTCCCAGAGCAGGAGGCGATCCGGGCCGCAATGGAACAGACAAAATTGTATTCTGATAAAATGAACCTTGCGGCGATGACGCCCCGTAAAGATCTCACGTCGACCGGCTACGCTCTTGCGAATCCTGGTTCCGAGTACCTTATATATGCTCCCCAGGGAGAATCATTCAGTGTTGTTTTGCGCCCCGGGAGCTACAGCTACGAATGGTTCAATCCCACCTCCGGCTCTCTTGCGGTTACCGGGTCGATCGATGCGGCGGGAGGCTGCCAATGGTTTTCTCCTCCTTTCGGCGGTGATGCCGTTTTGTACCTGCACATCACGAGCCGCCATCCGTGAGCGTAAAATGCTATTGGCGAGCCTCTGCAGAGGCAAAATGCTGACCTTAACTGAACCCTTTTATCCTTCTGGACGACACTGGAAATGCGCTTTGGGTTTCCAACGAATCGTTCGCCGAACTGCTAGAGAGAACCAGCTAGTCTGGCGACCATGTCCCACGTGGATGTAACATTCGCAGACGTGCGCACTCGGTCATTCGGATTTATAGCCCGGGGATTCGATCTGCTCGTTTGGATCGATCTTATTGATGATCAGGCCGGAGAGGAGTTTGGGATAGAAATAGGTGGATTTTTGCGGCATCTTCTCGCCGGTCGAGACAATCGCTAGAATTTCTTCCGCTTTGGGCGGTGTTAGAAGAAAAACCGCCTGATAATCTTCTTTTTCCAACACCTGCAGAGCGCCTTCGTCATCTTGCGTATAGCGAATATTGTCTCCGCTCGCTTGCTGCTCGGGGGTCAAGCCGAGTATTTGCCCGAGAATCAGCACGTGAAGAATGCTCACATCCAGCTCGCGGAGCGGCCCGCTCAGATCTTTCGCCACGCTCTGCATAATACGCTTGTTCTTTAACCTTAAAATTAAATAGCGCGGGTCGCGCTTAAAGCTCGCGCCAATGACGCGGTATTTTTTTGCCTCGCTCGCAAGCGCTTTTAAGAATGACAAGCGGCCGGCCGGAGTTTTGGGGTGCTGTTCCACGTGGAAGTTCTTTTCAAGTGCTACTTCAAGCTCCATGAACGGCTTGGGTGCAAAGCCGCGCACCAGACGATGCGTCGGAAGAATGACGACATTGAGATCATTGATGTTGGCGAAGTACGCCATAATGTAGTTGAAGGCCTCGCGCCCATTCGATGGCCCGGCGCTGCGCATGTGATCGCGGTAGGCGAGCGTCGCCTCGTAACGATGGTGCCCGTCGGCGATCAACAGCCAATCATCTTTGAGTTGTTGTTGAATTTTATCGATCAGTGCCGCATCGGTGATCCGCCACAGGCGGCATTGATCGCCATTATCCTGATCGACTTCCATCAACGCTGGCGTGCCTTCAACCGCCATCGCCAGCACGCGATTGATCATCTGCTTACGCTCTGCGTAGAGCATGAAAATTGGACTGAGCTGAGCATGGGAAGCGAGCATCAGCTTGAAGCGATCTTGTTTGGGTGCATCGAGAGTTTTTTCGTGCGGCCGGATTTTTCCGGAGGAGAAATCCTGGAGTTCCGTAAGAGCCAAAAAACCCTGGCGTAATTTTTCCTCGCCATTTTTGAGCTTAAAGCGATGGGTCAGGTAATAAACTGCCGGGGCCTCGTCGCGAACCAAGATCCCTTGCGCTTGCCATTCGGTTAGCGTCTGCGCGACGGCCTGGTACGAGTCCGGTTCTTGATTCAAATCGAGCCGAATAAAATTATAAGGAGATCTTTTATAGAGTCTTTCTTGTTCGTCCGGCGAGACGACATCGTAGGGCGGAGCCACGACCCTTGCCAAATCGCGAATTCTTTTCTGGTTGTAAAAAACTGCACGGAACGGAGCGATCTGCGCCATAGATTAATTCCGCTGCCTGTTCACTGCTCTCTCGCGACGCCGAGGTTCATCGCTCCGATGCCTTCGATCTCAGCTTTCAAAGTATCACCAGGCTTCAGTTTCTCCTGGAATTCCGGTGAATCTGGATTTCCCGTGGTCAGCAGATCACCGGGCAGCAGCGTGGTCACGTCGGATAAAAAACTGATCTGTGTCGCAATGTCGTTGATCATCGCATCGGTTTTTGCCGATTGCTTGAGCTCGCCGTTGATCCAAAGCTTCATCCAAAGATTGTGCGGGTCGGCGATTTCGTCCTTGGTGGTGATCCACGGGCCGATAGGGGCGAAGGTTTCAAAACCTTTGCGGACACTGCGAGTGCCCGACATGTTCTTGCTTAAGCCGTAACCGCGTGCCGTGACGTCGAGCATGATCGTGTAGCCGAAAACAACATCGAAGGCTTGCCTCTTGGGCACATGCCGCGCCTTTTTACCAATCACCACACAAAGCTCCAACTCCGGAAAGACCGAGTCAGCGGCTTTCGGGATCAAGATATTGTCTTCAGGACCGGCAATGGCTGAGGGGGGCTTCAGAAAAATATTTTCGAGGAGCTCCTCCGGCGAGGTTTTTGCCGCCGTCCCCCGACCGCGCGCATCGTCCAGACCGGCAGTACCGCGTTTGTAGTTTCCAGCGGCGGCCCAAATCTTCGACGCGTTCATTACCGGCGGGTTGAGCAATTTGGCGTCGAGGGTCACGGCGCGGGAGCTTGCCGAAGCGCTTTCCAAACTGGCTTTAAATTTTTCGTAACCGGCGATCAAGTCGATCATGGTTGATCCAGCTGGTAACGCTTCACTGAGAGGAATCAGTTGTTCGTTTCTTACGATGGCAAGATCGTTCGGTTTTATGCTCGCTATTTTCATGCGCCCGCTCCTTTTTCGTACTCTGTTGAATAACCGGAAGCAAAGGTTTTAACAAGCCAACAACTGGATTATTGTGGTCGTTCCGAGGAGAAGCGGGAATCTTTCGGTGCACCCTCTATATAAACGTTCAATTGAACGGGTTTTTGCCCTATGGCATAAAGCATCGTGCCCCAAAGTTGGTTGCAATTAAGCATTCGCGCGGCCAAACGCGATCTTGAAATCCTTTCAAATTTCATGATCGAACAAGGCTCACCCGGCATTGTCTTAAAAAATGGCGGCGTCGACGCTTTTTTTCTGAGCTCGCGGCGCGATGCTGCGCTGAAATCGCAAGTGAAACGCTTCGTTAGCGCACGTACAGGTAAGGCGCGGCTTGAATGGAATATTGTTCAGCCAGAGGATTGGGAACATTCCTGGAAGCGCTTCATAAAACCAGCGCGTATCGGCAGAAATTTTTGGGTGACGCCGCCCTGGCTCAAACAGCCGAAGTTTCGCCGCCGCAGAATCATTACGATCGAGCCCGGAATGGCTTTTGGAACCGGGACTCATGCTACCACACGGAGCTGCATCGAGCTTCTCGAGATTGTCGCTGCTAAAAACACCGGGAACAAATGGAGCGTACTGGACGTCGGCACGGGTTCAGGAATTCTCGCCATCGCAGCCCGAATTTTGGGTGCGACTAAAATTTGGGCCATCGACAATGATCCCGTCGCCGTTAAAGTGGCTCGGGACAACTTGCGGTTCAATGGAATGGGAAGCGCAATCACGTTGAGCGGAGAAAAGCTTGGCTCAATTCGACGGCGCTTCACGGTCGTAATCGGCAATCTGACCGCCGAAACGATTATCGAGCTGGCCGGGACGCTGCAGGCGCGGGTGGCAGGCCACGGATATCTCATTCTGTCGGGAATCTTGCATTCCAAATCTCAAAATGTTCTCCGCCGTTTTGCGAAAAGTTTTTTTGTGCTGCAGCGGCGAAGAAAGCGGGAATGGGTAGGCTTGCTGTTGCAGCGTAAGTGTTGACCCCTTATGGCCCGGTTTTTTCTGCCGCAAGTAAACATCCATGATGGCCGCGGCGTTGTCCATGGTCAGGAACTCACGCATCTCATGAAGGTCCTCCGGCTCCGCGCCGGGGATTTCGTGACGGTGTTCGATAATACCGGCTGGGAGCATGAGGCCATAATCGAGACGCTGACGAGTGAACGGGGCGAGCTGAAAATAGTCGAGTCTCATCCCAGCGACCGCGAGCCGTCCATTGCAAGCAATCTCGCCGTAGGACTGACAAAGGGGGAAAAACTCGATTGGGTGATCGAGAAAGCCACGGAGCTCGGCGTAACCACAATAATACCATTCTCATCAAATTATACGGTGCCAAAGCTCGACGGAGACAAGATTCAAAAACGCTCGGAGCGTTGGCGGAAAATTGCCGTGAGCGCGGCGAAACAGTGCGGCCGGAGCCGAATCCCAGAAGTGCGCTCGCTGTGTAGCTTTGAAAATTTCGTGCGCGAGTCATGGCCGGAAACACTCAAACTGATCTTCTGGGAAAACGAAGCCGACGGCTCGCTACGCGAAATGTTCGAGAAATGCCGCGAAACCAAGAGTGTGCTGGTCGCCGTCGGGCCTGAGGGTGGCTTCACTCACGGAGAAGTCGAATTGGCCAACGCACAAGGTTTTCAATCCGTGCATATGGGCAGGCGAATTCTTCGCGCTGAGACAGCAGCCATAGCGGCGCTCGCGGTCGTGCAGTTTCTTTGGGGAGATCTTCACTGAAGTATCTATTCCTATAGGTTGCTTCAGTTACGAGCTTTCTTTAGCATGGCCTGAAATCGATTATTGACATGAACTGCCAAAATTGTGATGCCCCTGTGCTCGCATCGGATGAACGTTGTGAAAGATGCGGCGCGAAGTTGTTGCACCGACGAATTTTTTTCGGTGCCCCCAGAAACGATCAATTTGTCCTGACCAGCGACGAGCCGGAGCATGAATTTAACGAAACGCCGCCGGATGACGAGGGCGAGCTTGCGCCACGATCAGAATATCGGGAAGCGGGATCGAGTTTATTTTTCGAGAGAGCGCCAGTTCCCGACCGGATTTATGGAGGTTTTTGGCGCAGGGTCGGAGCCTTTATCATTGACATCGTAGTGATTTGTCTAATTTCCGCGGTGATGGGAGTTATGGCTTATGTCGCTTACAAGGTCGGGTTGGCGGCGCATGATCGCAAAGTTTCCTTTGGCAATGCAACTCCGCTGATGTCATTGTTCACCTTTGGCGTTGTTCTTCTCGCATCGGCTTATTTCATTGTGTTTCATGGGATGAGCGGTCAAACGATCGGGAAGTCAGTGCTTCGCCTGCGGGTAATTGGCTCCGAACAGGAACAAATCACCTACGGTCGAGCGCTACTGCGCTGGATTGCGATTATCGGCTTCGGTTTGCTGAGCTTTGGAGTGAGTCTTCTCTGGATCATCTGGAGCCGAGACAAGCGCGGTTGGCACGATTATTTGGCGCGTACGTGGGTGATTCGGGAATGAATACGTGAGGAGCAGGGAGTGAGCAGTGAGGAGCAAGGAGCGGAACTTAATCAGAAGCCGCATCGTAAATTGAAAGTCTGGCAAGCCAGCATTGCTTTGTGGTCGAGGCTTTATCGTGAGATTCAACATTTTCCTGCCCACGAGAGGTTTGGAATAGCAGCGCAATTGCAACGGGCGGCTGTATTGATTCCAAGTAATATCGCCCCGAAGAAATACCAGGGAACTGCTGCAATTTCTGTATATTGCCCGGGGTTCTCTGAGCGAATTTAGATACTCAATGGGAAATCTCTTTTCGTCTGGGATACTTGGAAAAGACTACTTACGACCGTATCGTGCTTAAGCTTGAGGCGATGAGCAAGATGCTTAGCGGATTAATCGCGTCGATT
>Ga0157376_10001898_pt1 | contig 13958 bp, 21 predicted proteins | sample M45metaG_FD_121801 | JGI IMG/M metagenome (GOLD analysis project Ga0157376, IMG submission 121801) | Miscanthus rhizosphere microbial communities from Kellogg Biological Station, Michigan, USA - M4-5 metaG | ecosystem: Host-associated > Plants > Roots > Rhizosphere > Soil | place: USA: Michigan... | reverse complement strand
GGGTCGTCTGGAAAGTGCGCGGGGGTCCAGTCCATCAGCACACCGATTCCGGCCTGATGAGCTGTATCGACGAAGGCCATGAAGTCTTCCGGGGATCCATGGCGGGTGGTCACAGCGAAGTAGCCGGTGGTCTGATAGCCCCAGGATCCATCGAATGGGTGCTCGGTAACCGGCAACAGTTCAATATACGTATAGCCCATATTCTTCACGTATGGGATGAGGTTTTTGGCAAGCTCTGAGTAGGTCAGCCAGCGATTCCCTTCCTCCGGGTTACGCATCCAGGAGCCGAGGTGGACCTCGTAAATTGAGAGAGGTGTGGCGAGGGGGTTCTGCTCTGCCCGCGCCCTCATCCAGGGCTCGTCCTTCCAACGGTAGGAAGAAAGTTCACGGACGATCGAAGCGGTCTTGGGGCGCAGTTCCGATGCGAACGCGTAGGGATCGGCTTTCAGGAGCGGTGCGTCGAAATGGCGCGAGCGAATTTCATATTTGTAGAGCGTACCGTCTGTGAGTTCTGGAATGAAGAGTTCCCAGAGGCCGGTTGATCCGCGGTTCGTCATGGGATGGCGGCGGCCATCCCATTCATTGAAGTCGCCCACGACACTCACTCGCGCAGCGCTCGGCGCCCAGACGACAAAATGTACTCCGGCGATACCGTGGACTGTTCGGAGATGGGCGCCCATCGTCTCATAGGCTTTGAAGAAGGTTCCCTCGGCGAAGAGATGCAGATCAAAGTCGGTGAGGAGAGGTGGGAAGGCATAGGGATCGTGCCGCTCCGAAACCTGTCCTGCATGGTTGGTTATTTGGAGACGGTAGGGGCTGGTTCCGAGTGGCCCCTGGACGATCGCTTCGAACAGACCGGCCTCATGAAGGCGCGTCATGGGAATGGGTTGTCGACCTTGTTCAGTAAGAAGTAGGGCAACGTCGTTCGCTTCCGGCAAGAAACATCGAATCGCAACAGTAGGGGAACTCTCTTGGGCCGTCGGATGAGCGCCAAGAATTGCGAGGGGGTTCCAGTGGTGACCCTGGACGAGTTGTTCGAGTTGATCGAGCGGCAAGTCTGACATGTGATGAGCCTCTTCAGTGGATAGGAACGTGTTCGGCGTGGACCTTTCTATTCCGGCGAGCCATCCGTGATCATCTTTGCAAAAGACACCGCTGTGAAGTCATTCATGCTGATGGCGTCAAAATGACCGTAGGATGCTCAAAAAGGCCGTCCGGCGCGGCCGCAGCGAGCGAAGAGGCGAGGGGGTACAAACCTCACTTCGTGTGGGCCGTTCGCCCTTGCTATGAATCTTGGCGAACGGAAAATCCCCTCCAGTGCTTCTGACCACCGAGAAGCTCATTCGGTACGTTGAGCCTCTTGGCGATGCGAGAACAAAGCTGGCGGACTTTTTCAGCATCCTGCTGGCTGTATCGTAAGGGGGGTGGGCTAAGAATGAAAGAGGAAAACGTCTTGAGAGTTCACCGCAGAACTCAGTGTCGGGTGCCTTGTCCACCAACCTCTGTTGTAGTTCGGTTGGAAGCCGTCAATCGCGAGGCGGATGTGTTTTGAAGCAGGGAAAGGATCACCCACTCGTGATCAATGATGCCTCTACTGGTGATGGGGAGGGCCTGCAGCCTCAATGAGGATATTCGGGGCCAGGTCACTTTTTTATCGCGGCCCCGCTCGCTTCTGCTTGAGCCTTATCGACGATCACTTTGGCTGCTTCCAACGCATGTATGGTCACATCAAGTCCCGTCATGTGAGCGGTGTAATTTTTGATCGGCGTCCCGGGCCCAGCATAGTTAAAACCTTCGAACCCTACGACCACCTCAAGAAAGATGGCGCCACACTTCAACGCCGACTGCTTATATTCCTCGAGGCGCTCAGGTTGAAGCAGGGGCGCTGTCGGATGGCGCAGATGGATTTGTCTCAGTGGCGTGGTGGTCGGGGGCCAAGTAGGATACGGACGTTTTGAGTGTACGAACAACTCGTGCACCGCACGCATTGCAGGTATAGCGTTCCCGCGAACGCCTCAGGTGCCGCCCTTTCAATGTCAGGTACCGCCCCTTCAGTGTCAGGTACTGATGGGCACAGGCCGGCTGGTTTACCCTGATGCGTATCTTCATCGGTGTCCGCTCATCCCTACCTTTTAACAAATCTCCATGTGCTCTTCAAGCGTCCACACCTTGGGCGGAGCGGATGGTGAAACTGAAGACGCGCGGGAAGGTGGTGGAAAATCCGTTGTGGGATTCGTGAAGGAACTTATGGGGCTGCTTGAGCGTTCGGCGGCTGGCGCTGCACTACGTCATGGATGAACCCTTGAAGGCGGGCGTCATTAATCTGCTTTCCCAAGGCTAGAATCTCAGACGCCACTCGCTCAATGGCGGCTTCTGGTGGAGCGGTTCCCAAGTGAAGGTCTTCTTCATGCAGGATCACCTGCCCGGCTTCGGTTTCCGACCATGCTCGGTGCATGTAGGAATTTCTCTTTCCAGATAGGAGCTTGGCTTTTTCGAGAAGCTCGTCAAGACGGTAGGTTTCTGCGGCAGTGGGGTGATGCTTCTTAAACCGCTTCTTGATCCTCTTCCGTAAATCAGAGATGGGCTTTCGTTTTGTGGGATCGAGACATTTAGGACCCGAGAGTCCGGAGAGTGTTTTCACAGTGTACCGCAAGATCCGCTCCAGATGCGTATGAGCGATGGCCAAGCGTCCCAGCGCCTCAAGCAGTTGAGGCCGGTTTGGAACGGTGAGCCGGTGTATTGAGAGGGACACGCGCTCGTTCCACTTCACGCGTTTGGCAGCCTCTTCAGACTCCGGCATCGCGGTCCCTCCACGTCCGCTCACCCCGCCACCTCTACCAAATCCTCCATCTCCGTTGCAACCGTCCATCCGACGGGCTGAGCTGTACAATAGATTATCTACACTAGGGTATACTTACTTGCGATGGAGCTGCATTGGACAGAGAAAGGGCGGGATTGTACCGCCTGCTTCAATTTAGAGGCCGAGGCGCGCCAGTGCGCCGCCCTCATGAGCACGCGCGATGGGGTGCCGGACGTGCAGTTGCTCGATGAGGATGGCGTGAATCTGGAAGTCTCGCCGCCGTCGTTGTAGTCCTTCCCCCGTTGTCAGCCCCGGCGAAGATTTTACACTGCTTCTATATGGGACTGAGGTGATTGAATGTGAAGGAGTGAGGCAAACCCGCACCAGGATGGGGGATTCCGATGATTGATGGGGGAGGGGAGTGTGACGCAGTGTGATCGAGTTAGATTCCGAACTGGGACCGAACTGGGACCAAAATATGCCGGTAAAGGCATTAAATGAATTTGAAGTTCTTATTCGTTGGCCGGTTCCGCTTGCTCCACCCCCACGGCGGTTCAGGAATGTTAGTGGAGACGGTTTGAATATAGAACGTTAGCGGTTTACCGCATCAATAGAATGATGAGACCGATGAGACTCCCCAACGTGAGAGACAGTCGAATTCCATCTACAATTCCCATTGTAGGAACAAGAGCCTCAATCTCAGCTTCCTCCTCCGTAATGTCCTGTACCACGCTCAGCCGAGGGGGGCGGATCTTGGCTTTGGGTATTTGAAGCACGGCCAGGTTCTCATCGGCTAAGGCTAAATTTCCCCACGATTGCGGATACCGCCGTGTTTCCCGTTTTCCTTTCGTTTGCCTTAGCGCATTTCCCTCTTTATTACAATTTGTCACGAACCTCCTGCAGCGTAAGTACGACATGATCCTCCTCCTTGGTGCAGGCCTTGTATCAATAGGAAATGCAACAATGGTACCGTGGGCCATGGGTCTGGAAGACTGAAAACGAGATATTCTCAACTGTACGCACCTTCTTCGGGAATCCTTAAGTTTTTGATGGATGATTGTGGAGTTCCCTTTTCTTTCCGCACCTGTAGCATAGTTGGCGAGTCAGCTCTCTTTGTTGGTCATTATCAATTTTGACATGTTTGCCGCTCTGCTGAATGCTGAACACCCCAAGTGGGGTCCCCCTCCCTACGCCAATGGACATAGGACTCCTACCAGACTTTTTGCACCCTGGAGACAAAAAAGGCCCTCTTTGGCAGGGAGGGGGCTGGATAGGCAAGTGGCCCTACCATCGGAGTGGCAATCCTCCTCGCGTTACACCGTTTGATCTTCTCCCACTTCCCGGCGGCACCGGCACTGAATTTGCCCTCCTATGTCTCGCGATCACCATCATTTCGGGTAGGTCCCCCACCTCCTGAGGAATAGCCGCGCACCCCTTTCCCACACTACCGTGCGCATAACGTTATGGCTCAGGGGACACAACAGACCTCGTGGAATAGGCCGAAGTTCACTATTGACTGCGTACTCGCGAACGTAAGCGGGGAGTTGGAAGCGGACGGGTGCGTCCTCGAACGCTTAGAGGGTGGGCATAAGTGTGGGTACAAGCTCACCACCCCTGATCAGCTGACAGCAGGGGATTTTGTGAAAGTCCAATTATGGTTGGAAGGCGAGGATGCCTTCATAGACATCCGGTTGGCGGAGGTCAGAAGGGTTCACATGCATTGGATCACGGTGGAAGTGATCGTGGTGAGCCCAAATGACCGGATGAGACTGAAACGATTTATCGATGCCCTCGCAGCCATGCGCATCGAACAACCGACCATAATCAACCATCTTCTCATTCGGGCATAGCTCGGCGTCAGCCTCTCCGAGTGGAATCAACAAAACTGCGGGTCGCTCGGATCAAATCGTTCACAGAGCCTGGCAGCGGCCCATTCCGCTCCAACATTTCCACAATGGCAGTAATCTCCATATCTCCGAGACCGTGGCTTCTTCGATAGACATGCTCTCGCGGTGGGTTGTTCCTCGCTCATTTGTCTGACGTAATGCAGGAGCTTGGCGCGAGTGTGTAACCTATTGATTCTGTGGTGCGCCCGGAGGGACTTGAACCCCCAACCCCCAGATCCGTAGTTTTGACAAATGAGGAAGATACCCTGCCGTAATTGAAGAAAGCCCAACATTTTGAGGGTCAGAGCAGGCCACGAGGGGCCAGATACCGGCACCTTTAGCACCCTATTGGCACCCTGCATGCGCTCGAACCAATAGCTTACGTATGCTTGTCTGGCCTCGCCGAAGGCGCCACCCCCATACACTTGTGTGGCCACCCTTGTCGCCAAGGGGCCACGGTCAGGTTAAAGGCGTTACGGTGCCAGAGGTACAGAACCGCGCATGGACAGGAAAGATCCACTTGCCGTAGGGTTCGTGCCCTACATAGATTCTTGTGTGCTTGCTACACAGTACAAGGCTTGCAGTGAAAACCTTCATTGCAATGGGCACCCCCATGCCACCCTTGCGAAGGGGTGTCAGTTGTGGGGAGGTTGCAGGTCAGGTAAAGGGATATACAGTGCACATAGAAAAAGAGCATTCAAAAATATTTGGGAAATATAAAAAGGTCTGGAATAGGCACACGATTAGTCCCTAAATCTGATCTTGAGGGACTGCTCAAGTCATTGTTGACGTAGACAAGCCAGCATCAAGAACCTGAGGTCAACGCTAGGGATAGTGCTAGGTGATTCAGGCTGTGTCATCACAGTATCTTTCTTATTGGGTCCCTCGTCATGAAACACCTTAGGATTGGAGGCAAACGATGAGAACCATCACAAAGAGGAGCGACTCGTCTAGACGCCTTCTCCTAGCAGCTGTTGTGACTGTAGGCATAATGATTATTATGCCTCAACGTACCGCAGCGGAAAATGTTCAAGAAAATGTATATGAAGGTGAAATGCTCGTCAATCAAGCCACCGTGACGTGGCAAAACTTCATGCAGGACCCTGATATGTCTGGTTTCCGCGGTCACGTAAAGGGAGGGCAGGGGGTATTAATCTTCCCGAGATTGATGAAGGGGGCGTTTGTGCTCGGTATCGAGGGCGGAAATGGGGTTTTACTTGTTCGCGATGGGAAGACAGGTAGTTGGAGTGAGCCAGCCTTTTATGAGATATCGTCTGCCAGTTTCGGGTTACAGGCGGGGGTAGAAATGTCTGAGGCGATCCTGATCGTTCAAACCGTAAAGGGGATCGAGAGTCTGTTGAGCAGTACCATCAAGTTCGGTGCTGATGCATCGGCTGTGATCGGTCCGAAAGGTAGCGGCATAGAGGGAGCGACATCGATGAGTATGGGAAAGGACTTTGTCACCTATGCACGGACGAAAGGGGCGTTTGTCGGATTGTCGGTGGAAGGTGCCTCGATACGAACGAGAGATGATTTGAACAAGACGTACTACGGCTCTGCGGTGAGGCCAAGCGCCATCGTGCTCGTTAGAAAGATCAAACCGAATACCCAATCACAGGTGTTACATCAAGCGGTCGTCAACGGCACGCAAGGTGATCCAACGGAGTTGTCCATACGGGAGCAAGGTGTCCACATCATCCAAGGTGATGTGTTGCGAGTGGAAGGCAATACCTATTTCATTAAGGAACTAGGCGGAAAGGAACTGAGTTTACGTACCGACGCTTCCACCATGAAGGCTGAAAAGATTCAAGTAGGAGATCGCATCGAGGCGAAAGTCGACGAAAACAATCGTGCGCTCTCGCTGGTCCTGGCCCCTTGAACTGGGCTGAAATCACCAAAACTGAGCATAACTCTCACGCTGTCTCGTGCTGCGGTGCGAAGTGTGCGGCGGGAGAGATGTGGTGCTTTCCAATGTAATGACCAAAAACTATGAATCTTCATAGGCTCGAAATCTCTGCGAGGAGCCTAAGGTTGGGAGTGCGTACATCTAATGCCCGAGAAGGCCTACTATGATGTCCATTCCCAAAATCATCGGTGTCATGTCGTGTGGGGTCGTGCTGTGTCTCGGGCTTTCCAGTGTGCAGGCAGCGGAGAAAATGAGCCCCGATCCCTGTGCTAATAGGAAAGGCGGAGAACCGAATCTCGTGAAGTGCGCTGAAGAAACACGGCAGGGTATCGAGACCATTAAGGGCGAAGTGTTGCGCATTGACGGCAACGACTTTTTAGTCGAATGTTCTAACGGGAAGGAAGTGCGGTTACATCTCGATGCAAACACGCAGATGACCGAAATGATCGGTCGCGGAGATCAAATTGAGGCGAAAGTGAGCGATATGAACAATGAGAAACGCGTGCTCTCTATTCGCCACATGCAATAGGAGGAAGGCGGGTCGATAGTGCACATACCACCAAGGAGGCCACTAATGGCAGCCATCTCTAAACTCATCAATGTCATGTTGGGTGTGGTACTTGGTCTGACTCTATCCAATGGGGCCATTGCAGCAGTGAGTGGGGGATCTGACTGTGCTGAAGGGAAGGGTGGGCGCCCTGATCTCCTGAAGTGCGATCAAGAAATACGCCAAGGCGTCGAAACAGTGAGGGGCGACGTGTTGCGCGTTGAAGGCGACAGCCTTTTGGTCCAACGGCCCGACGGCAAGGAAGTGCGCGTGCATTTGGACGAAACCACCCAGATGTTTGGATACGTTGGCCCAGGAGAACGTGTTGAGGCGAGGATGGACAAGCAGGGGCATGCGCTGTCGATTCGCTTGGCCCAATAATCTCAAGTGGATTCGGTGCTGAGTCACGCGCGACTGTCACGGTGGACGGAGCCGCTGTAACAGTTCGCGCCCTTGGGTCACATACTCACCGATAGCGCGTCGAAGGCTGCCTCAAAACCCTCGCCCTTCTCCACGGCTCACGATTCGCTGCGCTGCTTCGAGCCAATCATCCATATGAACAACGCGGGCGAGAGTATGGGTACGATCTGGGGCATAGGCTAAGGTTGCGATCTTCCCTTCATCCTTCCCCGTTATGGCGTGAGTGTCCAACGATGCTTCCTCTTCCTCGATAATTTTTTCTTGCGGCGATAGATGTTGTATAGATATTCGCTGCTTCATCTGAAGGCGTCCTCCTTTCTTATCGCCCCACATAGTTTGAATTAGGCTTCGATGGAATGCTCAATCACACGCGGTGCTGACTTTCTGATGCTAGGATGAAACGGTTTAGGCCACGCCCTTCAGAGTAATCTGATAGGCCGAAAAACCGCGTTGGCGAAGCAACACCCGTCCGTCCCGCGACATCCGATCCACAGCGGCGAAGACCTCTCCCCAGCTGGAGTTGGGAAGAGACGTGACGACATCGTCGAGGCAGCACGGACCGCTTCTTTGCAGGGTTTCAACAATCGCTGCTTCTATGGGTCTCATGGCAGTAGACCTCCGGTTGACGTGAGGTGCGGGGCGTGGTGTGCATCCTGCCAGGAATGCGCAACATGGGACCTAGGAAATGCCCTAGTTGAGGCCAGAAAAATAGTACTCTAGTCCGTCGCGTTCACTCCATATTGACGCCCTGCCAGAAACCGTGATCTAATCCGCCCCCCGAATAAACCGGAGTGCGCGGCAATGCCACCGGACCCAGACGTTCCCACCACCTCTGTCCTCCTGATCGATGGAAACGACACCGACCGCGCAAACTTTGCCGCTCAACTGAAGGACCGCTCACCCGACTATAAAATACTAGAAGCCACTGATGGGGAAGCAGGGCTTATTCTCTACCGGTCCCGGCGGGTCGATTGCGTGGTACTCACACTCGAATTGCCCGATCAATCGGGCTACAAGGTACTGGTAGACTTGGTGCCCATCGCCAGTAGACCAACCGTGGCTGTCATTGTGCTCACCAACCGCCTTCAGCGAGGACTACAGGAACTGGCCCGGCAAAATGGGGCCTATGCATGTTTCGTAAAACAATTCATGTCGGGCGACGATTTAGATAGAGCGATTCAGCGGGCTATGGCGTTTGTGGGACAGAGGCCCAAGGAAGATCGGTACCGGCCCATCTAGGCCCACGGATGCAAACCATTAGCTAGAGCTTCGTCAGAAGGCTCAGCATTGCTGTCGCTTCATTTCATCCCCATTTAAGCTTGAGAGAAAGGAGGAATCATGTGAGTGACAGCGGCGGAGAGTAGGTCCTCGCATGGCGGGGGGGGGCATATCTGAACTTACTTAAAGAGAATGGTGGAAGGGAAGTGACTGCCACGAGACACCGCCTTAACTCACAAGCATCGGCGGTCATGGCCTTCCACGGGAGGCCGTCGCTGATTGAGTAGGAGAGAGATAGCGATATTACGCAGCGAGTTTTTTCCGTTCGGCCACAGGTTCACCGCAGAGAATGCAAATATAGTCTCCATCGGAATGGCCGAGAACGTCCCATTGCATTTCAAGGTTCAGGTGCTCACACGGTGAACGGTCTGTTCGCTGTTTCCATCTCATTCGTAATGCTGCCGCTTGGATCATTGTCATGGTCGTCCCTCCGTAGTCGGGCTTCTCGTAAGCATCCTGCAAAACATTCGGCTGGGGTGCTAGGAAACACCCTAGTGAGCAGGCAGGAACCACGATTCAAGAACTAAGTGGGTTTTCTCGCCAGCATCGCAGGCAGGGTCCAATTGGGTAAACCAGCAAGCGCGTGCTTGACGCAGTACCACGCCAGAGTGCGTTCCTCACGAGTCTCTTTCGCTAACACTCTATTAACACCTGGAATAATTAAACGGACGGTGTAAGGGGTACCTACCGAGGGGGGCCACCCTGCGAAGGGGTGTCAGTTGTGGGGAGGTTGCAGGTCAGGTCAAGGGGAATACAGTGCATATAGAAAAGAGCTTCCAAAAAATATTTGGGAAATTTAAAAAAAACCTTTCCTGATGCAGAATCAATAGCGGTATAGGAGAAAATGTATTGTTACAGACATTCGCTATTGTGTATGCTTTTCTCAGCACCCAAACGGAGGCTCTGTATGGTAGACATTCTTAAAGAGGTTCGTGTGCTGTCCTATGGGCTTGTATTGTTGGTGGGGCTACTATGCAACATGGCTCAGGCAGATACCATGGTGCCGAAGGCTGACGCTGAGAAAGACAGTCAAAGAACAGGCGAGCAAGGTGATTCAAAGGAGTCCATACGGCAGCAAGTTGTCCACATCATCCAAGGCGACGTGTTGCGAGTGGCGGGCAATACCTATTTCATTAAAGAACTAGGCGGGAAGGAACTGAGTTTGCATACCGACGCTACCACTATGAAGGCTGAAAAGATTCAAGTAGGAGATCGCATCGAGGCGAAAGTCGACGAAAACAATCGTGCACTCTCGCTGGTCCTGGCCCCTTGAACTGGGCTGAAATCACCAAACCTGAGGATGATTCTCAAGCTGTCTCGTGCACTGAAGAAGACGCTTTAGCGCGTCTCCCAGTCGATGCAATGAAAATTCTTTCTCGACGAACTCGGTCACCCCAAGGGCACGGACCTGCTGCTCCCTCTCAGGAGTTCCGGCACCCGTCAAAATAATCACCGGCAATTTGAGATCAACACTGCGTAGTTGTTTTAAGACCGTGACCCCATCCATCTCCGGCATCTTCAGATCAAGCACCACGACATCCGGTCGTTCGCGGCGAAAAAGCTCCAGGCCCTTCCGACCACTCTCAGCGAGTACCACGTCATAACCCTTTCGACTGAGAAGCGTGTCGAGTAGACTCCCTATGCCCTGCTCATCGTCGATCACGAGAATTTTGGCCATGATACCTCCCAGAATAAGAATGGTGAGGCTTCAACGACTGGAGCTGCCGAGGCTGGCTCTCTTCTGAGAAAAGAATAGCAAAGTAATGATATGCCAGACCTAGGGAGTTCCCTAGTGCCGGAAAGGACTGTTGGCCCTTAGAGCTATGCAGAATTAGGATGCTGCATCTATGGCGGTACCGGTCGCTGGTGAATGAGGCAGGGGTGGGATATGGCTAATGAAAACCTCTCCGCTCGTGAAGATGCGGCCGCGAAGGGGAAGAACGAACTGGACCACGCCATCATGGAATTTGGGAAATGCGTCGTGGCGTTGCGTGATTTGTTGGATCAGGACAGATCATTAAATGATATAGATATGCTCTTCATCGAAAACCATTTCTACGTACAGATGGCCTATGTTCGGTGGAAGCGGAAGCAGAGCATATTATCTGCAAATTTAGCTGGCAATCCCCCGCTGAATTATGACGCAAGGAGCAGCCCGATACTCGCACGGTGAGATCGGGACCGGATCAGCTCACAATCCTTTCTTGGCCTCTCGTCCTGCCTTCTCCAACTCTTCTAGGAACGTATCCCCCGGCGCATACTTTCTGTACCCCCAGCACCTCAGCATATCAGAAACGCTCCGGTCGACTCCCGGCAAGCCCATGGCCCTTGGGTATTCGTCGGGAGGAACTAGGGGGGCTCCTAGGCGCACTAATCTCGGGGAGAGAGTATGTACATCATAGGGTATAGCAGGGCTCTGTTTGCCCGCTCCATAAAAGTAGGGAGGTCGTATATGTCTAGCAAGATCCTCTCGGTGGGACATATCGGAAAGCATTATATACGCATACACGAGCCATCATTGGTTCCCGTCTGTAGTGCCTGCGGACTCGTTCGAGAAGGTGGGGGTTCCTCTGGGCAAGAGCGTTGGATTACGAAGCGGACGTATGTTGAGTCACATGGCAGGACCCTGGCCGATAGCCATCTCACTCACACCTACTGCCCGGCGTGTTTCACAGATTTCATGGAAAGAGTCCGGCCTAGCTCGCGGTCGATAGCCTTGGCTCGGTGAGCAGGCAAGAAATACTCGTTGACTGCTGAACTGAAACAGCAAAGTGAGGTGACATATGGCGAGTGAAACTCCGTTCGCTCAATCAACCTACGAAGTGACTGACTCGAATGACAACACCGAAACGCTCAGGGATTTTAGCAAGCACGCCGTGGCGTTGCGCAACGTATTGTATCAGGGCAGCTCAATCAACGAGGCGGAGTTCCACTTCATGGAAAACCATTTTCAAGTCTTAGAGATGGCCCACCTTTGGTGGAAGCGCAAACATAGCCCTCCAATGAAAAGTGCGGTCCTGCGCTAAACTCGGAAGGGAGGATGGATCGCTCACTCACGAGCCATTGCCAGGCCTCCTTCCGCCTCTGCGCGGTAAAAACCCCTACTCTGTTATGTGGCGCAACCTGGTCGCTAAGCGGCTGATTCATAGACAAGTTGTCTCGCAATCAGATTAGAACCTCTTCATGGTCTCTTCATCAGGAATTCATACTCTCTGACTATGATAAGCACTGAGCATAAGGGGGCAGGAATTGTTCAGTCCTGCTTGGGTTCCAGACATCAGCTTCGTTCAAGAGGTGCGGTAATGTGTCGTGCATGGCTGTGTCATAGTTGGATCTTCAGTTTCGGGATCGAATTGTTGATACTCAGTCTTCTCGTGACCTTCGGTGGAGTTGTGAACGCGTTGATGGGCCGAATCTGGGGAGAATCTGGGGAAGATACTGCAACGGCCGCCAGGAGTAGAACTGCTAAGGAGCCTCCGATGAGAAGGGCGGCATGACTAGGTCTCGCGCCCCTGTGCCCCTACCTTTCTACGAGCAATCGATGGCGGACACGCTCTGGGTGGGTTTTGTGCAGGACTTCAATGGTATCGCCATCGAGGGCGGAGACAACGGGGCCGGAGTAATCTGCCGCAAGCGCGGCACGGGCGAGAAGGAGGTAAAGGAGTGCGGCTACGACAATAACCATAGGACGTCATGCTAGCAGGTTTGTCCTGCCGCAGTCTGTGCGACACCTTCAACGTGAAATGATCGTGGGCTGGTATTGGATTACCTGGAGTGTCGAGGGCTGACCAGGTGCGCGGATCCTGAAGACGTGGGGATGATGGGTTGGTCGGGGTTAGTCGTGGAGGGAATGATTGGTTTTAGCGGGGAACCGACTGACCGCAGGCAATGCAGAAATAATTGCCCGTCAAATAACCATTCTCAGTGCGCTCAAAATCGACCTTGAGATGCTCACAGAGTGGAGAACCAGCATGGTTCCACGTTGCTTGGAGGTCAACCGCCTGCGCCTTCGTCATGGCCTTCTCCGTCATTAGGGGTACGTGGGGCCTGTCATGATTCCTCATCCTGGACCTCTCACACCGATATAGCGACCCTTTTAATCTGGGCGGTCGAGGGATCTGCAATTTCTAAGATGGTTTTTGAAGTGTTGACAAGGAGGTGAAGGAAGGTCGAAGTCCTCCTTCGCACGAGATATTTCAGACAGATATTCCAGCAGGTTACGAGACGCGCAAACCGGTTTCTAATGGCGGTAAAAGCCTCCTCTTAATCCTCCGACAATTCTGGGGCCTTTCCGTCGATAATAGCTTGGCCCAATTTGATCCCATGGGTATCAGCGGCCTCTTCTGTGGCATAGGTGGTGTCGTCTTTGTATGGCTCCGCCGTCACAATCCCTTCGCGTTCCGAGGAAATCTCAATCTCCGCCCTCCATTCGTTCTTCCCCAACCGTTGCAATGGGATCGAGCTGATGGTGTATCCCCGATATTCGACATTCTTGCTCATGCGGGTGGCTCCGAGTGAGAGGCCATGAAACAATTGAGGTCCTCTTTCGTGATCGTCCCATCAATCACAATGGTTTTCCTTGCGGTGTCTGCCATTGGAGCCTCCGATCCATGCTGGGCGGCCCATGTAAATAATTTCGTCAGGTTCTCCCACGTCATTCTTCAACTCCCCAGCCTGTGATCGAATACCTGCTTCGGCACCCGTCCTTTGACCCCACGATCTCAGCATGTTACAGCTGCGAGAAACCGCCCGCTAACTGCGCAGGTCAAAATCAGTGAAGTCTTCTATCCCAATAGAGTTGAGCCCCTCGAGCGAAATAGTATTGAATTTAGCGAAATCAATCGCATCGGTAGCTGTGAAAAACTTGGCCGCTTTATATCTGTATTCTGTCGAGGTGCCATCCTCGGAGAAATGGCGGGTGCCGGGTCGTCCATGCTGTTGAGGCCCGTCAAAGATCACGTACCGCTGGTTTTTCCTTAATTTTTGCCATCGCATACTCTCACTTCCCCTTCGGCAGTAACCCCCGTTCGCTCTAACTCCCAGACATGAGCGTGGCACAGTTCCGGAACTATACTCCTCCAACGTCTCTTGCTGATAGGGGCTGTTCCCAACCAACGTCCT
>Ga0157376_10001896_pt1 | contig 13962 bp, 11 predicted proteins | sample M45metaG_FD_121801 | JGI IMG/M metagenome (GOLD analysis project Ga0157376, IMG submission 121801) | Miscanthus rhizosphere microbial communities from Kellogg Biological Station, Michigan, USA - M4-5 metaG | ecosystem: Host-associated > Plants > Roots > Rhizosphere > Soil | place: USA: Michigan... | reverse complement strand
TCGCCGAAACGTCTCGACACACCTTCCAAAGTAAATGGCACCGCGCAGTTCGGCTTGGATGTGAAACTTCCGGGAATGGTGTATGCCGTTGTCGCGCGTCCGCCGGTCTTCGGCGGAAAAGTTTCTGCCATCGATTCCGCTGAAGCGTTGAAAATTCCCGGTGTTCGCGTCGTGGAACAGATTCCTTTGGGTGTCGCCGTCATCGCCGATCGCTATTGGGCCGCCAAGCTTGGTCGCGACAAACTGAAAATCACCTGGGACGACGGCGAAAACGCCGGCATCTCCACTACCAAGATGACCGAAGAGTATTCCAAACTTTCCGCAACTCCCGGCAGCATCGCCAAAACTTCTGGCGATCCGGCCAAGGCTCTCGCAGGCGCAGCCAAAACCATCAGCGCCGAATACGATGTTCCCTATCTGGCCCACGCCATGATGGAACCCCTTAATTGCGTCGTGGATCTTCGTGCCGACAGTTGCGAGCTCTGGACCGGCACCCAGTTCGAAACGGTAGATCGCGCGAACGCCGCCAAAGTCGCTGGCCTTCCGCCCGAAAAAGTGAAAGTGAACACTACACTTCTTGGCGGCGGTTTCGGCCGTCGCGCCAATCCGCTGTCAGACTTCGTGGTAGAAGCCGTTCACGTCGCGAAAATCGCCAAGGCTCCGGTAAAAGTTGTCTGGACCCGCGAAGACGATCTGGCCGGTGGCTGGTATCGCCCCAAGTGGCACGATCGCTTTTCTGCTGGGCTCGACGCCGCTGGCAATCCGATCGCTTGGACCCATACCATCGTCGGCCAATCCATCATGCTCGGCACAGCGTTTGAATCGTTCACCATTAAGGACGGCGTGGACAGCACTTCCGTCGAAGGCGCTGCCGATATTCTCTACGGCATTCCCAACTTACAAGTTGATCTGCACTCGCCAGTGATTGGCGTGCCCGTGCAATGGTGGCGTTCGGTCGGTCACTCCCACACCGGTTTCTCCGTGGAAGCATTTCTGGACGAGGTTGCCCACGCTGGCAAGAAGGATCCCTACGAACTTCGCCGCACGCTGCTGGCAAAAGAGCCGCGCATGCTCGCGGTCTTAAATCTCGTTGCCGAAAAAGCCGGCTGGGGCAAGCCGCTTCCCAAAGGAGTCGGCCGCGGCATCGCCACTCACTTTTCATTCGACAGCTACGTTGCGCAAGTGGTCGAAGCTAGTGTCGCAAGAGACGGCACCGTAAAAGTCCACCGCGTAGTTTGCGCCGTCGACTGCGGCCGGGCCGTCAATCCCGACATCATCAAAGCGCAAATGGAGGGTGGTATCGTTTTCGGCTTGACCGCCGCGCTAAAAACTGAAATTACCCTGGAAAACGGTCGCGTCCAACAAAAAAATTTCCATGACTACCAGATGCTCCGGATGTTCGAATCGCCCGTAATTGAAGTACACATCGTTCCAAGCGAAGCGAATCCTACTGGAGTCGGCGAGCCAAGCGTGCCACCAGTTGCACCGGCGCTAAGCAATGCCATCTTCGCCGCTACCGGGAAACGGGTGCGCCGCCTGCCGATTCGCAATTCCGACCTTGCCGGCTGAAACGAGGTCAAGTCATGAACTTTCTCAAAGCATTCATTGGCGGCCGAGACTCCATCGTTATTGCTTTAGCGATCGTCGTTTCCGTATTTGCTTTCGCTAATCTAAGGGCTGCGCCTCGCGCCTTGCATCCTCCGGCAAAACCCGACGCGGCCTCCTCTCGTGAAGCATTTCTCCAGGTTTATAAAGTTTTCACTTCGCCGCGCTGCCAGAACTGCCATCCTTCCGGCGAGTCGCCTCTGCAAGGTGACGATAGCCACCAGCATCTACAAAATGTCAAACGCGGCAAAGACGGCCGAGGCACCTATGGAATGCGCTGCGAAGCCTGCCATCAAACCACTAATCTCTCTGGCGACCACATGCCTCCGGGCAATCCCAAGTGGTCTTTGCCTGCTCCTGAACACAAAATGGTATTCGTCGGCCGCACGGCCGCTCAACTTTGCCAGCAACTCAAGGACCCCAAACAGACCGGCGGCCGCTCTCTTCAGCAATTGCTGGATCACGTCTCTTCCGACGAACTCGTCGGCTGGGGCTGGAATCCTGGTGACGGCCGTTCGCTTCCTCCACTGAGCCGCGCCGACACCGTCTCTCAACTAAAGTTTTGGATCGACGGCGGAGCCGCCTGTCCCCAATAGGTCACTCGGCGCTTTCCATTTGTCCTGCCTTACTAACTCTGTGATAGGCTTTGCTTCGCGTCAGCCATTCTCCGAGTCCGACCAGCGCCAACTCGGCGTTGTCAGTTGTGTAACCTACAGGAGCAAAACGAATGAGACTCTGCGCCTTTCTCCGTTATTTCGGATTTGCTTTTGCTTTGCTGGTAATTCCGGCATTTGCAGCAGCCCAACAGTCCGTCACTTGCGAATCCAACAATGGCAACCGGAAATACTGTGGCAACTACGACTACAACCAAGTCTCTCTCCAGCGCCAGATCAGCCAGTCTACTTGTGTCCAGGGCCAGAGTTGGGGCGTCGATCGCGGCGGCCTATGGGTTGACCGCGGCTGCCGCGCAGTCTTCACCATCGGCGGGAACTGGAATGGTGGGCCGGGCGGCGGTCAAAATACCATCAACTGCGATTCCAATGACGGCCGAAGAAACTATTGCGGCAATGTGAACAATAACGATCAGGTTTCTCTTCAGCGCCAGGTCAGCCAATCTCCCTGTGTTCGCGGCCAGACTTGGGGCCTTGACGGCCGCGGATTGTGGGTCGACCGTGGCTGCCGCGGCATCTTCTCAATTAGCGGCTGGAACGGTGGCGGCGGCTCTGGCCCGGGTGGCCCGGGCGGTTGGTGGGATCCGAATCCCAATGACCCCTGGCCGCCCAATGGGAACTGGCATGGCGGCAATTGGGACCGTGGCGGCGCGTGTTTCTACAAGGACCGCAATTTCGGCGGCTCATTCATCTGCCTCCGTCGTGGCGAATCCAAGGACTCTTTGGGTGGCTATGGCGACGATATTTCGTCGATTCGCGTCTTCGGCGGAGCGCGCGTAACCGTCTACGATGACCGTAATTACACTGGCGCACGCACCACCACCAACCGCGATATCCAGGACCTTCGGAATTGGAGCGTCGAAGGTAAGAGTGGACACACCTGGAACAACCGCATCTCCTCGCTTCGTATTCATTAGTCTCTGAGCCCCCCTACGGTCCTCGCCCTGGTCCGTAGGGGGTTTTTCCCTATGTTCATCTGCCGTCCCACAGCGTATGATTTCCGAGCTTTGACAACACCCAATTGGAGACTCCCATGACCGCTTGTGCATCCGCTGATGAAGAGCTGATCATAACTGTCGGCGAAACTCTTGGTTCCGTGGCTGGGAAGGTCGTCGCTTCCGCCAAACGCACCGCGTCCAGCTTGTCCGGCGAGAAGGATCGTCTTAGCTCTTCGCTTGCTGAAGATAAAAAGAGCCTAGACCGCGTAGCAACCAAGGTTCGCGCCAAGACTCGTACTGCCGTCAAAAAAGGGAAGAAGAAGGCCGCAAAGCTGCAAAGTTCGGCTCGCAAGATTGCCAAATCTGCAAAGAGTGCTGCCGCTTCCGCCAAGAAATCCGTTAAGCGCACGGCACGGCGGCTGAAGCGCCGCTAGTGGCTCTTTCGACCGCGCGTCCGCTCGTAGAGCAGCGCAATCAGCCCCTTCGAATAGCTTTTATTTTCGACCAATTTGAATCCCCGCTGCGGGAATCCGCCCGGAAACGCCGGAATCCCTTCGCCAATCAACACCGGCACCACGCCCAGATAGAGTTCATCCACCAGATCTTCGCGTAGAAATTCTCGCGTGAGCTCTCCGCCGCCCATCAGCCAGATATCTTTGCCTTTCTTTTGTTTCACGTTAGCAAGAAATTGCTTCGGCGATTCCGCCACGATCGTCGCGCCATTTCGCTCACCGGATTCCAGCGTGCAGGAAAAAACATAGCACTTCATCCCGGGGCTGCTCATGTTCCCGCCGCCCATCTTTAGTCCGGCCTCGTAGGTCTTGCGCCCCATCACTCCCGTATCAATCCGCCTGAAGAAGGGCGCCATCGAGTAGTCCTTGGGCATAAACAAGAAATCCACTGATCCATCCGGCCGCGCAATATGTCCATCAAGACTGATTCCTACTCCGAGAATCACTTTTCTCATCGCCGCCCTCCCTTCGCCTGGTTCGCGCCGCACTCTGGTCTTGCCGCTCCGAGCGCACCAGGTATGATGGTGCGACGCGTTCCAACTTCCTTTCAACTGTTTTCGATTGGACCTTCTATCATGGACCAGCGCTCTTTTCTAAAGTTCATCTCGGCAATCACTGCGACTCCCGTGGTTTCGCCGCTGCTTGCCTGGGCCGCAGGCGACAAATTGAAAAATTGGGCCGAAAACATTGAATACGGTACCGAGAAGTTGTACTCCGCCACTTCGAATCGTCAAATCCAGGAATTCGTCCGCAATCATTCTAAGTTCAAAGTCTTGGGAACCCGCCACTGCTTCAACAAAATCGCCGACAGTTCCGACTATTTCCTTTCACTTCGGTCGATGGACGAATCCATCTCCATCGACTCCCAAGCGCGCACGGTCACCGTGGCCTCCGGTGTCACCTACGGCAAACTCGCGCCCTACCTCCATGAAAAAGGTTTTGCGCTCCACAATCTTGCTTCGCTCCCGCACATCTCTGTAGCTGGAGCCTGCAGTACTGCCACTCATGGCTCGGGCGAAAAGAACGGAAACCTATCCACCGCCGTATGCGCTCTCGAATTCGTCTCCGCCTCCGGCGAAACCATTTCACTTTCCCGGCAGAAAGACGGCGAAACATTCTTCGGATCAGTCGTCGGTCTGGGCGCACTCGGGGTCATCACCAAAGTTACTCTCGATCTCCAGCCCACCTTCCTCGCGCGCCAGTACGTTTACGAAAATCTTCCGCTGCGTCAGATGCAGGATCATTTCGACGCCATCGAGGCCAGCGCCTATAGCGTCAGCCTGTTCACCGATTGGCAAAAACAGCGAATCAACGAAGTCTGGCTCAAATCTCGCATCGAACCTGGTCAGCCGTCCAAGCCGCAACCGGAATTTTTCGGCGCCAAACTCGCCACCAAGAATCTCCACCCCATCGCCGAACTCTCCGCCGAGAATTGCACCGAGCAAATGGGCGCGCCTGGCCCATGGTTCGAACGCCTTCCACATTTCAAAATGGGTTTCACGCCAAGCGCGGGAAAGGAACTACAAACCGAATACTTCGTCCCACGAAAACACGCTGTCGAAGCCATTCTCGCTGTCGAACATTTGCGCGATCAGATCGGCCCACTGCTGATGATCACCGAAATTCGCACCATCGCCGCCGACAATCTCTGGATGAGCCCCTGCCGTCATCAGCCGTCGGTCGCTATTCATTTCACCTGGAAACAGGATTGGCCCGCCGTCAAAGCGCTCCTACCGTCCATCGAAAGGGAACTGGCGCCATTCAATTCGCGCCCGCACTGGGGGAAACTTTTCACCATGCCAGCGGCACAGCTGCAATCGCGTTACGAAAAGCTATCCGACTTCGTCCAACTCGCCAAAAACTTCGACCCGCAAGGAAAATTCCGCAACGACTTTCTAAATGCCAATATCTTTAGCAGCTAATCGCGATTAGTGCCTCGCCTCGCCGCAACTCTTCGCTCGAATCGCCGCTATCACCCGTTTCACAAACTCATGCTCCGGATCGCTCGCTCCCAAAATGTCCCATCCGGTGAACGTCACCACTAGCCCCTCATCTGGAAACACCAGCAAATTCTGCCCACCAAATCCCCGCGCCATCCACACAAACTGTTGCGAATCTTTTCGCGGCAGCAGCCACCATTTGAATCCATACTGGTAATCTTCTTCCGCTTGAATAAAGGGCGTCAGCGATTGCTTCACCCACTCCTTGCTAACCATCTGCTTCCCATTCCACACGCCATCATGCAAGTACAAGTATCCGATCTTCGCCAAATCCTCGCCGCGCAAATAGAGTCCGCCTTCCGTGTCCACTTCACCGATCGGCGTTCTCTTCCAGAAATGTTCGATCCCCAGCGGCCGAAATAAATATTTCTCCCCGTAGGAATCGATGTCTTGCCCAGTTTCTTTCAGAAAAATGCGCGCCAGCAATTCCGAAACGCCGCTGCTGTAGTCAAAAACTGTCCCCGGCTCCGCCGCCATGGGCTTGTCGATCACGTACTGCACCCAGTCGTCAGTCGCTTCCATCAAGCTCGAATCGCTGCGCGGATCGTCGTACGGCACATCTTCGGTCCAGGCCAGTCCCGCGGTCATCGTCAGGACGTGCCGCAGCGCCATCCGCCGCTTGGTTTCGCCCACATTTTTCACCGCCGCCGCGTCGAAGTAATTCAGCACCGGTGTGTCCAACCCCGCCTTAAAATCCCCTCGCAGCATCGCAATCCCGATAATCACCGAACTCACCGTTTTGCTCACCGACTGCATGCTGTGCAATTCTGTCCCGCGATAATACGGGTGCCACGCCGGATCAAAATAGTTGTACGGACCGGTTAGCCGTGCATTCAGCGGCCCGCGCTCTTTCGCTTGCTGCCCATAAATTCGCGCATAGTCATGCTCATATTTTTTGCTGAACACTTCTTTCCCGCACCGAAACACCGCAAAACTATCTACCAGCTCATATTTTCCGCTCTTTAAATCGGCATCCAACGCCTGGAGCGCACCTGCGTCCAAGCCCACTTTTTCGGGTGTACTCTGCGCCCAATCTTTTCCAGGCCACTCTGGCTGCACGGCCGGTCGCTCGGCGCGGCATGCGCACAAAGTCCCGATCACGCCCGCAAATACCAAAAACTTAATAAATTTCATTCTCAAGGTTTCATCCCCTGATTCCACATCTCCCGCGTCACCCGCCAATTTCCATCCGCTTCTTTGTGCAGCACCAGCAGCAACTTCCCGTAACTATCAATCACCGGTTTCTGATCGGGCGGCTGCACGACCTGATGTTCACACGCCCACTCCGACGCCCAATCCCCACTCACTGAAATTCCCTGAAAATCCATTTCTACCTTCTGCATGCGGTATCCCGCCATCTGCGAAGTCACATCGTTCAGGAATTTCCCAATGGTCGCCTTCCCAATCATCGGCGCCGTCCCCGGCAGCAACCCCACTCCGTCTTCCGCCCAGGTCGCCATAATCGCCGCATTGTTCATCTTTAAATGTGCTTCAATATATTGTTTGTTGAACGCCTCGATCTCCGCTCTTCCGCCATCCGCCGCGTGCACGGCGGTGCCGTCGCTCTTCGCGTTGAGCAACAGAGCTAATCCGCCGAGAACCGCTACAGCTGCCAACATTAATGCATCTCGCAGAATACCCATCGAGTCCCCTCATCCGTCGCTGCGTGTTCTCTGCGCCCTGTGCGTCTCTACGTTTAGCTTCCGTGTTCTCAATAAATCAGTTTCAGAGAAAATTGTATTTGTCGCGAAGTCCCCGCGGTTTTGCTGATAATTCCAAATCCGCTTCCCCTCACGACATTCGACGGCAAACCGAAATTCACAATATTGAACACATTAAAAAATTCTGCGCGAAATTGCACAATCCCTAGCTCATTTTTCCCGCGCCGTCCAAACGAGGTATCTTTAATCAGACTAATATCAAAATCCTGGTAACCTGGTCCGCGAAAACGATCCCGCCCTAGGGTCCCTAATCTCCCGGCGTTCGGCCCCGTCCCGCCGGCCACTCCGATTGGTGTGGAAAACAGCGTTCCGTTGTTCGCGCCCAAGCCAAGATAATCCTCGCGAATCGTTCTGCCCGTGGAAAAATGTGGCTCGCCAACCTGATCCGGCCGGTCGGCATTCCCCGCCCCCACGCCCGTCTGTTGAATTCCCGAATACACCGTGAATGGTGACCCACCGGTAATCGTCGTAATATTCAAAATCTGCCAGCCAGCCGTTATCTTTTTATTCACGCGGCGCAAAAAGCTCACTTTTTCAAACGGCAGCGCCTGAATCGCGCTCAAGGTAAATACGTGCGTCACATCAAACGTGGAAGGCCCGCGATCTGCCGCCGCATTCAGCGGATTCTGCGGCAGCGCCTGCAGCACCGTGCCGGTATTCGCGCTTGGCCCTGGCACAATCGCGCTGGTGTCGTCGATCGATTTCGCAAATGTGTAGCTCGCCTGAAAACTCAATCCAATTCGCGAACTATTCTGCGTAATGCTCGATTGCAGCGCGTGATATGTTGAGTGCGAACCGTTATTCACTACCGGCTCCGGCCCAAATCCGCCCGCAATGTGTCCCGCTACATCGAATTTCGTGTACGGCGCAAACGCTGGATCGGCTCCATTGTATCCATTGACGTTGAATACGCTCGGCAAATGCACTCCCGCCGTTCCTACGTACGCCACGCTGAATTTCGCTGCGCCCAAGTCCTGATCGAATCCGGCCGTCCACGTTCCGATATATCCGTTCCGAAACAGTCGTGAAATCACTCCCGGCGTGAACAGCTGCACCTCATGCCCCGGGGTCATCGCCGCCAAATCATTCTGATAGCGCTGCAAATCGATCTGCGTGTTCGCCGCCACTTGTGAACTGTCCCCATTCGGAAACAGCAGTTGCCCTCCCACCGTGTACGGATCAGGCAGCACTGTAGGTACTACGCTTGCGCTGAATGCCACCGGTACTCCCGGAAGCGCCGTGATGATTGGCTGAAACACCAGCGGAAATCCTCCGGTCACAAAATTCTCCTGCCACAAATTTGGCAACAGAGTAGTCATCGCCGCTCCCGCATGCAATGTCGTATGTTTCGTCAGAGCGTAGTCCGCCGCCCCGCGTGGCCCCCACCCATTCTTGTCTAGCGGATAAACTGGCTGCGGGTTGTACAAAAATATTTGCTGTGCACCTGGTGCCAAAAACGAAGTCTCATTTCCGCTCGCGTCCACCGGAATCGCAATCGAAGTCCTGTGTTTCGACTCTTTAATCCGACTGTTCAGTTCATATCGCAATCCCAAATTCAGGCTCAGCTTTGTATTCACTTTCCACGTGTCCAGAAAATAGAATCCGTAAGCTTCGCGCCGCACGGAAGCCTCGTCAAACTTATCTCCCGCTGGCGTCACGCTTGCTGGCGCGGTCACCGTGTATGAAAACGGCGAAGCCGTCAGCAGTTGCGTCAACGCGTCCGGAAGCGGATCACCCGGCAGAATATTGTGTTGTCCGCTCGCCGACGAAATGCTTACCGGCGAAAAGGCGGTTCCTCCGCCGAATCCATACAATCCATTCGGATTCGTCGCAAATATCGTCGCATCCTTGTTCCAGCGGATTTCCACGCCCCAGCTCATCGCGTGCGCGCCTCGCGTGTAGGCCATGTCCTCCTTGATCTGATACAAATTGCTGAACGATCCGGTGATCGACCCGTCGGCATTGTTGAAATTCACGTACAGCCCGTCATTGAAGGTAATCGCCGGGTCGGTGTGATTCGAAGCAGGGAAAAACGGCGTGCTGCGAATATATCCAAAGGAAGTCGTCGACCTCAGCCGCGGCGAAAACGCACGCACCAGCCGCACTGCCGCATTCCTCTGGTGATCAAAAAACTTCACGCCAAAATCCGGATCAATCGCGGTCTGGTCCGGATTGGTGATCGGCCCGTTCACCCGGTTCAAGCTGAACCGCCCCATCAATTGCGTCGTATCCGAAATCTTGTGATCAATTCGTATTGAAAACTGATCCGTGTCGGTGACGATTTTCGACGATGTAGCGAATGTCCGAACTCCAAATGCGCCCTGCGGCGAATTGGGCAGCGGATATCTCGCCAAAATCCCCGCCATCGCCGCATTCACCGGTACTGTCAGCGTGTCTGCCGGAAATGTGGTCGTATCGATTCCCGCGCGCTCATCCGCCGTAGGTACCGCCAGCACTTGTGTCGTGCCCAGCACCTGGCGGAAACCCTGATACTCGCCAAAGTAATAAGTTTTCCCGCGCCCGTCGTACACATGTGGAATCAAGAGCGGCCCACCGTTAGTCAAGCCAAATTCATTGCGCGTAAACGGCGGAATTCGCCGCCCATCCACGCTGTGGTCAAAAAAATTCCGCGCATCAAACGCCGCATTCCGCACAAACTCAAACGCGCTTCCGTGAATCTGGTCGGTCCCAGACTTGGTGATCACGTTGGTAAATCCCGCCGCTCCATGCCCGATTTCGGCCGGCAGCACTCCGGAAATCGACTGCACTTCCTGAATCGCATCCACATTGAAATTCGAAAATGTCGCGCCGCCCAGCTCCGGATCAGTAGTGTCCGCTCCATCCATGGCAAACACCGTGGCCGTCCCGCGCTGCCCGTTCACCGCAAACTGCTGCGTAAAATTCGCCGCGCCATTCGAATCGGTCATCGTCCCCGCCGCCAGCAGCAGCAGTTTGCTGAAGTCCCGCGTATTCAGCGGCAAACTCGAAACCTCCGCACCTGACAGCGTCTCGCCTCCGCTCCCCTGCGTATCTTTTGCCGATGCCGCACTCTGTGCACCGGAACCTGTTGCTCCCGATCCTTGCGCACTGGAACCCTGGACGCCCGAACTCTGCGCACCCGTATCCGGCGCGCCAGCCGAAGGACCCCAAGCGCTGCAAGCTATCAAATTAAAAAGGGAACTAAGAATCAAAAACAACGAAAGGAAGCTAAGCACTCGAACCAGCGCCCGGGGACCAGTGACCATGCGCAGAAGTATACCCGCTGCTAAGCGTCCCCGCCCATATTCTCCCGTCTGTTTTTTCTTGTCGCCGTGCGGCTCAGCTCGGCACCAAGCAAGGAACTAAAGCCCCTTGTACGCCGCAGGCGCTTTCGCGAGCGGCAGCCTAGCTGACGTTCTTACCAGACTCAGCCAGCCACTCTAGCTTCATTGTCGCCGAATTCCTCATTTTTTCGCTGTGACTTCAAAACAACCGCGGCTCCAGCGGTCCTTCGCTCGAAATCTTTTCCAGTTCCGGATACTTCTCTCGCAGCGGCTCCGGCACTTTCACCTTGGCACCTTTCAACATGCTGATCAGCTCCAACGCGTTCACCACGCCCTTGCCTTGATAATGATTGTTGGTAATGACGTAAACGTCCCGCGCCGCTCCCGCCACTTTTTCCGTCCGCTCCACCCACGGCTCCAACTCCGACGCCGAGTACAAATAGTTGTACCGCTCATATCCCGGGATCGACACATGGTCGCTGAACCAGGTGTCATAGCGCCGCCCGTGCAGCCGCACATATCCGACCGGCCCAGTCGCCAGCGCCGAAGGCTCCAGTGATTTTCCGACCACCGGCTGGTCGATGTTACAAAATCCCACGCCACGTTCGCTCATCAATTCAAAAACTTCCGGCGCGTTCCACGTCGCGTGTCGCACTTCCACCACCAGCGGATAATCCGCAAACCGTTTCAACACCCCGCCCAAATACGCCACGGTTTCCTGCGTCTTGTGAAATGAGAAAGGGAATTGCAACAGCACCGCGCCCAATTTCCCCGCGTCGCGTAAAACATCAAATCCCGCGCGCACCAGTTGTTCATCTTCACCACTCGGATTCGCAACATGGGTAAACCGCTGCCACATTTTCGCGGTGAACATGAATTTACGATTTGCCGCAACCCGCTCCACCCAGCGCTTCGACTGATCCGCCCGCAGTGGATTGTAAAAACTGGTATTGATCTCAATGGTGTCGAAAAATTCTGCCAAATAGGTAATTTCGTGGAACCCCTTCGGCTTCTTCGCCGGATACGCGTATCCGTTCCAGTCCGCGTACGACCAGCCCGCCGGTCCCACTCGAATATTCGCGATTATCTTTACCGATTTACGCTCTGGGACACTCATCTCAAGCAGCCTATTGGCGAAAGCTCAGCGCTGTCAACGTTCTTGCTTTTTCTTCGCAGTTGTAGAGGCCCGCCTTCGCGTCCGCGCTTTTCGCTTTCGCCAAACCTTTGCCCATGGCAAAACACCTGGCCAAAACTTGCATCATGTAATGCATAAACGCGTTTGCCACCCGCGTCCCCGCTTGGTATCCTCCGCTCGATGCGGCAGTTCGATACAATCCGCGTCCCACCCTTTTGTCCGGAGGCGTCAGCCGCCCGGGTTTCTTCGCAATTAACCTACAGGTGCGCTCATGAAACTATCCGTCAGTTTCAAGGATGTTGAGCATCACAAATCCATCGAAAAGGAGATGCAGCACGCCACTGACAAACTGAAAACGCTTCTAAAATCCTACGAACCCGATCTGGTCCAACTGCACGCCGTCTTTTCGCAACTCGCCCGCACCGAAGAATTCACTCTGGCATTAAATCTCACCCTGCCCACCGGAACGCTGCACGCCACGGCGTCCAGCAAGCATCTGCGTGCCAGTTGCAAAAAAGCGTTCAGCGAAATCGAATCGCAGGTTAAAAGACATCAGTCCCGTTTGCGCAAAGACTACGAATGGAAACGCAAGCGCCCGCACCCGCGTATTCCGGCCGAAGCGTTTTCCTAGTCGGCATTCGCTGCTAATCGCCTCGGCAGTTCCAACGATTCCTTCGATAACGAATGAGTTATCTATAAAAACGGTACTCAAGTGTGACTGGAGGCGTAGCGCTGAGCAGGGGAAGAAAAACCGGAACGAAGGGAATCAATGTTGGGGGTGTTCCGGGGAAACTTGAACCGCCACCGGAACCTGAACCAGGATTTCAGTGCCGCGACCGGGACCGCTGTTGACGATCATCTTTCCGTTGAGTAGCCCGACGCGCTCTTTCATGGAGATTAGGCCGATGCCCTTGGAAGTGTCCGCGCAGCGGACAAATCCACGGCCTTCGTCGCGTATGCACATTTCGAAATGGCCATTACGACGGTCGAGAGTGACCTTAGCGGTGGAGCTGCCGGAATGCTTGGCGATATTGGCCAGGCTTTCCTGAAGCACGCGATAGAGGCAGGTAGCGGTTTGCGGCGTGGCGTCGTCGTCAAGCACGGAAGCTTCAAATGTGGTCGCGATTCCGGAATTGCGATAGAAATCGCTGCAATGGGCGCGAAGCGCGCGCACCAGTCCCAGTAATTCCAGGCGGGCGGGGTGCAACTGCCGGGAGAGGCCTTGCAAGTCCTCGGCAACGCTGGCGATGGAATTGCGTACATCTTCAAAGTCGGCATTCAATTCGCCGAAGGTCACATCACGATCGCGACCGGCGAGGCTTTCAATCTTCATGGAAACCAGGGCCAGGCGTTGAGAAAAATCGTCGTGGATTTCGCGGGCAATTCTGCGCCGTTCCTGCTCCTGGGAATCGACGAGGCGGCCGGCAACGGTGAACAGCTGCTGGGCCGAGGCTTGCAGTTCTTCTTTCTGCTTGAGGAATCTGGTTTGCGCGCGGCGACGTTCGAAGAAGCGCGAGAGGCGTTCGCAGGCGGCTATTAGAGTGGCCAAGAGTTCGCGGTCAGAAGCGAACGGTTTCTCGCTGGCGAATTCGAGGATGGCTTCGACCTTGTCGTCTACCAAAACCGGAACCATGACCGAGGCGTGCAGACCGGCGCGAATGGCTTCGGACACGCGAGGATAAATGTCGGGTTGAGCGTAGTCCGTGAGCGGGTCCATGATCACGGGTTTGCCGGATTGCAGAACCGAGAGGGGCTCGGCCGGGTCGGGCGGCCAGCACATGCCCTCGCTGAGCGCGACTAAGTGGGCGAACCGATCGGGATCCGAAACGCGGAAAACATGTGGGGATTTGTCCGATTCAGGTTCGTCGTCGTAGATAAGTAATGCGCGGCCGATACTAAAATGTAAGACATCGCAAATGGTATCAATGGAACCTTCCAAGGCTTCGCGAACGGTGGTGGCGGAGCTGGCAATGAGGCCGACCGTGTGTTCGAGACGGGTTTGCCGAGTAGCTTTGTAGGCCGTCTCGGTGGCCTGTTTTTGGTCGCTGAGATCCCAAGCGGAGCCGACGAAGCCCGTGACTTGATTTTGCGAATCGAAACGAGGTGAACCGCGATCG
>Ga0157376_10001895_pt1 | contig 13966 bp, 6 predicted proteins | sample M45metaG_FD_121801 | JGI IMG/M metagenome (GOLD analysis project Ga0157376, IMG submission 121801) | Miscanthus rhizosphere microbial communities from Kellogg Biological Station, Michigan, USA - M4-5 metaG | ecosystem: Host-associated > Plants > Roots > Rhizosphere > Soil | place: USA: Michigan... | reverse complement strand
TTAATAACAGTAAGTTTTCAGGCCATTAAAGCGGCGGTAGCTAACCCGGTTAAATCACTTAGAACGGAATAGTAATAGAGAGTAGTGAGTGGTGAGCCGTCAGGAGGCAAACCTAGATTTTTCAGGCTAACAAGGCTTCACTCACTACTCACTACTCACGATAAACACATATCTGCCATGATAAAAAACTATTTCCTGATTGCCTGGCGTAATATACGCAGACATAAAATATACACAGCAATTAATGTGCTGGGTCTTGCTTTGGGCATGACCTGCTGCCTGTTTATATTTCTATGGGTGAAAGATGAAAAATCTGTTGATAATTTCAGCAGCAACGGAAAAGATGTATACGCAGTTTATCAAACGCTTACCACCAATGGTAAGACTGATGGATCTTATTCTACTCCCCTGAAGATAATAACGGGGCAAAACTATCCGTCTTTTTTACTGGAAGACATAAAGACTGCTGTTCCTGAAGTTAAATATCACGCATACTATGCAACCGGTTATGAGCTTCCCTGGGGACATGCGGAAACATTTCAATTGGGCGAAAAGAAAATAAAGCTGGAAGGTTCACGTGCAGGCAAAGATTTTTTTAAAATGTTTGGCTTCCCCCTTATTGAGGGTAATCCAGACAACGCTTTAAGAGATTTGACAGGTATTGCCATATCGCGCAAAATGGCTGAATTGTTTTTTAGGAATGCGCATGATGCAATAGGCAAAACCCTGCGGTATGAAAACAGGCAGGATTTTACAATTGCTGCTGTATTTGAAAATCTGCCGGTGCAAAGTACATTCCGGTTTGATTTTTTATTTAACTGGGAGGCGCAAAAAAAATTGCTTGCATGGGCATCCAACGATTTTCAGTCTTATGTTCAGTTGGCGAATAATGCGGATAGTAAACATGCTGCCACTGTCATCAATCAATACCTGCAACCACGCCTTGACAAAAATGAAGGTGTAAAAATACAAATGGGTCTTCAGCCTTTTGGCGATAAATACCTGCGCAGCAATTTTGTAAATGGTATACCGGAAACCGGCCGTATTGAATATGTCAGAATCTTCAGCGGTGTGGCAATTTTTATCTTGCTTATCGCCTGTATCAATTTTATGAACCTGGCAACGGCACAATCAGTAAAACGTGCAAAGGAAGTGGGTTTGCGGAAAGTTGTAGGCTCAAGCCGGGCAAATCTTATCGGGCAATTTTTTGGAGAGTCGCTGGTTTTTGCATTTTTGGCAATGATTGTTTCTTTGTTATTAACCGGCTTTTTTCTTCCTGCTTTTAATCATTTTACAGGAAAACAAATCTCCCTTCCGTTTGCACAGCTTTCGTTCTGGTTGTCTATGATATTCCTGGTAATTATCACCGGTCTGGTTGCAGGAAGTTATCCGGCGTTATATCTTTCTTCGCTTAAACCTGTGCGCATCCTGAAGGGTGTTGTAAAATTCTCCCAGGGTGCTGTATGGTTCAGAAAGGGCCTGACTATTTTTCAATTTGCACTGTCAATTATTTTGCTGGTTACCACAATTGTAATAACCCGGCAAACCAACTATGTACAAAATACCAATCTCGGCTACGACCGTGACAACCTTATCTATACACGTATTGAAGGAGAGCTGAGAAATGAAAACAATTATTTTCTGTTTAAAAACCGGTTGACTGAAATGCCCGGCATAGCGCTGGTTGATCGCAGCAGTGAAGCGCCGCATACGATGGATTTTGTTGTAACCGATGCCGTTAACTGGGAAGGGAAAGATAAGAATGCCTCCGTTGGATTTAAACCATCCTCTGTTGGTCTTGATTTTATTAAATTAATGAACCTGAAAATAGCAGCTGGTCGTGGATTTTCAAGAGAGATTGCAACGGATTCTACAGATGCGTTTATGGTTAATGAGGAAGCAGTAAAACAAATGGGCATGAGAGACCCCATCGGAAAATGGATATCGGCGTGGAATAAGAAAGGACATATCATTGGCATTCTTAAAGATTTTCATACCCAATCGCTGCGCGAACCAATAAAACCGGTGATAATAGACATAAAAGAATATGAAAACTTTGGTGTGCTCATTGCACGTGCAAAACCTGGTAAGACAAAGGAGGCATTGGCCAGTCTCAGCAAAGTGTATAAAGAAATAAACCCCAACTACCCTTTTGCTTACCAATTTATTGATGAAGAGTATAAAAAACTATACAATAATGAACTGATAATTTCCAGGCTTTCTGTGTTGTTTGCAACCCTGGCAATTACTATTTCATGTCTTGGCTTGCTTGGTCTTGTTATGTTTTCTGCTGAACAGCGTGTTAAAGAAATCGGCATCCGCAAAGTCCTGGGCGCGTCTTTAATTGAGATAGTATCGCTGTTTTCAAAAGATTTCCTGAAACTTATAGCAATTGCCTTTTTGATTGCTGCACCTGTTGGCTGGTTAGGTATGCACCAATGGCTGCAAAATTTTGCTTACCGGGTGGATATTTCCTGGTGGATATTTGTTCTTGCAGGCGCTGTTTCTTTAATCACTGCGCTGCTAACGGTATGTTACCAGGCCTTAAAAGCCGCAAGTGCTAACCCGGTGAAATCGCTTAGAACGGAATAGTAATAGAGAGTAGTGAGTGGTGAGTCGTCAGGAGGCAAACCTAAGATTTTTCTGGCTAAGAAGGCTTCACTCACTACTTACCACTCACTACTCACGATAAACACATATCTGCCATGATAAAAAACTATTTCAAAATTGCCTGGCGCAATTTATCGCGTAACAAAGCATTTTCTTTCATCAATATTTTTGGACTGGCTATTGGCCTGGCTACCTGCCTGCTGATTATGCTATACATTTTTGATGAAAGCAGCTATGATAAACAGCATAAAAATGCAGATAGCATCTTCCGTATTGCTTCCGTTAGCTCGTTAAAAGGCAAAGCAGAGACCTGGGCCGCAGCCGCTGCTCCGCTGGCGGGTGCAATTACAACAGAATTGCCGGAAGTGGAACAGGCCACCCGGTTAATGACCTTTCCGGATATTGAAACAATGCTGCTTAAGTACAACAACAATACGGTACAGAAAGCTTTTTTTGAAAATAAAGGTTATTATGTTGATTCCACTTTTTTTCAGCTATTTACCTATGACTTTATTTATGGCAATGCCGGCACAGCGCTCAGCGGAACTAATAGCCTGGTAATTTCTGAACAATTGTCTGAAAAATTTTTTGGCCGGGAAAACCCTGTTGGAAAGGCTATTCTGGTGAACACCCCATTTGGCGAATTTAACTATACGGTAAAGGGCGTATTCAACAGCAATAACCATAAATCGCATATACCAGCCAGTTATTTTCTTTCCATGCATAACAATGATATGTGGAACTGGGTACAACGGCAAACCAGCTATGCAAACAACAATATTTTTTTTACCTACGTAAAATTAAGGCAGGGTGTAAATGCAAACGCATTTGAAAAAAAATTGAACCTTTTCTTCCAGCGTCATGCCGGCAACGATATGAAAGCAGCAGGATTTTCAAAAAGCCTTTTCATGCAGCCATTGAAAGATATTTACCTCCGTTCTTCTATTGGAAATGAAATAGCACCCAACGGAAATATAACTTACTTGTACATACTTGGCTGCATCGGCGCATTTATACTCATCATAGCCTGTATCAATTTTATGAACCTTAGCACAGCCCGTTCGCAAAGAAGGGCTAAAGAAGTGGGCGTAAGAAAAGTAATGGGCGCAGAAAAGGCATCACTTATCCGCCAGTTTCTGGGCGAATCACTTCTTATGTGTCTCATCTCCCTGACAGTTGCATTAATAATGACCAGTGTATTTCTTCCTTTATTCAATAGCCTCACTCAAAAGAACATGCGCCCATTCGATAATCCGGGTATTATATACTGGATTACAGGCCTGGCGTTGCTGACCGGGTTGTTTGCGGGATTGTATCCGGCATTTTATTTATCAGCTTTTAAACCTGTTTCTGTACTCAAGGGGAAAATAGTAAATAGTTTCTCTGCCGCAACCATTCGCAGAGGCCTGGTAGTATTTCAGTTTACCATTTCTATTTGCCTGGTATTGGGCGCTATTGTTATATGGCAGCAGTTGGATCTGCTTAAGAATCAGCAATTGGGGTTTAATAAAGAACAGAAGCTCATATTGCCGCTGGTGAAGGGCTATAAAAATTCAGAAAAAGATTATACACCTTTAAAAAACGAATTATTAAAAATGGCCGGTATTGCGGCAGTGACCAGTGGTTCTGCTTATCCGGGTGTAACCAATCTGAATGACATGTTGTTTTATGCTGACGGCAAAACAGTGAATGAGGCAGTTGATGTGCATCTTGCTGCTGTTAATAATGAGTATATTGAAACACTTGGTTTTAAATTAGTAAGCGGCCGTGCATTTTCAAAAGACTTTACCGCAGATTCAGCAGGTATTATCCTCAATGAAGAGGCGGTTAAAGAACTTGGTTATGCAGCGGAGAGTGCACCCGGAAAAAAAATACAATTTGATTTTGGAGGCATGCACAGCCTACAAATTGTAGGTGTGGTAAAAAATTTCAATTTTGAAAGTTTGCACAATGACATAAAACCATTTGGCTTTACAACTGGTATTTTTGGAAGTAAATATGCCTTTGTTATTGCTGCTGTTAAAACCAATAATTATGCGCAGTTATTGAAAGAGACAGAGAAAACCTGGGCGACATTGTATCCCGGCGTGCCATTTGTTTATTCATTTCTTGATCAGGATTTTCAGCTGAATTATGAAAAGGAACAACATTCTTCCGGCGTCATTACCTGTTTTACTTTTATCGCAATTGTAATTGCCTGCCTGGGTTTATTTGGATTGTCTGCGTTTTCCGCTGAACAAAGAATAAAAGAAATAGGTGTGAGAAAAGTGCTTGGGGCATCGGTAACAGATGTGATGGCTTTGCTTTCCGGCGATTTTGTAAAATTGGTCATGATTGCCATTGTTATTGCCTCACCCCTGGCCTGGTATTGTATGCACAAGTGGCTGCAGCAATTTGCATACAGGGTTCAGATCAGTTGGTGGATGTTTGCCATTGCCGGATTGCTGGCCCTTTTTATTGCGCTGGTAACAGTAAGCTTCCAGGCCATTAAAGCAGCGGTGGCAAACCCGGTTAAGTCACTTAGAACGGAATAACGATGGTGAGTAGTGAGAGGTGAGTCATCAGGCGGCAGGCAGGAACCGGGCTTCAGTCAGGTTTGACGACTCACCACTCACGACTCACGATTGACCACTCACCACTCACTACTCACCATAAAAATCAGCCATGATAAAGAACTATTTTAAAATTGCCTGGAGAAATTTATTGAGAAATAAAGCCTCCTCTTTTATTAATATTGGCGGATTATCCATCGGTATGGCCGTGGCATTATTGATTAGCCTTTGGATAAACGATGAATTATCGTACGATAAGAACTTTGCCAATTATAAGCGCATTGCACAAGTGATGCAGAATTATACAATAAATAATGAAACCGGTGCCGGGAATTCTGTTCCTTTTCCAATGGGCGATGAACTGCGCAAAATTTATGGCAGCGATTTTAAAAATATAACCATGGCTTCCTGGAACAGTGACCATATTCTGGCCTGTGGTGAAAGGAAGTTAACTATGAGCGGAACTTTTTTTGAACCGGCCGTAATTGATATGTTATCGCTGAAACTGATAAATGGCTCCAAAACTGCACTGGATGATCCATCATCAATAATGCTGTCGGCTTCTTCGGCAAAAGCATTTTTTGGAACAGCCGATCCCATGGGCAAGGTCATAAAAATTGATAATGATTTCGATGTTAAAGTAACGGGCATATACAAAGACCTGCCACGCAATTCTTCTTTTGCAGACATTGGTTATATTATGCCGTGGCGCCTGCTGGTAAACACTCAACAACTGGAAAAAAGCGCAGATCCCTGGCGCTGTAATTGTTACCAGGGCTTTGTGGAGATAAATGATAATGCAGATTTTAAAAAAGTATCTGCAAGAATTAAAGATATTAAATTAACAAAGGTTGATAAAAGTGAATTGAAGCAGCATCCTGCCGTCTTTCTTCACCCCATGAGCAAATGGCATTTGTATTCCGACTTTAAAAAAGGTGTTGCTACCGGAGGCCGTATTCAATATGTGTGGTTGTTTGGTATTATTGGTGTATTTGTATTATTGCTGGCTTGTATCAATTTTATGAACCTGAGCACGGCACGTTCTGAAAAAAGGGCACGTGAAGTGGGCATTCGTAAATCTGTTGGCTCATTGCGCAGTCAGTTGATTTTACAATTCTATACAGAATCATTGGTAGTGTGTGTACTGGCATTCTTTGTTTCTATTTTTCTTGTACAACTGGCATTGCCATTTTTCAATGATGTATCGGGAAAAACTATGTCTGTTCCATGGGGCAGTCCGTTATTCTGGCTGGTTGGTATCGGTTTTAGTTTTGTTACCGGTCTTATTGCAGGTAGTTACCCAGCCTTGTATTTGTCATCCTTTAATCCTGTGAAAGTATTAAAAGGTGTTTTCAGGGCGGGGCGTTTTGCGGCAGTTCCCCGCAAAGTGCTGGTGGTTGTACAGTTTACAGTATCGGTTGTTTTAATCATTGGGACGATTGTGGTATTCCGGCAGATTCAATACGCAAAAGACAGGCCAATAGGTTATACCCGCGATGGATTGATTACAATGAATATGTCAACCGGTGATATTCATAGCCACTTTGAAGCAGTGAAAAATGAATTGATCGGTAATGGCGCTATTGTATCACTGGCAGAAGCCGGTAGCCCACCTACAGCAGTATGGTCTACCAATGCGGGTTTCGACTGGCCGGGCAAAGATCCCACCCAGGCAGTAGATTTTCCAAATATTGAAGTGTCTTGTGAGTATGGTAAAACTGTTGGCTGGCAATTTAAAGAGGGCCGCGATTTCTCAAAAGAAATGCCGACAGATTCCCTGGCTTTTGTATTGAATGAATCGGCAGCAAAATTTATTGGCTTAAAAGATCCGGTAGGTCAGATCTTAAAATGGGATGGTCAACCTTTCCGGATAATTGGCATTATAAAAGATATGGTGGTGGAATCGCCTTATGCGCCGGTACGACCAATGCTTTTTCACTTATTGAATTCGCGCAGCGATGTGATCATTGCCAAAATAAATCCTGCCAGCAGCGCCAGTTCTGCACTCGCTAAAATTGAAAAAGTTTTCAGGAATTACAATCCCGCGCAGCCTTTTGATTACAAGTTTGTAGATGAAACTTATGCGCACAAATTTGGAGACGAACAACGTATTGGAAAATTAGGAGGCTTTTTTGCAGTACTGGCTATTTTCATCAGCTGTCTTGGTTTGTTTGGCATGGCATCTTTTGTAGCCGGGCAACGCACCAAAGAAATTGGTGTTCGGAAAATATTGGGTGCAACAGTTGTCAACTTGTGGGGATTGCTGTCGAAAGAATTTGTTTTACTTGTATTGCTGGCCTGCACGATTGCAGTACCTGTAGCATCTTATTTTTTAAGTAACTGGTTGCAAAATTATCAATACCGCACTGATTTATCGTGGTGGATTTTTGGCGCTGCAGTTGCAGGTGCCCTGCTGATAACGATTGCGACAGTAAGTTACCAGGCTATTAAAGCAGCGATGGCCAACCCGGTGAAGTCGCTTAGAACGGAATAGCGGGCGTGGCTCGTGAGTAGGGAGTAGAGAGTAGCGAGTCGTTGGGTGCCAGGCGTGAGTTCGGCTTCACTGAGAGTTGACGACTCACTATTGACGATTGACGCCTATCTGCTCACTACTGACGACTGACCACTCACGTCTGACGACTCACGATTGCGCACTCCCCGCTCCCCACTCACCAGTAGTCCGCTAGCGCACACACAGGTGTACGTTTCCGGACACTGTTATGGGCCGGGGTGCCCTAAAACCTTTAGCCAGCATGGGTTACAGCATTGGCATAACTGTTGGAAAACAAAAGAAAATGTGCTAATCCGGGAATGGGGAAAATATAGAAATGAGGAAGCCCAAAATACGTGAAGAACAATAGCAGGAAGAAATCAGCCATAAAAATTAGCCATGTTAAGAAACTACTTCAAAATCGCTTTCAGAAACCTGTTGCGCAACAGGGGATTCTCTGCGCTCAATATTGCAGGTCTGGCAATTGGCATGGCCAGCGCTATACTGATTTTACTGTGGATGCAGAATGAAGTCAGTTATGACCGCTTTCATAAAAATCGCGCTTATTTATACGAAGTCTGGAACCGCGGCATTGCCAACAATAAGCTTGAATGCTGGGAATCTACTCCAAATATCCTGGGGCCAACATTAAAACAGGACTATCCCGAAATTGCAAACATGGCAAGAACCAATTACCGTTGGTTTGTTACTTCAGTAGGGGAAAAAAAATTATCTACCAAGTGTATGTATGCCGACCCATCTTTTTTACAGATGTTCAGTTTTCCATTGCTGAAGGGCGACGACAAAACGGTGCTTAACAGCGTTTATAATATAGTGGTAACAGAAAAGATGGCCATTAAGATGTTTGGTACTACAGATGCGCTCGGTAAAATCATTAAAATTGACCAGGATAATTTTACGGTATCAGGCATCTTAAAAGATCTGCCCACCAACACAGCATTTGATTTTGAATACATTTTGCCATGGGCGTATTTTGCTAAACTCGACGGTGATGAGCCCCAGTGGGGAAACAATTCCTATAATACCTATGTGCAATTACAGCCCAACGCAAATCTGGCCGCTGTTAATGCAAAGATTATGAATGTTACAAAAACACATTCAAATGGTGAAGAACAGCAGGAAGTATTTCTTCACGCTGTTGACAAATGGCATTTGTATTCAAATTTTGAAAATGGCAAAGTAGTGGGCGGAAGAATTGCTATTGTAATAACATTTGGCATTATAGCCGCTTTTATATTGCTGATTGCCTGTATTAATTTTATGAACCTGAGCACTGCACGCAGCGAAAAACGGGCAAAAGAAGTGGGTATTCGTAAAGTGGTGGGCGCGGGTAAAGGGTCACTGATAGGTCAGTTCCTGGGAGAATCCATGCTGATAGCGCTTATCTCCGGCGCACTTGCATTACTGTTAGTACAGCTTTGTTTAGACTGGTTTGATAACCTGGCTGGTAAACAACTGGTTGTTCCGTATACAAATGTTTATTTCTGGATGTCGGGCTTATTATTTGTTTTGTTTACCGGTGCATTGGCTGGCAGTTATCCCGCTTTTTTCCTCTCGTCTTTTAAACCTGTGGTAGTGTTGAAAGGCAGTTTTAAAAGAACCAATGCATTGATCAGCCCAAGAAAGGTGCTGGTAGTGCTGCCGTTCAGTTTTGCCATTATTCTTATTGTTTCTACCATTATTGTAACCCAGCAGATGAAATATGCACAGGCACGCGAAACGGGTTATGAACGCGGGCAGTTGGTTTATCATTATCTTACCGGAGACCTGGGAAAAAAATATACGCTGGTAAAAAAAGAATTACTTGAATCGGGCGTGGCTGTTTCCGTTACAAAAACATATTCACCACTTACAGAAGGCTGGTCTAATACATGGAGCATTTTGTGGGAAGGAAAGGCGCCTGGCGACAAAACCGAGTTTGATATACTTTCCGAGGATGAGGGGTTGGTAAAAACTGCCGGTTTGAAAATTGTCGATGGACGGGATATGGATTTAACGCAGTTTCCAACAGATTCCACGGCTGTTATTTTGAATGAATCTGCCGTTCAGGCCATGCATTTTAAAAATCCTGTTGGACAGCTTATCAAAGACGGTACGATAGTCTGGCATGTTGTAGGTGTTATAAAAGATTTTATTATAAGATCTCCCTATGAACCAACGCATCCCATGGCTATTTATGGAAGTAAAAATTATTTCAATGTTATCAACATAAAATTAAATGCCGCCAACAGTACCGCCGGCAATATGAAAGCGGCTGAAAAAATATTTAAAGCATACAATCCGCAATATCCTTTTGAATATCATTTTGCTGATAAGGATTATGCAAGGAAATTTGATGATACCCGGCGTACCGCCACACTGATCGGCATATTTGCGTCGCTTACTATTTTTATCTCTTGTCTTGGGCTGTTTGGGCTGGCTGCGTATATGGCAGAAAGCAGGATAAAAGAAATTGGCGTACGAAAAGTTTTGGGTGCCAGCATAAAGAGCATCACTACTTTGTTATCGAAAGATTTTCTGCAACTGGTGATTATTTCATTGTTGATAGCCACACCTGTTGCCTGGTTTCTGATGAATAAATGGCTGCAGGATTTCCCCTATCATACACCAGTGAAATGGTGGGTATTTGCGATGGCAGGAAGCATGGCCATTCTGGTATCATTAATTACAGTAAGTTTCCAGGCCATCAAAGCAGCAATGGCCAACCCGGTGAAATCACTTAGAACGGAATAGATATAGTGAGTAGTGAGTAGTGAGTCGTCAGGCGACAAACTTGAGATTTTTCTGACTACCAAGGATTCGCTCACGACTGACCATTCACTACTCGCTATTGACGACTCACGATAAAAATCAGACATGTTAAAAAACTATTTCAAAGTTGCCTGGAGAAACCTTGTAAAAAACAAGGTCTATTCCTTTATCAATATTGCGGGGCTGGCTTCGGGTATGGCTGTAGCAATGATTATTGGTTTGTGGATCTATGATGAGGTATCTGCCAATAAACATTTTAAAAACTATGAATCGGTTTACCAGGTGATGATGCACCAGACTTTTGACGGAATCCGCTCTAGTCAGACCGCTTTGCCTTATCCGCTGGGTGAAGAACTGAAAGCAAAATACCCCGAGTTTAAAGCAGTGGCCATGTGCGACTGGGGCCAGGAACATTCGCTGATATATGGAGAGAAGAAAATCAATAAGCCCGGGCATTTTATTGGAGAAGAAGCAATGAGCATATTTTCATTCGATGTGCTCAATGGCAGCAAACAGGCGTTGCATGATCCTTACTCTATTGTGCTGACGGATGAAACAGCTAAAATACTTTTTGGCAATGAAAACCCGATTGGTAAAATAGTAAAGCTCGACAATGCAACCAATCTGAAAGTTACCGCAGTTGTTGCCAAACAACCTAAAAACAGTTCACTTAGTTTTGATTACCTGATGCCATGGCAATTGCAGGAAACAATCGACTCCTCCATCAAACAATATCATAAAACAAACTGGGGAAATAACTCATGGCAGGCTTTTGCGCAACTCAACGACAACGCAAGTGCATTGAATGTAAATACTAAAATAAAAAATACGGTAATAGCACATTTTACAGATGAAAATACCCTTAAGAGCATCAAGCCTGAGCTCTTTATTCACCCCATGGCAAAATGGCGTTTGTACAGTGATTTTAAGGAGGGGAAAAATACCGGCGGGTTTATAAAATATGTAAGAATGTTTGGCATATTAGGGCTTATCGTTCTCATTATTGCCTGTATTAACTTTATGAACTTAAGCACAGCCCGCAGTGAGAAACGTGCAAAAGAAGTGGGCATTCGCAAAGCCGTTGGTTCATTAAGAAAGCAACTTATTTCACAATTCTTAAGCGAGTCGATACTGATTGCTGTACTGGCGTTTATGCTGGCATTGCTGATTGTTGCCGTTGCTTTGCCATTCTTTAATCAGCTCACCAAAAAGGATATGAGTTTGCAGATCAGCAGCCCGCTGTTTTGGGGAATCATGATTCTGTTTACTGCATTTACAGGTTTGCTGGCAGGAAGTTATCCTGCTTTTTATCTTTCTTCTTTTAACCCGGTGCGGGTATTAAAAGCCAATTTAAAAGCAGGCAGATCGGGTTCTTTGCCACGTAAAATACTGGTTGTTCTTCAGTTTGCCTGTTCTGTGGTGTTAATGATAGGAACAATTATTATTTACCAGCAGATACAATTTGGAAAGAACCAGCCTATTGGTTTCAATAATAAAGGGTTGATTACGGTGAACTGGTCGGACGATATTAGTAAACACTATGATGCGCTGCGGCAGGAATTGCTGAACACTGGTGCTGTTGTGTCAATTTGCAAGAGTAACTCACCCCCCTCTGAAATACACAGCAACAACAATGGATGGGAATGGAAGAACAGTAAACCAGTAGAAAAATCAACGATATTTTCAACCATTGTAACAGATTATGATTACACAAAAACATTGGGTATTAAGCTACGTGAAGGAAGAGATTTCTCCCGGGAGTTTGCAGATTCAAATGGCGTTCTTTTAAATGAGGCAGCGGTAAAACGTATGAACCTTAAAAACCCGGTTGGCGAAATGCTGAAATGGAATGACAAGCCAATGGTTGTATTGGGTGTAATACCTGATATTCAAATGGAATCGCCCTACCGTGCTGTTTCTCCTCTTACAATTATATTCGACAAAAATTGGGTAAGCTATATCAATATAAGAATGAATCCTTCTATACCGGCATCGAAAGCTATCAGCATAATGAAGCCAATTTTTGACAGGTATAACCCGGCTTTTCCTTTTGAATATAAATTTGTTGATGAAGAGTACGCTAAAAAATTTAATTACGAAGAATTGGTTGGCAATCTTTCGGCTATTATTGCCATACTGGCTGTTTTCATTTCCTGTCTGGGCCTTTTTGGTCTCGCCTCATTTACAGCTGAGCAGCGTGTCAAGGAAATTGGTGTAAGGAAAGTGCTCGGCGCCAGTGTGCTCAATCTATGGCAATTGCTGTCAAGAGATTTCATCATCCTGGTTTTGGTTTCCTGTACAATCGCTACTCCCCTTGCCTGGTATTTTATGACAGACTGGCTAAAAACCTATGATAATAAAATAACTATTGGCATCGGTGTTTTTGTGGTGGTTGCATCTGTAGCCATAATTATAACATTGATTACAGTGAGTTTCCAGGCCATTAAGGCGGCAATGGCCAACCCGGTGAAATCATTACGCAGCGAGTAGCGGCAGCCCTCGTGGCTGCCCTACAAATGTGATAATGTGAAAAATGTGGAAATAAAAGAAATCAGCCATCAATAAATCAACCAGTAGACATGATAAGAAATTATTTCAAAATTGCCTGGCGCAATATAACCCGCCATAAAACATACACCATTATAAATGTGCTGGGACTTGCTTTCGGCATATGCGCTTGTATAGTCATTTACCTTGTCACCAGTTATGATCTCAGCTTTGATAAATTTCACCCGGAGAAAGAACACATCTACAGAATAGTTGGGGAAGCGCAGAATGCATCCGGACAAAAGGACATTTGGAACAGCATTACCGAAGATGTGGCAGGTTTCCAGTCGGAGATACCGGGTTTTGAAAAGAAAACAGCGTTTCATAGCTATGGGACGACTATTACCATCCCCAACGGAAACAAACCACCAAAGAAATTTGACAACAGGATACCGGATTCCTACTCCTCCGCGGCAATCATTACCTGGCCGTCCTATTTTGACATCTTCAAATACCAATGGCTTGCCGGAAACCCCGCTTCTTTGAATGAGCCTTTCAGAGTAGTGCTGTCGGAAAACAGGGCAAAAAAATATTTTGGCAATATCCCGGCAAGCAGCATGATTGGTAAGACAGTGATCTATGACGATTCATTGCGGGTTTCAGTGTCGGGTATTGTAAAAGACTGGACTGAAAAAACCGATTTTGGTTACACCGATTTTATTTCTATTTCCACCGCCACCCATAGCTTTTTAAAAAGCAGGATAGCTACAGACGACTGGAAAAGCTTGAGGCCCCATGGTTCGATGGTGTTTGTAAAGCTGGAAAAAGGAGTAACCGCGGCGACAATTAATAAGCGTTTCGAAACGTTTATTAAAGCACATGTAAAACTTGATAATCCTGGCTCGCAATTAATCATGCGGCTACAGCCCCTGGCTGATGCACATTTTACTACTGAATTTCACCGCGGCGACGATGGTGATGGTTTTAGAAAAGCATACATGCCCGCTTTGTATGCGTTAATGGGCGTTGCTTTATTCATACTTATTATTGCAGT
>Ga0157376_10001893_pt1 | contig 13978 bp, 9 predicted proteins | sample M45metaG_FD_121801 | JGI IMG/M metagenome (GOLD analysis project Ga0157376, IMG submission 121801) | Miscanthus rhizosphere microbial communities from Kellogg Biological Station, Michigan, USA - M4-5 metaG | ecosystem: Host-associated > Plants > Roots > Rhizosphere > Soil | place: USA: Michigan... | reverse complement strand
CTTGGACTGCAGCTCGAACCTGTTTCCCAGCCGTCTGCATGGCTCGCCACACCTCTCAACACGGCAATACGCCCGAGCCGTAGCCAGATGGGTTTCCGACATCGGTCTAGACGTATCGGCATAAGGAACGCACACGATGCGCCGAACCAAAGCCTCGCTGATCTACCGGCGAACGAAGAACCTGCGCGCAGTGCAACTTCTGCTCGGGCATAGCAAGCTCGAAAGCACCGTTCGATATCTGGGCATTGAAGTGGACGACGCACTTTAGATGGCGGAGCAGACTGAGGTCTAGCGCCGTACCTAACCGAAAGCGGTCGTTGGGGCGGTCGCTTTTCGGCCCGAAGCGGACGTCCGACGCCCGCAATTCACAGCCGAAGAGCGGACGCTCATTTTGCGGTAGCGCGCCATTGGTCGGCCGCCGGGAGCCCGCGCTTGCGCACTTTGGTGCAATCACTGACACTCACTGTCGGCCGGACTGGCTCCGGCACAGGGGGTGCGTCTGAGCGTAAAGCCCAGCCTGTTCGCCGAACTGCGGCGCCGCAACGTGTTCCGCGCGGGCGCGTTCTATATCGCGGCGACGTGGGCGCTGGCACAAGGCATTTCCCAGCTCAGCCCGGCCGTGGGCTTGCCCGAATGGACGACGCGCTGGTTTCTAGTTGCCGCAGCGGTGGGCTTTCCGTTCTGGATCGCTTTTGCGTGGTTCTTCGAGTTCACACCGGAGGGCATCAAACGCGAACGCGACGTCGAGCCGGGCGAGTCGATCACAACGCACGCTGGCCGCAAGCTCGACTTCGCGATCATTGGCGTGCTCGCGGTCGCGGTCGTGTTGCTCGTGACGGATCGCTTCGTGTTGCATCACGGTGTCAATGAAGAGGCCGCGATTCCGGTCGCGGAGCACTCGATCGCGGTGCTGCCGTTCGTGAACATGAGCAGCGACAAGGAGCAGGAATATTTTTCCGATGGTATCTCCGAAGAACTGCTGAACCTGCTTGCGAAGATTCCGCAACTGCAGGTGACGGCGCGCACGTCTTCGTTCTCGTTCAAGGGCAAAGAAGTAGCGATCCCCGAGATCGCGCGCACGCTGCGCGTTGCCAACGTGCTCGAAGGCTCGGTGCGCAGGTCCGGCAACGCCGTGAGGATCACGGCGCAGCTCATCAGAGCCGGCACCGACACGCACCTGTGGTCGCAGACCTACGACCGCAAGCTCGACGACATCTTCGCGATCCAGGACGAGATCGCGGCAGACGTGGTGAAGCAGCTCAAGGTGACGCTGCTCGGCGCGGCGCCGAAGGCGCGCACAACCGATCCCGAGGCGTATGCGCTGTACCTGCAGGCCGTGCAGCTCGGGCGACAAGGCACTGCCGAGGCATTCGAGCAGTCCAATGTGCTGTACCGCAAGGTGCTGGCGATCGATCCGCGCTACGCCCCGGCGTGGGACGAGCTGGCCCGTAATCTCACCGCCGAGACCGGACAGGGTCTGCTGCCCAGCAAGGAGGGCTACCCCCAAGCGCGAGCGGCAGTCATGAACGCGCTGGCGATCGATCCGGAGTACGCGCCTGCCCATGCCCGGCTCGGCTTCATCGCGGCCACCGCCGACGACGACCTTGCAGGCGCCGCGGAGCACTTCAAACGCGCGCTTGCGCTCGACCCCGCGGACGTAAACGTGCTTGGCGGCAGCGCCGCGCTGCTTTCTTCGCTCGGTCGCCTGGACGAGGCGCTCGCGCTCGGGGAGGCCGTTGTCCGCCGTGATCCGGTGAACGTCACATGGCTTTCCAACCTCGGCTTCCGCCAGCGTATGGCCGGCCGGCTGGACGCGGCGATCGCGTCGTTTCGCACCGTGCTTGGCCTTGCGCCGGGCCGGGGCCTAGTTCACGCCGAACTCGGCACCGCGCTGTTGCTCAAGGGCGATCCGCGGGCTGCGCTGGCGCAGATCGAGCAGGAGACGAACGACGGCTTCAAGATGATCGGCTTGGCGATGGCGTATCACGCGCTCGGACGCCAGGCCGATTCGAACGCCGCGCTGGCCGCGCTGATCCTCAAGGCCGAGAAGGACGGGCCGTACAACATCGCCTACGTCTACGCGTACCGCGCCGAAGCCGACCACGCGTTCGAGTGGCTCGACAAGGCGGTTGAGTACGGCGACGGCGGCGTCGCCCTGATCGTGACGGAGAACCTGTTCGACAACATCCACACCGATCCGCGCTGGTTGCCGTTCCTGCACAAGATCGGCAAGGCGCCGGAGCAACTGGCGAAGATTGAGTTCAAGGTGACGTTGCCGGACGGCAGTCCGGCGAGTGGGCTGGCGCATCCATAGCGGAGCCGCGTCGCGAGCCGGCGCGAAAGATAGGCGGCTCCATTGCAGACACTCGCGGGAGTCGCCTTCGGGTCGATAGCGGACTTCGCGCGAGTTGCACGGTTGAATCCGCGGCCCGAGCCGGACAACGCCCGCAACTTGCGTCCGCCAAGCGGGCGGCGGCGCGAACCCTTAGAAAACCGGGAGTCCCCGGCGGACCGCAGAGTGCCGTAGCACAGGCCGCCTCGCGTACACTAGGCCCGAAGCAGGGGGCCTGCATGTCGTTGATCCAAGAGCTCAAGCGCCGCAACGTCATTCGCGTTGCAGGCTTGTACCTGGTGGGTGCGTGGCTGATCACGCAGGTGGCCGGCACGGTGCTGCCGATGTTCGGCGCGCCGGACTGGCTGCCGCGCAGTGTTGTGATCCTGCTTGCGCTCGGCTTTGTTCCGGCGCTGATCTTTGCGTGGGTCTTCGAGCTGACGCCGGAGGGAATCAAGCGCGACGCGGAGGTGCCGCTGGAGCAGTCGATCGCGCCGCAGACCGCGCGGCGCATGGATCGCATGATCATCGCCGTGCTCGTCGTTGCGCTGGCGTACTTCGCAGTCGACAAATTCGTCCTTGCGCCGCGCAGCGCAGCGGTAACGTCATCGGTTTCGGACAAATCGATCGCGGTGCTGCCGTTCGACAATCTGTCGGACGAAAAATCCAACGCCTATTTCGCCGAAGGCATCCAGGACGAGATCCTGACGCGGCTGTCGAAGATCGGCGCGTTGCGCGTGATCTCGCGCACGTCTACGCAGCAATATGCGAGCAAGCCCGGAAACCTGTCGGAGATCGCGCGCCAGCTCGGCGTGGCGAACATCGTCGAGGGCAGCGTGCAGAAGGCCGGGGATTCGGTGCGCGTCAACGTGCAGTTGATCCGCGCGGCATCCGACGTGCACCTTTGGGCGGACATCTACGATCGCAAACTCGACAATCTGTTCACGGTGCAAAGCGAAGTCGCTGGCGCGATTGCGGCGCAATTGCAGGCGACGCTGACCGGCGATGAAAAGAAGGCACTGGCCACGCCTCTGACGACCAACGTGCAGGCGCACGACGCTTGGCTGCGCGCAGTGGTCTATTTCAGTCGCGGCGGCGAGGATCCGCAGGGCGATGAGCTGGCCATCCAGCAACTGACCGAGGCGACGCGCCTGGATCCGGGCTTCGCCGCGGCATGGGCGCTGCTGTCGCGCAGTCACGGCTCGCAATATTTCCAGCAGTTCGATCACACCGACGCGCGCAAGACGCTGGCCAAGGCTGCGCTCGATCGCGCCGTGCAGCTTGCGCCCGAAACCACGGAAACGCGCACCGCTGTCGGGTACTACCAATATTGGGTCGAGCGCGACTTTGCCGCAGCGATCCGCACATTCAGCGCTATCGAAGCGAAGGAGCCGAACAACATCGATGCGATTTCCGCGCTCGGCTACATCGCGCGCCGGCAGGGTCGCAACGAAGAGGCCGTGCGCCGTCTTGACCAGGCGATCGGCCTTGATCCGCGCAACATCCAGCTGCTGACCGAGGCTGCCTGGACGCATGCCCAAGGGCGTGACTTCGCCGGTGCGCTGCGTATCGTCGACCTCGGCCTGAACGTGAAACCCGACGACGGCAACCTGATTGCCTCCAAGACACTGGAATACCAGAAGACCGGCCGTCTGGATGAGGCGGCGCCGCTGGTCGAGGCCCTGCGACCGGACGGCAGCCTGCCTCAGGTCGTCTATGCGATCGAGGCGCAGGCAATCCTGACGCGCCAGTTCGCAGCGGGTGCGGCCAGGCTGCAGGCCATGCTCGACCAGATGTCTGCCGCGCCGGCAACCAGCGCGGAGCCGATCACCCGCGGTGGTTACGAGACGATCGTCGGCGAGCTGCAGTTGCGCGCAGGCGAGGCGGCAATGGCGCAAAAAAATCTGGCGTCCGGTCGCGACCGGATCGAGGCCAAACTCGTCGACGAGCCGGGGAATTTCATTGCGCTGCTTTATCTTTCACGCGCCTATGCGGCCCTCGGCGACCGCGATGCGGCGATCAAGACGATCAATCGGGCCATCGAGCAGACCCCGACATCTGCCGACGCGCTCTACGGGCCCTTGCTCGAAGACAGGCGCGCGCGCATCCAGGCGCAATTCGGCGAAATCGACGCGCCGATAGCCGCATTGACGCGCCTGCTCAAGCTCAACTACGCCAACGCGATAACCCTTGCGCAGATGCGCATCGACCCGGACTGGGACCCGCTGCGCGGCGATGCGCGATTCCAGGCGTTGCTCAAGTCGGACAACGGCAAGGAGCAAGCGCCTTGATCGATCTGGCGCTGCTGCCGAAGTTGCGGAGCTCGGCGCCGGATGCGCCGACTGGCGGTGCAACGCCGTGAGCCTGATCGCCGAACTCAAGCGCCGCAACGTCATCCGCATGGCCGGGTTGTACCTCGTCGGTGCGTGGCTTCTGACCCAGGTCGCGACGACCGTGTTGCCGCTGTTCGACGTGCCCGGCTGGGCGCTGCGCACGATGGTCGTCTTGCTGGCGTTGGGATTTCCGGCGGCGCTGGTGTTCGCCTGGGTGTTCGAGTTGACGCCCGAAGGCCTCAAGCGCGATGTGCAAGTCAAACCCGAGGAGTCGATCGCGCCGCAGACCGCACGGCGACTGGATCGCGCGATCATCGCGGTTCTGGTCGTCGCGCTGGCGTACTTTGCCGTCGACAAGTTTGTTCTAGCGCCGCGCGTGCAAATGGGGTCGCAGTCATTTTCCGGAAAGGATGCGCACCGGCAGGAAAATGACTCAGCCCCGCCTTCGCATGGGATCCGTTCGATCGCTGTGCTCCCGCTCGACAACTATTCAGGCGATCCCGCGCAGGACTACTTCGCGGAAGGCATGACCGACGAACTGACGACCGACCTGGCCATCATCAGCCGCCTGCGCGTGATTTCGCGCAGCTCGACGATGCAGTTCAAAGGCGAGCACCGGCTGCCGACTCCCGAGATCGCCAGGATGCTCGATGTCGATGCCGTGCTGGAAGGCTCGGTGCTTCGCCTCGGCGACAAGGTGCGGGTCACGGCGCAGCTGATCGATGCGCGGGCGGACAGGCACTTGTGGGCCAAGAGCTTCGAGCGCAACTCGCGCGACGTGCTCGCGCTGCAGGACGAACTCGCGTCGGCCATCGCGCGTGAGATCGACGTTCGCCTGACGCCAAGCGAACAGGCGCGGCTGACGGGCGCCCCAAGCGTGAGTCCTGAAGCACACGATGCGTACTTGAAAGGCCGTTACTTCTTCAACCGCCCGAGCGATGAAAATCTCGGCAAGGCGATCGCGCTGTTCGAGGAGGCAGTCAAGCTGGACCCCAAGTTCGCGCCGGCCTACTCGGGATTGTCGGACGCCTATCTCTGGGCGGCGTTCAACGAGGGCGTGATCACGGCGACCGAAGCGAAGCCGAAGACGAAAGCGGCGGCCGAGCGGGCCATACAGCTCGACGATGCCTCCGCCGAGGGCCACACGTCACTGGCCGTGTACAAGAGCTGGTTCGAATTCGACTGGGCCGGTTCGGAGGCTGAGTTTCAGCGGGCTTTCGCTCTCAATCCGAATTACGCGTTCGCGCACGACCAGTTCGGCCTGGTGCTTTCGTTCCAGGGGCGCTACGAAGAGTCGGAGGCGGAAATCCGGCGCGCCGTCGAACTCGACCCGCTCGATCCGCAGATACCGATCGACGGCCTCATGGGGCTGGCATGGCAGGGCAAGTATCAGGCGGCGAGGGAAGCAGCCGGAAAGGCGGCCGAACTGGACCCGACATTCTTCTTCGCTCCCTGGGGGTACGGCTGGATAGACATCCAAGAAGGCAAGGTCGGCGACGCCATCCCGGAATTCCTCAAGGCGAAAGCGATGGAGTCGCCGCCGTTCGTGACGGCCTGGCTCGGGTACGCGTATGCAGCTGCGGGCGATCGAACGCGCGCACTGGCGACAATCGATGAAATGAAAAAGAGCTCTTTGCGCGGCTACGTGCCGCCATTCAACCTGGCGATCGTATATCTTGGCCTGGGTGATCGCACGCAGGCGCTGGAGTATCTGGAAAAAGCCGATGCCGCGGATTCGCAATGGCTGATATACATTGGCGGGGACCGGATCTTCGATCCGCTTCGCTCGGAACCGCGCTTCGTTGCGCTGATGCGGAAAAAGGGGTTTGGCAAATGAGCGCACAGCAGTCACGATCTGGCTCGCTGCCCGCGCTCCACGCGCCGGCGGTAACGCTGCGATGAGCCTGCTCGCCGAACTCAAACGCCGCAACGTCATCCGCATGGCGGGTCTATACCTCGTTGGCGCGTGGCTGTTGACCCAGGTGGCGAGCACGGTATTCCCGGCGTTCGACGTTTCGGTCTGGGCTTTGCGCGCGCTGATCATCGTGCTCGTGATCGGATTTGTGCCGTCACTGATCTTCGCCTGGGTGTTCGAGTTGACACCTCAGGGGCTCAAGCGCGACGCCGAGGTCAAACCGGAGGAATCGATCGCGCCGCAGACCGCGCGTCGCCTGGATCGCATGATCATCGTCGTACTGATTTGTGCACTTGTGTACTTTGGCGTCGACAAGTTTGTGCTCGCGCCGCGGCGCGACGCGGTCGTCCCGGCGCAGACGCAACAGGCGACCAAGGCAGCTGGCGCGCAAACCGTGCCCGCTATCGCCGACAAGTCGATCGCCGTGCTGCCGCTGACGAACCTCGGTGGCGACGACAAGGACAGCTATCTCGGCGACGGCATCAGCGAGGAAGTGTTGAACGCGTTGTCGAAGCTGCCGGGCCTGAAGGTCAGCGGGCGCGCGTCGTCGTTCCAGTTTCGCGGCCGCGACATCGATGCAGCCAAGGTCGGTCGTGATCTGAATGTGCGCAACCTGCTGTCGGGCACGGTGCAGCGTGCCGACGAGATGTTGCGCATCACGGTCGAATTGATCGACACCGCCAGTGGCGTGCAGCAGTGGTCGCAGAAATACGACCGCCCGTTCAAGAACCTGTTCGTGCTCGAGGACGAGATTTCCGAGGCGGTTACCAAGGCGCTCGCGATCCAGTTGGGCGCTGCGGCGGGACAGCCGCTGGTCGGCGTCGGCACGGCAAATCCGCAGGCGCACGACTTGTACCTGCGTGCGCGGCAACTGTCATATCGCAGCGACGAAGCGAGCATGATCGAGGCGGTGAAACTGTTCAACCAGGTCATCGCGGAAGATTCCAACTACGCGGCGGCCTGGGCAGGTCTGGCCTATACCTATGTATTCCTTGCCGACGCTTACCGCGCGCCGATCGATGTGCTTTCGTCGATGAAAGCAGCGGCGGAGAAGTCCGTGACCCTGGCCCCGGACCTGGCCGAGGGTCATGCGTACCTTGGTTACGCGCTGTTGGCTTACGAACGGGATTTCCCTGCCGCCATGCGCGAACTCGACAAGGCCCTCGCGCTTAATCCCGGGTCGGCGGATGCGCACTTTTTCCACGCGCTGGTGCCTCTGGTGGTTACGCAGAATGCGGCGGCCGCTCTCGCGGAATTCGAGGCTGCCGAGAAGATCGATCCGTACAATCCGTTCGATCCGTTCTCGGCAATGTGGGCAGGCACCGCACTGGGGGACGAGGCGTTGACGATCCGCAAGGCCAAACGCGTACTCGAGATCGACCCCGGCTTCTGGTACACCACCGATCCGCTCGTGTATGCCTACGGTTCGTTTGGGCGCTGGCAGGATTGCATCGACCGTTCGGTTGCGCGAGGGCAGGCCGACAACGGACCGGACTTCAAGGCGGCGGTCTGTTACGCACACGCCGGAAATGCGGCCCGGGCCCGCGAAATACTCGACCAGTTGGAAACGGCGGCGCGCACGCGCTACGTCGACCACTCCACGCTTGCCGAAGTGCACATGGCGCTCGGCGACACCGACAGAGCGATCGCGGCGCTCGAGCATGCTTTCCATGATCGTTCGCAACCGTTGCTGCTGCTGTGGTACCTGCCGGAGTTCAAGCCTCTGCACGACGATCCGCGTTATCGCGCGCTGACCGATCGGATCTACGCCAGCCAGCGACCGGCTGCGAAGCCATGATCGATTCAGGGATCCGAAACATCCCTTGGGTCAGGCGACCATGATCCTGCGTCGCCTCATCGACAACATCAAGCGCCAGGCCTGGACCGCGATCGTCATTGAATTCGTGATCGTGGTCATCGGCATCTTCGTTGGCCTGCAGGTCAACAACTGGAACGCCGAGCTCGCGAATCGCGCGCTCGAAGCAACGCACGTCAGGAATCTCGCGAAGGACATTCGCAGCGACATCGCCGAAATCGACCGCATCCTCCACGTCTCGAGCGTGCGCATGGCGGTGCTCAGCCGGGTGTTGGTCGAAGCGTCTGGCAAGCCATTGCCGGACGGCTTTGATTCCGCCCGCGGGCGCATCGAAATCGAAAGAGTCCCTCCGTTTGCGGACAATGACCCGAACACCGTCGGCATCGCGTTGTTCATCCTGAGCTCGCTCGACGGCAATCGTTCGACCTACCAGACGATCATCAGTACAGGCGGGCTGGGCGTTATCCGCGATACCGGGCTCGTGCGGGAAATCCTGGACTACTATGCGGCCGTCGACGGAACGCGACATTTCGAAAGCGACCTTGCGCAAAACCGGGACAAACTGATCGATGTCGAGCGTCAGCTCGGCATTTCACCGGTCCAGGCCCGGACGCTGGCGGAATACGTGGCGATCCTGCATGCGAGCGCGCCGCTGCTGGCCACCGCGCAGAACTACTGGTTGTATACCAACCGGCACCTGAAGCTGATCGGCGAACTTCGCGCCAACGCGGAGCGCCTTGCCAAACACCTCGAAGACGCAAGCGGCGGAGTCCGATGAGCCTGCTGATCGCAGAGCTGAAGCAACGCAAGCTCGTCCCCCATCAAGGGGGAGGGGCTTTGAAAAGCACACTGTTCGCTAAGATACGGTGGTGACAAAGAAACGGTGACAGGTTCGCTGAGGTCACGGACCAAACCCGTTGGCGAAAAGCACATCGGATTCGTAAGCGCCAAGATCGATTGCCGTTCCGACAGTGCGTGTATCTCCATCCAGGTCATAGGCTGAAATGCCACCGAGTAAAGAACTCGTCGTGTCATCGCCAACGTTGATCAGCGAAGACCCCGGTTTCAATCGGAAATTGCCATTCGCGCCATCGACGAATTTCGGATCGACAGCGACGTTGCCGATACTGGCTCCATCGGGTGCGCCGTTGCTCGCGACGAAATCGTTGTCGATCAGCGTCATGCGGCCATTGAGCGCGATATCGTCGCCTACGTCGCTGTTGACGAATACGATGATGTTGTTGACGAAAACGGCGTACGCGGCGCCGGCGCCGCTATAGATCACGCTGGCGTTGCCGACCGGAGCGGCAGTCAACACGTTATACGCCACCGTGTTGTTGGTGACATAGGCGTGCCCGGCGGAGTTGTACAGATTCATGGCGCTCGAAACGTTTGCCGTGTTGTTGGCAAACAGGTTGTTGCGGACGGTAATCACGCCGCCGGTCGACACCGCCAGGCCGGCGGAAGAACCAATGGCGGCTGTGTTCGTATTGTGGTGAAAAACGTTGCGGTCGATCAGCACATCACCGCCATTGGCGCCGCTGGCCAGAACGGTGAGTCCGCCACCGTAACCGTTGAATGTCTCCTTGCCATGGGCAAACGTGAGCGTCGTAACCGTGACGCTACCACTCGTTCCTGGAAGCAGTGTGATCCGCAGTACCGTGTTCGCATCTCCCCCGTCGAGCACCGTGAGAGTGGGGTCCGGAAGTGAATCGGCCACGCATCCGCCAAAGAAATCGTAATAGCCGCCGCTCACGGTGATGCCGTGAGTATTCGAAACGCTGTAGGTCCACACGCCTGTGTAGGTGCCGTGCTTGACCTGGATCGCGTTGTCTTCGTTCTGGTACGTGCTCGCGGCAGTGACCAGGGCTGAGGTGAGTTCCGGCGCGGTTCCTACACAGAAGGTATGCGCGTGGACCGGCGCCGTCGTGACCGCGACCAGCGGCAACAGCGACAAACACAGTAGGGCCCTGCAGGAGGCGCCAGTGCGGCCGGCAAGCGAAACGGCAAACAGACTAAAACCATTCAAGTTATTCCCCCGGAAGGATGACTGGGCAAGCGTCTGGTCGGCACAGGCGCAGTGTGCGCTCGGCATAGAGAACGGAATTTGGCGCGCCGCGCGACATTGCGCGCAGGAATGGACTGGATCCGTCTTGTATTGTCTGGGAATCCCCGGGTGCATCGCGGGCCCTCTCGCGCCTGGCGGAGAGCGGTCACGAGCCCGAAATGCTGGGATCGGGCTTCGCCGCACGGCCTGCTGGCCGCAGCCCAAAGAACCGGCAAATCTGCGATGATTCCCGCTACAAGGGGAAATCTACGATGCAGTTGCTCGCCGAACTCAAGCGCCGCAACGTTATCCGCATGGCGGGGCTGTACTTGGTCGGCGCATGGCTGCTGACGCAAGTCGCCGGCACGGTGTTGCCGATGTTCGGCGCGCCGGATTGGTTGCCGCGCAGCATCGTGATCGTTCTGGCTCTCGGCTTGATCCCGACGCTGGTGTTCTCGTGGGTATTCGAATTGACGCCGGACGGACTCAAGCGCGACGCCGAAGTCCCGCCCGAGCAGTCGATCGCGCCGCAAACCGCAAGGCGCATGGATCGCATGATCATCGCCGTGCTGCTGCTGGCGCTGACGTATTTCGGTTTCGACAAACTCGTGCTCTCGCCGCGCCGCGATGCGGCACTCGTCGTGTCGACGACCCAGGCAGTGACCGCAACGAACGCCGCGGCGGCGCCCAAGGTCGACTCACATTCGATCGCCGTGCTGCCGTTCGTCAACATGTCCGGCGACGCCGCGAACGAATATTTCTCCGACGGCATCAGTGAGGAAATCCTCAACGTGCTCGCGCGCACGGCGGACCTGCAGGTTGCCGCCCGCACGTCATCGTTTTCGTTCAAGGGCAAGAACGAGGAAGTGCCGGACATCGCGCGCAAGCTGCAGGTGCGCATGGTGCTCGAAGGCAGCGTGCGCAAGCAGGACGATCGCGTGCGCATCACGGCGCAGCTGATCGACGCGCAGAAGGGCTATCACGTCTGGTCGCAGACCTACGATCGCAAGCTCGCCGACATTTTCGCGATCCAGGACGAGATCGCCAAGGCGATCGGCGACGAGTTGCAGGTGCAGATCGTCGGCGCTCAGGAGCAGGGGAAATCGTCCGCCGGCACGCGCAACCTCGTCGCTTATGATCTGTACCTGCGCGCGATCGCGCTGTGGCAGACAAGGCGCGAGGATGCGCTATGGCAAGCGGTCGACTTGCTCGGTCAAGCGATCCAGGCCGACCCGGAATTTGCACAGGCCCGTGCGGGGCAGGCGTTGGTCTATGCCGTGATCGGCGACTACAGCGCGCGCATTCCCTTTGCCGAGAGTCTGGCGCGCGCAAGGGATGCCGCTGAGCAGGCGCTCGTCCTGGATGCATCAATGGCTGAGCCGTACGCGGCGCTCGGAAAGGTCGCAAACAGCGGCCTGCGACGAGCTTCCGCCGATACGCTTCTGCGCCGAGCCATTGCCTTGCGCCCCTCCTTTGCCTCGGCCTACCAGTGGCGCGGGACGCTTCTGATGTCGCGCGGCGACCTCGCTGGCGGCCTGGCATCGCTTGAACGTGCCTCTGTGCTGGATCCGCGCTCGCTGATCGTGGCCGAGAACCATTCCTGGATCCTGATGACCCTCGGGCGTTATGCCGATGCCAAAGCGCGTTGCGGGAAAGCACTGGAAGTCGATCCGGCCTATACGGCATGCATGGAGGACATCGGAATTGCTGAACTGTTGCTCGGCAACTTTGACGCTGGCGGCGCGATGTTCGATCGCGAAGCGGCCTTGTTGAATCCCAGTGCGAGTACGCAGGGACGCGAGTTGGCCGCGGCGCTTGGCGGCCGCGCCGATCGGCGCGCGTTGGCCAGCCGCTACGCTGCATTAGAGGCCGAGAGCTGGTTGAAACAGGGATCGGGCAATACCCTGACGGACTATGACATCGCAGTCGTACTCATGTTGCTGGGCGATCATGGCCTGGTGCTGGATTATCTGGAACGACTGGCGGGTGAGGACAACGGTTTGGCAGATTGGGCTGCCCAGGTTCCTGTCATGGATCCGATCCGTTGCGATGCGCGCTTTGTTGCTGTCGTCGAAAGGTTGAAGATGATCGACGCGCACGCGGCCAAAGTCTGTGGGAAAAAGGGCTGATATGTCGCTGATCGCCGGACTTCAGCGCCGCAACGTCATAAGCACGGAGGCCAAACATCCCCTCGCGACGGGTATGCGTGCATGAGCGCGTTCTTGCCACGCCTGCGCGAACGCAAGATCGTGCAGTGGGCCGTTGCCTACGCAGCGGGCGCGTGGGTTCTGCTGCAGGTGCTGAGCCTGCTCGCGGGCACCTACGAGTGGCCGCCGAATGCGATGCGCATTGCTGTCGCCGTCGTCGCTATCGGGTTTCCGGTGGCGCTGGTGTTGGCGTGGTATCACGGCGAGCGTGGTGCACAGCGTGCGAGCGGGACAGAGGTGCTGATCATTGCGTTGTTGCTGGCGATCGGTGGCGGCGTGATCTGGCGTTTCGCGCCGAAAATGGGGTCAGAGTCATTTTCCCGAACCAGTGCGGTCGTTCAAGGACGCACGCAACGCTCGGAAAATGACTCTGACCCCATTTTCGTTTCCGATCGCCGCTCGATCGCCGTACTGCCATTCGAAAACCTCAGCGACGAAAAAGCCAACGCCTACTTCGCGAGCGGCATGCAGGACATGATCCTGACCAAGCTGGCCGCGATCGCCGAGCTGAAGGTGATTTCACGAACGTCGACCGAGAAATACGCCAGCCATCCGGATCACCTGAAAATCATCGCTGGCCAGCTCGGCGTGGGCACGATCCTCGAGGGCAGCGTGCAGAAGTCGGGCAACCAGGTGCTGATCAACGTGCAGTTGATCGATGCGGGCACCGACAAGCATCTGTGGGCCGAGGCTTACCCGCGCACGCTCGAAAACATCTTCGGTGTCGAAGGCGAGGTCGCGCAGAAGATCGCCGATGCGCTGAAGGCAAAGTTGACGCCGGCCGAATCGGCCAGCGTCGCCAGTCAGCCGACGCGGAACAGCGCAGCGTACGACGTGTTCCTCAAGGCCGAGTACAAACTGCAGCAGGCGGGCAGCACCTGGCGGCAGGAAACATTCCTCGCCGCCGACGCGGACTACGAAAAGGCGATCACTCTCGATCCGGGGTTCGCGCTGGCGCACGCGAGGCTCGGCTTTTGCCAGATCCGGCGGCACTGGTTCGCCACGCCGCTGACCGAAGCCGAACTCGCTGCTGCAAAAGCGACGATCGAGCGCGCACTTGCGCTGTCGCCGGAGTTGCCCGAGGCTCATCTGGCACTGGCCTATTACCTGTACTGGGGCTATCGCCGCTATGACGACGCCGTGGCCGAATTCCAGCGCACGTTGCAGCTGGAGCCGAGCAACGTCGAGGCGCTCGCGGGCCTGGCCTACATCGCGCGTCGTGCGGGACGCTGGCAGCAGTCGCTCGACTACATCGACAGGGCGCTGCTCATTTCGCCGCGCGACGGTCAGTTGCACGGCGAAAAGGGTAACAGTCTTGCCTACATGCG
>Ga0157376_10001890_pt1 | contig 13980 bp, 17 predicted proteins | sample M45metaG_FD_121801 | JGI IMG/M metagenome (GOLD analysis project Ga0157376, IMG submission 121801) | Miscanthus rhizosphere microbial communities from Kellogg Biological Station, Michigan, USA - M4-5 metaG | ecosystem: Host-associated > Plants > Roots > Rhizosphere > Soil | place: USA: Michigan... | reverse complement strand
CTGTTGACCATAGAGTTGAACGCTGTGCCAGTGTTGCGCAGCGCAGAAGCCATTCCCGTCATGGCTCTGGACGACGTAGTAGTCGCCGTAGCCATACGATTGATGTTGTTTATGGCATTGATGGTGGCACGTTCTACCGCCAGGTACCCCTGAGCCAAGCGGTCAAGGTTTCGCTGTCCATTGATGACAACGTCAATAGCAGCTACAACCCTACGAACTGCCACCAGTCAATCCTTTCGCTGCACGAATCCTAGACAACATCGTTTTTATGTTCTTCGGAGAACCTGCTTCGCCGCCGCCCTTGAACTTAGCACCAGTGATCATGGCAGCATAGATGAGCGCACGCTCACCACGCGGCAGGTCATAGATCTCATGTGGGAATCTACCCGTTTCAATGAAGATCCTTGACAGCAGGTTTGTCTCCGGGTGCGTCTCAATCAGCGCTTTTGGCGACCTCCACAAGGTCTTCGTGGAAGCCACTCAGTTCCAGCACTGCGTTAGAAACATGCAGCAGAAGCCCAGGCTGGTTCTTGTAGATCTCCAGAATCAGGCGGTCTTCCTGCGTTGTACGCATGTTGTATTTCCGCATGATCTTGGAGTCTCGGTGATTGGGTGACTTTACACCATACGCAACCACCAATGCCTGGAACTTTTGACCGTCCATTTGCTTCTGGAGGGTTCCAGAACCAGTGTTTTTTACAACACGGCTAGCCCGTTCGATGAGCTGGCTGTGTTCCGGGCCGGTCAGGTTTGTGATTTGCCATGGAGACCTGAAGCCGTACTGACTCATGTCCAGTTCGTCAGTAAACTTCTTGTCCGAGTCGTAGGCTAGTAGCTCCTCCAGAGGATCAATCGCTTCGCCCTGGTATTGCTTTTCGGCTTCCTCTGGAGAAAGCTCTACCTGGACGTCCGGCCTTGGGGCCACCCTACGCATAGGGGTACGGACGTCCTGTGCTTGTACTACTGAATCGGTCATGCCCGCTATTACTCCTTGGTTAGTTGCAGTCCTTGCCTTCGGACTCCCACTCTTGCAGGTCGCCGTCGATGCAGGAAAGCATGTTGTGGTTGATGAACGTGAACGGAATAGCTTCTTCCACCAGCTCATCAACCTGGAACCCGATGGGGATTTCCCAGAACTTCACGCCGAGCAGCTCGACTACCTCAGCACCAAACGCCTCTGGATCATCCAGTTCGTAGCGAATGAGTGCTGGGATCTGGCGGCTACGGCTGTGACGCTGGTATGCACCAATCGTTCTCAGGAAGTAGCTGGTGACTTTGAAGCCTGTGATGGTACCATCACCAGCGGTACCTGTCGCCTTGTAACCAGTCTGACGTGCACCAGCAAGACGCACCTCACGACGGTTGATTGTGATACGACCCTCTACGCGCTGTACCTGGGTTTGCCACACACCATCTAGGAACAGTTCACCGTAGGAGCCGTTGATTGTACGGTCTGGATTAAGAGCCATGCTAGGACCCAACCTTCACAGTGACAAGGATAACGTCGATTGTGTCAACCACCGTCATCGAAATGTCAAGGTATAGGCGCTCCCCTTCTGACACACGGGTTTGCGAGAGCGCAACCGTGTAGTTGTTGCGGATGGCGCGTTGTCCGGCCATCACACGCAGAAAGTCGCGCACCACACCAACTATGGCATTCTGACCATCCGTGTCGTTGGGGACTTTCCCGATGTAGTTGGTTCTTGCAGCCAGCTCGATAGCCGCTGCAATGGCGTCACACGTGTTGACGATCGAAACCTTCTTGAAGCCCTGAGGCAACGGGTTACCATCAGCCGCGTAACCAGGCACGACCATACAAGTCACACCCTTTACGATGTGGTAGTTCAACCCTGCCTTACCCAGGACCGTGACGCCATTATTGATAAGAAGGTCGATCGTGCTACCTTTGGACTTGGTCTCGAGCGAAATTACCTCCTGTATCGGGTAGTACGTCATACCCTGACCCAACGGAAGAGAAGACCTGATACCAGCGACCTGTGCCGCAAACGCAGCACCGCGCGACATGATCAGGTTGCCCTGTGAGTCAGTTTGTTGGACGCCAGGATAGACGTATTGCACGGCTTCGTTGTTGATACCAGAAGCAGTGGCCTCAGCAGTCGTTGAAGACTCGTTCAGGTCGCTTCCAAGCACCATAGCCGACCGATATCCATCCAATCGGACGTCCTTGAACCAGGTGAGCAGTGTAGCTTCAATACCAGAGAGGTTGGCGTTCTTGATGTCTACTGTGAAGACATCCCACTCGTCCGCCTCAAGGGCAATAATGGAAAGCAGGTTGACGTAGTCCTGCATAACTGGCGCAGAACCATCGCTACCACTTGCCATCTGGAGTGAAGCCGTGGCCGGGATACTGTTGCCTTCCGAGACCAGTGTGGCAGTGACCCAGTAATTGGCAGAGTCCTGGTTGACTATGCTCACCAAGTCCTTCATATGTCCTACCGCGCCGCGACTCGTACTGCTAGTCCATACCGCTTGCAGTGTCGCACCGACCGTTAGTAGGATGTCTGTCTTGGTGACATCACCAGGATTTGGCCGTGTCTGGATCAGGAACGTGTTGCCATACACGCCTTGATTCTTGGCATCAAATCTGATAGCCTGTGCAGGCGTACCCGCTGTATCCGTCAGAGTGATGGTAGCTTTCGCATTACCAGCACCCATGATGCGGTACATACGGAGCTCTCGAGCACCACCAATGAAAGCCTGGCGTCCGGCATAGTAGGCATTCACTGGCGCAGTCTCGTTGGCAGTGAAGTAGTTGATCAGCTCGGCAAAGCTGTCAATCACCTGCACCTGATTGGCTGGCCCCCAGGATGCCCTGACGATCATAGCAACCCGACCACGGACGCCTACGGTGATCGCAGCAAGGGCATCCGAGATGAAGTTGATGTATAGACCAGGGCGAGTAGGAGGCGCGGCTGGTGTCCAAGGGCCACCTGGCATTATGGTGTAACCTCAGTACCGAACGAATTGTCAGGAGTCCTCATCATGACGTCGATGGCTTGCTGTACTTCAGCCTGGAGATGCGTCGTGGATGGGTCCAGAGAACCAGACTCAAATACAGCAGAAACTACCCAGGATGGCTGTGCATACAATGCCTGAGCATACAGAACATGGTCTGCATAACTCAGTGGCTGTTGTACCTGTTGGACTTGTTGCTGAGTAGCGTCAGCAGCCTGTTCCGTCGGCGTAGGTGGAGTCCCAGCTCCACTGTCCTGCGGATTCTCAGGGGTTACGGGCGGTTGTTCTGTCATGCTTCCACCACAATTATGAATCTACCGTCATTGTTTACAGTGGTTGCTGCCTCAATGTACTCGATCGGAGGCAGTTGTACCCGATCATGCTCCTGTTCTACAGTGGTTTGCAGGTTGATATTGCCTGTAAAGACACCGTTGGTTATGTCGTCCTCTCTGCTACTGGCAGCAAATCCAGTGACACGGAGATGTTGCCACCTGACCCTAACTGTATCATCTGGTTCCTGGGGTGCAGCTCCGGTGCCAAGTAGATTACTTATCACCGTCTGGGGGTAGAGATATCCACTTCTAGGCGGCAATTCCACAGATGCCTCGCGGTGACCATCAACATATACCCTGAAGTCGGTAAACAGAGGAGAACTGTAGGGCACACGAGGTATGCGCACACCTATGGCATTGTCAGGCGCTACAAGAGTGATCGCCTGTTCCTCACTAGCAGCACTTTCGTTGCCACAAATGTCTATAGCACTTACACGGACTCCATATGTGCCAGGAACCAGATTGCCACCCACTGTGGGAGCGACGTTGACAGGCGGGTACTGCCAGCTAAAGCGCCATGCAGGGATCAAATTGACGAGTCGGAAGCGCTTACCTCCTTGTTTCATGGAACGTTCGAACAGATTGAGTTTATCCATGACGTCCGCACGGTTTGAGCCATAGTAATCGATCGTCCAATCGATAATTTGGCGAAACCTGCGAGAAGTAAGCTGCTCATCGCGATGCGAAAGATAAGTAACTCGCCAGCTAGGTCGCACAAGTATGTTAGGACGCTCTTCGAGCACTCTCTGCTTGCTACCTACTGGATAAATAGACCAGATGGCATGCTTCACAGAGTGAAATTGCTCTTCGATGTCTATTGTTACTGTTGATCTAGCCACGCCTGTTCGGGTTCCTTACCCTGCGTCTGCCAGTTTGTCCCTCAAAGGCCTCATTTATGCTGCCAGTAACGATACCTTCCACCTGAGCTTCCGTCTGGGCGATGCCTTCTTCGATGTAATGCACGCCTTCCCACTCGGCTTTGACGGGTTTAGCTCGCGGGTTGCCATATGGGATGATCCACATGCTGCCCCCATCATTGGCTAGACCAGCATACGGCAGGAAAGTACCGACTTCAGCAGTCCAAACAGAGCCTTTGACGCGTTTGATCTCGGTAATAGCACCCATGAGGATCTCGGTTTCCTCACCAGTGTCACGACCTTCTACAGGGTTACCGCCTGCAACGTCGTTTTCTCGTGCCCACTTCTCGTGTTTGTACTGAATAGGCACTTTGTCAACGTCGTCTACCTGCCCGCGCATGGATTCTGGTGTATATCTACCCCATGCAGCTAGAAGTCTACCCTTTGAGAACTCAAATGGTTCACCAGTGCTTCCTCTTGGCCGCCAACCTGGGGAACGCATGTGTCGCCGCAGAGCTTGTTTGGTGTTGTCCGTCAGTGCATCCGCAAGCTGAACAGCAGCATCAGCACCAACAACCAGCAGGCGACTACTAAGAGCCGCCATATCCTCAATCGCACCCTGGAAGTCATTGACTTTGTCCTTCGCAAGCGTTGTACCAGTCCTGCTTGGACGTCCTCTCTGGGTAAACGTCTGTCCGGAACTAGTGTACAAAGACAAAGAGTTAGCAGGCATCAGCGGAATCTTCCTCCTTGCACGTTTACCTCAAAGTGGTGCATAGTGAACATGTCGTCCGCTTCGTCTATGCTAAGGATATCGTAGCGTATGCCATCTTGCATTATCCAGTTGTTCTCGTCAAAGTTGTCCGGGTAGGACAACCTGGGATCCTGGATAAAGATAATGGCACGCCTTATCCCTTGCTCGCCACCCGTGACCGTAGACTCAATACTACGACGATACAGAATGCTATCAACCCTACATGGCACAGCAGGATAAAGCAAAGCTTCGCCATCTTTTGAGTCTTCCACTTCCGGGTCAAAGCGCGTCATGCCCCAGATGTCACACGTTCTGTCTAACAGTGCAAGAATTGGCATCAGGCTGGATCCTTAATCCTGTACCAACGATTGTAGCCGAGAACAATGCCGCGCCGTAGCTCCAGATCTGTGAAATCATGCCAGGGGCGCACTTCAACACCCACATACTGCGGAGTTAGCACAAACCACGGTCTTGGGGCAAGCTCTGGGAACACCTGTGTGGTCTTCATGTGGATCATCGAGCTTGTACCACAGGTGAAATAACCCAAGATCGCCAATGCCTCTGGACCAAAGGCATATGGGTCGTTATAGTCAGTGCTCTGGCTGGCTGCGCTGGAGGTGTTCAGGGTATAGCTGTAGGAGCCAATCTTCTCGCTCTGGACACCGCTTACCCTGCGTGCACGTATGCTGGCATCGCTTGTAATATATAGCTGCTCCACGACCATTAGACCAGCTATCCTGCTCATCACGTTCCAATTGGGTTTGTCTGTAGTGCAGAAACCGCCGTATTGCTGAGACCACCCATACATCAAGGCTTCTGCACGCCAGATGTAGTTCCACAGCTTGGCATCGCTCATAGACACCAGCACTGGAAAGTCTGTATTTGCCCTGATGTAGTCAGGTGTCAAGATACCCAACGGTCCTTCAGCCGGTATGCCTTGAAACGGCAACGACTTATCACTCTCTGCCGTTGGTGTAGCCTGATAATAAGTAGCACGATACCAATTGGTCTGCTCACCATCGTGGTCATCGTACTCGTAGTTTACCGTGCTCATCACTAGAGGAATAGTGCCGATTGGTGGGTCGGAGAATGGGCTATCCTGGGCAGTGTCGCGGTAAATCCTAATCGTGTCGAAATCCAGGATAATCTCGTTGATGTTGGATACGCGAATGCCCAGGACGATCACAGCTACTCCCTACTTGGGGCGCATTGCGCCCTTGTTGCCCTTCATGGGACCCATTTTGACGCCTGGAACTCCAGCCTGCTTCGAACCACCCTGGCGAGCAGGCTTGCTGCCGACCGTCTTTGCCATTATGGGTTCGTTGGAACCTCCTCTTCAGCTGGTGTTTCGTCTGCCGCTTCCTGAGCAGCAGCATCGGCTGCCTCAGCCTCCTTCTTCTCAATGGCACCGATCATCTGGTCACGATCGGTATCCGCTGGGAAGTTGAGACCAACCTTCTTAGCACGCGCCCTCAGCTCCTGACGGCTGAGCATGTCTAGCGGCTGCTCGACAACACCAGAAGTGAGAGTTACCTTCGGCATCGTGGGGTCCTGCATCCCAGCCATAGCACGAATCTTACCAGACTCCTGCTGGATAGCTGCGATCTCTTCCTCATCAGGTGTGTATTCCTTGTACATCACCTGGCCGTAGACCTTCTCCTGGTCTGCCTCGGAAAGCGGTGGGTTGGTCTCGCTGAAACCCATCGCGCTGCCTTCGACGACCTCACCATCCTGACACACTGTCATGCCGATGGTGAGGCCAGCCGTGCACTGGTAGTAATCCGCGACTGTTGGCTCTGCCATATTACCCTACCGTTGCAACGCCGACGTTGTCGGGCTTGGGGAGGATAGGAACGAACGGGTACTCTTCGAGCACAACCCGCGTGCTGGGATCCTTCTCCTTCCAGGTCTTGGTGTACTTGCCAGTGTTGTTCGCTGGTGCCTCGTCGTCTGCGGTTGGTCCTTCCATGATGCCGTATGCAGAGCGATCCTCAGCCAACAGGAGAATCTTGTTGTTGGGGATGAACAACTGTGTGCTAGGCGTGCCAGGCACTGTCCAGTCGTCGGTATAGGTGTTGTCGTACATCACCCAGTCAACACCCGCCAGCCCTTGAATGATGCCAGTCTTGAGGAAAGCATCACGCATCTCGTTGCTGAGCAGGTTCTGGATCTTCTGGTTCGCAAACACCGTAGCGTACATGGTGGTGCTGTTGAGGAAAACGCGGCGCACCGTCATGTTGCTATCGGTAAGGATCTTCAACCGCCAGGCATTCATGTTTGCCAGGATGTTGGAGTTTGCGAGGTCCGTCCACAATGGGCTAGGCGTGAAGAAGTGATCCGACGGAATCTGGTAGTTGATGTTGACACGAGGAGCATCTGGGCGGTTGACGACCAGGGTGCCCGTAATGAACATCTGCCACGTTGCCCACTCAACGAAGCGCTCGATACCGTCGTCGAGATCGGAGACTTCCTCAGCTACCTTGGCCTCTGCTGCGCTACGAGCGATGTCGCCAGGGGTGCGCAGCCAGTGGATGGCAGTAGGCGTGAAGACCTTCTTGTCTCGCATGTAGATGAACGAGCCAGCCACTTGCCCAACACCGCGCTGTGGGCGGATGTGAGCTTCCTGATTGGGCACGTTCGGCTTGGACATGAGCTGGTTGCCCTGCACAATGTCATAAGCCCAGGTTGGGAACGGGTAGCCCGTCCTAGCTCCCATGATGGAGAGCCCAAGCATGTTCTGTGGGAACGGCTTGCGACGAACGAAGCCGTTGAGTACCGTTGGCTGGAGCAGGCTAATCTCTGGCATCGTTACACCCTACCCGTAGATGATAACGGCGTCAAGATTGGCGTGAATCTTGCAGCCAACGAACACGGTTGCGAGCTGACCGTCCGTGTAGAATTTGTTCAGCTCCGACTTCTTGAAGATACCCGTCAGGTACACGTCACACACCTGCTGGTCAGTAGCGTTGAGGTAGACGTAGTTGGCAGCTACGAGCTCAGCCGCTTCAGTAGCAGGCAGTACCGGACGCCACTGGCCTGTGCCGGAGTCTTTGATCAGCCCCATGCCTGGGCTGATATTGGGTGTGTTGGGAGCAACGCTGGCCGCACCCGAGATCTTGCACTGAAGCGCTGTGCTGCGCAGGATCTCGACAGGGTTTACAATCGGGATGTTGGTAACCGAGCCGTAAGCTCGGGTGTTGCCGGTGGGAACTGCTGGCATCGTCTACTTCCTCTTGGCCGCGAGGCGCTCTTCGAGATCAGGAACCAGATTCATGTAGCGCTCTGCTTCCTCGGTGGCCTTGCTGGGATCGACGAAGCGCTCGATGCTGGCGTGCCCAGGCTCCTGAGGAATGCCATCACCACCAACCTCACCAAGCTGCACGTAGGGTTCGAGATCCTTGGTCATTTCGTCAAACAGCTCGTGGTTGGTGTTGTACAGCTTGAGGTACTGCTCGCGCTTGGCAGGAGGCACCTTGCCGCCGTCTACGAGCTTGTCTACCGCTGTACTGGCCTTGGTATCGTCCAGTTCCTTGCGGATAGCAGCGATGGCCGTGGTGTTCTCTGTGTTCTGCGTCTTCAAGGCGTTGTACCCTGCCAGCACCACCTCGGCAATGTCGGCATCTGCATCGAACTTGAAGCCAGCAGCCGCGAACTTGGTGCGTGTACTCTCGAGCGAAGCTGCGCTACCGAAAGCACTCTCGATCGCATCGGTAGCTGCTTCGTCATCGCTCAAGGTCAGCCCGAAGTTTTTGTTGAGATGTGCGATGAGATCCGCGTACTTCATGTCCTCATCTTCCTCGTCGTCCTCTTCCTCATCTTCGTCCTCTTCAACGTCTTCATCAGACGCCTCAGGGGAATACCCTGTGAAGAAGGAACGATCATCGTCCTCTTCTTCGTCTTGCTGCGTGCCGTCGTCAAATTCCCAAAGCATATCGCCAAACAACCCGATTTGAATGCGGTTGTCGGCTTTGCCTTCACCAAACTTGACAGCAGGCATCTGCTTGAAAAACGGACGGTTTGTCAGGCCGCCGCCAAACAGAACGTTTTTGACTGATTTGCCGTCTGCTCCAGTAAACGTACCAATCTCAGCACTGAAGTAGCGGTATATGTCCCGCTCCAGCAGGCTACGACCAAGGTCCGTCCACTCAACATCAGCAAACAGCCCAACGTGGTTCTGTCCGCCTATTTCGCTGGTTCCGTGGTGTACGTTCCTGAACCAACCTAGCGCCTTGCCTCTGTCATGGCCTTCGTCGACCATGATGTCGGTGCCAAGGATCTTCGCGTCGAAGTGTCGCTTGGCAGCACGTAGCACTGGCGCTGTGAAATCCAGGTCACCATACCACGGATGCTTGAATTTGCCTTCCGGCAAAACAGGAACGCGACTACTATACCGACCGTTTTCCTCCTTCAATACAATGGTTGGTAGTGCGAAGAACTCTGTCAGATGTGCGTCAGCAGTATGCTCACCCACACCAGCAGAACGGGCGTGTGCTAGAAGATGTGATCGAGCTCTTGCCTTTGCGGCTGACGACACTCCTGTCACCTGATTCACCCTGGCTAGTGCGTTGCGTAGATGGTTTAGATCTAGCTTGCCACCAGCATTGTGATGAGGCAGCTTACGGACTTTCTTGCCGTTCACTGTCTCGACGATTGCATATGCGGAATCCGGCAGGCTGGCGCGACTCTTGATAACTGCGAGATCATCGTGTTTGCCTATTGACTCTGGGTGCGCTTGTTTCACTGCGCCAATACATGCACGAATCGCGTCTACGTCACTACCTCCACGTTTGAGGGTGCTGTTTGCTGCGGCAACACATACGCGCTTCGCAGCCGCAGACCAGTTCTTCGCTGGTCTAGGTGGGTTCTTGACGCTCCAAGGCATATTACTTCACCTGTGCTGGTCGCGTTGGTTGTCGCCTCGTTGCAGCAGGAGCCGCTGCTGGTTGCGCTGGTCTTGCTCCAGGAGGAGCAATGACTGGTGCTGGAGTCGGTTTAGCTGCTACTTTCGCTGCGGTTGCAGCCTGCTTCTGGGCGACCTTTACCTGGGATACGCCTGACTGTGCCTGCTGTCGTTCGTTGATACCAGCAAGCATTTCAGCCTCTTTCTTGTCGTAGTCGATCTCGTCTTCAAACCCAAGCATTTCTGCCATCTTGCGCTCTAGTGCCAACCAGAACTCAGGGCTTGTGTTTACCTGACGAGCAGCGCTGATATGTTGGAAGATTTCCTTGGTTAATGTCTTCAGGTCAGTGCTTGGCGGTAGCAACTTGATCTGAGGGTACCTCTGGCTGCCGAAATTCCAGTCGATCAACTCTGGAATAACGTAGCTATTGACCACCTGGGCAATGTCGTCACGCAGTGCAGTGAGTGACAACAACAGCATCTCGAGCTGCGTTTGTCCCAGGGAGTAAGAACCACCAGAAACGGTCGTACCCATGTTGATGATCTGGCCCAACACAGCCTTAGCCATTTCGATGTCATGGTGGTCGATCAATGGCATGGAGTCTGCCACCTGACGCGTCTCGTGAATCTCCATGCTGTAGCCTTCGGGTACGATGATGCTGGTGTTCACGCCCACGTTATCGAGTGCGTTCTGGAAAGCCTTGCGCTCGCTGTCCTGTACGCCCGGAGGCATACTACCTTCACGGATCGGAATAGCGTTCAGCGCATAGGCCAGATGCGAGATGTAATACAGCTTGTGTTTCATCTCATAGTGGCCGTAGGCTGGCAACATCATAGAGCGCCCGTACAGAGGGTTGTGCTCTTTGCCCTGTACAAACAGGACGCACTTCTCTTTGGGGATGATTACGTTGCCTGTCGGCAGAATCTGCGTGACACCGTTGAAACCACCCTTGCTATCCATTCGGATAATAACTGAGTGGCGAGGACGAGGAGCAAGCTTACGTAAGACCGTATGCCCATTGCGCACCTCATGCACTTTCTCCAGAACTTCTGCCCCTGTGAGCACGTACTTGGCAATGTTCTGGATTACTCCTGACCAGGGAGTAGTCATGCCACCAAGCTCAGGCGGGTTTACCAACTGAGCCTGAATGAAGTTTGCTTCTTGAGTGCCACCATCTACTGCCTTGACGCGTAACTCACCAGCACGAATAGGCATAGTAAGAATACGGTAAAGAGACATAGCCTGACCATCGGTCTGTACCATCCTGTCCAAATCTGCCAGAGTTACCGCGCTCTCGTCAAATAACTCCTCGATGTCGAACAGGGAAAACGGGGAAATAATGGACTTGCCTAGCTCGGTTAGATTGGGCTTGTCCCTTGTCTCCTCCGGCTGTAGGTCCTTGACTATGTTCCTTGGTCGTCCTGGTGGCATTAGGTCATATCGTACTAAAATCCCTTCAAGCTAGCAAAAGTAGATCGCAAATCCATTCCTGCTGGAACTAGGTCCGCTAGCCGTAGTCCACCACCGCCTGGACCCTCGAGAGCACCACCCACATGCAAGTCTTCTATTCTACCGCGCCCATATATGTTAGCGGCAGCTTTCGCGTAGTTATCCGCGTGGCGATAGTGGTCGTCGCCCACTTTGAGCCATACAGCTACGGTGTTGCCCTTGGCGTCTTCTTGCAGGTCACGCTTCATGTTGGTCATCTGCCTGATGAACTCTTCCTGTTCCTCATTCAGGTTCTTCAGGGGGTCACCAACCAGAAACGCCATACCATCGATCCAGTCCTGAGCACTGTCGTCCAGAGTTTCGGTTCTGTCCAGGTGCATAGTGCTGGTTTCGGTTTCCTGTTCCTTCTTGCGCTTCTCCTGCTCACGCCGTTTGTTCTCAGTTACGTACTTCTTCTCTTCACGCTGGTCCTTGTAGTATGCCATATACATACGCCCACGGAAGCGTTGTACTAGATCTCTGGCGTTATGCTTGTTGGGCAGGGCGTCAATAATTCCCGACCGCACACGGTACAGACTAATGATGCTATCAATTTTGTAGAAGTCGTTGGTAACGCCGAAAGCAACCACGGCCATTCTGCCGGTGGGAAGGACTCTTCGTACAACCCAGTGGAGTAAATCACCTTGATCGACTCCAATAACGTTGAAACCTGTATCTGGGATGGATGCTTGCATTGTCCTGAGGATGGTGTCACGTGTGATAAGGCCCTCGCCAGTAAGGTACGGCAGACCAAGGTCAAAGTTGTGGAAACGCTTGCGAGCGAAGTTGGTATTCTTACGCTCCACCTTGCGCCACTCAGACCATACGTTCGTTGCCGTAACATACGTGAAGGTCAATGGGTTAATCCAGTACCCACGCATGCCATCAGCAGGGGCTACCAAACGACCCTGGTCATCATATACAGCATCCGTCGCCTTCTGTGGGTGCTTGGCTACCCATGCGCCGTTACGACGGTTCAGCTTTACACTACATCTTCGGCACCCGAAGTATGGAGTCCCGCCTTTCCTCTTGAGGAGGTTGTGCTCGAAGGTAACGTCCTGCCATCTGCCACAGCTTGAGCATCTAACAAGCCAGTGTCTTTGATCAGTATCTTTATAGAGCGCGTTGATGCCAAAGTCGGGGATGCTCGGCGTACTGAAGCGCCAGAACCACTTGAGCTTGCTAGCACCCACCCTTTTCTCGAAAGTGTCCATGACGTCTTGAGCAGAGAAATCGTATTCGTCATTGACGATGATGTCTGCAGGGACAGAAATAGCCTGGCTGTGTTTCTGAGCACCGCGGAAGTATAGCGTACTCGCGCCCATACGTTTGAGCGTGGCATTATCAACATTGCCCATCCTGGCACTGAGGTAGTTCGAAGCCTTGATAACTGGCGCAAATCTAGCTTGTGAGAACTCAAAGACGTCCTTTGCCGTCGGCATGGTGTAGATTGCCGTAATATTGTGGGTGTCGCAATAATACAGCAGCTTGCATATCTGGCATGTCGTCATACCGATCTGTGAGCCCTTCTGGGCCACAATAAGCGGGTGCCAGTCCCTATACACATCCACCATAGGCAGGTGGTCCTTGAACTCCAGGGGCTCCAATTTTTCGGTGCGCAAATTTGCCCTTGCGGACATCCACGTAATTGGGTCTATATCACCCAATATTTCGCTGGCTACAGTAGGGTTGTCCTTGATCAGTTCTGCAAAGCCAGCGGTTACGTCATTTATCGACATACTTGGTCAACCCACGGTATAGTAGAGACAATTGTCTGCGGATTTCCTCCTTGCGCTCAGGTGGTGTCTCTGGGTCATTCAGTTCTGCACCCATCTGGTCCACCTCAGCAATTACTGAAAGCAGCAAGGCGGCAACATCGTCGTTCATCAGTTCATACTCTTGGTTTCTATGTATGGTTTCATCATCAAGTCAGCAATCTGATCTAGTGGGTGGCAACTCAGCACCGCACCCTTCAGTTCCCCGCGCCGTATCTGTACTATTAGCGCAAGGCATCTGGGGCAAACATAGTCCGGGGTCTGGTCTGAGGGTAGGTCTGGGGGTGGGCGTCGCTTCATGGAACGTTATTGGTCCCGGACCGCACTGTATCGCCACTATGTATATCACTATGCTTATTACGATGAACGATATGAGATGGCGTTTCACTAAGGTTCAGCTTGCTCCTACACCATCTGCATCGTGGGTACCTTGCTTGCTTCAGTTTCCCACACGCACACTCGTCCAGTTGCATGCGTTTATCCATACCAGTGGCTACGCTCGTTCGTCATGTAGATCTCTTGCTGCTTCTCGTCCCACCACAGCGCATAGACGATCATAAGCACCGCGCCCAGGACTACACCACTAATTATCTTCTTCATCAGCGAACGCCTCCTGTCGTGCAACCCTGATAGCGCGGCTCGCCTGGCCGCTTACATTGGATAGTTGGCCGATCAGGATCCGCTGTTGCTCCGGTGGTAGCTGGTCGAAGCTTACCTTTAGCTCGTTCTTCCTCTGGTCGTAGTAGGTAATAGCGCCACCCTGAGGTGTTGTTATAGACTGGCCGTTGCTCTTCTTCAGGATGCGCTCGCGCTCCTCGCGCGTGAACTTCATGAGGTTGATTGCCTCACCCACGTTCTTGGGAAACATACCATAGCGCTTGGGGTAACGCAAGACCT
>Ga0157376_10001886_pt1 | contig 13996 bp, 8 predicted proteins | sample M45metaG_FD_121801 | JGI IMG/M metagenome (GOLD analysis project Ga0157376, IMG submission 121801) | Miscanthus rhizosphere microbial communities from Kellogg Biological Station, Michigan, USA - M4-5 metaG | ecosystem: Host-associated > Plants > Roots > Rhizosphere > Soil | place: USA: Michigan... | reverse complement strand
TCCTCACTTCCCGTCATGATTAATTTCTTCGCTGGAATCCCAATAATAGCCTGTGACCATGCCCATCCGCGATTCTTATCTAAAATGATTTGAACCTCATCAATTAAGACGCAGTCAACCCATTTGTCTAGGTTAGCCATTTCGATCGTGGAAGCTACAAACCTAGCATCAGGCTTGATCTCCATTTCCTCACCAGTGAGAAGCGAACATTCTTTTCCTCTCTTTTCAATCTCCTCTTGTCCTTCTAGCGCTAGTAGTCGTAAAGGAGAAAGGTAAGCACCTGATTCGCTTAAGACCAACTCATTAAATCCTCGATAGCTTTTTCCACTATTGGTGGGACCTACAAAAAAGAGATGTTTTCGTTTTTGTTCACGCGCAAATGGGAAAAAGTCCTTATATTCGTTCAGATCCCAATCTTTTCTTATTTTACTGATAAGTGGCTTGAACTTCTCTTTATCTGTGCGATCAGAGGGCATTACCGGCTGAGCCCACTTTGTCGAACTTCTCTCTTTTGTTTCTCTTTTTTCTCTTATCTTCTCTGCATGGGTCTTATATTCGGAAGTATCAAGAACTCCCTGAACTCTGGTTTTTGAATAAAGATGGGCGCATTTATCTTTCGAGCCTTTCAACTTGACGATCTGATCTGGTTGGCCGAGCAGTTCCTTTATGCTTTTGTCCGTGAAATATAAGATTGCCTTGAGCTCAGTTTTGGTCCAAAAGGCATATCCTTCAGTTAATTCCAGCTGATAATCAGAGAGAGCTTCTGCAAATGTCTTTCCTTTTAAAATATAAGAAACGAAATCTAACTTGCGATACTCTGGCATCAAGATTTCTGCTTCAGTTTCCTTTTTAAGCTTCTTCTTAAAAACGATCCTGCTTTGACTGTCTATTACAAGAAAATATAGATTCACGGTAAGGGTTTTCTCTTTTTTCTATAAAATTAAGAAGGAAGGACTCCAGGATACTCAATGAGCTTTTCTCCTTCTTTTTTGATTTGTTTTTCTAATTTCTTAATGTCCTCTTCTCCAGGTAGTTCTTCTGGATAAATATTGCTTTCCATCAAAACTCGACGTACACCTAGATTATTTTTTATATGCTCTTGCGAAATCCTGTTTTCTCCCTGCAAATTTTCTTTTTTTACATTAAATGATGTGATTTCTCCTGCAAAATCTTTTGCTTTAATCGTTATTATTGGTAAAAAATCAGCTAACGATCTGGACTCAGGTAATCCTAATTTTCGCTTCATTTCAATAGTAGTACTTCCTCCAAAAAGAGCTTCATCCCCCTTGCTTCGAATTCTAGCAAAACCTTGATCGTCTACTCCATGTTGGTAAAGAACTGAAGAAAGCTCTTTTTCTGTTTGCGTTAGTTTATGTCGAGCCTCTAACCGCTCAATCATTGCAATATGTTGTTCTAGCAATTCTTGTTTTCTTGTCTGTAATGCAAAATAGCTTTGAGCAAAAGCAATAGACTCCTTACGAGAATCACCATTTTGAGCAATCAGATAACATCCATAACGAGATAGCATGATATCTGGAATCTCTCGCTTGGTTCCAGAACCCAGATTAACCATTTTCATGACGTTACGAAAATGACTCTGTATAAGCATGTTAGACCCAGAGCATGCAACTTTTGCCTTTTCGATAACATTAAGAAAATTTTCCCAACTACTATATTCAAAAAGCTGCTGAAGATCCCTTGCCATCCAATATTCAATATCTTGTTCAACGTGAACTGTTTTTTCAAAGCTATTGGACAATCTGACTATGATTTCTTTTTGCATACTCACCTAGTTGCTTTAAAAGATGCCAACAACTCTAAATAATTTTTTAATTTCTTGGTAGATCTAATTTCTCAAAACGCTAGACCAACTTCTTCTCAAAAATAACTATAGCAGTCATCTTACGCAAACAGGAAGCCTTAGGATTCCTATTTGCGCAAGGTGACTACTATAGTTAAATAAACTTGTAAAAGATAATTCTTTGTTACAAATTTTTACAAAATAAATAATTCGTTGACTAAAGCCTTCTATTTCTATACAAACAAAAAATAGGTTGCGTATTCATAGGAGGCGTGGATTCTTTGACTAAAAGAAAAAAACAACGCAATTATTCAAAGAAGGAAAAAAAAAATCCCTTTTATTATCATCTTTATTCCCCTCTTGTTTTTTATGTTTGTATATTGATTTTAGGAAGTCTCTATTTATTTCTTAATTCTTCAAAGATTCAAAAAGGAGCAGCCACTTCACAAACCTCTCTCTCTAATAACCTTTTAAATCACAGCTGGACAGGTATTGATACCTCTTCACTACAGAGCTATGAAGAAGATCCAATTAGTTCATCTTATGCAAGTCTCAAACGAGCTTCTATCCGCTATGTAGAGGGAAGTGATAACCATGTCATTTATGGGACAGACTATGGCTCTATCGATCTACTATTTGCTCCTGATTGTAAACCTGATCATATGGTGCCTATGATTGATTTAAGAGCGCATCGCTTGAATGACAACACCTATGCGGCCAATATAGGTATTGTGGGTAGATATAGTTCTACAACAAAACCCTATATCTATGGAGTCAACGCCTATTATGATTTTCGTCAAGGAGCCTTTGGAAATTACAATGGTCTTGGTTTAGGTTTTGAAATGTTAGGAGAAAAATGGGATTTTCGGGCTAATGGGTATTTTCCACTTGGTACTAATAATCATCATGGAACACATACCTTCGATGATTATTTTGGTCCCTATTTTGCTACCGAGCGCCGCTCTCTAATTGCTTGTTTTGGAGCCAATGCTGAGATAGGTTATACAGCTCCTATTAAAAAAGAAGGTTTAGTTTATTTAGCTCTTGGGCCTTATTATTTTGCAGGGGCAGAGGGTTATCAAGTAGGCGGAGGAGAGCTGCGCATACGACCTCAATATAAAGATATCCTCGCTTTGGATATTTTAGGTAGTTATGACTCTCGTTCTGGAGCGAATGGTCAAATACAACTCATTCTTTCTCTGCCTCTTTATAATATAGGTTCTCAAAAAGAAAGAAATAGCGATTGTAAATATGGGAAAAGAACCTTTTATAAACCCGTTGAGCGATTTGAGGTCATGCAGCTAGGAAGACGTAGCAGGTGGCGTTCTAACTTTTAGACCTGAGATCTTTCTAGAGCTTTTTGTTAAAGCTTGTAAAAATGCTTGTCTGTCACCTTTAATTTCAATTTTATTTCTCGCTCGTGTCACTGCCGTATAAAGTAGTTCTCTTCCGAAAACTTCAGAGCCAGGAGGGACTATTAATAATACATGATCGTACTCACTGCCTTGACTCTTATGGACGGATATCACATAAGCATATTCAAAATGCGATAATGAAATAAAAGGAAGCTCTCGATCTGAAAAAAGGACTTTATCTTCACTTTCATATCCTATGCGACGCACTAAAACTCCAGTTTGTCCATTATACAATTTTTGAGCATAATCATTTTTAGTAATGATAATAGGAGCTACAAAATATTGTCCCTGTTTGGCTTGTGATAACAATTGGCTTACAATCAATTGATTGAGTAGATCAACGCCCAGAGGACCTTGTCTCATGCAGGATAGAATAGAAAAAGATTGGCTCTCTTCGTATTTTGGCATATCAAAGGAGGGGGGGCGGAAATAGTGGTGTAAACACAAAGGATCTACTGCCTCTATTTCTAGATTTTCTACATACCCCTTCTTAATGCTCTCTGCCAATTGTAAAATTTCTAACCGATCCGAGCGCATGCATTTATTTAAATGGGATGAGCTAAGAGCAAAACCACTTTTAACTGCCTCTATGAGATCTGCAAATAAACTGCCAACCTCTACTGGAGGCAATTGCTCCTCATCTCCCATTAAAACAATCCGAGTACCACTTTCGAGAGAAGCTAATAAATAAGAAAAAAGAGGTGCATCAATCATAGAAGACTCATCGACAATTAATAAATCTGCGCCTAGATAACCCTTTTCGCCATTTAATTGTGAAGAGCTGCTTAATTTTAAAAGCATATGTAGAGTCCCAGATCTAATACGCGCATCTTTTGGCATTTTAGATGCTAAATGAGCTGCAGCTTTTCCCGTAGGAGCTGCCAATACAATTCTAGTATTTTCCGGACTAGCTAACAAAAATTGAGTGACAAGATGTGAGGCAACATAGCTTTTTCCCGTTCCTGGCCCTCCAGAAATCAAGGAAAAAGTCTGGGTCAATGCTTTTTTCAACGCCTCATTTTGTTCGGAATTCAATCCTTCGATAATACCAGGATCTTTTATAGAGATTTTTGGTTGAGCTGACTTTAATCGTTCTAAATGGTGAATAAATTTAGTCTCAAAATTCCAATTTCTTTTTAAATACCATCTATTATTTTCCTGTTTGATAAAATGTAATTCTTTTGGAAGCGTTTGAGAACCTTCTATCACTTTCTCTTTTAGGTGATTTAAATGTTCTGGATCTGCAGTGAGAAATTCTAAACTTGGCGCTATCTGATTATTATCAATATGTAGACATAGATTTCCTTGTCTTGATACAGCCATCAAAGTCGCTAAAAATATTTTTTCAGACTCATTCGCCTCAGGAAAAGCTCTTTTTGCAAAAAAAAGATCAATATCGGCAAAGCTATTGAGCATATTCCCTCTCAGGAAAAAAATGGTAAAAGGTTGCCCCTCGTAAGAAATAATAAAAAGCCCCCCCAAATTCCAATCCATTGTCAAACAGTTTTACATATCTTTTTAAAGCTTCTGCATAAAGAGAGGCTTGTAAAAAGTAATCATTTTCATGCATAGATGCCTTAAGACTCGCTTGAGAATAATCTTTTAACCAATTGCTTTTCCAATCCAAAAAATAGTACTTTCCACGCCATTCAAACGAAAGATCTATCACCCCTTTAATCCATCTCGTATTCAAAGGAAAAATAAATTCCATCTCCTGCATCATGTGCTTAGGAGAAATATCTACCAATGCAAAATCAATTAAACAGTGATGCAATGCTTTTTCAATCATTTCAAAGAGAGCTTCTTTTCCTTCTTCAAGACAAGTACCCATAATCTCCTTTTGAATGAGTTGTTTACATTTTTCTTTTTGATAAGGAGAGTGCCATCTATTCTGGAATATCTTTTCTAAAATTTTATGAATGAGTATACCTGTTTCTGATCCAATAGGAAGTTCATTAAGTAAAGGTTCTGCACCCCCAGTAGCTCGATGTTGAGAGAGAGAAGAAAAAGAAAAAATCTCTTCCTTAGGTATGATGGGTAAAGGCTGAATAGAAACAGGGGTGGGAGATAAAAAGAGAGGGCGTTGGGAAGGCTCTCTTTTTTCATATAACCAGGTAGAGGTGACACTATATTTTTCAGAAAGCCTCTCTATAAAAGCCTCAATATTTTGACGCTCCAAAGAAGTCCCTATGGCTTTTTGTAAAAAAAGCTCGATAGGTGAAAAGAAAGATGTTTTTGGATGAGGATCTATAATAATAGGAAGGTAGACTTGTTTTTTAGCGCGTGTTAAAGCCACATAGAGCTGACGTAATTTCTCAGCTTCTGATTCTCTTATGGCTAACTGGCAAGCTGGATCTTCAGAATCAAAAGGCAAAAGGTGCCTTTTTGAGCGAATAAATTCTTCTTTTATTCCATGACGTGAGGCTAATCCTAAAGCAAATACTAGATCAAATTCTAAGCCCTTGCTCATATGAGTCGTCATAATTGTAATATCATTAGCTTGACAATTCTCTATAAGATCAAAGACTTCTTCAGATTTTTTCACTTCTTGAAAAAAGAGCAAAGGATCTAATGAACTAGATAAAATAGACTCAATTAATCGTCTCATTCGCACATTTATCTCTATAGAAAAAGCTTCTATAACTTTTTGAAAAAAAATAATAAAACCTCTCTCTTTTAAAACAAGATGCAATTCTTGAAAGAGAAGTTTGGCGTATTGCAATTTTTTGTCATTTAAAAAATCTTCTGATCCCCAGCCTATTAAACCAGTGCTCAATGCTTCTTTTACTCGAGAAAGGTCTCCTGGGAAAGTTCCTGCTGCACAGATAGCTTCTAGAGAAATAAATTCAGAAGTTTTTTTCAAATCTTCTCCTCCTTTGATCGAGCAGGGGATCTGATATTTTTTTAAATAGAGGTGTAATCTTTTAGACTGATAGCGATCCTTTACTAAAACTGCTTTTGTATTATGGGGATATTTTTCACACTCTATGGCGATAAAAGGAAATAGATAGTCTTCCTCCAAGGAAAGAGAAGGCCATTTTTTTTCACGAGTAGCAATGGCATTTACTAGAAAAAAGTGAAGAGATCCTTCCATATCTTGAACTGAAGTAGGCCTATATGACTTTACAGGATAAAATGGCAGATTTTGTTCAAGAGAGGGGAGTTCTAACCAGGGGGCTGAGAGAAAAAAAGCGTTTAAGGCGTTTACTAAAGGAGGCTCAGCACGAAAATTCACATTTAAAAAAGATTTTCCACCCATCGATTGCTCAGCTTGTAAGTAAGTGTAAATATCTGCACTGCGAAAGCCATAAATAGATTGTTTAGGATCTCCTACTACATAAAAGGCTTTAAGAGAGCTTTCATTTAAAAATAATTGTTCAAATATATGCCACTGGATAGGATCTGTATCTTGAAATTCATCAATAATGGCAGCTTGGTATTTATTAGCTACTTGACTTGCAAAGGCCGTATTTTTTAAACAACTCTCCATTTTTTTAAGGATTTCATCCGGAGAGAGTGCTTCGCGAAAGAGCTGCTTATCCCACTTCTGTTGACACTCATAGGCCATTTGCAAAAGAATTTTGGAAGGATCTCTCTCTTCCTTAAAGTTAGATTGTAAAGCGATTTTACACCCTTCCTCAATAAGACGAATAAGAGCCTCGGCTAACCGATCTACGTCATATCCATATTTTTTTAGAACAATATCGAGTTGATTAACGCTATAATTGTCTTCTTTTAGGGCTGTTCTAAAAAAATCTCTCACCTCTTCTCGAAGTAGTCCCTTATAAGCTTTCTCGCTTAAGTCATTCACTCCAAAACTTAAACCAGCATCAAAAGCAAATTCAGTCAGCATACGATGACAAAATCCATGAATAGTAAAGATATGAGCCTGATCAAAACAAGCTAAAGCTCTCTCTATTTTTCTCAAAGGTATTTTGCTTCCTTGTTTTATATAAGGCATAAGGTAGTCAAAACCATCACCTCGACATAATCCTTCTAATGCTTTTTCTAAATTAGATCGGATGCGTATTTTGAGCTCTCTCGTGGCAGCTCTTGTAAATGTAACTACTAGGATTTGATCGATCATCATTTCTTCTTGTAATAGAAGACGCACTACTAGATGTTCAATGGTAAATGTTTTGCCAGTACCTGCAGAGGCTTCCAAAAAATGATGTCCCAAGATGACATAATCAGGATCTAATATATTAAATGGCGAAGTTTCTATTGAATTACAAAAAGTCATAGATATCTCTTATCAGGGGAGTCCAGCGCTCAATCAATGTCTCCGCCTTAGGTAAAGGATCTCGTACAGCGATCAAATCTATATAACGATCTGGAAAAAAAGGAGATTCAAATGAAGTTTGCATCGCTTTATACAACTCTCTTACATCTCCTTTTACAAGACTTAAGGCCCAATCCGGCATCAGAGGAGAGAGGTTATTCAAAGCTAGTTCATAATACTCTATATAACGACGGAGTCTCTCTTGAGGATTGGAAACCGGCTTTATAGTTTTCCCATTTTTAGTAAAAAGCAATTCCCGCTTACCGCTTAAGGGAAGATTGAGATAAACTAAGTAAAGAGGCCAAATTTTAACCAGATCTTTAAGCTGATGAGTTCCGTGAAAAAGCATACCTTCTGGAGATAATTCAGGTAATTTTCCAAAAATAATAGCTCGTCGATGATCTGATAGCGGAAGAGTCAGAGGAGGTAACATTCCCTCTATGGGTTCGCTACAATCTAACTTCAGATCAATAGAAAAAATCTCTGATGGAAAGAGATGCATTTTTTCTAAACGCAAAACAAGTTCTTCCCCTTCTTTTTTGATTCTCTCAATAGCTAATTTTTTAAAAGCTCCTTCTGGCAATCTATTGCCCTCTTTTTCTATTAATTCTGCCACTGGTTGCCGCAGAGCTTCCTTACGAAATAGGGCTCTATTTAAGTGTGAAAAAACAAACTCAGGATCTGTTTCATCTGCTTTATCTAGATAAATTTGCAAAACACGATTGAAGTAAAATTGAATAGGGTGCTTTCCTAGCAAACTTAAATGCTTTATATCTATCAAAATTTCACTCTCGCGAATAGGTTCTTTGAAAGGGGATCTCTCATAAAATTCTGAGAAAAAAGCAGTTTTTATTATTTCTGGTAAAATGGGTAAGGGATGGTAATTATCTTTTAATTTCAATTCTTGAATGAGAGATGATACAGCTACTTTTTTTCCATCCTTTGCATCGATGTGGATATAACTTATATACAAACTCTTTCTGGTTGAAAGTAAAATTTCCATAAATAAGGCGCGGTCTTCATCGTTCTTTGTGATCAGATCATTTAGATGTAAAAAAGAGAAAGAGGGTCTCTCTTCAACGCGTGGAAAATCGCCTTCTTGCATCCCAATAAGACAAGTAATCTGAGAAGGAATAATAGCTCCTGGAGTAATAGAGGCAAAATGTACAATTTGTACATTAGAACCTTGAAAACTCTCCTGCTCTTTCAATAGATGAACCATAACCTTTTTTAAACTCTCAAATGAGATTTCTTTTGAAAAAAGAGATAATGACTCCAAATCTCTAAAAAAATCCTCTCCTTCTCTAGGCAATATAAAGTATTGTTCAGCTAATGCTTTAACTATTTCCACCCAACTGGGTATTGATCTTTTTGTTTTGCTAAGAGAGGTCAATCTCTCTTTAAACGAACAAATCATTGTGGCGAATTTCCCAAAAAGCTCAGCCTCTGTAAAGTCTATGGAGGCTCTTTCTGAAGCAGCAACGACTAATTCTTCTAAAAGAGAGTCTAATCCAAAAAGCCAAGTCCCTCTTTCACTTTTTTCAAGAGGCTCTTCTTCTAAATAAGATTGACGATTTTCGCCATCTAACCCCCACAAAATTTTAGACTCATCGATCCAGCGATAAATATGATCGAGTTCTTTTTGATTAAAACCTGTTTTTTCTACAAAAGAGGGAAAGTAAAAAAGTTTTAAAACAGCTCCTTTTTCAAAACGCAATTGAGGCAATTCTATTAAATGCAGGAGTCCATGAAAAAATGAATTAGCATTCTCTCTATCTACAGAATGGACAACATACTCTAATTTACCTCCAAAGACAAAGTCAATAAAGGGAAGATATTTATTAATATCTGGAGCTAAAACTCGAATTTCTTTTGGCTGACACGTTTTTAGATAGTGAGAGATATATTGAAAAAGAAGCTCTATTTCTTCTAATTTTGAAGAAGTGGCATGTAGGTGTATAGAATCATCTTCAGTCCACTCGATTTCTTCTAAATTTAGTAAGCTGCGTTGTAAGTTTTTTAAACAAGAGCCCTCTTCTTCTCTATAATTTTCATGTAAAAAACTACTCTCTTCAAAGAGTTTTGCAAAATTTCGGTTAGCTTTACCTAAATTTGCCAAAAGAGAATGGTTTCCTTCATAATCGTCCTCATCTTTTAGAAATTTCTGTCTGTTCGAACGTAAATCACTCCAAAAATATTGACACGGAGATAAAATATAAAACTGACTTTTTAACTCTTCAAAAAAATCAAAATAGACTTTTGGTAAAAAACTAAATCCAAAAAGATGAATAGGAAAATCGACCTGTCTACCTCGAGATAGTTCTTTTAAAGGATAGGACCAGAGAGCCTCTTCTGGAAAAATTCTTCCCCATAGTTTTTGCTGCCATCCTCTCTCTTTCTCCCACTTAGCAAGACGCTCTCCTCCATAAATTCCATACAGTATAAAAAGAGAGCTTAACTGATCTGCAAATTGCATAATACGTCTATCTAGGAGTTGATCGGGTAGTGATAAATAACTCAGCAGCTCCCTATCTTCCTCTCTGTTTTCTTTTACCAGCTGATGAAGCTCTTCTTCTACCAATAATGACAGCTCTATAAACTTAAGCATTTTCTTACCTCCCATTTCACGTAATATCTGAAATAGGGTTGCAAAACGCACGCCTGCTACCACCTGAAAAGAAGGATTTTTTGCGATATTCATCATTAAATAAGTTTTCATAAGAGTGCTGGGAACGACTACTACTCTTTTGGAAAAAGGAGAAAAAGAAGAGTTAAAAAGATTGGTTTTTAAGGATTCAACCAGGTTCTCTAAAACGTTGCTTAAAAAAATATTTGCTTTCATCTCTCTCATTTTTAAGTTATTATACTCTAATGCATAAATTTTTAACTAAAATAACTAAAGGCTCCTATTCATTGGCATTTCTCAATAATGCGCAATTTTTAGGAGCGCTCAATGACAATATATTTAAACTAGTTGTTGTCTTCTTACTGATTCAAAAAGAGGGAGGCTCTCAAGCTAGCTCTATTCTTTCATTAGTAGGGGCCCTATTTGTAGCCCCTTTTTTACTTTTTTCATCCACTGCTGGAGTGCTCGCCGATCGTTTTAGTAAACAAAAGCTATTAATGATCATGAAAGTGGCAGAAATGGGACTTATGGCATTGGCCATTGTAGCTTTTTCTTATCAAAGCATTTGGGGCAGTTACGCTCTACTCTTTATTTTAGCTACACATAGCGCCTTATTTGGGCCTTCTAAATATGGAATTATTGCAGAGCTAGTGCCTTCAGAAAAAATTTCCAGCGCTAATGGTCTTGTCACCTCTTTTACCTACTTAGCTATTATTTTAGGTACTTTTCTAGCTTCTTTTTTAACAGATATTTCTAACCGCAATTTCAGTTTAATAGCTATTTTTTGCTTTTGTATAGCCACTCTTGGATTTTTAAGTACCCTATGTATAAAAAAAACAGAGCCTCAACAGCCTAATAAAAAATTAAACCCTTTTTTTATTAGAGAAATTTACTTCACTCTGAAAATGACAAAAGCCATTCAACATCTTTTAACAGCTATTTTTGGGTCTGCTTTTTTTCTTTTTATTGGAGCCTTTGTCCAGCTCAATATCATCCCATATGCTTTAGAGCATCTCCATCTAAATGAAATAGCTGGAGGCTATCTTTTTTTAGCCACTGCACTTGGGATTGCATGCGGATCCGTTATAGCTGGAAAAATTTCTAAAAATCAAATTGAGCTAGGTCTCTCCTGTATTGCAGGAATAGGATTATCTATCTGCTTGTTATTCCTTGGATTATTTGCCCATCATCTTACCTTTGTAATCTCTTTACTTTTTCTATTAGGTCTCTTTGGAGGCACTTTTTTAGTTCCTTTTGATGCCTTTATCCAAACATTTAGCCCTCACGAAAAACGAGGGCAAATTATAGGAGCTCTTAATTTTTTAAGTTTTTTAGGAGTTCTTTTAGCTTCATTTTCTATCTACGTCTTCAGTCACTTTTTAGAATCCACCGCAGCACAAGGATTTACAATCATAGGAGCCGTAACTCTATTTGGTACTCTTATTTTTATAGCACGACTATCTGATTTAGCCTTTGCTTATATGGTACGCCTTTTTATCCAACCCTTCTTCTCTCTACAAGTAAAAGGAATCTCAGCTTCTCCTCCTTCTTCGTCTCTATTTATTCTAATAGAGGCTACTCCCTTAAAAGCATTATTACTTTTATCTATAGCACCCCATACTCATTTTATCATACCTCAGTCATCAAGAAGAGCTTTCCCATGGTTTAAACATTTTTTCTATTCTCTTCACCCAATAAGTAAAGAGGATGGCATTCCCTCTACTCGAAAGGAAGGGGTAAATTACTGTCTCTATTTAAATAAAAAAGAAATTCCAAAAATAGAAAACATTATTTTGATTGAATTAGTAAAAATAAAAAAAAGAAACTGGAAAATTATTTATACCGTATAAACACTCATATCGCTCTGAAAAATTAAATTGTAAAAAAATTTAAATTTATGCCTATAGTCGGGTAAGAACCTCACCTTACGCAAACAGAAGGCCTTATGGATGCATAAGGTGAGTTAAGAAAGGGCATCTTTTAGACCCCATAAAAGGAGATAAAATGTTATATACAATACTACTAGTGATATTAATTCTAATGCTCTTGGGAGCACTTCCAACATGGCCTTATAGTACAGGTTGGGGATATTATCCAAGTGGAGGTTTAGCATTGATAATCATTATTATTGTCATCCTGTTGGTAACAGGTAGAGTTTAACTATTTAGTGCTTGGGCAAGAAATCTAATCTCTAAAAACCATATATAAATTCGATCTCATACTGCTTAAAGCTACGATGAGGTCCTATATTATTGTACAAAGTTTTAGAGTCTTGCCAACTTTGAAATAGGGTAATATTATTAGTTAACAAATACTGCAGGGTTAGTTGGTAGCCACGAAAATTATTGTTACCAGCTGCTGTTTTGCGTGTAGTCGCACCCCCGGACCCATCTATATTAACGGTATAAAAACCGGTGTCCGCTGCGTTACCTAGGCCAATTCCATTAGAATCAAAGTCGGGAAGAGCCTGAGGAGCTACTAATTGATAATTAGCATCAAATGACCAATCTCCCGTTTTTTTCAATTCACCAAGAGAAAATCCCACATAGCTTCCCCAATTCATTTTATGATAATTGGTAATAGCTAGCTTTTTAGCTGCGTGATTATATAGACCTGCTGCATAAAGGATCACTACTTTATTAAATTTTTTAGGAATAAAACGATACCCCAATAATAATTGAGAAACTATAAACTCAAATCGTTGATTGAGATTACAATAAAGCGCCTCTTTACATTCTTTTTTCTCTTTTAAATGATTAGAATAATTATGTGTATCCCAATCAATCAGGGAATATTTAGTATAAAAACCCGTATTAGCTATATTCATTAATCCCACTTCACCTATGTAGGCATAATGATCCTGACGCTGATCGACAATAAAGGCCCCCACATGGGTATAAAAATTGCCAATATTTTCCAAACCAGAATCATAAGAAACTAATATTCCATCAAAAAGAGAGCCAAATTCAATTTTAGAATCAAAAATATTACTCAATCTTCGGCGGCCTATCTCCACATCGGTAGTATAATTTTCTTGCTCAATCAACCTCGCTCCTAAAAAGGCTCTATCTAAATTGATGCGATCCTTGGTACCTCCAAATATACCCGCTTTATTATCAAATTTTAATCGAATAGCGGCCCAAGTGCGGTCAGTGCGGTAATCCATCATAAAGTTGGCTTTGATATCAAATGTTTTAGCAGCTCTATCTGTAGCCCCATTAGGAGCTCGCTGTTTAATACCATTAGATCGTTCATTAGCTATTTGAAAAGCAGTATGCACCTCACCGCTAATAGATAAAGCTCCCCCTTTTTCTTTAACAGTTACCTGTCTTTTTGTATTTAACCACTCTCTAATAGATCTAACATCATCTACATCGATTTCATGATCACGGTCTAGTGTATCAGCTAAAAGAAATGAATGAAAAAGTAACGTCGAAAAAAAGAATTTATAAAATGACTTCATCTTAATACCTAAATTATAAAAAATCACATTTGTGTCAAATAATCTAACTCAATTATGACATTTACCAAAAGAAAAAAGAGTAAATTACTCGCTTTTCACTTTTAGAAATTTTAACTGCGATCATGTTGAACTATGTTTTCCTTTTTTTCAAGAAAAATACTCATGTGGGTGAGTATAAACCATCCATGGCAGTTTTGTGCTTCCATTTAGAAATGATTTCCAGCTCGTCATAGGAAATCCTGTAGAACCTGTCCGATCCATTCTCCAAAGTTCTAATTGTCCCCCTCCAGGATTCACTACTAATCCAAAATAAAAGCCAGACCAATTAGTATCTGCAAAAAGCAAAGCTCTCGGAGGAGCCAGATAGATTTCAGCACTTCGTTGAGCGATAAAATCCCAAGTATCAAAG
>Ga0157376_10001885_pt1 | contig 13999 bp, 14 predicted proteins | sample M45metaG_FD_121801 | JGI IMG/M metagenome (GOLD analysis project Ga0157376, IMG submission 121801) | Miscanthus rhizosphere microbial communities from Kellogg Biological Station, Michigan, USA - M4-5 metaG | ecosystem: Host-associated > Plants > Roots > Rhizosphere > Soil | place: USA: Michigan... | reverse complement strand
TAATGCCTCCGGGTAAGTAACAATGATTTTCTTATTGCCGCCGGCGCTCAGTTTGGTCAGTGCCTCCGTGCGCAGCATTACATGCGAAGAATTGAGCAGCTTGTAGTTCTTTTTGTTTTTAAAGGAGGAGGGGAAATAAAACAGGTCCAGGGCATTGGTAAGGTTTTCCAGTGTATTATGAAAATAAGCTGCTTCTTCTGCATCGTTCAGCACAATAAGATGATTAATCGCTGCACAGGCGGGGTGCTGAAAAATAGCTGCTACCACAAACTGAGAAGCGCTGCCATGCAGGTTTTTGAGAAAGAGTTGCTGGGGTACAGACATAGTAATCCTGTCCGCAATAGAAAAAACGCGGGAATCTTTGCCAAACGCTTCCTGCAACACATTCAAATTCATGAAGGCTGCAAATATACTACATGCAGCGCATAACCGGCATGGCTATATGCACATGCCGCCGCCAAAAAATTTAACAATTTGTTTAAAAATAAAAAAAATACTTACATTAGCTGCGCGATTGCCTGCCAGTATTGGCCAGAACAAGCCCCGGACAGCCGGGGCTTTTCTTGTTTTACGCCAATTTTTTCGAATGGTGACGAATAAACACGAATGTTCTTAAACATACAAACCCCCAAAAAATAGGGGGAGCAATTATTAATAAACAAATGATGGAAGACAGCAGGGAATGGTTGCCATAAAATTAGCGTTCATTCCCGCAAATTCTCAGACAAATCTGCGAATCTGTGGCATTTATATTGGTCATTCTTGAATAGCACTCCCATTTCAAAAGAAGGATAAATAAGGGGCTATTATTAATAAACAAACGATGAAAGGCAGCAGGGAATGGTTGCCGTAAAATTAGCGTTCATTTGTACAAATTCGCCGCCAATTAGCGTCTAATTGTTCTTAAATGGCACCACCATTTCAAAGGAAGGAATGGCAACTTCGAAGATTTTTTTGGTGCTGAGATTTTCCATCTGGTAGGTGCCAATCATACGACCCATTTCCGTACGCAGGTTGCAACCGCTTACATACTGATATTTCTCACCAGGGTTAAGAGTAGGCTGCACACCCACTACACCTTCCCCATCCACTTCGCGGTTCTGACCGTTACTATCAAAAATCTGCCAGTGACGGCGATGCAATTTTACCGGGAAACTGTTTTTATTTTCTATTGATATGCGGTAGGCAAACATAAACTCAGACTGCAATGGATTGGAATAGTCTGGTTGGTAGAAAGTTTCTACACTTATTTCTATGCCTTCAGATACTTTTGAGACCATTGAAATTTTGTTTGCAACCGAAAGATACAAAAAAACCGTGGGAGCAGCTAACTTTTGTTACGCAGGCTGATAAAAATGCGGTGGAGTACACTTATATTTGAAACGTATTATTGCTCCGTCAGGTATATTCAAATTGCCATATGAATTTAATTATTCTTCTACCGGCCGCTTCACTTCATACTGAATGAAAAATGAAGCTGCATACCCGACGGAGTAAATGCGGAACAGCTCATCCACAAAAATAAAAAATAACACATGAAAATTGCAGTAGCAAATGGTGATGGTATAGGCCCGGAAATTATGGCCGCAGTATTAAGAATTTTTGAAGCCAATAAAGTGCCACTGGAATATGAGTTTGTAGATATGGGAAAATGGGTATTTGACAAAGGCTTTTCAAATGGCATGACCCCCGAAGCACAGCAATCTATCGAATCTTTAGGGCTGCTTTTTAAAGGACCTATGGAAACACCCAAAGGCAAAGGCGTTAAAAGCATAAACGTCACTGCCAGAAAAACATGGAATACCTATGCCAACAAAAGAGTTTTCCAAACGCTGCACGGAGTAGACACCGTGTTTAGCAAAGCAAGCATACCCATTGATATCACCATTGTTCGCGAAAATATTGAAGACACTTATGGCGGTATAGAACATATGCTTACACATGATGTGGCCCTGAGCCGTCGTTTTATTACCAGGCCGGGCAGTATGCAGGTGATCCGTTACGCTTTTGAGCTGGCCAAACAAAAGAAAGCAAGGCGCATCAGTTGCGGACACAAAGCCAATATCATGAAATTAACCGACGGACTGTTTTTGGAATGCTTTTACGAAGTAGCCAAAGAATATCCTGAACTGAAAGCAGATGATATTATTGTGGATGACCTTTGTATGAAACTGGTAACACGGCCGGACTTATTTGATGTAGTAGTGCTGACCAATCTGCAGGGAGATATTGTTTCTGACTTGTGCGCAGGTCTTGTTGGCGGGTTGGGTTTTGCCCCATCAGCCAATGTGGGCGATCATATTTCTATTTTTGAAGCCGTACATGGCACCGCACCAGATATTGCGGGCAAAAATATTGCTAACCCTACTGCTTTGTTATTAAGTGGTATTGCGATGCTGATGCATGTTGGCCTTACAGAAAATTCAGGCACTATAGAAAATGCCTTACTCTACACCCTTGAGAATGGCATACACACCGGCGATTTTGGCGACAAATCAATAAAGGCTGTCGACACTACCGCTTTTGCAGATGCCATCATCGGCAACCTGGGCAAAAAGCCAGCCACCAATGCCAAACCGGTTTTGCCCAATGTACCCGGCACACCTACGCCTTACAAGCTGGCGCAAAACGCTATGATGTTTAGCAACGATGATGGAAACGAAGACAGCATCGTGGGTGTTGATATGTTTATCGACAGTCATGAACAGCCACAAGCCATTGCCGTAAAATGCCAGCGTCATGCCGGTGTTAAATTCAAACTGGTAAATATCAGCAACCGCGGCACGCAAGTATGGCCTACCGGTTCTGTATACACGAATTTGGTAAACGTATATAATGTTCGCTTTGAATCGCTGGACGGAGAACCGCTTACCCAGCAGGACATACTTGGTTTGTATATCAGCCTTAGCGGCAATTTTAAAATCTGCTCTTCAGAATTATTAAATAAATGGGGCGATAAGAAATCTTATAGTGTGGCCGCAGGGCAGTAAGAAATGGCTGATGGTTGATTTATGAACGTCTGATTTGTTTCAATGTGAATCATTTAAACCATTAAACTTTCCGATTGTTGTTAAAATAATTAAAGAGAACTTTTTAATTATATTTTTTTAGCTCAAGGAAATCAGACATCAAAAAATCAGCCATCAGAAATTTTTCAGTTTTATGTCAGTTAAGACGCACAAATACAGTAATAAAGACATTACCATTGTATGGAAGCCGGATGTTTGCATCCATTCTAAAATATGCTGGCAAAACCTGCGGGAAGTGTTTGACCCCGCAAGAAGACCCTGGATACTGCCTGAAGCCGCTGATTCAGCCACCATTATGGCGCAAATAGATCAATGTCCCAGCGGGGCCCTTAGCTATATTAAAAACATTCAACCGGAAGAAACGGCTACTCCGGTGCAGGCACAAACCGGCGCTAATATTGAATGTCTGCCCAACGGACCCTTGCTGGTTAGGGGAGATATAGTAATAAAAAAATCAGACGGTACTGAAGAAATAAAAACAGGCAGCATTAAGCTTTGCCGCTGTGGTCATTCTGAAAACAAACCGTATTGCGATGGGGGCCACAAAAAAGCCGGTTTTACAGGATAAGACGCCGGGCGATTTATCATTTTAACCGGGCACAAATAAAATGCTTTCACGCCATAGCGCACTAGTCTGCGGTCTCCACCATAAAAAACATAAATACAAGCCCAATTAAAAAAAGAATGCCCAGGCAGGTATAATGTATGTTAAGAAATAATTTCTCTTTACGGGTCTTCCCTTTCATTCTGGCCCTGCCATACAACACAAATGCTATTGCTGCCGCAACTGTGCTGATAATGGCAAGTATGGCCAGCGTATCGAGAAACAAAATTTAGATTTTTTTTGATGAGCTGTAACCGTTTTTAAGCAGCCATTGCAACACTTTATCGCGGTGATCGCCCTGTACAATGATTTCTCCGTCTTTTACTGAACCACCGCTGCCGCAATAATTCTTTAACTGTTTACCGAGTGTTTCAATATCTTCTTCGGTTCCAATAAAACCTGTAAGCAGAGTAACTGCTTTACCGGCCCGGTGTTTCGTGTCCAGGCGGATGCGCAATTTTTGCTGTTTTGCCGGTAGGGTTTCTGCCGGTTCATGGGTATCTTCTTCAAAAGAAAAATCAGGATCGGTGCTAAACACAAAGCCCCTTGCATCTGGCTTATTTTTCTTTGACATAAAAAGTAAATTTCTGATTTTGAGATCTTTGGATTAAGTGATTTCTTTTATTGCCGGATACTGAACCCTTTTTTTATTACTGATTAATTAGGGTGAATTGACTGTCACGATAAATCTATAACTCACTAAATCCCAAAATCAGCAATTCAACTAATTACGGCTTTCAAACTCAAATCTACACTCTTTGCCTGGTGTATTAATGCGCCTGCACTTATATAGTCAACCCCCGTTGCAGCATAAGCTTCCAGGTTATCAAGGTTGATGCCACCACTCGCTTCGGTTTCAAATCTTCCGTTAATAAGTACCAATGCGGCAGACACCTGTTCCGGCGTATAATTGTCCAGCATAATCCTGTTTACCCTGCCGGTGGCAAGTACTTTTTTTACATCGTCTATGCTTCTTGTTTCCACTTCAATCTTCAAACCCGGCCTTACCGTTTGCACATACTGGTAAGCTCTTTCAATGGCCTGTTCCAGGCCCCCGCAATAATCAATATGATTATCCTTTAGCATAATCATATCATACAGTCCCATACGATGGTTGACGCCACCACCAATCCGCACCGCCTCTTTCTCCAGCAGGCGGAAATTGGGTGTTGTTTTGCGTGTGTCCAGTATTTTTGTTTTGTACCCCTTTAGTTTATCGGAGTATTGCCTGGTAAGTGTGGCAATACCGCTCATGCGCTGCATACAGTTCAACACCAGCCGCTCGCACTGCAAAATAACGTGAATAGGTGCCACGGCTTCAAAAGCAATCTCACCAGGTTTCATCACATCGCCATCTTTTTTAAATGCCTTGAATTCTACGGTGGGCGCTGCAAGCTGAAATATTTTGGAAGCTATTGCCTGGCCGGCCAGTATACCACCCTCCTTGATTTTTAAAACGGCTTTGCCCTTTGCATCTGCCGGAATACAGGAAAGAGTGGAATGATCCCCGTCGCCCACATCTTCCTTAAAAGCTGCCTCAATCAATACAACCAGTTGTTCATCAAATGTGTTCATAAAACAAAGATAGAAGTATTCAGTATTTAGTTTGAGACGGTAACCGGGTGTCTGAATACTGAATACTAATATCTAAATATTGGCAAGGCATAAAAAAGGCCTGCAATCGGTATTGCAAGCCCAGGTCTTTCAGGGGTAATATGTTTATTCGACTGTTTGAAAGGCTATTTCCTGTAACACCTGTCTGCTTTCTTTTTGTTTCATAAACAGCTTGGTGCGATAATCGCCATTCTTAGTCTTTAAAGTGCCAATACAATATTTTGATCCGTTATTTTCACCTTTATATTTAATTTCAAAATTGCGTACGTTGTTATTGGTGAAAAAATCCCGGATTACCATCTCTGCCTGGGCGCGGCTGTAATTATCGCTTTTATAGGGAAGTGTAATGTCAACACGGATATCAAAATAACGTGACAATTGACTGGCATTTCCCGCCCTTAAGGCCCCTGCTATATCCTCTATTTCCATTCCGGTTCCGTAAGGAGGAGAAGAAAATGAGCTCACCAGAAATGAGCATGACAGCAATACAAGCCACAGATAGTTTTTCATAAATTTAGTTTAGTTCTCCACGGTTGGAGTGTCTTCAAAAGGGCTTGGATTACAAGGTAATGCATAGCACTAAAAATATGCCAACTTGCATCATGTGTAAAAAAAACGTTTAATGTAACCCATTTTGATGTTCGCGATCATAGATTACAGTGAAAATCTGTAGTTTTAAAGCATGGAAAAGAAAAAAGTTATCTTGATTATTATGGATGGATGGGGCCTTGGCAAAAAGAAATCCGCCGATGCGATTCAGAACGCCAACGTGCCGTTTGTGAGCAGTTTATACAAAAAATATCCCAATACTACCCTGGTTACCTGTGGTGAAGCAGTTGGTCTGCCAGACGGGCAAATGGGCAATAGCGAAGTAGGACACCTTAACCTGGGTGCCGGCCGGATTGTATACCAGGAATTACAGCGCATCAACGTGGCCATAAGGGACGGTTCTTTTGCTAAAAACGAGGTTTTGTTGCAAAGCATTCGCCTGGCAAAAACCAGTGGTAAACCGCTCCACCTGCTGGGCCTGGTTAGCGATGGCGGTGTTCACTCCCATATCAATCATTTGAAAGCTTTGGTAGATGTTTGTAAAAATGAGGGACTGACCAATGTATTTATCCATGCATTTACCGACGGCAGGGATACCGACCCCAAAAGTGGCCTTGGCTTTATTACCGAACTGCAAGAGCATTTAAATGGCTCCGTTGGCAAAATTGCTACCATAAGTGGCCGTTATTTTGCCATGGACAGAGACAAACGCTGGGAACGCGTAAAACTGGCATATGATGCGCTTGTAAACGGGGAGGGCGAAAAATCAGGAGATGCAATAGAAGCCATAAAACAATCTTATCAGAACAATACTACAGATGAGTTTATAAAACCTACTGTCATTACAACTGCAGGTAATGCACCAGTGGCAGTTATCAAAGACGGGGATGTTGCCATTTGTTTCAATTTCCGTACAGATCGCTGCCGCGAAATTACCGAGGTGCTTACCCAGCAGGATTTTCCTGAAAATGGCATGCATAAGCTGAGCCTGGATTACACTACCATGACTCAATATGATCATTCTTTCAAAAACGTGCATGTGGTATTTGAGAATGACGATTTAAAGAATACCTTGGGAGATATTATAGCACAAAATGGGTTGCAACAGATACGCATAGCCGAAACAGAAAAATATCCGCACGTTACATTTTTCTTTAGCGGCGGCCGTGAAAAGCCATTTGAAGCCGAAAAAAGAATTATGGCGCCTTCACCTAAAGTGGCAACCTATGATCTTAAACCAGAGATGAGCGCCTATGAACTAACCACGTCAATAATTCCGGAAATTGAAAGCAGGGCTCCCTCCTTTATCTGTCTCAACTACGCAAATACGGACATGGTGGGGCATACAGGTGTGTTTAGCGCCGTGGTAAAAGCCGCTGAAACCGTAGATGCCTGCGTGGAAAAAGTGGTCACAGCCGCATTGAATAACAACTATACCGTTTTTCTTACTGCTGACCATGGCAATGCTGATTATATGGTAAATGATGATGGCTCGCCCAATACTGCGCATTCTTTAAACCTGGTACCGTTTTTTATAATAGACAACGAGTTTAAGGGGACTATTAAGCCGGGTAAGTTGGGTGATTTGGCGCCTACCATCTTAACCATGATGCAATTGCCGGTACCAAAAGAAATGACAGGAAATATTTTAATAAACTAATATCTGTTCCGCATCCAAACAGCTTTAATAACCACATTAAATGGTAAAAAAAATATTGGCCATTCTTTTAATACTACTTATCATAGTTCAATTTTTTCACCCTAAAAAAAATGAGACAGTTGCTTCGCCGGCCAATTCAATAGCAGCCGTTTTTGCTGTTCCGGATAACGTAAAAAAAATACTTGCCGTAAGTTGCAACGACTGTCATTCAGGCCAAACCGCATACCCATGGTATTCAAAAGTACAGCCGGTAGACTGGTGGTTGAATAACCATATTATTGAAGGGAAAAAAGAGTTGAATTTTGATGAATTTGCTTCGTACCGTCCACGGCGGCAATACAAAAAAATGGAGGAAATTATAAAACAGGTGAAGGAAGATGAAATGCCCTTAAATAGTTATACCTGGATACATAAGGACGCCATTCTTACGGCAGACCAAAAACAGACTTTGATTACCTGGGCAGAAATGAACCGCACATTAATGGAACAAAAATATCCTTTGGATAGCCTTGTTAAAAAGAAATAATTGCCTGACATCGGTAATCTAAACACAGGCAGGCGATATTTATCAACCATAGAGAAAGACCGCAAAATGCCATTTTCCTGATGCCTGATCAGCGAATCACGCTTTCTTAATGCTAATCAATAAAAATTATTTTATATTTTTTTTATGATAACCCAATCCCTTGATTTTAAATAAAAATTGGCAACTCTGTTAAATATTTCACCTAAACAAATGCCATTTTTTAAATATTTTCTACAGAATAAAGCAGATTAATCACATTTTTAAAATAAAATTGGAATCTATTTATATACCCAAAGCAGCAACCCGTATTAAAAATTGTCTTAAATTACGGGTTACCAAACGTCCAAAATGACAGAGGAATCCATTTTAAAAGGTTGTTTAAGAAATGATGCAGTAGCCCAAAAGGAATTGTACAGCAGGTACAGTCCTAAAATGCTGGCGGTTTGTTACCGTTTTGCGCACAACAGGGAGGATGCAGAAGACATGCTGCAGGAAGGTTTTATAAAGGTATTTTCACAAATACACACCTTTCGTAACCAGGGGGCGTTTGAGGGCTGGGTGAGGCGCATTATAGTACATACTTGTATCAACAACCTGAAAAAGAATAAAAAATTTAATGAAAGTGTAGACATTATACATGCTACAGCCATGCAGGTGAGAGAAGAAAGTGTACCATCAATTGTACAGGCAAAACAAGTGGTAGAGTGTATACGCATATTGCCAATAGGTTACCGGACTGTTTTAAACCTGTACGCTATTGAAGGTTATTCGCACAGAGAAATAGGAAATATGCTGGATATTGAAGAAAGTACCAGCAGATCGCAGTACACCCGTGCAAAACAAATGCTGGAGGATATTTTAATTAAGAAAAAAATTCTGCAGCAGCAGCCGGCAAAAAAGATGAACTTTTTATCTTCTTTTGGAGGATAACTGATTGTTTGAGCGAAAGATCTGTTACACTTATAAAGAACCAAACTAACTATCCGTACATAAAATACCCTTGCTTACATGGACTGGAATATTTACGATAATGATTTTGAAGCGTTTCTAAAACAGAAATCGGATCAATACAAAATGTATCCATCTGACAGGGTCTGGAACAATATTTACAGTTCCTTACATGGCAGAAAAAAATGGTGGGCATTGGGTTTAACTTTATTTTTAATTGGTATAGGTTTACTGGCAGGCAGAGAAGTATTAATGTCAGATTACAACAAGATGGCATCCGGGCTTACACCTGGTACACAAACATTACCTCCTGCAGGATCGTCTTTGACAAACAACCTCCCTTCTGCAAGTACCCGGCGTCATATTGGCCAGCTAACAGCTGCTCCGCTTACTCTTGCAACTAAACAAACAATACAAACAGAACCTACAGCCAATGCGTCGGATAAAACTACTGCTACCGCAGCCGAAATAGCTGTTGAAAACAATACAGGTGGACAGGAAGTTCCCCGTTCTGGTAATGGCAGCAATGAAACGGATTTGGTAATCGAAAATAATCCCCTGTCGTTATTATCTGCCGCGGATAAAAATGCTGCTACAGTTACAGCTCCTTCCGCAACACAAAAGCCATTGCCGTTACATGAAACCGTAACAGACAAAACTAAAAGTATAAAAGAAGAAGCTGTGCAATCTGTAAACCAGGTAGAAAATTTAGCGGCAAAGCAGCCATTAAAATACTCCAGGTGGTCATTGCAGTATTATGCAAGCCCAACCATTAGCTACAGAAGATTGTCTAATGTATATTCAGGCAGTAACAACAGCAGCAATATTCCAGTTGCCAGTGGCGATGCCGGCAATATTAACCGTTATGTAAATCATAAACCCGCAACCGGTTTTGAACTGGGCAGTAATGTACAATACAGGCTGTCTGACAACCTGCGCATATTTGCAGGTGCTCAGTTAAACTATTCAAGGTATTATATTGATGCTTTTAAATACCACACAGAAAAAGCTTCTATAGCGTTAAATAACTCGCAGGTACATGATACGGTATCCGGTTATACAGATATAAGAAATTTTTCCGGGTATGCGCCGGAACAATTGCAAAACAAATACCTGCAGTTATCACTTCCTGTTGGTATAGAAATAAAACTGCTGGGTCGTAAGAAACTGCAATTTAGTGTTGCCGGTGGCGTTCAGCCTACTTTTTTACTTACCAGCAACAGCTATCTTATTTCGTCTGATTATAAGAATTATATTCAAAGTCCTGATCTTGCGCGTAGCTTTAACGTGCATACCAATTTTGAAGCCTTTATTTCATATACAACCGGCGGCTTAAGATGGCAAATCGGGCCACAATTCCGTTCGCAATTGTTATCAAGTTATAGCTATCAATACCGGGTACGTGAATACCTTACAGAATACGGTATTAAGTTTGGTGTAACCAAATCATTCTGATTAATTACAAATTTTATATGCCCCCTGAAATTTTCGGGGGGCTTTTTTTATTTCATATTTTTATGGCATGAAATATACCCTGTTCATTCTCATTGCAGGTCTGTTAATCACCTCCTGTAATAACAATACACCAATACCCGCCGCCACCGTAAAGACTGAAACAAAAGATAGTACCGAAGCGCCGCATGATTTTTTCCCGGTTCCGGATTATATTGGCGGGCAGTTAAAAATTATTGATTCATTAAAACTACCTATCAGTAAAACTGTTATTATCAATAACAACAGTAAACTGTCCGTTGCCACGGATAAAGAATTAACCGAACTGGCGCAAAATTTCAGGCAGCCGGACATTAATGAACCCTCCCTGAAAAAATCATATAAGGAAACAAGTATAGCGGATCAAAGCCTGCCTTCTGTGACACTTATTTTTACCACGGCAGACACCACATTATCCATACAAAAGATTAACGTATATGTTAAACCCGACCCGGTAGAAAATGACAAGGTAACCGGCATTTATATGGAAAAGGCATTCAGCAGGAATGATACCAGCTTTAGTCAAAAGCTATACTGGAAAACAGGAAAAAATATGCAGGTAATTACAGAGAAAAAAGTAAAAGGGAAAGCATTGCCGGTTGAACAGGTAAAGATAACCTGGGGTTATTAACAACGTGAGACGTGAATCGCGAATCGTGAGAAAAAGCATCATTCCGTTGAGCGATTAAATACATATAATTTAGCTATTAATTAAAAACATAAGTTCACAATAAGCGCCTGGCGATTGATGACTCACGCCTCACGTCTGACGCTTCACGACATTCAACTATCCATGACGGCGCAGGAGTTTCAGCAGATTGCCCACACTATTCCGGTAAACCCGGGCATTTATAAATACTTTAATAAAAGTAAGGAGCTTATTTATGTAGGCAAGGCCAAAAGCCTGCGCAAACGGGTTAGTTCCTATTTCAGTAAAACTTTTACCAGTTATAAAACCCATGAGCTGGTAAAGCATATTAATCATATTGAGTTTACCATTGTAGATTCTGAGCAGGACGCCCTTTTTCTTGAAAATTCACTCATAAAAGAATTTCAGCCAAAATATAATATCGATCTTAAAGACGATAAAAGTTTTCCTTATATCGTTATCAAAAAAGAACCCTTTCCCAGGGTTTTTCTTACGCGCAAAAAGATAAATGATGGTTCAGAATATTTGGGGCCGTTTACTTCTGTAGGCAAAGTGCGTGAGCTGCTTAATTTTATAAAACAGAATATTCAACTACGCACCTGCAAACTGAACCTGACAGATCAAAATATTCAAAAAAAGAAATTTAAGGTATGCCTGGAATACCACCTGGGCAATTGCAAAGGTCCCTGCGAAGGATTACAAACGCGGGAAGATTACCAGGAAGGTTTACTGCGCCTGAAAAGCCTGCTAAAAGGGAATCTTTCGCCGGTTATACATCATTACAAAAAAGAAATGGCGGGTTTTGCAGAGCACATGCAATTTGAGAAGGCAGAAGTCATCAGAAAAAAACTGGAACATGTAGAAAATTACCAGTCAAAATCTGTGATCGTAAGCAGACACCTGGGCAATGTGGATGTATTTGCTATTTTGAAGGAAGGCGATATTGCGTATGTGAATTACCTGATGATACAGAATGGCACCATTGTTCAAACCCATACCATTCAGCTACAAACGCACCTGGAGGAAGATGATAAAGAAGTGCTGGCTTTTGCGGTTGCCCAATTGCGCCAAACTTTTAATAGCCTTGCTGCTGAAATCATTGTGCCTGTTGAAATTGAATACCCAGAGCCCAATGTCGTTTTAACCATTCCCAAAGGAGGAGAAAAAAAGAAACTGCTGGAACTGTCCGCTAAAAATGTAGATTATTTTAAAGAAGAAATCAGGAAAAAGAAAACACTGCAACTGGAAGGAAAATCAGACATGGATCGCAAACAGGTGTTGTACAAGTTGCAGGAAGATTTACAGCTGGCAGATTTGCCTTTGCACATTGAATGCTTTGATAATTCCAATTTTCAGGGTAGTTACCCTGTTTCGGCCATGGTATGTTTTAAAGACGGTGTACCCAGCAAAAAAGATTACCGGCATTTTAATGTGAAAACAGTAGAGGGCATTAATGATTTTGCCACCATGAAGGAGGTTGTATACAGGCGCTACAGGCGTTTAAAAGAAGAAAATCAGCCTCTACCCCAACTGGTGATTATAGATGGCGGCAAAGGCCAGTTAAGCGCTGCTATTGAAAGTATCCATGCATTGGAGCTGGATGGTAAAATGACCCTGGTAGGTCTTGCAAAAAATGAGGAAGAAATATTTTTCCAGGGTGATAAGCAATCTGTGAAACTGCCTTATAACAGCGATAGCCTGAAACTGATAAGGTTCATACGCGATGAAGTGCATCGGTTTGGAATAACTTTTCACCGTAGTAAACGCAGCAGTGGCACTTTTAAAAATGAACTGGAGGGCATAAAAGGTATAGGAAAGGCTACTGCCGATTTGCTATTGAAGGAGTTTAAATCGGTAAAAAAAATAAAGGAAGCGGGAAAAGAAGAAGTTGCCAGGATTGCAGGTGCTTCAAAAGCAGGTATTATAAGCAGCTATTTTGATGAAAAAGAAAAGGGGCCAGGATAAAAATCCAGCCCCGTTTTTAAAATCCAATATCCTATGAAAAACCGTTGTAAAAATAGCAAACATATTTCACAATCCAATACTACATTAAGGGTATTTTTTTATTGATTGTAAGCAGTAATATTGATTATGCTAAATAAAAAAGCATCGTATTTCTACGATGCTTTTAATTTTATAAAGTTTATCAAACTTAGTAAGACCAAAGGTCCTGTTCGTAATTGAATATCTTTTCCTTCACATTATCGCCTTCCAAAAGACGTAAGATCGGATCCTTTATATAACCTTCAATGAATAAATCATTGGGGTTCTCTACGGTTGATTTTATAATGCGGCTGGCAAACATCCTGCTTTCAAACATTTCTTCCCAGCTTAAACGTGCACCATAGTTCTTACCGTTGTATGCTTCAAATTTAGCCAGCATAGGACGTAAGTCGGGGTAGTAAACCCAGAATAAAGGAGTAACATATTTTACAGAACCATCGGGATTTTTCTCTGTTTTCATTGGAGCAATACCCAAAATACGCGTTTGCAAACGGGATGATTCTTTATCAAAAATTACATCTTCCTTAATCCAGAACTTTTCAACTGCATTAGGATCGAATTCCTCTGTGATAGTAGTATCCTTCATAGTCGCCCCTGTTGGGTCTGCAGCCCAGTTGGGCACCTGGCTTGTTTTGGATTCACCCACCAGTTTACGGGCGATGGAGCCAAATGGCATTGGTGTGGTAAACCTGTCATCTGTGGGATCAAACGCGGTAATTTCCCCGCTCTTAATCGCATTCAGCAGAATAATCACAAAACGCTGATTACCGTTATCGCCGTCTGCTTTATACACAAAGGGCAGGTTCATTTTTTCATGCACATCAATTTCTCTCCATAAACGCTGCCTGTAAACAGCATCATCCTCGCGGATATGCTCGTAGGGAAGTGGTGTTCTTTCCTTTACCAGATTACGTTCAACCGCATC
>Ga0157376_10001883_pt1 | contig 14004 bp, 18 predicted proteins | sample M45metaG_FD_121801 | JGI IMG/M metagenome (GOLD analysis project Ga0157376, IMG submission 121801) | Miscanthus rhizosphere microbial communities from Kellogg Biological Station, Michigan, USA - M4-5 metaG | ecosystem: Host-associated > Plants > Roots > Rhizosphere > Soil | place: USA: Michigan... | reverse complement strand
TCCTTCTTGCTGGTCATCGTCGCCGCGCATTCGCTCGCCTCCTCGGCCTTCCTTATCTCAGACGAGTCTCTTTAAATCAAAGTTGCAGTCCGAGCGGTATTTTTCAACAAACTGCTAACCGGGCACCCAGGCAAATCGTGATAGATTCTGTTCCACAATGCTCAGTCTGGATGATAAACGCTGGCAAAACCTTGAGGGAGGGTACCGCACCTCGTTCGACCCACGCCCGCTGCTTTCAGACTTAGAAACCAAGAAGAATGTGAAGGCTACGTGGCATGAATTATGGGAGGGGCTGCACCATCAGGGAGACGTTGGTGCGGCATCGTACGCAGCTGTTCCCCATCTGGTGAGAATCTATCGCAAGCGCGGGATAATTGATTGGAACACCTATGCGATAGTTGCCGTCATCGAGCTAGCCCGGGACGATAAGAAAAATCCCAAGGTGCCTAAGTGGCTGGAGGATGATTATTTCCAAGCAATTCGAGACCTCGCCGAGGTTGGTGCAGTTGAAGTCTTACAAACGAGGAACCTCGAGGAGATTCGAGCAATACTCAGCATCCTTGCGATTTCTGCGGGCGCCCGAACCCATGCAAAGTTCCTCATCAATTATTCCGCCGAAGAATTGCTGGAAATGGAAAGCTAGCTTCCGAAGTCGAACTCCAGTTTGCGCTAATTTCTGACGACAACATTAGGCTCAGTGCCTGGTAGAACGCGGTTACCGGTAAAGTGGTTTTCAGACGATCAACCCGCCGCGCCCGCCCCGGCCGTCACTTTTCTCGGCGCTTCGCCCGATCTGCATCCTGAAAGGGGGCGGTGGGACGCAATAGGTACGATTATCGTGCAAAGAACCGATACAGAACTACCACTTCTATATCACCCGCATAAACACTGGCGATTTCTCATTTTTCGATTGACAAATCACCCCGATTCGTGGTAGGATGGTTTCGTTAAATCGGCAGGAAACAGCCGACAAAAGAGCCCAGCGACTAGCTGTACTGAGCGTCATCCAGAAGCCGCCCCCATGATGACAAACGTTCTTCGGTGTTCCTGTCAGGTACACCTCGAAGAGAACGGCAAGCGTCAACGTCCTCGGTATGGCATCCGAGAATCTTCCCTAAACCAATAGGGCGGAACCCGACAAATCCAATGTCGAGGTTTTGCCATGTTCAAAAAACAATCGCACGTAGACCCATCTTCCAAAGCAATTGACCCGTACTGTGCCGGAGGTACTTCTCCCCCTGCACCGGCTGGTGATACTGTTCCGGCAGCGACACCGGACAAGCGGAAAGGGCCATCTATGGCTCGCCGTGGTCAGGTGGGAACTATCGAGGTTAGCGGTAAGTGGTACGTCGTTCGATTCTGGAAATATCCGAAAGGGCAGGACAGAGTTCACGTAAGCGAGAAACTCTGCGTAACAGACCCAAAATCAGAAGGATTTCTTTCACGAGGCGAGCGGCGACGTAAAGCGAACGAGATTGTGGAGGCCAGCGGTGTCAACGACGAGCAGCAGTTTGTTGAACACAATCTCGGCGTCACATTTCGTGAGCAAGCGAAGCATTTTCTCAATCACTCAATGACACGGAAGCGGAATCCGGTGAAGACGGCAACTCTAACAACATGGGAGAGCACCATCGACAAATGGCTCAACCCCATATTGGGAGACCTGCCGCTATCGGGCGTGGGCAATGCAACGGCTAAGACTCTCGTAGCAAAATTTCACGAAGCCGGGTTATCACCGAAGACCATTTCCAATTATTTCGGACTAGTGAAACTGATCGTTGGTTCTGCAATCGACAGAGAAGGCGAACAGATGTTTCCACGCAAGTGGAACCATGAGTTCATCGACTTGCCGATTGTGGAGAAACAACATCAACCAGTCTTCTCCGCCGAGACGATGAGTGCCATCGTTTCCAAAGCGGATAGACAGGAGCAAGTTCTGTATTCGCTGCTAGCAGGTTCCGGGTTGAGAGTTGGTGAAGCGTTCGGGTTAGAGATCAAGCATCTGTCCGCTGATTGCCGAACAATCAAAATTGAGCAGTCGATGTGGGCAGGGAAGTTGCAAACCCCGAAGACGAAGAATGCCTTCAGAGAAGTCGATCTGGCTCCAGAATTAGCAAAACTTCTAAAGTCATTCGTCGGAGACCGCAAATCAGGTCTCATTTTCACCAACCAAGCTGGACGACCGCTTTCTCAAACAAACTTGGTTCGCCGCTCGCTCCATTCGATCTTGGAGCAGTTGGAGGTTGAGAAATCGGGCTTTCACGGAATGCGGAGATTTCGAGCAACGTGGTTGAGGAAGCAACGGGCACCAGAAGATTTGATTCGCTTCTGGATGGGCCATGCGAAGACTTCGATCACGGACGATTACTCGAAATTGGCGCAGGATGTCGCGTTCAGGCTAGAAACAGCGGAAAAAGTGGGCACCGGGTTCGCGGTTCCCACTGCTTTGATACCTATGGTACCTAGAAAAACAAAGACGCTTGCCCTGAAGAAAGCAGCATAAGTGCAATGAAATGAGGTAGGAAGAGTGGCGCGCCCGGGGGGACTCGAACTCCCGACCTTCTGGTTCGTAGCCAGACGCTCTATCCAACTGAGCTACGGGCGCACAAAACAAAGTTTAACACAATCAAACAGATACAGCCACTTCCTCTGAAATTCCAACTTCGATTTTAGGTTCATTAGGTTCAAATGAGCCTAACGACGCCGGAACATCAAAGCCAACACCAGATGTTTTGGTCACATCCCGCCGATATGCAACGTCGCCACGAATGCCGTCATAGTGGCTGCTCATATTCTCGCTGCCCCATCCAAGCCAGAAGTTACGAACACTCTCTGGGCAAGCGGTGAAGTTGCGAAGATATGTGTTGCGGTATCTGCGGAAACTGTGTGCTCCCGCCTTCTCGAAGCCGACTGCCTCAAGCGCCGGGTGAAGATGCCGACGAAGGATATTGGATTGACTCAACGGCGTCCTATTTCGGGTGCAGAAGAGCAGCCCCGACTTGCGGTCTCCGATGAACTCAACCAACAGCTTCGCCACATTCTCAGGAAGGTCAACTTCGCGCTCCCCGTTTTCCGTCTTGAGGTAGTTGTGAATTTCGCCGTACCACGCCTTTTGGTCAATGATGATCCGGCAGCCGCCGTCCAGGATCTTGTCCAGGCGGATGCCGAGTGCTTCGCCAAGCCGAAGACCAGTAGCGCCGCACAGGATGAAAAGCATTCGCATCTGCGGTTTGATGGCCGTCGAGTTGGCAAGGTGATTCATCACGTCCTTGGTGAAGCACGGTCTACGCTGTTGCCTCTTGTTCACCTGTGGGACGATCAAGCCCATCTTCCTCCAATTGCGCGGATATAGTTCCTGTCCGTCCTCGTCAACGCAGGACGAAAAAACCATCCGCACAACTTGGAAGTAGTTGGCAATGCTCTTCGGAGATAAGCCACCGGCAACCATCTGGTCTATCAAGTCCTGCACGACTGTTCTCTTGATGGTTGCGAGCGGAAGACTCCCGAAGGGTGTCCCGTTGATGCAAGTGGGCAGGAGCCATGTGTTGAGGCAACTTTCCCAATCACGAATTGTGGAAGGCGCCACGTCACGTCGTTTCATCATGTAAAGCCAAGTTTCGGACTGCTGCCGGAACGTCGTGGTGGATACCGATGCAAGTGATTCCCGCAAGGTCTCCGGCTTGTCCGCACCAATGGCTTCAATGATCTCCCTGGCTCTACGTTTCCGTTCCGATGCTGAAAGAAATCCCGGTCCAGAAGTCGGGCACAGCTTCTCACGCATGTAAACCCGTTCTTCTTGCCCTGGCACATCTTTCCAGAATCGGACTGTCCACCAATTGCCGTTCTTACTTACACTTCCCGTCTGACCGCGGCGACGACTCATGGAACGTCCTCGTTTCCGTCGTCTTGGCGGTGTCGCGGCTGGCATGATGCCAGAACTGGCCGTTTCGTGCACGGTGTGTGCGTTTCTGCAAGGCACGAAGGGCTTCGAACGCGATTATCTTGCCGGGTGAATTTTTGTCGTCTGCGGATTCATCTCCGTTTGGTTGGCGTGGACGGGTTTGGGGAACCCCCGGAACTCGGAAAACGCAATTAGAGGCCGCGCTGTCAAGCTTTAAGGCAATTCCAGCCCCGCATACGTAAGAAAATATTTGCTCATCAAAAAGCCGCATAAAACGGGGGTGTTGCCTACCCTACGCGGCTATCGGCATTGCTCTGATCGTCTGCCGCGCACGTCTGGCGTTCCGTTGACATGTGCTGTCGCAATACCGCGAGTCCGCCCTAGCGTCAGATGCGAGGACTAGACCGCAGTGCTGGCATCGCCGGCGCGTGGTTGTTATCCCCACTGACTGGGACAGTCGCCGGAGCCGTAGGGCTTCCTTTTGCATGTTCCGAATCAGGTGGTCGTAACGTGCCCGGTTTGTCCGCTTTAATTCGGCCAGGAAAACCGCGTCAGCTTCTTTGTTAACGTTCATCCGGGGAATTGTTTCAGTTGAGTACATCAAGCGTTGTCTCCATGTCTCTAGGCTGCTTTCTTTCTGTTCCGTCGTTCGGCCAATCGTGCCTCTTTTCTCTCTTGGTTCTTGCGGAGAAGTTTCTCTCGCCAATCGGGATCGCGCGTCAGTTCTTCGCAGTACTTTTCCATGTTCGCGGCTAACTGTTCGGCGCTGACTGTTTGCGGCTGCGCGGTATGCACAGGCACCGTTAGTTCCGGCTTCTCTGCGTCAGACCATTCGTAGTCTGACTCCTTCAACGGGACGGCAAGCAAAAGTTTAGGTCCGTTCACGCGGCACGATCCATACCGGCCGCCGTTTCTTTCAAAAAGTCCAGGGCAACTGCGCTCAAGAACTGGATATGGTGCCGTTCATCATTGAATGGTCGCCGCATCAGCCGTCGCACGGCGGCGCGGATAGCGTGCCGGAGTGGCTCGCCACTATAACCGTGAATGTGGATCCACTTTTCAAACTGCGCTCGCGGCGGCCGTGGAATGGATGGGAGTTGCTCATCCCAAAATGCCTCTAGTTCCTCACACAAGGTCTGCGACTTCATAAAGTGTGCGTGGTACTGTTCGCTAGTCATTCTCATGTCTTTTCTCTCTTCGTCGGATTTTTAGGCGGCTGTGGGGACTTTCACGTCCTCCGTGCCGAATTTCTCCACTTCCTGTTTCAAGTTCCTGCGCCGTTCTGCCGCGATCTTCGCGGTATGAGCGCGAACCTTTGAGACCTTTTGCTTATCCTCCCAAAGCGGTTGCAATTTCGTGTGCCGTAGTCCTTCCGAACCGTCCGCCAGCGTTACCGTCTCGTAGTCAAACAGCACTTCCTGTACCTCGGCCACGAATCGCTTGCGGTCGTCGGCGTTGGCAAGTCGAGCTAGTTTTTCCGGGTCGTTCGTCGGCAGATACCCTTTGCCGCGCCATGCATGGGCTGCCAAGTTCATAAGCCAACCGCGCTGATAATCCCGTAAGCACTGCATCTTCGCCTCCAAGTACTCTTCCGTGTCGAACTGCATCCACCACAACTCAATTTCGTGCTGGCTTGCTAGCGGGTCATGGTTTTCCCAAACCCATTTGATGATCCCTTCCGTCTGCTTATTGGTGAGTGGCGGGTCGCATCTTGTGCTGCTGAACTCGCGTACACCTGCTGCAAACTCTTCCTCTTTGGGGCTGTGGTTCATCAGTTCACAGGCAAACGCTTTGACAGCGTCGTAGCGATTAGTCTTCCGAATCTTCGCCTGCGTCGGAATTGCTAGCTGTGCCCACTGCGTCGGCAATTCTGGAAGATTGGCCGGCATTTCTAACTCTCGCTGCCAGATGTAAGGCGTGCCATTCTTATGAATGCTCGGCGGAGCCACGAGTCCCTTGCCCGTTGCTTTCAGTTCAACACCTGGGCCTACTTCTGTCGCTTTGAGTGGCCGCGAGACACGAAAATATCTGTGCTCGCCGTTACCCGTCTTGACTGTGGGGCAGACGGGCAACGGGCCGTGTTCGCTCTCTAGTTTCGCAAGCGTGTTGTGCCCATCATGTCGGCGGTCGATGTCCAGGACTACCACTTGCTCGTCTAGGACGATTGCAACTCCTGCTGCCAGTGGAGACTTGTCAAACTGCTGGTGAGTCTGCTGCGGGTCGCTGGTCGCGTCTCTGTGAGCAAGTCCGGCTGCTGGCACTTTGGACTTCGGATACAAAGGGACTGTCCGGTATCCGAGTGCGTTGTATTTACTGGCAAGCAATAGACTGGCCCTCATTCATCCGCCTCTGGAACAAAGTGACTATCCGAACAGACAGAACAATGTGAATAAGTACTACCCATATTACTATCCATACTTATGGAACGAAGTAACCCCGCATATTGGTACGAAGTACCTCTAAGTCTCCGAGCAAATGCTGAAATTGTAAGAAGCATATTCCTCAACAAGATGGCTGACCCCCCTATCCGTTTTTTTTCCCACTTCGCTTGAGAGTGGGAATTTTGGCAAGTACCCCATTGAATGGAGGTGAGAGACGCGATTCCCGCGAAGTTGAACCGCGACTCCCGACCTCGCTGTTGCTAGGCTGCCGCCTGTTCTTCGAGGAACTTCACGGCGTCCGCGTGCTCGGACTTCTCACGCTTCCAATTCTCGAAGGCGACGGGATCAGCCAGACCGAGATTGCCGTCTTTGTCACGGGTGACACCAGGTGGCAATGCTTCGGCGCGTTTGCGTTCGGCATCGGCGGCTGCCGCTTCCCGTGCTTCACGCTTCGCTTGGCGGTCACGCGGAGTTTGGTAATTAAAACGAACACTCGCGCCGCCGTCACCGCTGTTTTGGACATTCCAGAACTTCGCCGCTAACTTCGACTGCTCGCGCTCCTCTGGTTTCAGCGCGGACAACTTCTCGCTGTGGAAGCTATCGCCGGTGCGTGGATTCGTCGTGCCTTTGTAAAGGTCGAGTACACGCTCCTTCGGGAAGGCTCGCACTGCGTCGGCAACTTCCTTAGCGGTTGGTTCCGGTTGCTGCGTCGCTGGCGCTGCTGGTTCCGGCAGGCCGTAAAAGAGCCGCCGCAATTTCGCACCGGTTTCCGTGCCTGCCACCTCGTCGGCCTTGTCGATCCGCTCGCGTTCGGCGCTGTCACTCACGTACAACTTCGCCGCCGCTTGGAGACTGCTCGACGGGCGACCTCTTACGATTTTCATTTCTTGGTCTGTCAACATTACTTTTTTCCTTTGCAGGTGCATTCGTATGTACTGCCGAAAATTGATTTGTTGCACGTCAAGTCGTGGCTCGGCGTGCGGTCTGTGAGGACTGCCTGCTCTACTGGTGGAGGCGCGTACGTGGTACTCACTGTTGGTTTGTCGTCATTGCAGACGCGGTTTTGTAGCCTGAACTGCGCTATCCCAGACGCCAAGCCAGGCTGCCTTCGTGGGTTGCCGTGCCGCACCTTACGCTGCCTTCGCTGCGAGAAACGCAGCAACGGACTCATGGGTGAATCGCAAGCAGTTCGGAGCAAGGCGAATCGCTTGCAACTCCCCGCTTTTTACTTTCCGCAGCACCGTCGCCTTGTCGAGCGAGAGCATTGTCGCTACCTGTCGCGTCCGCAGAAGATGCGCGGACATAACTACGTCTATTTCATGTGCCATCGGCACCTACCTTTCCAAATCCGTTTGTGATTGGGGAGAAACCCGTGAGGGATGACGCCACTACCCAAATCAACAACTTGCTTTCTCAGTCGAGGAGCTTCTCAACTGTAGAAGATATGATACCATGAAAATGTGTCGAAAGTCAAGGAAAATCGTCGATTTATGATGAAAGAAGAGTAATATTAAGCGGTTACTGCACAGTGTGCAGTCATCACGGAACTTTGACGCAGGGTTCTGACAGGGTTACGGGCCGAGTTGACTGCACACTGTGCAGTTTTGCGTTGGGATTCCCTGCCAGGACTCTGACGCCGCGCAGTAGCACCCGCGCCTGGTCGCACGGCCCGTCTAGTATTGGAGACGGCCACGTTACTAGGAATGAAGGCCCGCTGCCTGATAGAATCGGCCCGCTGTCAGGAGACAGACCACGTGCCCGCCGCGTTGCTATTACTACAAGCTGGAACTACGCCAACCCACTCCGAACCCCTTCTCAAGGCCGGCGAATGGATAACCATTGCGGCCATAGTTGTCGGCCTGCTTGCCGCCGTTCTGACGCAGCTTTGGATTCAGCGACGGCAAAGAGTTCGAGAACAAAAACTTTACGTCTATGGCACGCTTATGAGTCTGAGAGCTACTTGGGTTCACGTGGATTTTGTGCGAGCCATGAATTATGTGGACGTTGTTTTCCACAAACAGAAAGCTGTTCGAGACAAACGTAAAGTCCTGATGGAACACATCGCAGCCAAACGCAAGGATGACGGAAGCTTTGAACTTGTTGACTGGGACAGAGCTGCGGATTTATTGGCCGAGATGTTGGATCTTATGGGCAAGCAACTCGGCTACAAGTTTGAGCACACGCAAATCAAACAGACCGCGTACTATCCGGTCGCGCACGGAAAGTTGGATGAATTAACGCTTACGCTCCGCGAGAAGGGAATAGCAGTTTTAGAAGGGCGTACCGCGATCAAAGTGAAAGTAGACGAATAGCCCGAAGTTAAAGCGCGACGTCGTTCAAGATCGCGTGCTGCCACTTGGCGAATACTTCCGTGAGCACGGCAAGCAAAGGGGGATCGTTCTCAGCATCCCCGACCATCATGTCAATCATGGATTCCGGGTTGACAGAAAGAAAAACCGAGACGTGCCGAAAAGTCTTGCCGTTGTCGTCAGTAAAGTAGTCGTTAGGCGAAGTTGCAAACTTGCCGAATAAAACCTTCACTCTGACTCCTATGGTTTCGCCGGTCTCTCTAGCTTCGAGCCGGCTAGCCCATACCAGATGCTCGTTGTGCTTGAACTGCCGTTCGTCAACCTTCCGCAGCGGTATTCTCTTATTAATCTGCATACTCCAAACTATAGGCCAGCGGCCAAGGTCTGAACAACGAAAAAACTTCCACGAAAGTACCGCAGTGTTTCGATGTGACTTTCTCCCCTACCATCGACGCATACTAAGTACCATCTTCTTTGCAATCAATTGGAACGTAGTTGACAAAGAATTGAGACGTAATCTAACCAAGTAGTATCGGAAAACGCTTGACTTGTTTTTGCGTGTTGCGGTACGTTTGCGCAGCAAACGCAGCGTAGACCACGTAGAAATGATGCGTCGCCGTGGTCCGCTGCTGACGGAGCCAGTCCTAATGAGCAATAAGGCAGCAGTAGCAACATCCGCAGGCGTTCTAATCCCTTGGGGAAACCCACTCATCGACGTTGTAGACAGTGAATGCGAACAGCTTCCGCGCTGTGCGAAGTGCGGCCTGCTCGCATCGTTCAACGCGCTCGGCTATGGCGAGAATGGTGATGTCTGCCTCGATTGCAACAACGAAGCCAACGAAGTGGTACAACGTCTACGCAGCTACCGCGCGGCGTAGGGCAGTAAAGACCGGGCGCGTCCTGCGTTCCGGTCAGTCGGTAAATCCCTAGACAAACAATTCAGTTGTTCCCGCCGCACACCGTTCTCCCTCCGCGAAGTCCTGCCACACAGTGAAGCCCAACACAGCGAAATGCATCATTACTTAGAGAATCCCATTTTTTGGAGACGACAAACAAAGGGACTTGCGGACGCAAAACTGCACATTGTGCATCAAAGCATCAATTTTGATGCATTACCGCGACCCCGAAGCGTCACAACCAGGAGTCCAATTATCGCGTAGAGAAGGGCGTTCAGGACTCCGATTATTGTGTACAAGATTAGTCCGTTCCAGCCAACTGCGTCACAGTCGAGGCAAGCTACAAAGATGAGCTGTGGCGGACAAACTATCAGGGAGACGACGAGAAGCCCGAAGTCGCTTGGCTTGGAGGGAACGTAAATCCCTGCATATGCATAACACGCGCCTGCAACGACCAAGCCCAACAATGCGAGAAATCCAATAAAGCGCCAAGGTTCCCGCTTGGACACAGGTAGACTCCGATACGCGATGAAGTTGCTAGAACATTGATGCTAGCGCAGCGGTCATTACCTTGCCAGCGGTTTCGTCCCGGGGACGGTATAGACCGCTGTGGGCGCTATTTACTTCCGCTTCCGTGGCTTGCGGTAGTCAAAGACTGGCAAGGGCTGCAACGACTGCCTTGCCTGCCATCTCATCTGTGGGCACGGTGTAGACCGCCGTGCTGGCTATGGACTTATGTCCCAGCGCCTGCTTGATTACGGCTAGGTTGACGTTGGCTCCGACTAGCGCGACTCCCAAGCTGTGCTTGAGTACATGCGGATGCCGTTTATCGGCCGGCAGCCCTGCACGCTCTGCCGCGTCCGAGAATACCCGGTAGAACGTTGACCTGTTCAGCTTGCCGCTTTTCTGGCTAACAAATACGTAGCGGGAAGGGTGCTCACCGCGTTCCTTTAGCCAATCGCGGAGTACGCGACGTTCAGACAGCAATGGCTGACCGGGCACGTCCGCAAGGGGCTGCGTAGTCCGCAGACTGCCCTTCAGACGGCGAATAACGATTTCGTTGTTCTTTAGATCAAGGTCTTTCAATTCCAGCCCACAGACTTCCGATGCCCGCATTCCATGCCGGAATGCCAACAAGATCATAGCCAGGTCGCGCGGATTGTCCGCCGCTGCCTTCAAAACCCTGAATATCTCGTCTTGGGTGAGTGCTTTCATGGCCGGTAAGTCCCTCCGCAGCAGACATTACTAACGTAATGGTGCGTTGTAAAGAAGAATCTTTACGAAAGTAAGGGTGCGGACATAATGGAAGGATTCTAGACGGTGCGGCCTGCTCGCCAGGATGCCTCTGGGACGCAATTGGAGCCGATTTGCCGCATCGTTAAGGCGTCGTTGGTTGGTTTACCCGTCTGGCTGCGCCGCGAGTGGGAACGGAGATGGTTGCGGATGGCTCTTGCTGCGTTAACCGCTTCGTTCGGGCCGGCAGGATAAAGGTTGTCCTTATGAGCGCCGCGGGGTATGTTTGCGTCACGTTCCTTGCGGATACCCGTAAACGGACGAGTATTCTGTATCAACTTTGTGGCTTCGGAGCCTGGTCATGGCGAGCAGCAGAACCCGCGTAACTACGACAATTCGTCACGACAGCCCGGTTCCTCGCAAGCGGAGAAAAAAATCGAACGCGGCGATTATCGCCGTAATCCTTCTGCTTGGGCTGGCGCTCTTGGTCTCCCGAACTAGTCAGCGTGGTTCTCAGCACGCTCGGCCTGCTTCAGTCGCCCGTTGAATTACTCACCCCATCCCTGACTTAGGAGGTAGTCCGCCGTGGCGTCGCCCCCACAACTGTCAGAACGCGAAACTCAGGCTATACGGGACATTCAAGCCAATCTAGACAAGGCTGCCAACTACGCCCGCTTGGTAATGACTTCGTGACAGAATATTCCATGGCAAAGAGCAGTTTCGCTGTGTTTCCGTTTCTAAAGACTACGCGAGCCGCGGAGATTGGTGGCTTCACGTTTCGGTCTACTGATGACCCATCGGGATTGAGTGCAGAGAATGCAGAGCATCTCTCAAATATCGCCGCAATGCTGTTCCTCAAGGACGATCTGCGGCTTAAGTCTGCGTCTTACGCACTTGTTCCGTACGTCGATTTAGAACATCCACTGTTCGATTGCGAAAATCTTAAACGCCTTCGAGATGTTATCGCCTTCTGCTACGCGACCCCGCACCAGACTTTTGGTGACCCGTTTCTTTCATTTGAGCATGTCAGCATCGTACTTTTTAGCACAGGTAAAGTATCAAAATTCCGGGTTCGCCCTGCTTTCCACACGGTGCCGACAGCCGGAGGCTTGGTTCAAGAGACGGATGAATTTCACCAGGTCGAGGGCTATCGTGGCTTATACAATTTTCAGTATCACTTTGCAGCCGTCAAAGGCTCGCGTGTCTACCCGATAGTGCCGGACGTTACGTTAAACCACTCGCAAGAACTGGATGCGGATTGCGAACAGTTTTCAAGATCACTGCGTTTCGGTGGATTGTTCGGGCTGATTCAGGGGACGCAGAGTCCTGCGGCAGAAAGGATTCTAAGGGCAATTGGCTGGTTCAATAAAGCGAACGGCATGTCGGCCGATCATGAGCATCGCTTATTGCACCTAGCGGTGGCGTTCGAAACTTTGTTGGAACTCCCAGAAAATGAACGTATAACGGAGCGCCTCATAGATTCGGTTTCACTGCTTCTCGGTCGTGTTCCTCGCCTAGATAGCTGGGTGAGGCAGTTCTACGAAGTCCGATCTGAAATCGTCCACAAAGGCAAAGCCACTAGCATTAGATTTGCCCTGGGAGACACGAAAAAGGACAAAAAGGAAAAAGAAGGCTCGCTGTACAGGCCCATTCTTTCATACGGCTACTTGATCTTTCAGCTCTGCGTGACAACTCTTCTTGTCGGTGCGGAAATGGCCGAAAAGGCTCATCTAAAACAGCAGTTCATAGGTAACGTGGAACGTTTCAATGAGCTCTGTACTCTTCTGAGCGATAAATCTTTGACGGCATCGCAGAAACTAAGCAGGATCGATCCAATCATTGCCGTCATTCGGAAGAACCAATTCTTTTGGGAGAGCAACCTCAGCGGAAAAACAACTATGGGCGTGGTCCGTCTGACTGCGAAGGTGCTCTTGGAACACGATGGCGGATTAGACTTGGAGGTAAGGAAAGTTGTACAAGGCATCGCCGATGCAAAACGTTCTAGCGACGAATACGAGAGTTTGGCGGCACTGAATGAATTCCACCAGCAGGTACCTAATGTAATCCCCTCGGGTAACCCGGAACGAACGGCGGCCCTGGACCTTCTAGATTTAGTTTGGAGAATGGTTTTCCCAGAGTATTTCCGATTGAGAGATACTCGGGGAAATGGGGCGGCAGGGAAAGCTCAAGTTGGCACGCCATTAAACGAAACACCATGAAAGCGTTTGTTAACGGATTCTAGTTCGGCGGTCGAAGTTAAAACTTGACCGTCGCTAAGACTTCTTTGGATTGATCGCCTTTTGAAAGTTGGCACAGGTGTGGGCTGCGAACTCTTTGTCGCGCTCGGCTTGGTAAGTCTGCTTCATTTGGTCAAGTGATGTACCGACGAGGGGACCAGCAGAATGGAATACCCATCGACACTCGGAACATCCGAAGCCCACAAAGTCCGGCCACTCAATCCATACCATTTCTCGCGGCATCGCCGGATTCTACGCCGCTTGAGGCAACTTGAGTAGGGTCGCAGGGCTGTCCGAGCACTACTTTGTCCCCTGTAATCTGATTGAGGATGATGTACTGGCCGGGCGACGATAGGATGATTTTCTGAATATGCTTCTCAGCAGTCAGGAAGCTTTCTTGCGTGCCCTGCCAGCTCACATGACCACTGGGCTGTATCTTGAAGATGTCGAATGAATGAATCATGGGCCACCCACCTTTTGGGAGGCTCATTTTGTATCAGGGGCGGAAAACCCTGTATGTTCAATTTGGAACACGGCGCTTTGCATGGCAAAGTTCGCGCCGCAAAACGCCGCTAAAACCTAGTTGGCCACGAAGTTAAAGCGTCGTTGCGCAGATTGTTCGGCAGTTGCGGGCATGGTCTGAACCGCACAAAGTGGATGGCCCTTAGTACCAAGACGGTGTGGTCACTCGTGTCCGCCTTTCGCATTAGCTCCGTTCTTGCCCAAGGGTTTGATCCGAGGCGGTTTCTTCTGCTTGGCCTGTCCTTGGACAATTTGCTTGACCGTGTCGAGAGGTACCGTCGAGAAAACGGTTTTCTTAGGCATCGCAATGGCTCCCTCGACAGACGTTAACAGGCCCGATCAAATACGGGTTATGTCTTTTACAGAACGAATGGTGGGTTTTAGGGAAGTGCTGAAGGGGGAAAAGAGAATGCCCCACCTTTAGTTGAAACCTGAAGAAAAGGAAGCAGCGGCTCTCGCCCGAACTCGGATAGAGTTCGGGTTGCGAATCCCTTTTAAAGGAGAGAGCCGCCGTGAGACACAAAT
>Ga0157376_10001881_pt1 | contig 14006 bp, 11 predicted proteins | sample M45metaG_FD_121801 | JGI IMG/M metagenome (GOLD analysis project Ga0157376, IMG submission 121801) | Miscanthus rhizosphere microbial communities from Kellogg Biological Station, Michigan, USA - M4-5 metaG | ecosystem: Host-associated > Plants > Roots > Rhizosphere > Soil | place: USA: Michigan... | reverse complement strand
GCAAAACGCAGGAGGTCCCGACTGGCTGGGTGGGCGGATCGAAGAAGTCCTCAAAAAGGATGTGAAACGCTCGTTGGTCTTTGATCTGGTGGATTTGCCGGGTTTGGGAATTCAAACATCCGAGATTGGCAATGGGATGGGGATTGGTTCCAAGGCCATTTTCAAACAGGCGGCTGAAAAGGGTGTGTCGGTGTTGGTCTGGGGAAAAGCAGGCATGAAAGGGACGGACAAAGACGCCGACGTGAATATGGAAGGCTTCGTCTATGACAACGGCAGCGATGAACTCGTGGGAGGAAAGCGCTACGTAGGATCGACCTCGGTTGTGCGGCTGATGGCGCACCGGTTTGCCGACGAACTGGTATTTCGCTACACGGGCGAGCCGGGCATCGCGCGGACGAAGATAGCCTATGTGGGTGAACAGGGGGCTGCCCGTGAGTTGTTCGTGATGGATTACGATGGCCACGATGCGCGCCAACTCACCGCCGATGGATTCCTGAACCTCATGCCGCAATGGTCTCCGGATCGCCGGTTTCTTATCTTCACCGCCTATCGCAATCGCAATACGCAGGACATCGACATGATTGAGCTGGCGACGGGCAAGCGATGGACAGTGATTTCTCTGGGGGGATTGAACATCACTCCATCACTGTCTCCTGATGGAAATTTCCTGGCGTTTGCCTCCAGTCACGAAGGTAATTCCGAACTCTATCGTTTGGATACAAGGACGAAAGCCATTCAACGATTGACGGTAAATCCGTCCGGCGACCTATCTCCCTCCTGGTCTCCGAACGGGAGAGAGATGGTGTTTGTGTCGGACCGGGGGGGCGGGCCGCAGTTGTTCCTTATGGGCTCAGACGGCTCGAACGTGCGCCGTCTGACATTTGAAGGCGATTACAATGCGGCGCCGGTGTGGTCGCCCCGCGGGAACTGGATCGCCTACGTGTGCCGGACACATAGAGAGTATAAGCTCTGTGTCATCTCGCCGGACGGACAGAAGCGAATGCAATTGACCACAGGGCCGGGCGTTGATGATTCACCATCCTGGTCGCCGGATGGCCGGCATTTGGTATTCAGTTCGACGTCCGATGGAAAGAGCCAGATCTATATGATCGATGCCGATGGGAAGGACATCGAACGACTTACCTTCCAGGGGACGCACAATAGCGCGCCTGCCTGGTCTCCGGCATCGTGAGACTGACCTTTCGACCGTCCTGGATGATTGAAGGACAATGATAGAGATCACTAACCTAGGAAGAGGAGATAGAGGTATGAACAAAGCACTTTCTACTTGCGGCGTGGCACTGGTGATGAGCGTGGCATTGATTGGTATGCCTGCCTGCGCCAAAAAATCCGTACAATCCGGCGGCGACTCCCAGTCCACTCAAGGGACGGCAAAGGGAGGGGCAGATAGTTCGAAGTCCGGTGTCGGCAGTTTCCCGGACACCGGGATTCAGTCGCAGGGCGGCGGACTTCGGGGTCTCGACAAGAACCCTTCAGAAGAACGCGTGGGCAGTGGCACGATGTTGGCGAAGGTGGATCCCTCCAGCAGTGCCGAACGACAAATGGCTGAGGTCAGGGCCGAGCAAGCGGCTTCAGCCGCAGCGGGCTTGCGGGATGTGTTCTTTGGCTACGATAGCTGGACGATATCCGAGGATGGGCGTCAAGCGTTGACTCGCGATGCAGACTGGATGAAGTCCAATTCAAGCGCGCTGATCAAAGTCGAGGGGCACTGTGACGAGCGCGGGACCTCCGCTTACAATCTCGTCCTTGGGGAAAAACGGGCGAAAGCTGCGCGGAACTATCTGGTCGAACTCGGTGTCAGTGCCAATCGTCTATCCGTGGTGTCGTATGGGAAAGAGCGACAGATCTGCAATGAACATGCGGAATCGTGCTATCAGCAGAATCGGCGAGGACATCTTGCAGTGAAGACGGGGAAGTAGGCGGCTGCTCTTTATCACGGCGATTACGATTCCGTTGTCCGAGAAGAGCGAGTAGGGTATTCCTTAATCTCATAGTGGGTGGAACAATGTGGAACCATTTGGATACTAAGGGAACCTGGACGACGATCTGCGCGATCTGCGCCCTGTTGTTGACCGGCTGTGTTGCCCAACAGGCCGATCTCAAACAGACGGAGAAGAATCTTCAGCAGCGCATCAAGCAGTCGAGCGATGAGTCGGCACAAACCCGTGCGCGACAGAGTCAGGAGATTTCGGTGCTTCGAGAGCAGGAGTTGCCGCAATTGCGTGGCGAACTGGAGCGGGCGTTGCACCAGGCTCAGGAACTCCAGGGCAAGCAAGAAGACCTTAAGCAGCGCTCTGCACAACTCGAACAACAAACCAAGCGGCTCGAACAGTTAGCTGGCAAGCTGGAGGCGGATAGCACATCTCGCTACAATCAGGTGCGCGAGAGCCTCAATGCGCAAGATGTCAAAAACAAGCAGGATCGCGATCAGCTCCGGATGGACGTGAACGCTCGTCTTGACGACGTGAGCCGACAGATGGAGGTGGTGCGAAAAGAGATCATCGAGGTCGTGCAGAAGACGAACAGCGGACTTGCCAAGAGTCTCGACGTACGTCTGGAGGAGAACAATGCTCGGACCGAACAGTTGTCGTCAAAGTTCGCACTATTCAGTCTGTCCTTAACGGCGTTCAGGGAATCGCTGACAGGACTAAGTGAACGGGTGAGCCAAGAAGAGCAGGCGGGGAAAGCCTCGGCGACTCATATCAATGAGATGAACAAGGCGGTGACCGGTCACTTAGCCGAGGTCAATAAGAGTGTCACATCTGTCGCGCAGAAGTTTGCTGCCCGCTTCGATGAGCAGGACCGTCGTCTGGACACCCTTTCCAAGACCGTTGATCAGGTCGCGCAGGATGCGCACGTACGAGGGGGAGGCAAGGGAGGGACACGTCAGTCAACCACGAAGCCGGCCCATCGATCGGCGTTGGTGCCGTCATCTGAAACCCCAAAGGTTGAGCAGGAAACGCCTTCGGTTTCACCTTCTGCGCAAGCTGAAGCCGTGACGCCGGCAATCGAGTCCGAGGAGTCGCCGCGCCCGCACGTCAGCCAGAGTAGTGAACGACCCGATAAGCTCGAGTACGAACGCCTCCTGGCGCTGTTTCGTGACGGGGACTTGGATGGAGCGCGGCAGGGGTTCGCCGCATTTTTGCGTGACCATGAGAACTCGGATTTGTCCCCAAATGCGCGCTATTGGCTCGGTGAAGCGCACTACGGCAAGAAAGATTATAAACAAGCGATCGATTCGTACGACCGCGTCGAACTGGATTTCCCTCAGAGCGAGAAAGTGCCGGCGGCGATTTTGAAGAAAGGCTATGCGTACCTGGCCATGAAAGATAAAAAGCGGGCTTCTTCGGCCTTCAAACAGGTGGTGACGTTGTATCCACGGACTCCTGAGGCAGGAAAAGCGTCCGATAAACTATCCCAGCTGAAGGAGTCGCGATAATTGTGATGCGCAAGAAAACAGGCACGGGAGGGTTGGTCGTTCTCATGGCCGGGGCAATGCTGTGGCTCGCGGGCTGCGCGAAACACGCGGATTTTGTAGAAATGCGTGACCAGTTGGCAACGGTGTCGAAGTCTCAAGATCAAGATCAAAAGAGGCTGGATGCGCTGCAACGACGCTTGGAGTCGCTGGAGCGGGTGAAGGATGGCGAATCTGCCAGACAGAAACTCGATCCGAAATTCGATGAACTATCTGTAAGAGTCCAAAAGTTAGAGGGCCGGTTGGCGAAATTCGATGAGACAATGGGTATTCCGGTTGTGCCCAAGATGGAGCCATCTCAAGTTGATCCATCGCGCCCCTCTAAGCCTCAGAGGCCGGGCTCCGCTGCAGATGTGCCGGGGATGATGGCCGGCGTTCCCACGATTACCCCGACGTCGGCGTTCAATTTGGCGTACAACGATTATCTCAACGGGAAATATGATCTTGCCGTGGCGGGCTTTCAGCGATTTGTGAAGGATTTTCCCGGCACGTCGCTGACGCCCAATGCCTATTACTGGTTGGGAGAGTCTGCCTATCAGCAGAAAGATTACGTGCGTGCGATGCAATCCTTCGAGTACCTCGCGGCGGAGTACCCGGGAAACGAGAAGGTGCCGGCGGCCCTCTTCAAATCGGGGCTTGCGGCTGGAGAAACCGGAGATCTTGCCAAGTCGAAGAAGAATCTTAAACGGGTGATCGAAGAGTTCCCCACGTCGGACGAGGCGAAGTTGGCCAAGAATAAGCTGGCCGAAATTCGATGATCGGCCATCCATCGCGGATCGGGATGGATCCCTTGTTCACGGCATTCCCTGGAGTGTAGGTTCATGCCCGCCGCCAGTTGCTCCGCTAAGATCCATGTCCTCCCAGACGACGTCGTCAGCCGTATCGCGGCCGGCGAGGTCGTCGAGCGTCCTGCCGCCGTCGTCAAAGAATTACTGGAAAATAGTCTCGATGCAGGGGGCCTGCATATCTCGATCGATGTGAAAGAAGGTGGACTTACCCTCATCCGAGTCGCGGATGACGGAGAGGGAATCAACCGCGCCGATCTTCCCCGTGCCTTCGAGCGGCATGCCACCAGCAAGCTCCGGTCCGATCGGGATCTCGCTTCGGTGACGACGTTGGGCTTTCGCGGCGAGGCGTTACCAAGTATTGCGTCCGTCTCCCATGTGTTGGTGACGACTGCGACCAGGCAGGATACGGTGGGATCACAGCTCACCCTGATCGCAGGAGCAGGCGGTGCGATCATGGATGCGCCACCCGTGCCCGGCACCCGGATCGACGTGTCCAATCTATTTTTCAATCAACCGGCCAGAAAGAAATTTCTCAAATCAACTACGACCGAGTTCTCCCATATCAGTCATGCCGTGCAACTCGCAAGCCTCGCCTGGCCATCGGTGCACTTCCGCCTGACCCATAACGGCCAGGAGATTCTCAACTATCCCGCCGTGACAACGGATCGCGATCGAATACTTCAAGTATATCGCCAGGCCTTTCTCGATCGGACGATTGAGGTGCGAGGCAGGACAGCGGGATTGTCGATCCGCGGCGTGATGGTCGATCCGATCCACGCGCGGGCTTCGAGAACCCCACAAGAATTGTTTGTGAACCGGCGTCCTATCCGCAATGCGACCGTGTTTCATGCGGTCAGTGATGGGTATGGATCGTTTCTTCCCAAAGGGCATCACCCGACCTTCGTGCTCTTTCTGGATATCGAACCCAACCGGATCGATGTCAACGTGCACCCCACGAAGAAAGAGGTCCGGTTTGCGGAAACAGAAGGACTCCATCAGTTGGTGCGTCAATCAGTCCGCCACGCACTCGGTGGTTCCGAACGGAAGGTCGTGTTGGGTCTGTCGCAGCAGGCGTCGGAGTTCGTTCCTACGGTCGAGCGGCAACCTGCATCGTTCGGGAGTTCCCGGCCGTCCGCCTCGATTTCAGCCCGCGGACAGGACTCTCGGATCGATGCGAGAGACGAGGTGAGTTTCCCCGCCATCGTCGAAGGAAGTCAGTTGCCTCTCGCTGCGGAGGCAGCTGCGGCGTATCGGCTGGCCGAGAAGCCCGAGGTCGTACCGTTCGGACAAATCCTCCGGACCTATCTCGTGGCGCAGGTGGGCGAAGAACTGCAAGTGATCGATCAACATACGGCGCACGAGCGTGTTCTCTTTCAACGGCTTTGGCGAGGGTGGCAGAACCGGGACATCCCCTCGCAGCCGCTCTTGATCCCGGAGCCGATCGAGCTGTCCGTGGTACAGAGCGCACTGTTGCTCAAGCGTGCTGATGATCTGGAGAAACTCGGTCTCTTGATTGAACCGTTTGGCCCTATGGCCGTAGCGATTCGCGGGGTGCCGGTTGGACTTGGCAAAGTCGATGCAGGCGTCTTGGTGCAGGATTTGCTCAATGATCTAACCGAGTGGGACAGCGCATCGTCTCTGGAGATGCGGGTGCAGCCCGTGTTGGCGTCGCTGGCCTGCCATGGAGCGGTGCGTGCCGGACGCGCCTTGGCCCTTCCTGAAATTCAACAGCTGATTCACGATTGGGTGCAGGAAGGGTTGATCATGACCTGTCCACATGGGCGCCGCACGGCGTTTCGCCTTTCGACAGATGAGCTTGCCAAGCTATTCGGGCGGGTTGGATGGGCATGATGGCCGTTCCAACGAGAGCGACGTGCCGTCTCTCCGGGCGTCAGGTGTGTTGCAGGCCGGTAGTCGTGATCGTTGGACCGACTGCGGTGGGGAAAAGCCGCGTTGCGGTCGAGGTGGCAAAAGTTTTCGAGACCGAGGTGCTCACCGCAGACTCCCGGCAAGTCTATCGTGGAATGGATGTCGGGACAGATAAGCCGGCCCTGGAGGAGCGCCAGGCGGTTCCCCATCGGCTGATCGATCTCGTCAATCCTGACGAACCATTCAATGCGGGGCTGTATCGCCGCCAGGCGATCGATGAGATCGAGCGCCTCTATCGAGACCGCCGCCTTCCTCTGGTGGTGGGTGGCACAGGGCTCTATGTACGAACTCTCCTCAAGGGTTTGTGCGGCGCGCCGCCCGCGGATCCAGTATTGCGGGCTGCCCTGCGGCGAGAGGCGATGGACCAAGGCCATGATCGTCTCTACGCGCGACTGGTGGAGGTCGATCCCGCAACGGCAGCGCGGTTGCACCCGCGGGATGAATCGAAAGTGATCCGTGCACTGGAGGTGCACCAGCTATCCGGTCGTCGGATGTCGGAGTTTCAACAGGAGCATGGGTTTGCCGAGCGGCCATTTTCGGCCTTGATCATCGGCTTGACCCGAGACCGCGGCGCGTTGTATCGGCGTATCGAGGAGCGGATCGATTGGCAGCTGGCTCACGGCTTGATCGAAGAGACGCGACAGCTCCTATTTCAGGGGTATCAGCGCATGAGTGCGGCGATGAAGGGCTTAGGGTATCGGCAGGTGGCTGAGCACTTGGCCGGCGAGTATGACGCCGCCGAGATGCTTCGGCGGTTCAAACGGGACACGAGACATTTTTCCAAGCGACAAATGACGTGGTTCCGAAAGGAACCGGGGATTCAGTGGTTGACGATCGAGGAGTCGGAGTCGGTTCAGCACACAGCAGCCCTGGTAATCGGACAGGTGGATCAATTCCTCACCGCACTTGGGGAGTAAGGATGATACGACAGGGGAACGCAGCACGCGCAGACATTGGGATCATCGGCGGCAGTGGGTTGTACGACATCGAGGGGCTTCGGAAGATCAAGGAGCTGGCGGTCAAAACTCCCTTCGGTGCTGCGTCCGACAAGGTGGTCCTCGGCGAGTTGGAGGGGATTCGTATCGCCTTTCTCTCGCGGCATGGACGAGGCCATCGGATCAATCCTTCCGAAATCAACTATCGCGCGAATATCTATGCGCTGAAGTCGCTGGGTGTTCGGCGGGTAATTTCCGTGAGTGCGGTCGGCAGTATGAAGGAGTCGATCAGGCCTGGTGACGTCGTATTGCCGGATCAGTTTATCGATCTCACCAAACGACGGGTATCAACCTTCTTTGAGGGAGGGATTGTCGCCCATGTGGCGTTCGGTGATCCGGTTTGCGCCTCGCTCGGGGCGGCCTTGTTGGACGCGGCCCATACGGTTGGCGCGACTGTACATCAGGGCGGTGTCTATCTCTGCATCGAAGGGCCGCAGTTTTCGACCAGAGGAGAGTCCCAGCTGTATCGCCAGTGGGGTGCGAGCGTGATCGGGATGACGAATCTCCCTGAGGCCAAGCTGGCACGCGAGGCGGAACTCTGTTACGCCACGGTGGCATTGGCAACCGATTACGACTGTTGGCATGAGACGGAAGAGGCCGTCACCGTCGAGGCGGTCTTGACCACCCTCCGTCAGAATGTCACGCTGGCCAAGCGACTCTTGCGGACGACGATGCCCGCGGTGGCCGACGTCAAGACCTGTCGCTGTCACAGTGCGCTGCAGAGCGCCATTATTACGGCGCCGGATCGTATGCCCGCCTCGCTCCGACGCAAGTTGGCCTTGTTGATGGATCGGGTTGTTCCGGGGAAGAAAGGACATCGGTAAGCCATGGGGAAACTGCTTGTCGTCGGATCGGTTGCGTTAGACACGGTGAAAACACCCTTCGGAGAGGTGAGCGAGGTCCTTGGAGGTTCGGCCACATTTTTTTCAACTGCGGCCAGCTATTTTACCAGCGTGAATCTCATTGCAGTGGTGGGGGAGGATTTTCCTCCGCAACACCTGGCCTTCCTCAAGAGCCGTGACATCGACCTGACTGGGTTGGAGCGGAGGCCTGGGAAGACGTTTAGATGGAAGGGGGAGTACACGCACCAGTTGAACGAGGCGCACACTCTCGATACGAAACTCAACGTATTCGAGACCTTTCGACCAAAGATTCCCGAGGCCTACCGATCCCCGGATCTGTTGTTCTTGGGTAATATCGATCCGGAACTTCAGCTGGATGTGCTGCAGAAGCTTCCGCGTCCGCCGTTGGTCGCGTGCGATACGATGAACTTTTGGATCAACGGCAAGCGAGAGGCGTTGTGGAGGGTTTTGGAGCAGGTCGATATTCTGATCGTGAACGATGGAGAGGCTCGGGCGCTCGGCGAAGATCCGAATCTGGTGAAGGTCGCACGAAAAATACTCGCGCGCGGGCCCAAGCACCTCATCATCAAGCGTGGGGAGTACGGGGTCTTGATGTTCAACGAGAAGCAGGTGTTCGGGGCTCCAGCTTTTCCGCTTGAAGACGTGCGCGATCCAACCGGTGCGGGAGATACCTTTGCCGGCGGTTTCCTGGGCTACTTGACGGCCACCGGCAATCGTTCGGTCGAGGCGTTCAAGCAAGCGATTATCTTCGGGAGCGTCATGGCGTCATTTGCCGTAGAAGCCTTTAGTCTTGACCGTTTGCGAATCCTGGACTACAAAGAGATTCAAGAACGGTTTCGAGCCTTTAAGCAGTTAACTCATTTCGAGGACATTTCGTGAACCAGAACCTCTTTGCCGGTTCGATTGTTCGTACATTCACGTGTTCGATGCTTGTGTCGGCTCTGTTGATCGGATGGCTGTCTGGCTGTGCCACATCGGAGGGTTCGGCGAAGAAGTCGCAGGGGTACTACCAGGAAGGCCTCGCAAGCCTGGAGCATGATCAGCAGAAAGCCTTTGTGTCGTTCCAGAAGGCCGTGAAGCTCGATCCGAACAACAAAGAGGCACGATATGGGCTCGGCCATATTTTGGCGATGCAGGGTAAATTCCCCCAAGCAGAGGAAGAATTTGTCGCCGCGACAAAGCTCGATGAAAATTACTCGGAAGCCTACACTTATCTGGGCCAGGTCTTGGAGAAACAGGAGCGGTGGAAGGAAGCGATCGCTGCATACCGTCAGGCGCTGACCAATCCCTTGTACGCAACGCCGGACCTGGCCCGATTCCATCTCGGCCGGGCGCTGGCTCACGAGGGTGATTACCAGGGAGCGATGGAAGCGTATGAGGATGCGTTAGTGGTCAATCCACCCAACGTCCCTCCGGCATTGCTAAACTTGGAGTTGGGGCGTGTGTATTACAAGCTGGGGTTCGAGCGACGCTCAAGGGAAACGCTGACCAAGGTGATGACACTCGATAAGGGCGGCGAGCATGCCGCATCCGCAAAGGAACTGCTGACACGGCTCAAGCCGTAGAGAGACATCATGGAATCGATCGGCGAATTTTTCAAGCAGGTGCGAGAGACCAAGGGGCTCACCATCGACGAAGTCGCATCCAAGACGCGAATTCGAACTGATTTTGTGAAGGCGCTGGAGGATGGGAACTTTGCCAAGTTGCCCGATCAAGTGTTTGCGCGAGGCTTTGTCCGTTCCTATGCCCGGTCTCTCGGACTCGATGAAGAGGATGCCATCCACCGGTTCGCCCAATCGGCCGGCCCCTATTATGACAAGCAAGTTGAGCGGGAACGTTTGAAAGTCAGACAGGCGGAAGAAGAACGAAAGAGACAAGCCAATCGAAAGGCCGTCGCGATTGCGATCGGGATCGCGATTCTTACGCTCATCTTCCTGTTAAGCCGGGAACAGTCGTCGCTCCTGGTCCGCCGTTCGAACACAGACGTTCCAGCTTCCGCATCCAAGCGGCCCGCGCCACCGATTCCAGAACCTCAGGACGCACCGCCAATCCGGCAGTCCGAGGTTGTGCCGCCGGCTCCTCCGCCGGCCCCCAAATCCAAACCAAGCGAGTCTCCTGCCGTGCCAGCGAAGGCGAGCGAAGGAACTACTGCTGGGCCGGCGACCAATCCGGTACCCACAGCTTCGGTTGCGCCGGAACTGTCGGCTCCGGCTCCTGCGTCGCTTGGGAGCGACGGACCGCTGGGAGGAATTTCACTCGAGGGTTCTGGAGCAGCGGAGGGGCAGTTGGCACTCGACCTTGAGGCGACAGAGCTGAGTTGGGTCGTCGTGCAAATCGATGGCGGCAGTCCCCAAGAGGCCTTGCTCAGGCCTGGAGAAAAAGCCCGGTATAAAGGCCAGGACCAGTTTATCCTGACGCTCGGCAACGCCGGAGGTGTGAAGGCCGAACTCAATGGCAAACCTCAAAAGGCCTTCGGTCCGAGCGGCAAAGTCGCACGGGACATTGTTATCAAGCGCTAATCACTCTTCAGCACCGTCCATCCGGTCACAGCACGGTTTCTTCCTCACTTGTGTTGGTGCCATCTCTCCATTGAAATTCAAGGATGCTCCGATTCGGTGCCCGATGGTCTTGGCTCGTTGCGACAAGGGCTGTCTAGGGTGACAGCACGGGATGGGGCGCCCCAGCAAGGACTGAGGCGTAATGGCGCCACCTCTTCGGACTTCCGAGATTTCCGGGATTATCGATGTCCCTAACTAGCCGAAATATCGTGTCTCGCTGTGAGGGCGGTCTGGCACGAGCCTTGATAGTTATTTGGTAGGACTGAGCAAAACCAGGCTGTGCGGAAGTGAGTATGAGGCCGGGAACGAGATTGTTGAAGTGGTGAAGGAGTCGCGGGGTGTGGAGACTTTCTGATCGCACCCCTGATTGCTTGACATGAGTGGAAGGCCATTGTTATATTCGCCCGCGTTTTGTCGCTTTGATATCGATCGCATGAGCCATGTGGCCCGATGCCGGGTTCACATGCGGTGGTTAAACACAAAGGAGGAAATCTGATGGGGCATTTTGCTAAGTTTCTGGGAATCAGTGCAGCATTGATAATGCTGTCAGTTTCAGTAGTGGGAGCCGAGGAGAAGGATCCACTCAAGTCCCGTGTTCCGGCTGATCAGATGGCCGACGCGAAGGCCAACAAGAATCCGATTGCTTCGACCCCGGAGAGCATTGCAAAAGGAAAGGCACTGTTCGAGGGTAAGGGGACTTGCTTCAATTGCCATGGTAAGAACGGGGATGGTCAGGGCGAGGCCGGGAAGGTTCTGAATCCGAGCCCCCGAGATTTCACGAACTGCAAGTTCCATAAGAAGAGGAAAGATGGCGAACTATTCTGGGTGATTAAGAATGGTAGTGCCGGCACAGGCATGATCTCCTTGACCCCAGCAATTATTACAGAAGAGGAAGCTTGGCTGATCATCAACTACGAACGGACCTTCTGTAAGGGCGAGTAGTTTCGTCGCAGGTGTCAGTTTAAGAGGGTGGAGGATTGAATCCTCCACCCTCTTTTTTGTCTTTCGATCGTGCTGTTCTTTCTCGTTGAACATTCATGGAAGGGGTGAGAAACGCTGCACGCTTCATGGTCGGACGAGCGCTGGAGCACGACACCTGAGAGAGGGGTGTTGTGGCACGCGGAGGTCTGGCGGGTGAGGAAAGCGACTGTAACAGGAGCGGTAATCCCGCAGGATGCTCAAAAAGGTCGTTCTGCAAGGCCGCAGCGAGTGAAGGCCTGAGGAGGTACATACCGCACTTCGTATCAGCCGTTCGCCCTAGAATGAATCTTGGCGAACGGAGAAACCCCTTCAACCATTCCGATCTCCAAGAATCTTTCCAGTACATTGAGGGTCTGATCGAAGCGAGAACGCTGCATGGGAAAAGGCGCGTCTTGGCGCGCCAGGGTCGGGTGGGTGAGAAGAGCGATTTTTTCAGCATCCTGTCAATGGGCGTCGGTGCCTTGGATCGCGGCAACCTTGGTCAATATCAAGGCAGCGGAAGGATCAGTTGGGCTGATCGCTGGAACAGCGAACGGGCGTTGTTCCTGGTTCATGTATGTCTTGGAGGCCCAGCGCACTTTCTGGCTGAGATAGCTCACCGTTTCACCGAGTGTCACGTTTCCATCCCGGTTGGTATCGGCCTCACCGCGCATCGCCCGCAGCATATAGTAGGTGAACAGGCCATGCCGATGCTGGTTGTCCTCCAATCCCTGTCCGATGCCGCTGGTCCCGATGATATGGAGGGTCGAGCTTCCGGTGGAATTCCATTGGGGGAGAGCGGTCTTGGTTCGGTTGTCCGTTCCCATACGCGACACATCGCCATCGAACAGAAACACCGTTTGTTTCGCGTTCAACCGAGAGAGTGCTGCCTCCAAATCTTTCATCGGGTATGCCCGTGAGGTGGTCGTGGCGGTCCCATCGTACGGTACCAGAAACGTCTCTCCCGTCGAAGAGACCGAAGCCAGACCGGCGAAGTAGACGATGATGACCGTGTCCTTGTTCATGCGAGGCGGTAGCCAATCCAACAGCGCTTCGTCAATGTCCGAACGTATGGCCTTCCAGTCTTGCAGTAGAAGAATATTGGAGGCCGGTATGCCACCGAGTGCCTGAAAATAGTTTGAGACTATCTGGGCATCCAGGGAAGCGAACTTGCGGGATGGGATCTGCCGGTTTCGATAAGATCCGATCCCAATTGAGATCAAAAATGTGTTGGGTTGCTGAAACCCTGTGACGGCAGCAGGGATTTGATCCACGTCGTCGGCTTTGATGCCGGTTGGTTGGATTAACACGGCCAGGGTTTGAGTCGGTGGCTGAGTCCGGGTTTCTAAGTCAGAGACTGCCACATGGATTTCGGCCCTCTGCTGTTGCACGGACTGCGGTACCGTCGCGAAAAATTCGATTGAACGGGATTGGCCCGGCCGCAGTCGTCCGATCGCCATCATCGTGGTCGGGAACTGAGTGAGCAGCGAGGCGGTTCCCGTCAAGGCTGCCGTGACGCTCTGAAGGTCTTGCTCTCCTCCGTTCATGAGATCGATGCGCACTCGAATGCGTTCGCCTCCTTCAAAGACCAGATTGCTGTTTTCGTCCAGCACAGTGGCCTTAAACGAGAGCGTCGATGGAGTGTCTTTGGCCGGGATGGCCGCTATCAGTGGAACCGGTCTCGCGGGTGATGTTGCCACTGGTGCAGGAGCGGTTCCGCCCGTCGCCGCCAACTGGGTCCGGACGGCGCGTATGAATTGCGTCGCGAAGGCAATCCCAGCGTCATGCACGAACTCTCCGATGTTGCCGTATTCGCACCGGCGTATGGCCGGTTCTAGAATCAGGCGTTGGTTGTGCGTGATGGAAATGGTCTGCTGCCCAAGCTCTTTCCCCGTGGAATCCTTTAGAGTTATGCGTGTCTCGAGGGTCATGTCCGCAGGTACCCGATCATAGACATTGTCAGCCCAAAGTTTGAGGCCCGAGCGTTGGAGCGTGACCACGATCTCTGTGTCGGGCTGGAAATGTGCTGGGATTCCACCCATGACTGTCACGGCCCTAAAATTTTGGGAGGCCGCATGAATCATAATCGATTCGACTTCTTCCCCCACGTTGAGCTCGTGGGGGCTATTGCACCCATCGATGTACTGCATCTTGAGATTGGTGAAGGAGGGGTCAAAGGTCAACTTGACGGAATTGGTCAGACGCGGACCCATGTCCGGTAAGGAGGTTTGGTGAAACGGCGACGTCAGCTTCTCGCATCCCCACAGCCCACCCACTGGGATGAGGAAGCACATGAGCATGGCCCAGCGCATCGTCGCTCGACGAGGTAGGTCTGTGTGGTGTCGCTCGACGATGATGGTCCCGGAAATCGATCTGCTGGAAGCACGCATCTTCTTATTGCGGAGGGAGGCCGAGTT
>Ga0157376_10001878_pt1 | contig 14017 bp, 13 predicted proteins | sample M45metaG_FD_121801 | JGI IMG/M metagenome (GOLD analysis project Ga0157376, IMG submission 121801) | Miscanthus rhizosphere microbial communities from Kellogg Biological Station, Michigan, USA - M4-5 metaG | ecosystem: Host-associated > Plants > Roots > Rhizosphere > Soil | place: USA: Michigan... | reverse complement strand
GTGATCAGGTCGTCGACCAACACACCGAGGTAAGCCTCGTCCCGGCCGGGCAACCACGGTTCCTTTCCCTGGCACTGCAGCGCAGCATTGATGCCCGCGAAGAGGCCCTGGGCCGCCGCCTCTTCATAGCCGGTCGTCCCGTTGATCTGGCCGGCGAAGAACAGGCCGCCGATGGAGCGCGTTTCGAAATTGCTCTTGAGCGAGCGCGGATCGAAGTAGTCGTACTCGATCGCGTAGCCGGGACGCAAGATATGCGCGTTCTCCAGCCCGGCCATCGAACGCACCAGCTCGTACTGGATGTCGAACGGCAGGCTGGTCGAGATGCCGTTCGGGTAGAACTCATTCGTCTCCAGGCCTTCAGGCTCCAGGAAAATCTGGTGGCTCTCCTTGCCCGCGAAACGGTTGATCTTGTCCTCGACGCTCGGGCAATACCGCGGACCGACCCCTTCGATCTTGCCGGTGAACATCGGGCTGCGATCGAACCCCGAGCGGATGATCTCGTGCGTGCGCTCGTTGGTATGCGTGATCCAGCACGGCACTTGCCGCGGATGCATCGCGGCATGACCCATGAAGCTGAACACCGGCACCGGGTCGAGGTCGCCTGGTTGCTCTTCGCATTTCGAGAAGTCGATGGTCCGCCCGTCCAGCCGCGGCGGCGTGCCCGTCTTCAGCCGCCCTTGCGGCAGCTTCAGCTCCTTCAACCGTGCCGACAGTGAAATCGCCGGTGGGTCGCCGGCCCGGCCGGCTTGGTAGTTGTTGAGCCCCACATGAATGCGGCCGTCGAGGAAGGTCCCCGCCGTCAACACTACAGTCCGCGCCCGGAAGCGAATGCCCACTTGCGTCACAGCACCCACCACGCGGTCACCCTCAACCATCAGGTCGTCGACGGCTTGCTGGAACAGCATCAGGTTGGGCTGGTTTTCCAGCCGTTTGCGGATCGCCGCCTTGTACAGAACGCGGTCGGCTTGGGCCCGGGTCGCGCGAACTGCAGGACCTTTGGAACCGTTGAGGATGCGGAACTGGATGCCGCCTTCGTCGGTCGCGATCGCCATGGCGCCGCCCAGCGCGTCGACTTCCTTGACCAGGTGACCCTTCCCGATCCCGCCGATCGACGGGTTGCAGCTCATTTGCCCGAGCGTCTCGATGTTGTGCGACAGCAGCAGCGTCTTGCAGCCCATGCGTGCCGACGCCAAGGCAGCCTCCGTCCCGGCGTGGCCGCCGCCGACGACGATGACATCGAATTCCTGGGGGTAGAGCATGGGTGCGGCTCACGAAGGGGCCAGTGTCGATTTTACCGAGGCGCACACGGCGCCGCCTCCAACAGAGACGATGCCCGCCCCTTTCGCGGACAATTGCTGTTTGGACCTGCCCTCTTTCACGATCACAGCCACAGCATTGATCTGTGCGGTCATGCGCGGCGAGTCACCGGAGTGGCCTTTCGGAAGCGATCCAATAGAACTGGCTCGTTTCGAGGACTTCTGCCTCCGCGAAGGCGTTTTTGCCCAAGTGCACGGTAGCGTGTCGCGCCTGAAGTGGCCGGAGCCAATCAAGGACTTCATTCGGCGGCAGACCATTGCGAGGTCCCTGTGGGAACAACAACATGCCAGCGTGCTCGTCGACGCACTCGGGGTATTGGCGAACGAGCACGTCCAGCCGCTGGTGTTCAAAGGAACCGCACTCGCGTACAGCGTTTATGCCGAACCGTACGCACGAGTTCGAGCCGACTCGGACTTGCTGATTGAACCGGGCCAGCGAAAGAAGGCTGCAAAGGCGTTACGCGCCGCCGGCTTCGCACGCCAAGGAAGCATCGATGGCGAGTACGTGAGCTACGAAGTCAGCTTCACCCGTGAGCAGAATCGGTTCTTGCATGTTCTCGACCTGCATTGGCGTATCCACTATTCCCAATTTCAGTCCAATCGATTTCCGTACGAGTACTTGCGCCTCCGATCAAGCCCGCTACCGCGTCTGTCGCCGATCGCTTTCGCCCCCTCGCGTGCTGACTCCATTCTGCTGAACTGCGTGCACCGCGCGAACGACATGAACACACCGCAGTGGTCATCGAAGGGGCCGAGTTTCGGAACCGAGAGACTGATCTCGCTCTACGACATTCACCTGCTGCTGGAGCAAATGGGCCGGCATGAACTGGACGAGTTGACTTCAACCGCGCAACGCCTGGGCGTGATGTCGATCTGCCGCCGGTGGGTCCTCGCCGCCGTCTCGAATTTCGCCACCCGCGTGCCAGCCACGTTCATTGCTGCCTGGGACGCCGACGTCGCAATGGACGCCTTCGGCCGGTACCATGCGGCAAACATCGTCGCGCAGCGATGGACCGATTTCGTTTCAGTCCAAGGCGTGCGCGGCAAGGTCGCCTTTCTGGCGGAGCATATCTTTCCGCCGGCGGACTACATGCGCGAACGGTTTCCGTCGTCGCAAGACCGCAACTGGTCTCTGCGCGCGCGGCGCTTGCTGCATGGTTTGAGGCGTTGGCGCAAGCTCTATTGAACACGCCTTCCAAGGCCCATTTACAGCGGGCTTCACCCGTGTCTATGATGAATATCGAACGCCGACACCGGCATACCCACTACGCCATCCCACATCGGCCTTGATCGCGCCCATGCCGACTGCACCAGAAGATTTCATCATCCTGCGCCGGATGCTTGAAGAGCCTTTGCTCGGGTTCTTGTGGCGCCATGCGTTGGGAATACCAAGCCGCTCGGACAGGAAAGATTCCCAGGTTCCCGGGTCCTCGTCCATCTATGGTGACGTCGTCATGGAACATCTGCTGTTGCGGCTCCAGCCTGAAGTCGAAGCCGCGCTGGGTATTTCGCTGCACCCGACCTATTCGTATTGCCGGCTATATGGTCATGGAGATGCTCTCGCGCGCCACACGGATCGGCCGGCGTGCGAAATCAGTATGACCGTGAATCTCGGGCAGGATCCGCCCGTGCCGTGGCCTCTGTGGATCGAGGGACGCGAGGGAGTGCAGGCCGTCCGCCTCGAACCGGGCGATGGCTTGATCTACCGCGGCATCGAAGCAGCACATTGGCGCGACGAATACCCGGGCAGTCGATTGGCTCAGGTCTTTCTTCACTACGTCGACAAGGACGGCCCCCATGCCCAATGGCGCTATGACAAGCGCCCCGCGCTGAATCTGCCGATCTCGTTGCCCATTTAAACCACGCGCAACCACTACGAGCCGCTCTGCGCTGCCACGTACGCAAGACGAACCATGGCCTATTCTCGTGTAAGCGAACACAGTTCGATGCTCTTCGACGCGACGCGCAATGAGGCGTACGCACGGGCCATCCACAGTCTCGTCAGGCCCGAATCGGTCGTCCTCGACCTCGGCGCGGGGATGGGACTTCATGGTCTTCTTGCGGCTGCAGCGGGCGCTTCACGTGTCTATCTGGCGGAGCCCCAGCCCGTGGTTCACGCGGCGCGCGAAGCGGCTCAAGCCAATCGCTTGGCCGAGAGGGTCGTCATTTTGCAAAACCGGATCGAGGAGGTTCCGCTCGAAGAGCCCGTGGATCTCATCGTTTCGGTATTAACGGGAAACCTGCTCTATTCGGAAGACCTGCTTCCTTCGTTATTCCATGCGAGGGACAGGTATCTCAAGCCGGGCGGGCATCTGTTGCCAGACCGGGCCCAGCTTTGGCTCGCCCCGCTTTGCGCGCCGGCGCTGCACGCGAAATTCATATCGCGGTGGTCGGCTCCCGTCATGGGACTGGACTATTCGGCGGGCCGCCGCTTCCTGGCCAATGAAATTCTCTGGCCGTCCCGCGAGAGCCTTGCAGAAGCGCGCCAGCTTGGGGAGGGCGTCCCCCTGGTTGATTTGGACCTGATGACAGCCGTCTCTGGTGATTGCCGCGCAACGGCAACCTGCAGCATCGAAACCTCGGGCTTGTGCCATGGATTGCTGGGCTGGATTCAAATCCGGCTGCTCGACCAATGGCTCAGTTCGCACCCTAGTGCGCCCGAAGTACATTGGTCGCCCGCCCTGTTGCCCCTCGATCCGCCGCTTCAGCTGGAAAGGGGCGAACTGATATCAGTTGCCGTAGATCGGCCATTTCAAGGCGATTGGACCTGGACTGTGTCTGCCGGAGCGGGCGTCCGCAGACATTCCACCTTTTTTTCTGGAGCGCACGGAGTTGCGGAGCTTCGCGCGATTTCGCCGCACAACCGGCCGGGCTTGAACGAAGCAGGTTCCGAAGTGCTTCGCATACTGGACATGATGGGACAAGGCCTCTCCAACCAGGCCATCGCGGACTCTGTGGCACAAAGCGGGGACAAGGACCCGATTGGTGCGCTACGTCGAGTGCAGGCGATCGCCCTGCGCTACGGAAGGACCGGGTGAAATGAGCACCGGCTTGAAGGCTGCATCGAATCTGCAGAGCCTATGAGTTGCATCGCTGGCATTCTTGACCGCAACGGCGCGGCCATCGAACCAGGGCGGATTGAAGGCATGCTCGCTCCAATGCGGCGACGGGCGCCCGACGGTGACCAAGTCTGGCGCCACGGACCGATCGCCTTCGGGCATTCGGTACTTCTCACGGGAAGATCGGGACAAGACAGGTGCCCACTCACGCTCGACGGGCGCACCTGGATCACCGCAGACGCGCGCATCGACGATCGCCGCAACCTGATTTCCCGCCTCCGGGCAACTGGTCGTCAGGTACCCGATGAGAGCACCCATGCCGAATTGATCTTGCATGCGCACGCCGCGTTCGGCGAGGAGTTGCCAGAAAGGCTGGTCGGCGATTTTGCTTTCGCGCTTTGGGACGACCACGCGAAAACACTGACCTGCTGCACAGATCACTTCGGCGTCAGGCCCTTCTATTTCTGCGAGACCGAGGGCATCTTTGCATTTGCGAGCGATCTCGATGCGTTGCTGACGTTGCCTCCGGTATCCCGTGCGCTCGACGAGGTCAGCCTGGCAGATTTCCTGCTGTTCGGTACTTGCCAGGACGCGGGACGTACGATATTCCAAGACATCCAATGTCTTCCTGCGGCTAGCAGCGTTCGAATGACCGCTGGGTCAAGGCCGCAGGTGCGCAAGTATTGGAGCCTCCCGCGCGATTGCGAGACTCGCATGTCCAGCCGGTCGGCTTATGTGGACGGTTTTCGCGAGATCTTTGAACAAGCCGTCGCCGATCGGCTGCCCGATGGACCTGCCGCACTGCAATTGAGCGGGGGCATGGATTCGACCGCAATCGCGGCGGTCGCTGCCGAAAAGTCCAGAGTTGCCGGACGATCGCTGCGGGCGTATCACGTGTCGTGCAGGTCGATCCTACCCACGGACGACGAGTACAAGTACGCTGAAATCGCGGCGTCCCACTTGAGCATTCCCCTGAACTGTCAGGATCTTGGGGCCTACTCACTTTTCGAGAGGAACAGCGACCCGGCGCTGTTCACGGCCATGCCCTTGGCATACGGCCATCTCGCGGCGGACCATGACCTGCTACTGGAAATCGAACGATCGGGAGCGCGAGTGCTGCTGAGCGGACAAGGCGCGGATGCAGCGATGGCGGGGTCCACCACCTATTACCCGAACTTGTTGCGCGAGCGGCGCTGGTCGAAGTTCGGCCGCGAAGTTGCCCACCATCTGCGTCATACGCGGTCGCTCGCTGGCATGGGCTTGCGGTCAGCCATCCTGCGGCACAACGGCGCGGACTCCGGATGGACACCACCCATGCCCGACTGGATTGCCGCCTCGTTCGCTTCTCGGGTCGAGATCGGCGATCGATGGCAGCTCGGCTGGCAGACTTTTCACAACGGGAGTATCGATGCCCTGCATCAGTTATCGCAACCGTGGCTCAGTCGTACATTCGAGGCGATCGGCATTCTGAAAATGCCGGTTGTTGTGCATTTCCCGTTTTACGACATTCGACTGGTTAAATTCCTGCTGGGGGCGCCTAACTTCATGGTGAGAAGTAAACTGATCTTGCGCGAAGCCATGCGTGACAAGTTGCCGGCCTCAATACTTGAGAGACCGAAAACCCCTATGCCGGGAGACCCGGTTCGGGTTATAGTAACAAATCGTAAGAAGGAATTTTTGGCGCAGGTGAACGACTGCTGGAGCGACGACCGCCGGCTGCTCAAAGACCGGTATTTGCTGGCTTTGGATCGCTACTGCGATGGCGAAGGCGCCGAATCGAACTGGGGAAGCTTGTTGCTTCTCGCGCCGGTCGCGCTGAACAATTGGTTAGTGCAGCAATCACGAGGAGCTAGTCTGAAATGAACCACCACAACGAGCAAGACGCAACCAATCTCGAAATCGCAAGGCCCGCAGCAGTGCCCAAGCGGACCTATTCGGCGCCGACGTTGGTGCTCTTCGGGCAAGTTGCGGCGCTTACTCAGTCGGGCTCGGGTTGCAACTCCGGCGACAACCCCGGATGTTCACCCGGCACCGCCAACATGGGCGTGAAGAGCAGTGACCGTGCGACCAAGCACCATATCCAACGGGTCGGAACCCACCCGCTGGGCATCGGCCTTTACCTATTCGACTACAAGCCCGAATACCAGGATGAATGCGGCTATGGCAGGCAGTTCGGGGTGATGGCCGACGAGGTGGAGCGCGTGCTGCCCGAGGCGATCCGGTTGCATCCTCGCGGGCACAAGATGGTGTCTTATGCCCTGCTTGGCATTCGCACCAGAGTTCACTGAAATCGAACCCTCATGCGTGGTTCCCGGTTGTCGCGATTTTGCGCGCTTGCGGCGGCCGAGCAACGCACATTGCTGGTCGCAATGGCATTGCTGCCACTCTTCTGGGTCGGCCTGCGCCTGATCGGTTTGGCCCCACTGCGCAGCTGGCTGCAACGCTGTGTCACGGCGCCGGCGCGTACCATTTCGGCTGAGGAGGCGAGTCGCGCGGGAGAACTCGTCAATGCCGCAGCCCGACGCGGACCTTTTCCGGCGACCTGCCTCACGCGCTCATTGGTACTCGTCTGGCTGCTGGGACGTTCGGGCGTACGAGGCGAAATATGCCTGGGCGTGCGAATGGTACGGGGCAAGCTCGACGCCCACGCGTGGGTGGAGCGTGACGGCGTTCCGATCAACGATTCGCCAGATGTCGCGCATCGCTATGCGCCATTTCTCGCGTTGGGCGCGGCGGGAGTCTCTCCGGCCAAATGAACCGTCGGGCATGATGAAGGTCCGAGCGTGACCGTGACATACCTGGAACACGCCGGGCGTTCGCAGCGCGTCGTGCTCGACCGCCCTTACCATCAATGGACGCTGCCCGACGGCAATCCCTGGACCCTGTTTTTCCGCCAGCCGAACGGGTATTTGCTGCGGTTTCCCGGCCTCGCTGATTTCGAAGTTGCCCGGGACGGAAGTCGGGTTCAGTCCTGGGCTGCTCCCGAAGCAGCCGCTTCGACCGTGCGGCATCTCTACCTCAACCAGGTCTTGCCTCTTGCGCTCAGTAGACAGGGCAAACTTGTTTTGCACGCGAGCGCCGTGGACATCGGCGGTCAAGCCGTCGCCTTTGTGGGCGAATCCGGCCGCGGCAAGTCCACGTTGGCAGCCAGCTTTGCCACGTCGGGCGCAGGCCTCCTGACAGATGACGGCCTGCTTCTGGAATGGATCGAGGGCGAATTGAGCGTAGTGCCGAGCCACCCTTCGATACGGTTGTGGCAAGACAGCCAGGAGGCGCTTCTTAGCGGCGAGCCTGCGATGGCGCCCGCCCTGACGTACACGGCAAAAACCAGATTTTTGGCGGGTGCGGACTTCTCGTACTGCGACCAGCCCCGACCGCTGCGCCGCGTCTATTTCCTGGGCCCCGGCGAGGCAATTTCTCCGGTTATCCGACGCGCCAAGCCGGCCACGACGCTGATCGAACTGGTCCGCAATTCGTTCTTGCTCGACATTGGTGAACAGGAGATGCTAGGCCAGCACTTCGGCGAAATCACCACGATCGCCAACATGCCCATTCACTATGATCTCGATTTCCCCCGCCGCTTTGCCGATCTCCCCCTCTTGCGGGACATGATCATTCAACATGCGAACAGTCCGACCCCATGAACTTGCCCACCGTAGTTGCGATTCCACCTGAGGTTATGGCGCGCCAGGTGGGCGAAGAGACAGTGATCCTGCATTTGGGCAGCGGCAATTATTTCGGCCTCGACCCGGTGGGCGCACGCGTCTGGCAGCTCCTGACAGAGGGCAAGACGCCCTCCGAGATCTGCGATGGCCTGCTGTCCGAATACGAAGTCGAGCGAGCAGAGGTCGAGCGCGACGTCGCCCGTCTGTTCCAAGAACTGGTCGATCAAGGCTTGGTCACTGTCCGATGAGTTGACTCCGTGACGCATCACGTCATCTTCGACCTGTTGAACCCTCGCGAATCCGCGGCTCTCCTGGACTATGCCATTGCCAACGAGGCATTGTTTGGGGACTCCACCGTCAGCAAGGAATCCGCAGTCAAGGGAGACATCAGAAGGTCCCGCCTATTGACGGATCTGGGGCCGCATCGAGCCTTGCTCGAAGAACGCGTCGCCAATCTCGTCCCTGGACTGATCGCCGAACTCAGGCTGTCTCCGTTCGCCGCCACCGGCTTCGAGATCGAGCTCGTCGCCCACGAAGATCAAGCCTTCTACAAGAGGCACATCGATGTGTTCACCGGGGCGCCGCCCGCTGAAGCGGCCGGCGACAGGCTCATCAGCGTTGTCTACTACCTTCACAAATCGCCCAAACAATTCACTGGCGGTGAACTGCGCTTGTTCCCTCAAGTGCGACCCTTGGAAATATCGGAGGTCGGCGCGGTAGATCTCGTCCCCGAACATGGCATGGCCGTCGCGTTCTCGAGCTGGCTGCCGCATGAGGTGCGCCCCGTCTCCTGCCCGTCCCGAAAATTCGAGCACTCACGGTTCGCCGTGAACTGTTGGGTACTGCGAAAGCGCGTGGAAACGCAGCCGGCGTGAAAGGCCGGTCGATTGGAACGTCGCTACCGTTCCATAACGCAAATACATCACGGAATTTGCGCACATCCGAGCCGCCCCGCGCGGCTGCACTCATTGCGACCCCCGGCGTCATGTAATAAAGTGTTGCAAAGGTTGCAACAAGGGGTGAGACGGGATGTCGTTCGGAGAACGTCAGAAACGGCGCGTTGGGTTAGTCGCTCAGAGCGAACCGAGGAGTTTCGAGCGCGGTTGTGCTGCGGGCTTGGCCACGCTTGACTGTTACAAACAAAGCGCCTGACGCGATGGGCTCCACAACGTTCTCCATCGCCACCAGCGCCCTCGCCTCGTTCCTTTTGGCCGAGGTCCTGGTGCTCACGACTGCGCACCACGGCCGGTTCTCGCTGGACGCGCCCGGCGCCGTCCAGAAATTCCATAGCAGCCCGACCCCGCGCATCGGCGGCATCGGCATCTACCTCGCTTTGCTTGCCGCCTCGCTGCTGGTGCCGGAGCCCGGCGCGCGCGCCATCCTGACCACCGTGCTCGTGGCCGGTGTCCCTGCCCTGCTGGTGGGATTGATGGAAGACGTCACCAAGCGCATCGGTGTTGCCGTGCGGCTGGTGGTGACAATGGCCAGCGGGGGGCTGGCCTGCTGGCTGACCGGCATCAGCATCACCCATATCAATGTCCCGCCAGTCGACGCACTCCTGGCATTCACGCCGGTGGCCCTGCTTTTCACCGCCTTCGCCGTCGGCGGCCTGGCGAACGCGATCAACATCATCGACGGCTTCAACGGGCTGGCCAGTGGTGCGACCACCATCTGCCTGCTCGCACTCGCCGCGATCGCCGGCATCGTCGGTGACCTGCCGCTCGCGCTCGCCGCGGTAGTCGTCGCCGCAGCGGTCGTCGGCTTCTGGCTTGTGAATTTTCCGTGGGGCAAGTTGTTTCTCGGCGACGGTGGCGCCTATTTCGCGGGCTTCGCGCTCGCCTGGCTCGCGGTGCTGCTGCCGATGCGCAATGCCGAGGTTTCGCCGTGGGCCAGCTTCGTCCTGTGCGCCTATCCGGTGATCGAAGTCATCTACAGCGTGATGCGGCGCGTACGGCGCCGTCAATCAGCAGGCGATCCGGACCGCCGCCACCTGCACAGCCTGGTCGCGACACAGATCGTGCAACGCCGCTGGCCGCAACTCGATCCAACCTTGCAGAACTCTGCCGTGTCCGTCATCATGTGGGTCTGCGCAGCGGTCCCCGCGCTGGCCGCGATCGCATTGCACCAACGCACGGTTTATCTTGTGATCTTCGCCTTAGCATGCGGGGTGGCCTATCACCTTGTGTACCAGCGCGTCGCACGAACATGACGTCTCAGCCCAAAATCTACGTGGCCGGCCATCGCGGCATGGTCGGCAGCGCCATCGTGCGAGCATTGCGCGCGGGCGGCCACGACCGCTTCGTCATGCGCACGCATGCCGAGCTAGATCTCACCGACCAGCGCGGCGTGGTGAACCTGTTCGCTACCGAAAAGCCCGACCAGGTCTATATCGCCGCAGCGCGGGTTGGCGGCATCCACGCCAACAACACTTATCCGGCGGAGTTCATCTACAGCAACCTGATGGTGCAGGCCAACGTGATACACGCTGCCTACACGCACGGCGTGCGCAAGCTGCTGTTCCTGGGCTCCAGCTGCATCTACCCGCGCCTGGCGCCGCAGCCGATGCGCGAAGAAGCGCTGCTCACCGGCACGCTGGAGCCGACCAACGAGCCGTATGCCGTCGCCAAGATCGCCGGCATCAAGCTTTGCGAAAGCTACAACCGGCAGTACGGCACGGACTATCGCAGCGTCATGCCGACCAACTTGTACGGGCCGGGCGACAACTACCACCCGGAAAACAGCCACGTGGTGCCGGCCATGTTGCGCCGCTTCCACGAAGCCAAGCTCGCCGGCACCCCCAGCGTCGCCGTCTGGGGCACCGGCACGCCGCGCCGCGAATTCCTTTACGTCGACGACATGGCGGCTGCCTGCGTGCGCGTCATGGAAATGGACTCGGCGAAGTGGGAAGCCAACACGTCTCCCATGCAGCGGCTCCTCAACGTCGGCTATGGCAGTGACGTCAGCATCGCCGAACTCGCGCACGCCGTCGCCAAGGCGGTCGGCTACGAAGGCAAGATCACATTCGACACCAGCCGTCCCGACGGCGCGCCCCGCAAATTGATCGACAGCTCGCGCTTGCATGCGCTCGGCTGGCAACCCAAGGTCGACCTCGAGCAGGGGCTGGCGTTGGCCTACGCGGATTTTGCGGAGCACACCAGCTCAGTGGTGACGGCTTGAAAGTCCTGGTGACAGGGGCGGCCGGTTTCATCGGCATGCATGTGTGCCAGCGCCTCGCGGCGCGTGGCGACAAGGTCACGGGATTGGACAACCTCAACGCCTACTACGACGTCTCGCTGAAGCAGGCGCGCCTGGCCATCGCGCGGGCGCAGCGCGGCTTCGATTTCGTGCAAGTCGATGTCGGGCATCGCGCCGCGTTGGCGCACGCTTTCGCGGCCCACAAACCCGAGCGCGTCATCCATCTCGCGGCGCAAGTCGGCGTGCGCAATTCGCTCAAGGACCCGGCGGCCTACGTCGACACCAACCTGGGCGGCTTCGGCAATGTGCTGGAAGAATGCCGCAAGCACCAAGTGGGGCACCTTGTCTACGCGAGCTCCTCCAGCGTCTACGGCGGCAACACCAACCTGCCATTCAGCGAGGACGACAACGTCGATCACCCGGTGAGCCTGTACGCGGCGACGAAGAAAGCCAACGAGCTGATGGCGCACGCCTACAGCCACCTCTATCGGATCCCGGTCACGGGCCTGCGCTTCTTCACGGTGTACGGACCTTGGGGCCGACCGGACATGGCCCCCTTCCTCTTCGCGCGCGCGATCCAGGAAGGCCGGCCGCTGGACGTCTTCAATCACGGCGACATGTCTCGCGATTTCACTTACATCGACGACGCCGTCGAAGCCGTACTGCGCATCTGCGACAAACCGGCCGAACCCGATCCCGCTTTCGACAGCGCGGCACCCAATGCGGCAACGAGCAACGCGCCTTACCGCGTGTTCAACGTGGGCAACAGCCAGCCGGTCCCGCTGCTCGATTTCATCGCGGCGCTCGAAAGCGCCATCGGACGCCAGGCGCAAAAGAACCTGCTGCCGATGCAGCCGGGCGACGTGCAAGCGACCGCCGCCGACACCGCCGCCCTGGAGGCCTGGATCGGCTATCACCCGGCAACCGCTCTCGCTGAAGGCGTGAGCCGGTTTGCCGAGTGGTATCTGGGACACTACCCGAGCAGCAACAAGGGAGCCAATCAATGAACATCACGATCATCGGCAGCGGCTATGTCGGGCTCGTCACGGGCACTTGCCTGGCCGACATCGGCAACGACGTGCTGTGCCTGGACCTCGACCCCGCCAAGATCGCCATGTTGAACGCGGGCGAGGTGCCGATCTACGAGCCGGGCCTGAAGGAGCTGATCGAGCGCAACCGCAAGGCGGGCCGCATCCAGTTCACCACCGACGTCGCACGTTCGGTCGCGCACGCCGAACTCCAGCTCATTGCCGTCGGCACGCCGCCGGACGAAGACGGCAGTGCCGACATGCGGCACGTGCTGGCCGCGGCCAAGGCCATCGGCGAGCACATGCAGGGCTACAAACTGGTCGTCGACAAATCGACGGTGCCTGTGGGCACGGCCGACCGCGTGCGCGACGCGATGGCGCAGGCGCTGCAGACGCGCGGCATTCCGCCCGGCCAGCAGGACTTCGCCGTCGCCTCCAACCCGGAATTCCTGAAGGAAGGCGCCGCGATCGACGACTTCATGCGGCCCGAGCGCATCATCATCGGCACCGAGGCCGGCCCACGCGGCGAGCGCGCGCGCAACATCCTGCGCGAGCTCTACGCGCCGTTCAACCGCAATCACGACCGCTGCATCTACATGGACGTGAAGGCGGCGGAGTTCACCAAGTACGCGGCCAATGCGATGCTTGCCACGCGCATCAGTTTCATGAACGAGCTCGCGAACCTCGGCGAGAAGCTGGGTGTGGACATCGAACAGGTGCGCAAGGGCATCGGCTCGGATCCGCGCATCGGCTACAGCTTCCTGTACGCCGGCACCGGTTACGGCGGCAGCTGCTTTCCCAAGGACGTGCAAGCGATGATCCGCACGGCTGCGGCCAACGGTCACCACCTGCGCGTGCTCGAAGCCGTGGAAGCCGTGAACGCCGCGCAAAAGAGCGTGCTCGTCGACAAGATCGTCCGGCGCTTCGGCCCCGATCTCGCGGGCCGCACGTTCGCCATGTGGGGCCTCGCGTTCAAACCGAATACCGACGACATGCGGGAGGCGCCCAGCCGCGTCATCGCGCGCGCGTTGCTCGAACGCGGTGCGCGCCTTGTCATGCACGACCCGGTCGCGATGCCCGAAGCCCGGCGTTGGCTCGCGCAGGACCTCGCGGCCCAGCCGGGCCTGCTCGATCACATCCGCTATGTCGACACGCCGCTCGATGCCGCCACGGGCGCCGACGCGCTGGTGGTCGTCACCGAATGGGCGGCCTTCAAGGCGCCCAACTTCGCGGCGCTGAAAGCCGCGCTCAAGGCGCCGGTGATCTTCGACGGGCGCAACTTGTTCGACCCGGCGATCCGCCAGCAGGGCTTCGAATACCACGCGATCGGCCGTTGACCATGCGCGACTACAACCCCCAGAAACGCATCCTCGTCACCGGTGGCGCCGGCTTCCTCGGCTCGCACCTGATCGACCGGTTGCTCGCCGAAGGCAACGAGGTCGTCTGCGCCGACAACTTGTTCACCGGCAGCAAGCGCAACATCGTCCACCTGCTGGGCAACCCGGCGTTCGAGTTCGTGCGGCACGACGTCACCTTCCCGCTGTTCATCGAGGTCGACGAGATCTACAACCTGGCCTGCCCGGCAAGCCCGATCCACTACCAGCACGACCCGGTACAGACCACCAAGACCAGCGTGCACGGCGCGATCAACATGCTGGGCCTGGCCAAGCGGCTGCGCTGCCGCATCTTCCAGGCGTCTACAAGCGAGGTCTATGGCGACCCGGCCGTGCATCCGCAAACCGAGGGTTACTGGG
>Ga0157376_10001877_pt1 | contig 14019 bp, 8 predicted proteins | sample M45metaG_FD_121801 | JGI IMG/M metagenome (GOLD analysis project Ga0157376, IMG submission 121801) | Miscanthus rhizosphere microbial communities from Kellogg Biological Station, Michigan, USA - M4-5 metaG | ecosystem: Host-associated > Plants > Roots > Rhizosphere > Soil | place: USA: Michigan... | reverse complement strand
GTAGTTTTCACGTCCGATGATTCGCGGAAAGAAAACGAACCACTCGTTATAACCAATTTTAATAACCAGGAAGTCATTATTAGTGGTGGAGCTGCCCTACACCTGAAATGGGAAAAATATAAAAATGGAATTTGGAAAGCCAATGTAAAACCAGATCTCGTTTTTGATGAATTGTTTGTCAATGGACAATTGCAACGAATGGCCCGTTATCCGAACTTCGATTCCACTGCACGTTTTCTTGGAGGCACCTCGGCAGATGCTGTCAGCAAAGAAAGAGCTGCCCGGTGGAAATCGCCTGCAGGTGGTTATATACATGCGTTGCATCGTTCTGAATGGGGCGATTTTCATTATATCATCACCGGAAAAAATGCAGCAGGCGAACTTAATCTTGAGGGAGGCTGGCAAAACAATCGCCGCATGGGCATGCATAGTCAGCACCGTTTTGTTGAAAATATTTTTGAAGAACTTGATACCGCCAACGAATGGTTTTATGATAAAAAAACCAAAATACTCTATTATTATCCGCCTGCGGGATTGGATATAATCAAAGCAAAATTTGAAACGCCGCAGATAGCACAACTGTTTGAATTCAGGGGTACGGAAGCGAACCCGGTAAGTAATATTTCCATACAAGGCATAAAGCTTAGTCAAACATTGCGCACATTCATGGAAAATAAGGAACCATTACTTCGCAGCGACTGGACCATTTACCGCGGTGGAGCAGCGCTATTCAACGGCGCGGTAAACTGCGCGCTCAAAAATTGCACGCTTACAAACCTGGGTGGTAATGCTGTATTTTTTAATAATTACAACAGGCATTGTGAGGTGTCTGGTTGTTTGATCTCCAATATTGGTGCCAGCGCCGTTTGTTTTGTGGGTGATCCAAGGGCTGTTCGTTCTCCCAGTTTTGAATACAATCAGTTTGTTCCATTGGCGCAAATAGATCGTACTCCCGGTCCTAAAACAAATAATTTTCCTGCAGATTGCCTGGTGTTTGATAACCTTATATTTAATACCGGATTGACTGAAAAACAATCCGCAGGTGTACAACTCTCCATGTGCCAAAGCATAATTATAAGGCATAATACAATTTACGATGTACCCCGTGCCGGGATAAATGTGAATGAAGGAACCTGGGGCGGCCATGTTATTGAATTCAATGATGTTTTTAACACGGTAAAAGAAAGCGGTGATCATGGTTCGTTTAATTCGTGGGGACGCGACCGTTACTGGCATCCTGATAAAAAGGTGCTCGACTCAATCGTGGAAAATAATGTTGATCTTACGATTCTGGATGTTGTTAAACCTATAACCATCCGGAACAATCGCATGCGATGCGATCATGGGTGGGATATTGATTTGGATGATGGGTCAAGTAATTATATCATCTGTAACAACCTTTGCCTGAATGGCGGGATAAAGCTTCGCGAGGGGGTGAACCGTGTTGTGGAAACCAATATCATGGTCAATAATTCATTTCACCCGCATGTTTGGTTTAAAAATAGTGGTGATGTATTTAAACATAATATTGTTTCAACAGGATACATGCCCATCAACATCGCAGTGTGGGGTAAAGAAACGGATTACAATGTTTTTCCCGATTCAGTTTCGCTTAAAGCTGCACATAACAGGGGAACCGATATTCATTCTGTGTCCGGTAACCCTGACTTTGAAGATCCAAAGAATGGTAACTATAGCCTGAAAGATGGATCTGTTGCATTCGCTGCCGGATTTAGAAATTTTGCAATGGACAGCTTCGGTGTGGTTTCTCAAAAATTGAAAAAGCTTGCTAAGAAAATTCCACTACCGGCGCTGATTGCCATTGATAAAGTAAGTAAAGAAGCGTTTATTGATTTTATGGGAGCAAAGATTAAGAACCTGACTACTCAGGGTGAACGATCAGCCACCGGAATGGACGATACAAGAGGCGTATTGGTAATGGAAGTAAAGGAAGGATCATCAGCCGCCGGATTTTTGCAACCAAATGATGTGATCCTTTCATTCAACAACAAACCGGTAAACAGGCTGCGCGACTTATTGGAAGCCCGTATGTCGGTTATTGGCACAGATACAGAGTTGGTAGTTTTCCGTAATCAGAAAGAATTAAAACTGCAGATTAAATTATAAACGTTGAACTTTATCATTCTCGCTGCGGCTGGATGGTGAAGCCTGGTTTGCCCGTCATCATGGTCTGAATAAATGATGCAGCAGAAAGGGTTATTACCAGAGAAAGGAGATAAAAAGAAGATATCCTCCATAATCAAACGCTCACGGGTAATGAAATTATATTAAAGTGGAATAAATAAATCGAGTCCGGTATGAATAAGTCGTATAGTATGCCAAAGTATTTTTTGTGTGGAATCATTCTTTTCATGTATTCAATTAGCGCCGACTATGCGCAAATAACAGTACCTGCTCCTGTTGGTCCCTTGCCAACAAAGGATCAGATGCGATGGCAGGAAATGGAGTATTATTCTTTTGTTCATTTCTCGTTAAATACATACACTGATCAGTCATGGGGATATGGAGATGAAAGCGTAAACTTATTTAATCCGGTAAAATTGGATTGTCGTCAGTGGGCACGAATATGCAAACAAGCCGGGATGAAAGGAATAATAATAACAGCCAAACATCATTGTGGTTTTTGTCTCTGGCCTTCTAAGTATACAGAGTACTCAGTAAAAAATGCACCCTGGAAAAATGGTAAAGGAGATGTGGTTCGTGAAATGGCGGATGCCTGCAAAGAATATGGTTTGAAGTTAGGTATCTATTTGTCGCCATGGGACAGAAACCATCCAGACTATGGCAAACCCGAATATATTACCTATTTCAGGAATCAGCTAACCGAGCTCCTCACTAACTACGGACCCATTTTCGAAATATGGTTTGATGGCGCCAATGGAGGTTCTGGCTATTACGGTGGTGCAAGAGAAACCCGGAAGATAGACCGCACCACTTATTACGACTGGAGCAATACATATAAATTAATAAGAAAATTACAGCCCAATATTGTGATATGGAATGATGGAGGAGACAGGGCCGATTTGCGTTGGGTAGGAACCGAAGCAGGTTTTGTTGGTGAAACAAATTGGAGTTTACTAAACGCCAGGGGAGAAGTGCCTTTTGAAATGTTGCACCATGGCGTTGAAAATGGTGATTCATGGGTGCCGGCAGAAGTAAATACTTCTATCCGTCCGGAATGGTTTTATCATCCGGGTGAAGATGCAAGAGTTAAAACGCCGCATCAATTAATGGAAACTTATTACAACTCTATTGGAAGAAATGGTTCATTGCTCCTTAATTTTCCTATCATGCCAAATGGCCTGATCCATCCAAATGATGAAAAAGCGGCATTGGGTTTCGCGGAAGCGGTAAAAAAAGCATTTGCAGTAAATCTTGCTGCCAATGCAAGAGCAAAGGCATCAAACGTTCGTGGTAATGCCAAACAATATGGCGCTTCAATGGCGACAGATGGAAACAAACAAACCTATTGGACAACGGATGACGGTGTAAATAAAGCCACATTGACAATAGATTTTGGTAAAACCGTTACGTTCAACCGGTTCCTTGTACAGGAATATATAAACCTGGGACAAAGGGTGAAATCTTTTACAATTGAGGCATTGGTAAATGGAACCTGGAAAGAACTTGCAAAAGGAACGACTATTGGGTATAAGCGTATCATTCGTTTTCCGGGTGTAAAGGCAGCTCAGGTTCGTTTTGCAATTGCAGACTCCAAAGCCTGTCCTCTTATTTCCAATATCGGCATTTATAATGCACCGCAAATGCTGGCTGCTCCATCCATTATCAGAAATCAATCTGGTGAAATAATTATAACCCCGGTTGATGCGGAGTCGGTTGTTTACTATACTTTGGGCGGAGGTATACCAACGGTTACATCAAAAAAATATAATGGTCATTTTCAAATTGATGGGAAAGTGGAAGTAAACGCAATTGCTTATGATCCGGCTACTGGTAAAAGCAGCCCTGCCAGTCATGAAAAATTTGACCTTCCACGAAAAGACTGGAAAATTGTTGGGGTCAATGATGAAAAAGCAAATGCAATGGTTGATGGCGATCCTGCTACTGTATGGCATCAGGGCAATGACCAAAAATTGCCTGTTGATGTAGTAATTGATTTGGGAAAAGAACTCAATCTTTCGGGATTCAGGTATTACCCAGACCAGGGTTTGTGGGGGCCGGGTATCATAAAGACTTATGAGTTTTATATTTCCACAGATGGCCAGGACTGGAAACTGGCAGATAAGGGTGAATTTTCCAATGTCAAAAATAATCCAGTATTGCAGGTTAAAAAGTTTGCTCCTGAAAAAGCCCGTTATATCAGATTAAGGGCCTTGAGTAATACAGAGGGTACCAATAATATTGGTTATGCAGAGATGGATGTGATTACAAATTAACAGGCTGCCGAATGATAAAAAAGCCTGGCGCGAATTTTTAGAGGCTTGGTTCTCAAGTTACAATTCGTAAGGTTATTGTAAAGCTTCTTCGTGAACGTTACAGCATAAAACGCTATGTTCGGTTTCTCCGGCCTGTCATTAAGACTATCGGCCGGTGATCAGGCAGATTTTTTTGTAAAGGTGTTCTTACCTGTGCAGTATCCAACAACGGGGCTTATTGGTAGTTTGTGTCAGAGGCATTAGGATACATTTACAGGAAGTTGGAAAAAATGTCCAGCTGTATTTTTAACACCTAAAATTGCTTGATTATGAAAAAACAACTTTTATTTTTTCTGGGGTTGCTATGCGCAATTGCATACATTTCATGCACAAAAAATATTAGCAAGTTGCCGGCCGGGATCGACCAGGCGGTTGCTGAGCGGGGATCCTCCCATCAGGTTGGCAGTAATATTTTTGACGCTGCATCTCTTATTTCTCCCAGCGCACATGGGGTATTAGATACTTTAGGACGTGGCTTTGGTTTCACTGAAGGGCCTGCGGTTGACAAAAAAGGAAATATATTTTTTACAGACCAACCCAATGATAAAATTTACAGATGGGATGTTGTTTCTGGTGCAATAACTACTTTTTTAACGGGCACCGGTCGCTCGAACGGAATGGCCTTTGACAGTAATGGGGATCTCATTACCTGTGCAGATATGCATGGAGAAGTTTGGAAGATTGCTCCAAATGGTACACACACAGTACTGGTAAATAATTACAACGGTAAGCTTTTAAACGGCCCCAACGATGTATGGATTAATCCCGTTACCGGCGGTATGTACTTTACTGATCCAATATTTCCAAGACCTTATTGGGATGCAAATGATCCCAGGAACCAGGCTTGGGAACCGACCCATTCAGAACAGGCCCCCAAAGGCAAGGGCGGTTATGTATACTACCTGGCTCCGGGCAGCCATAGTTTGGTAAGAGTAGTCACAGATGCAATGGGATGGGATGCTGATTCATGGCCAAACGGCATAGTGGGAACACCCGATGGAAAGAAGCTGTATGTAAACAAATGGGCCGGGGATAATATGGGTGGTACATGGATATTTGATATTAATTCAGATGGCACACTTAGTAATATGAAGAAGTTTATTGAAATGGGAGGTGATGGAATGTCAATGGATAATCAGGGAAATATTTACATCAGTAATGGATTGGGTGTAACGGCTTTTAGCCCGGATGGGAAGAGAATATTAAATATCCCTACCGGGGGAGCAACCAACAATGTTTTTGGCGGACATGATAATAAAACCTTGTTCATTACGGGGCCGGTTGATAAACTGACTGCAATAAAAATGAATGTAAAAGGGGTAGAAAAGTTTTAATGCTATCAAATGTCGTTTAGCTAAGAAAATTTCCCGCAAAGAAGCAAAGAATGTAAAGCCAACTTTGCATCTTTGCCTCTTGTATCTTTCATGAAATCTAACCCATTATCTTAACCAAACAACATTAATTGCTGACCCTGGTATGTTTTGGTGTAGTAGCCCAAACTACCAATTTTAAACTAACTCTTGTTTTGCAAGAGTTTTTTATTTGCTACAGGTAATAATTATTGCTGGTCTTATTGGGAATGGGTATTTACCCGATATGAGCATAAATAATTTATCGAACCCCATTCTATATTGTATTGACCAGCGAAATGTAGTTTCGTCAATTTTAAACGATTATTTACCAATAAATCTAAACTATAATGAAAGGGTTACTGCTAATTTTAGTAAACGCATTGCCATTACTCCTTGCTGCTCAGACAGCAAAAATAAAATTTGATATTGACCGGCCAATCGCCGAGATAGATCCTAAAATCTATGGTGTGTTTATGGAACCCATTCAAATAAGTGGAAGAAGAGGGCTGCCAGACAGTCCAAGAATAAACACCTTATACGGTACCCTGTATGATCCCTCATCACCGCTTGCTGATGAAAACGGGTTTAAGAAAAATTATATTGATGCTATGAAGGAATTGAAAGTGACGAATATGCGTTGGCCGGGAGGTAATTTTTTAATGGGATATAACTGGCAGGATGGAATAGGACCAAAAGATAAACGCCCGGCCCGTATTAATATGGCATGGGGCGGAATTGACAGTAACCAGGTGGGAACGGATGAATGGTTCAGGCTGAATAAATCAATTGGCAGCGAAAATATTGTTTGTGTAAACCTTGGTTTAGGAAGCATTATGGATGCAGCCTATTGGGTGGAATACTGTAATTATAAGAGCGGCACTTACTATTCGGATCTGAGAATAAAAAATGGACATAAAGAGCCATACAAAGTAAAAATATGGGACCTTGGCAATGAGGTTGACGGAAAGCCCTGGGAATTAGGAAGTAAAAATGCACAAGACTATGTTGAAGTGGCAAGAGAAGCTGCAAAAGCCATGAAAGCTGTTGACAATGATATTGAATTTGTTGGCTGCGGTTCTTCCTGGTACAGTCAAAACGCATGGGACGACTGGAACAGGCAGGTCTTGAAGGGAATTGGTGACAAGATCAAATACCTTTCAATACACAGCTATTGGGAAAATTCAGCCGATTACTACAGTTATATGGGCGCGAGTGCCAGGATCTTTGATGAAAGGATCACCATAACGGCAGGAGAAATTCAGGCAGTATCTGCTACACAGGGTTTGAAAAATCCAATATATCTTTCTGTAGATGAGTATGGTGCTTTTGGAAGAAGTTTTCTTAATGTGCTGCCGGTGGCACAATCGCTAAATTCTTTTATAAGGCATGCAGATGTAGTAAAAATGGCAAATTTTACAGCGCTGACTTCTCTTTTGTCCAGCGAACCCAATAAAGGAACCTATAAATCTCCTTTATTTCATGCATTTAAATTATTCTCGGGTAACTGTCTGGGTACTTCTGTTGATACCTATGTTGAATGCGATACTTTTAATACAGAAAAATATAAAGGGATACCGTTTCTGGATGTGACTGCAGTTTATTCAAAAGAGAACAATGTGGTTTATATTAATGTTGTGAACAGGCACCAGGATAAAGCCATCTCTGCTGAGATCAATAATACCGCAGGTTTGTTTGCAGGAAAAGCCGAAGCAAGTGTAATAAGCAGTGACAAGCTCAAAGATCCCTTTGTATATGAGCAGCAAACACAATATGCGCCTGTGATAAAGAACGTTGAGATAAACAATAACAAGCTGTTATTTACATTTCCGCCACACTCTTTTGTCCAGATTAAGGTAGCAGTAAAGAAAAGATAGGGGATGGTTGTTGCAAAAACTACGTTTTATTGTAATTCAGCAATCTTTGCAAACTCATCGCCCAGTTTGTTGGTAAGGCTTTCAAAAATTTCAAAGTATTTCATATAAGAATGGTGATTATTTTCATTGGGCGAATAACTCTGCGCAATCTCTGTCCGGCTGGCAGCATCATCCAGCGATTTTATCACGCCCATTTCGGTAGCGGCTAATAAAAACGCACCCATACTTACACTATTTGCATTTTTAGTAACATGTACAGGTTTATTAAACATATCAGCAATAATTTGGGAGCAAAAAGGTATGGTGGCAAAACTTCCGTTAACCGATAATGCACTGATACTTCTATGTTCATTCAGCATTTTGCCGATACTGTAAATCTCATAGAATATGCCCTCAATAGTAGCTCTTATAAAGTGCTGTCGCTCGTGTTTAATATTAATTCCAAAATACATGCCCCGCGCATCCGGATTCCATATGGGTGCCCGTTCCCCCAGCAGATAGGGTAAAAATAACAGTCCTTCAGACCCTGTTTTAACTTTGGCAGCCTCCTGCAGCAAACTATTCATGCAGCTTTCTGTATCGTAAGCGGCTGTAAAATCGCCAAACTGTTTGGCAAACCATTCAAATATTCCTCCACCGCTGTTGCTTGGCCCGCCACTTACAAAAAAGTTTTCTGTTATTAAATAATTAAACACCCTGTTCTTTTCATCATGCAGCATTTTATTGCCCACCACCCTTACAGCACTGCTGTCTTCCACGGTGATCGTGGCCTTGTCGGTCTTCCATATTCCGGCGCCAAGCGTTGCCATGCATCCATCACTTGAACCAATTAATATTTTTGTTTCACCATTTAATCCCAGTGAATTTTGATAGGATTTTTTCAAATTGCCGGCATTTGCAAAAACCGGAACCAGTTGCGGCAACTTTTCTCTGGTAATTCCTGCAAAAGCCAGGGCTTGCCCGTCCCAGTCAATCTTGTGTATATTCAGCATGCCAGTAGCACATGCCAAACTGTAATCAATCATATATTCGCCTGTTAACTGGTGGATTACATAAGATTTTATTGAAAGGAATTTGTCAGCCAGTTTAAAATTTTGCGTATCATTATTTTTCATCCAGGCAATTTTAAGCATTGGAGACATGGGATGAAGGGGGGTGCCAGTGCTGTTGTGCAGCGAATCTGCCAGGGCGGTCTTTTGTGCATCTATGGCTTCTTTCTTTGCCCTGTTGTCTGCCCATGTAAACGCATTGCCCAGGGGGATGCCGTTTTTATCCACTGCCAGCATACTGTGCATGGAAGAACTGAAACATACTGAGGCTACCTTGTATTTTTTAGGGTGTATTTTTTCATTCAGCAAATTTTTTAGCACATAGAGCATGGTAATGAATATTTGATCCGGATCTTGCTCGCTGTAATCTGGTTGAGAATGAAAAGTTGGATAATAGCCCTGCAATTTGCCGATAACGGAACCATTTAAGTCAAATGCAAAAATTCTTACTGCATTGGTGCCAAGTTCTATAGTAATGATACATTTCATAATGAAAATTTTATTCGTTATACGAATTGTTTTTTCTGTACTCTCTGGGTGTATATCCAATGAGTTTTTTAAAAGTTGTTGAAAAATGCTGCGATGAATAAAATCCTATATCCAGTGCTATATCTGTAATACTCACGTCTTTCTTTTTTAAAAGTTTAATAGCTTCAGAAATGCGGATATTAATCAGGTAATTGAGGGGGCTAAACCCGGAATAGCTTTTAACTTTATTATTGAACAGCGTTGTGCCAAGACCAACCAGTGCGGCCATTTCTTCCACGGTCCACTGATGCGAAAGGTCCCGCCGCAGCGCTTCTTCCAGTTTCATAAATATTTTTGAGAAATCACGCCCCGGATTGGTTTGCCGTGTAAGCTGCCTGGCTATTAATATAAAAAGTTCATCGATCTGGTTGTTCACCCTTGTATAATGACCTACTTCCTGGCCGAACAGCTCTTGCTGAATGCATTTAAGAATCTTCCCCCCGTCATTGAAGTTTGCAATAACAAGCGGGCTGTTTAACAATAAGATTTTACTTATTAACAGGAGCTCATTTTCTGATAAACTGCTCCATGCATCCAAAGCTATTTCTTCCATCCCGCGCTGCTGCGCATGAATGTGAATCCAGGTAAAGGAACCAATTTCCAATACATCATGGCAACTTCCAAATTCCTGTCCGGGCAATATTACTGCCAGATCGCCCGGATAAAGCGTATACTTGCTGTTATGTATATCCCATTGAAATTTTCCCTCCGAAACATAAAAAAATTTGACGCCATTGGCGGATGATTTAGGAAGCTTATTCTGGCCGATAGAAGAATTTTTAACCATGCCGAATTCAATAATATGCGGAAATAACCTAAGTTCTTCAGACTTTCCGTATATCAGTTCAAATTGATTCATGCAGCATTACTTTGATCGGCACCTATGAAAAAGTACCGGTAATCGTTATTTGAATGGTAAAGAAAGGGAATTTATTTCACCCTCTTTGTATAAAATTCGCCATAGTTTGTTTGTGGAAGTTTTACGCTAATAGTTATTATAAGTTCGTTTTTGCTGACGGTGTACTTTTTTGACAAAACGGGCTGCCATATGAGGAAAATAGCAATCCCATCGAAGGGAAGCTGCAAAGGCCATTTCACAGTTTTTTTATTAATTGTATTCCCTTTTTTTTCATCTGAACAAATTGTGGTAGCAATAACCGGGAAAGGCGGCAAACTGCTTTCGGAACTAATCGCAGGAGCCAGGCTGCATCATATTCTAACGCCCGTACATATTAGATGCAGTGTCGTGCATTAACGCCAAATGCATAAGTTGAACGGTGTGGGTGGCTTCAATTGGTTGTTGCAATTTATAGATTTACCCGCGCAATAAGTTATCAAAATATACTGCAAAAATTACTGGCGATGGAATTGAAAAACAAAAGGGCTGTGTATTGGAGGTTTGATGAGATAAATGGAGAAAGAATGAAAAATATACAATTTTAAAGGAAATAATCATTTGATAAAAATAGAATCTGATGACAAATAAATTTCGTAGTCACAGTTGGTTTGGCAGAAAGGATAAAGACGGCATTATTTACAGAAGCTGGATGAAAAACCAGGGCATGCCTAATGATATGTTTGATGGAAGGCCCGTGATTGGCATTTGTAATACATTCAGCGAACTGACTCCCTGCAATGCACATTTTCGGGACCACGCCGAAATGGTTAAACGCGGCGTACTGGAAGCAGGTGGATTCCCGGTTGAGTTTCCTATTATGAGTTTGGGTGAAACTTTGTTGAAGCCCACGGCAATGTTGTTTCGCAACCTGGCAAGTATGGATGCGGAAGAAAGCATTCGTGGCAATCCAATTGATGGTGTAGTGTTGCTGACCGGCTGCGATAAAACAACTCCATCCACTGTGATGGGGGCGGCAAGCGTGGGCTTACCAACCATAGTTGTTCCCGGCGGACCTATGCTCAGCGGGAAATACAAAGGCCAGGATATTGGTTCGGGCACCCATGTGTGGAAATTAGATGAAGACATGAAGACGGGGAAAATGAAACAGGAAGATTGTGAATACGCAGAGAGTTGCATGAGCCGCAGCATTGGACATTGTATGACGATGGGCACCGCAAGTACCATGGCGTGTATGGTAGAATCGCTGGGATTATCTTTAAGTGGTGCAGCTGCAATTCCTGCCGCAGACAGCAGGAAAAAGCAAATAGCACAATTAAGCGGCAGAAGAATTGTAGAAATGGTAAAGGAAGATTTAACCATTGACAAAATATTAACCAAAGAGGCTATTGAAAATGCGATTAGGGTAAATGCAGCTATTGGGGGCTCAAGCAATTTCATTATTCATTTAACTGCAATTGCCGGAAGAATTGGGGTGGAATTAAGTTTGGAAGAGTTTGATACATTGGGAAGTAAGATCCCATTGCTGCTCAACTTAATGCCTTCCGGCAAATATTTGATGGAAGATTTTTATTATGCCGGAGGGTTACCGGTTATCTTAAATGAATTAAAAGACCTGCTGCATAAAAATGTAATTACTGTTACCGGTAAAAACCATCATGAGAATATTAAAGATAATACTGACTGCTATAATCAAAATGTAATTGCCACTTACGAAAAGCCATTGATAGCAGAGGCCGGATGTGTGGTAGTAAAAGGCAACCTGGCATTATACGGAGCAGTGATGAAACCATCAGCAGCATCACCTGCACTGATGAAACACAGGGGCAGGGCGGTTGTATTTGAGAACATTGAAGACTATCATGCAAGAATTGATGCGCCTGATTTAGATATTGATGAATCTTGTGTAATGGTATTGAAATATGCCGGACCCGTAGGTTATCCCGGCATGCCCGAAGTGGGAAATATGGCGCTGCCTGAAAAATTATTGAAAAAAGGAATTACAGATATGGTTCGGATCAGCGATGGCAGAATGAGTGGTACTGCCTATGGCACAGTGGTATTGCATGTATCGCCGGAAAGTGGAATTGGTGGTAATCTGGCATTGGTGCAAAACGGCGATATGATTGAACTTGATGTGGAACAGCGCAAACTGCACCTGGATGTTAGTGATGATGAATTGCTAAAAAGAAAAGCCGCCTGGATAGCCCCTAAACCCGCTGCCACCCGTGGTTATGTAAGCATGTACATAAAACATGTAATGGGCAGCGATAAAGGGGCTGACCTTGATTTTTTACAGGGAAACAGTGGAAGTGAAGTAGCAAGGGATTCGCATTGATGTTTCTGCGTATGAACGATGGTATGAATCTTCTGATAGAAAAAAGGCAGGCGGATCTTTATAAAAATTTTAAAATGAAATTATACAAAACAAAATCGGGGATAGTAATTGAAAAAGAAAGTAGTTTCTATTTAGTCGATTACAAAAGTTGGGAAGAATTTGTAAATGATGATCAGCTGTTTAAAAAAATGAACGAACTGTCAGTCTTTTTACCGGCAGGTAATTCAGACCTGGTGAAAGAACTGCTTGCGCCATTGGGAACACACCAGGAGCTATGGGCCTGCGGCGTTACTTATTTGAAAAGTAAAGTGGGACGCCAGGAAGAGAGCAAGGCAAGCGGTGGCGCTGATTTTTATGGCAAAGTGTATGAAGCAGAAAGGCCGGAAGTATTTTTCAAATCTACGCCACACCGTGTTGTTGGGCATGGGGCCAAAGTTAATATTCGCAAAGATTCTACCTGGGACGTACCTGAACCTGAACTGACCCTGGTGGTCACTTCATCCGGAAAAATTGTTGGTTATACGATTGGTAATGATATGAGCAGCCGCAGCATTGAAGGAGAAAATCCTTTATACCTTCCGCAGGCAAAAACCTACGACGCATGTGCAGCTATAGGCCCCTGTATATATGTGCCGGAACACCCCTTAAGCAGCGCCACCAAAATAGACCTGGTCATTAACCGCAACAAAACTAAAGTGTTTGAAGGCGATGTTGCACTCAGTCAGTTGAAAAGAACTGCCGAAGAATTAGTGTCGTTTGTCTTCAGGGAATGCAGCTTTCCTTATGGTTGCTTAATAATGACCGGCACAGGCATTGTACCTGGCAGTGACTTTACTTTACAGAGCGGCGATGAAATCAGGATATCAATTGATGCTATTGGTACATTAATTAACACGGTGAATTAAGTAAATGTACCTTTACTAACCCAGGCATCATCATTAAATATTGAGTGTTTGATGAAAAAATAATGCTTCGCTGCTGCAGTTATCCGTACCTGTTATGAACAAAGATGGAAAATACACCGGCGAATGACCATTTTTAAAGATCTATCGAATGAAACTATTGTGTTGGATATTGTTGCTGGTATTAACTTCTACGGGTTTTTCTCAAAATAAGCCGGCTTTAAAACTCTGGTACAGGCAGCCTTCGGGTGGTACCTGGGAAAATGCATTGCCTATTGGTAATGGAAGATTGGGAGCGATGATTTATGGTAACGTGGATAAAGAAGTTATTCAGCTAAATGAACATACCCTATGGAGTGGCAGCCCCAACCGCAATGATAATCCAATGGCTTTGGATTCGCTGGCAAAAATACGCGGACTGATTTTTGAAGGAAAGCAGAAAGAAGCAGAGCAACTGGCCAATAAAGTAATCATCAGTAAAAAATCACAGGGCCAGATGTTTGAACCCGCAGGGGAGCTACAGCTTGTATTTAGCGGCCATGATAACTACAACAATTATTACCGTGAACTGGATATTGAAAAGGCCGTTGCTAAAACATCTTATAGGGTGGGTGACGTTACATACACCAGGGAAGCGCTGGCATCCATCCCGGATCGGGTGGT
>Ga0157376_10001876_pt1 | contig 14020 bp, 11 predicted proteins | sample M45metaG_FD_121801 | JGI IMG/M metagenome (GOLD analysis project Ga0157376, IMG submission 121801) | Miscanthus rhizosphere microbial communities from Kellogg Biological Station, Michigan, USA - M4-5 metaG | ecosystem: Host-associated > Plants > Roots > Rhizosphere > Soil | place: USA: Michigan... | reverse complement strand
TCGCGCACATGTCGTCCGCTTTCCATGTGTCGCCATTCGATGAAGCGGTGGTGGTCTCCGTCGACGGCTTCGGCGATTTCGCGAGCGCGGCCTGGGGCGTCGGGCGCGGCACCCGGATCGACGTCGAGGACCGCGTGTACTTCCCGCATTCGTTGGGCATCTTCTACCAGGCGCTCACGCAGCTGATCGGCTTTCCGCACTACGGCGACGAGTACAAGATGATGGGCCTCGCGCCTTATGGCGAGCCCACGTTTGTTGCCCAGATGCGGCAAGTCGTGCTGCTGCAGGCGGACGGCGGCTTCAAGCTGAATCTCGATTGCTTTCGCCATCACCGCGAGAAGATCGAGTACGAATGGGACGGCGGCAGCCCGAGCGTCGGCACCTTGTACGGCCCGGGGCTGGTCGACCTGCTGGGCCCCGCGCGGCAGGCCGACGAACCGCTCACGCAGCGCCACAAGGACCTCGCACGCTCCGCACAGGCGATGTACGAGGAAGCGTTCTTCCACCTGCTCAACACCTTGCATGCGCGGCATCGACTGGATGCGGTCGCGATTGCCGGCGGCTGCGGCATGAACTCGGTGGCCAACGGCAAGGTCACGCTGCGCACGCCTTTCAAGGAGGTCTACGTGCAGTCGGCCGCCGGCGATGCGGGGGGCGCCGTCGGCGCCGCGTACAGCGTCTGGCACGCGCAAGGCGGCGCACGCGGGCCGGCCCACACCCATGCGTACTGGGGCCCTTCGTTCGGCGTGGAGGCGATCGACAAGTTGCTGGCCGAGCGCGCGGCGGAGATCGCCGCGCAGGATTGCAGGATCGAGCAGACAAGCAACGAGCAGGACCTGTGCGATCGCGTCGCGCGCTCGGTCGCGGCCGGCGAGGTGGTCGGCTGGTTCCAGGGCCGCATGGAGTGGGGCCCGCGCGCACTCGGCAACCGTTCGATCCTGGGCGATCCGCGCCGCGCCGACATGAAGGACATCCTCAACCTGAAGATCAAGCGGCGCGAGTCGTTCCGCCCGTTCGCGCCTTCGGTGTTGCGCGAAGCCGTGCCCGAGTGGTTCGAGCTCGATGGCGAAGTGCCTTTCATGATGCAGGTCTATCCGATCCGCGCCGACAAACGAGCCTCGATTCCCGCGGTCACCCACGTCGATGGATCGGGGCGGCTGCAGACGGTCACGGCGGATGCCAATCCGCGCTACCACCGCCTGATCAGCGCGTTTCGCGACCTGACCGGCGTACCGATGGTATTGAACACTTCGTTCAACGAGAACGAGCCGGTCGTGTGCACACCGGCCGAAGCGCTCGACTGCTTCCTGCGCACGAAGATGGACCTGCTGGTGCTGGGCGACCGGATCGTGCGCCGCAAGGCCGCCGCGGCCGATGTTTGAGCTGGGCAAGATAGCGGGCTTTCTCCTCGCGCCGCTCACCATCGTCATCGCGCTGTGGCTGGCGGCGGCCGCTTATCTCGCCAGGCAGCATTTCCGGCGAGCCGCGGCACTCGCCTTCGCGGCGTCGGCGTTGCTATGGGTCGCCTCGACGCCGTTGGTGGCGACGGCCCTGGTCGGCGCGCTCGAGCGCCACTACCCGGCCATGAGCGTTGCCGAAACGCCCTCTGCTGACGCCATTCTCGTGCTCGGTGGCGCGCTGGCCGCGCCGAGGCCGCCGCTGCGCCCGACGATGGGCATGGGTCCGTCAGCCACCCGGATCTGGCATGCGGCAGCGCTCTATCGGGCCGGCAAAGCTCCCGTGGTGGTGGTCTCGGCAGGCGGCGAGCCGGAATTCAAGGGCCAGTTGGTCGAAGCGCAGGTGATCGCCAACATGTTGGGAACCTTGGGCGTGCCCGATTCGGCAATCCGCCTGGAGATGCGCAGCCGCAACACCCGGGAGAACGCAGCCAACGTGCGGCCGGTGCTGGTTCAGCTGGGCGCGCGGCGGGTCCTGCTGGTAACTTCCGGCCGACACATGTACCGTGCGGTTAAAACCTTCACAAAGGTCTGGGCCGGCGCGGCGGCTAACCCGGAACTCATCCCCGTCCCGGCCGATATCGCCGTGGTAAACGGCGGGAATTTGTCACTGGAAAGCTGCTTACCTTCGGTAGAAGGCCTCGAAAATGTAACCAGGGCGTTAAAAGAGTATGCAGGAATGGTAGCCTTGGCTATCATATGAATGTCACAAGTTGATGTGATTGTCACATGTCCTTACACATATCGGTCATTACAGCGGTCTTCAACCGGGCGGCAACGCTCGGCGACTCGCTGCGCTCCGTGCATTCGCAGCGGTGGCCGGAAGTGGAACACATCGTCATCGACGGCGGTTCGACCGACGGCAGCCTGGCGATCCTCGGTCAGCACAGGTCGCGCATCGCCCGAATCGTTTCGGAGCCTGACGGCGGCCTCTACGACGCACTGAACAAGGGCATCCGCCACGCCTCGGGCGATGTGATCGGCTTCATGCACGCCGACGACGAGTTTGCCACGCCGCATGCCCTGGCGCGCGTCGCGGCGGCCTTCGAGGATCCGGACGTCGGCGCGGTGTACGGCGACCTTGTCTACGTGAAAAAGAACGATGTCTCGCGCGTCGTGCGTTACTGGCGCGCCGGCCAATATCAGCGCACGCAGCTCACGCAAGGGTGGATGCCCCCGCATCCCACTTTCTACGTGCGGCGCGAGGTCTATTCCCGATTCGGCGGCTTCGACACCCGTTACAGGATTGCCGCCGATTACGAGAACATGTTGCGCATCCTCTGGCGCGGGCGTATCAAGGCGGCGTACATCCCGGAAGTCCTCGTGCGCATGCGCGTGGGCGGCATCAGCAACATGTCGATCTTCAATATGTTGCACAAATCGCGCGAGGACTATGCGGCCATGCGCGAGAACGGTATCGGCGGCTTGCAGGCGTTGCTGCTGAAGAATGTCACGAAGCTGCCGCAATTCGTGACCCGGGTGGCAGCAGCGCATTGAAGCGCGGCTGCCGGCCATTAGTATTTCGCTCCTCAAGGGAATTCATCGTGTTGTCCGTCAAACTCAGTGCTTGTGTAGTGGGGGCCTCCCTGGCCTTCCATGGCGTTTGCCCTGCCCAGACGCCGGCAACCGCTCGCTTCGGCAATGTCGGCGTCGCGACCGCGCAACCGATTGACATGCGTGTCGGCGCCTTCCAGAACGCGGGAGCGCCGACGGAACAGACACCGGACGGCGCCAAGCACCCGGCCGGCCCGCAACCGGCCGCGACAGCTGCACCGATGGTGAGCCTGGGCAAGGATTACCGCGTCGGTCCGAACGACCTCATCGACGTCGAGGTGTTCGACATGGACAACCTCAAACGCACTGTTCGCGTCAACGCAGCGGGTGCCATTTCGCTTCCCCTGATCGGACAGGTCTCGGTGGGCGGCCTCACGTCGCAGGAAGTCGAAGAGCGCATCGCCGCGCGCTATGCTGAAAAATACCTGCAGAACCCGCAAGTGTCGGTGTTCATCAAGGAATTCACGAGCGAACGCATCACGATCGAAGGCGCAGTGTCCCGGCCCGGCATCTTCCCGCTCACGGGGCAGATCACGCTGCTGCGCGCCCTGGCCATCGCGGGGGGTTTCGGCTCCATAGCCAACACGTCCGAGGTCATGCTTTACCGCGTGAACGAAAAGAACGAGCGGCAAGTCGCCGTGTTCGACGTCGAGAAAATCCGCGCCGGCAAATCCGAAGACCCCGTCATCAAGGGCGACGACCTGATCGTCGTCCAGCGCGACAGCACCCGGGTCCTGCTGAAGGACTCGCTGTTCCGCGACATCATCGATTCCATCAACCCGTTCTCGGCGCTCGTGCCGAAGCCGTAGCGGCAACCGCCCGACCACACCATGGGACCCGATACCCTTCCGGCACAGATGGCGCAACGCCACGCGACCGAGCTCGCGCTGCGGCAGCCGTACATGCTGCAGACGACGCTGGAGCGGCAAAGCGAAGACGAAGAAGACGCAAGTGCACTGACGCTGAGCGACCTGCTCGGCATGATCCTCAAGCACAAGTGGACCTTGCTGCTCGTCGTCCTCGTCTCTACCAGCATCGCCGGCATCAATACCTTCCTGCTGCGGCCCACTTACCGCGCGACGACCGTGCTGCAGATCGAGCGCGCCGCCGCGCGCGTGGTCGACTTCCAGCATGGCAATGTCGACATGGACCAGGCCTCGGTCGACGAATACCTGGGCCTGAAGACGCAGTACGAATTGCTGCGCAGCCGCTCGCTCGCCGAACGCGTGATCGACGATTTGCAGCTTGATCGCTCCAAGTCCGCCGCACCCGCGCTCGTGCCTTCGTCGGCAGCCAAGTCCAAGCCGCAGACCGCGCCTGCCGGTGGCGAAGGCCTGGTCGACAGGATCATCTCGGGGTATCACAAGCTCTCAACGCCGGCCACCGCCGACGCGCAGACGCTGGGACGCGAAGCGGTAGTCGGCGCCTTCCTGGGTGCGCTCATCGTCGAGCCGGTGCCCAACTCGCGGCTCGTTCGCCTGTCGGTCGACAATGCCGACCCGTCACTCGCCGCGAAGATCGCCAACGCGACGGCCCAGACCTTCGTTTCGCTGGGCCAGGAGCGCCGCATCGAATCGTCCGCCTATGCCAAGACCTTCCTCGAAGACCAGATCAAGCAGATGAAGGCGCGGCTGGAAGAGTCCGAGCGCAAACTCAATCAATATGCGCAGCAAAAGCAGATCCTGACCCTCGACGAAAAGACCAACGTCGTCAACCAGACTTACGTGGACTACGCCGCCGCCCTCGCGAAGGCCGAACAGGAACGCATCAAGGCAGAAGCGCAATGGAACGAGGTCAAGCGCAACCCCGAAAGCGCCACGGTCGGCCAGGACAGCAAGGGCGTACTCAGCGCGTTCAAGGAGCGCAAGGCCCAACTCGAGCTCGAGTACCAGCAGAACCTGCGAATCTACAAGCCGGACTTCCCGAAGATGCAGCAGATCAAGGCACAGATCGCCGAAATCGACCAGCAGATCAAGACCGAGGTTGCGAACATCGCCGGAACATTCAGGGCCCAGTACGAAATGGCGCTCAACCAGGAAAACCAGCTGCGCGAAAAACTCTCGCACACCCGCAAGCAGGTTCTAACCACGCAGGACAACAGCATCGACCTGAACCTGCTCAAGCGCGAAGCCGATACCAACCGCCAACTCTATGACAGCCTGCTCGAGCGCCTGAAGCAGGTCAACATCTCAAGCAACCTCACGACCAACAACATCTCGATCGTCGACTCGGCGAATGCGCCGCTGTTCCCCTACAAACCCAACCTGCAGTCCAACCTGCTCGCGGGCCTGGGCATCGGCCTGTTCCTCGGCCTGTGCCTGGTGTTCCTGCTCGAATACCTCGACGACTCGATCCGCTTCCCCGACATGGTGGAGCGCGTACTGGGCGTGCCGCTGATGGGCGTGATCCCGGTCGGCGACAAGAAGCGCAGCGACTCCGGCTCGATCGCCTTCGACATCCACAGCGACCCGCGCTCGACGATGGCCGAAGCGTACCGGTCCGTGCGCACCGCGCTGCAGTTCTCCACGTCGCACGGCGCGCCCAAGCGGCTGCTCGTCACCAGCACGACCCGCGACGAGGGCAAGAGCACCTCGGCGCTCGCACTCGCGATCAACTTCGCGCAGATGGGCCACCACGTGCTGCTGGTGGACGCCGACATGCGCAACCCGTCGATCCACAAGATGTTGGGCATCCCGAACGACCTCGGCCTGTCCAACCTGCTCTCGGCCGACTCCCGCGGCGAGACCCTGATCCAGCCCACGGTGATCCCGAACCTGTCGGTGCTCACCGCCGGACCTTCGCCACCGAATCCGGTCGACCTGCTGATGGGCCCCAAGCTGCTCGCACTGCTGGACAAGGCCTCGGCCGTCGGCATCAGCCATGTCATCGTCGACGGGCCGCCGATCCTGGGCATCGCCGACTCGATCGTGCTGGGCAACCAGATCCAGGATATGTTGTTCGTGGTGCGTGCGGCCAGTACGCGCAAGGCAAACATTCGCGACGCCCTGCGGCGCCTGCGCCTGTCGGGACTCGCACCCCGCGGCGCAATCCTGACCTTTGCACCGGCGCGGGCCCTGCAGGGCTATGGGGCATATTACGGCTATGGCGCCGATCCCCACCAGCCCGCGTTGTCCAGCCAATCCAGCTAAGGGGCCGGCCGGAGCCCCCGCATGACGCCCGACCGCGCCGCCCAACGCAGCGCGGTCGAGCGCGCGTTGCTCGAGTTCCACCGCACACCCGGCAAGTACGCGCTGATCCGGCGGCAGCCTTCCGTGCTGTTCACGTCGGTGAAGGACGTGCTGCAGATCGCGAGCGGCCGCGCACCCGATGCCGAAGACGGCAACCCGCCGGCGTCCGATGTGCGCAAGGCCGCGTGCTTCTTCATCCGTTCGGCGATGCTGTATCCGGACGCGGATCACTACGCACTGCTCGGGCTCGATGCCGACGACGACGCTGCGGCGGTCAAAGACCGCTACCGCCAGATGATGCGGCTCATGCACCCGGATTTCGCCGATGCGCTGAGCGATGCGAACTGGCCGGCAGACGCGGCGACCCGCGTCAACCAGGCCTACGATGTCCTTTCGTCGCCAGTGCGCCGGCGCGCCTACGACGAAGCGCGCGATCCGCCGGCGCCGCCGATCGCGCCGCCATCCCACGCGGAAACTCGCGCTGCTTTTCGTGCCGCGCCCGCTCGCCCGCCAGTGACCGATCCGCGCTACCGCCTGAAGCAACTGGCCGTCGTCTTCGGTGTCACCGGTTCCATGGCCCTGGCCGCGACGCTCTACATCGGCAGCAGCAACGAAAAGGAAAGCCTGGTGCAGCGCTCGCGCGAGATCGACGCGATGGTGGCTGCGGCACTGCCGGCAGAGGAGGCTACGCCCCAAGCGCCGGCGCCGAACACCCCGCCGAACGGCACGCCAGCCCCAGCCACGCCCGAAGAAGCGGGGAAACTGGTCGTCGCAGAGGCTGCGGCCGTGCCGCCGCCTCCTGAGACGCCTCCCACGCCGGCGCCCGCGCCTGTCATTGCAGCTCCCGTTCCCGCTCCTGTCATCACAGCCGCTGCTCCGATACCGGCTCCGGCGCCTGCGCCCGTCATGCCGTCCCCACAGGTGGCCGCAGCACCGGTGGCCGTGACTGCCGCAGCCGCGCCTAAGCCCGCACCCGCACCCGCGCTCGTGCCCGTGCCCGTGCCGACACCCATTACCAAACGGCCGGAGCTGTCCGTGGTCACCGCAGCTGCGCCTGCACGCGCAATGGCTCCGCCCACCATCGTTGCCGCGGTCACACCACCGCCCCCACCGGCGCCGGCGTTACGTGTGCCTGTACCGGAACCAGTCGCTCGTTCGCAACCGGCAGCGGCCCCCGTCGCCGCGCCTGCACCTGTGCCCGTTGCCGTGGTCGTTGCCGCAGCGCCGCCTCCCGCACCTGCGGCGGCCCCAGCCGTGATCGCGCCGCGTCCAGCAGCGCCAGCCATCGTGGCGCCGCCCGTTGCCTCACCAGCACCTATAGCCGCACCCGCACCTCCGCCTGCGCCTGCGCCCGCACCGGTTGCGTTGCCCGCTCCCGCCTTCGCACCGATTCCTGCCCCCGCGCCTGCCCCGATGGTCGTTGCCGTGGCGAAGCCGGCTGCCTTCTCGCCCGCGCCCGGGCCGGCTGCGGCGCCTGTTCGCGCCCTTCCCGGCGTGACGCTGGCCGAAGTCCATCCGCTGCTTTCCAAACTGCTGCAGCAGATGGAGAGCGGCTGGGGCGACCAGGTGCTCAGCGTGCTGGAACGCGAAGCTCGTACAGCGCCCGCGGCGCAAACCCTGGCACGCAACTACAACGCCCTGCTCGAAGGCAGCCATCGCGTCCGCCTCGCGAACGTGCAGTTCAAGGCGGAGCCCCGCGACGGTCGCTTGCTGGTCGTCGGCCATGTGTCGATGTTGGTCGGCGAACCGGCGCCGGGTGCCCTGCCCAAGCAGCTGTCGGTGCTGGCGGAATTCGCCTCGCGCGACGGCTCGGTCGTGATGACGCGCCTCGCGCAAGTGGACAATTGATCATGTCGTTCGTCATCCAGGCGCCCTCACGCATCCCCGCCCGGCTGGGCGTGGCCGTGGCAGCGGGCTGCGCCGCGTTGCTGCTGGCATGGTGGTGCGTGGGCCAGAACCTTGCGCGCGGATGCGCCGTTGACGACACGCCGTACCTGGACTTGTGTCCCGGCACGCCGACCTCCGAAACCTTGCGCGAGCGCATCGCGCGCAATCCCGGCGATTCCGCAGCGTACGTGCAGCTCGCGCTCATCGATCGATCGCCTGCGCGCCCTCGCTACGTCGGAGCCGCCGCGCAGCTCGCGCCCAACGACGGCAACGTGCTGCTGCTCCAGGCGGGCGCCGCGATCGAGCGCCAGGACTGGGCGCGCGCCGTGGAACCGCTGGTGCGCCTGACGGACTACCGCGAGAACACCAATGCATCGCAAATCCTCGCGCGATTGATCGCCGCGGGCCAGGGCGAGCTGCTGTACCCCTACGTGACACCGGGTGGTCATTGGCTGCCTCGCGCCCTGGGAGAGTTGTCTGCACTCAAAGCACCTTTCAGCGCGGTCCTGCCGCTTCTGGCCAGGGCGCTGAAGGCAGGCGTGCTCGGTCCTGACGACGCGCGTGTCTACCTGCGGCAGCTCAAAAGCGCCGGCGACTGGCTCGATGCCTACAGCTTGTGGGTCAGCTTGCATGAAGGACCCATGCCGACGCTGTACAACGGCAGCTTCGAGGAACCGTTCGATCCCGATGGGTTCGACTGGGAGCCGACGATCACCTCACCGGCGAGCCGCGCCGGCGCGATCGTGGAGCGCCGCGGTTCCGACAAGCACGGCGCGGTGCTGGACATCCGCTTCACCGGCCGGGCATTGCCGGTGCCGTTGGTGCGCCAGTATCTTTTCATCGGTGAAGGCCGTTATCGATTGCGTGGCGAATACATGGCGCATCAATTGCGCATGGAGCAGGGTCTGGCCTGGAACGTCCAGTGCACCGGCACTGCCGCGTCCGCCGGGCGCACGGCGGCGCTGGGCGATACCGGCGGCTCGTGGGAGCCGTTCGCGCTGGATTTCTCGGTCCCCGCAGGCTGCGGCGCGGTCGCCAGCCTGCAGCTGGAAACCTTCGCGCCGTTCGAAGCAGCCCTCGGAGCGCGCGGCCGTGTGGCGTTTGACGCGATTTCGCTGGAAAAATTGGGCCGATGAACGCGCAAACGTGGAGCCAAAGATTGACCAAATGTAACCATTCCCGTATAGTGAATCAGGGGTCTTGCCACCGGCAGCCCATGGAGCCATTCATGCTGAAGAAATCGATTGCACTCGCCGCCGCCATTGCCGTCTCGGTCTGCGCCATTGCGCAAACCCAGGCGCCCGCGCCGGCTCCCGCCCAGCTCGGTACCGTCGAGAACGTGCAAGGCCTGGTCACGGTGAGTGACGGCACGAGCATCGGCAACGTGGTGAAGGGCGGCCCGGTGATCGACGGCAGCCGTTTCGTGACCAGTTCCAGCGGCTCGGCGACGTTGAAAATGGATAACGGCTGCAACATCACGCTCAAGCCGAGCCAGTCGTTGACGCTGCAAGGCAAGCAGAACTGCGACGAGATGCTGGCCGCCATTCAATCGCTGGGCGGCAACAACGGCGTCTTCGCGGCCCTTGCGAATCCGCTCGTGGGCATCGGTACGCTGGCCAGCGCCGCGCTCATCGCCACCGTCCGCAACGGCGGGCCTATCAGCGCTCCATGACCGGCGGCGTTCCGGACTCACGATCAGCGGGGCTCTTGGGCCCCGTTGCTTTTTCCGCCGGCATCGCACTGCTCCTGGCCGCGCCGCTGATGCGCGCCGGCAACCGCTACGCCGCGCTGATACCGCTCGAGATCATCGGCCTGCTCGTCCTGGCTGCGATCGGCGCGCGCCGCGCGTTGGCCCAACCCCCACTGGCAATGCCGCTCAACCGCCCCTTGTGGCTGCTGCTGCTGAGTCCGCTCCTTCTCGCGCTGATCCAGCTCACGCCTTTGCCGATCGGGCTTTGGTCGGCGTTACCCGGCCATGACGTCTATGCGCAAGCGCTCGGCCAGGCGGGTATCGCGGCCGGCAGCTGGCGGCCCCTGTCGCTCAACCCCGATGCGACCCTCGGTTCGTTGTTCGCGGCCATCCCGCTCGTTGCCGCTTTCCTGCTCGGGCACCTCGCGACGCTCACGCAATTGCGCGGGCTCTTGCGCGCCGTTGCGATCCTCGCCTTGGCGGAAGTGATGCTCGGCCTGCTGCAAATCTCGGGCGGCGAGCGCTCACCGTTCTTCTTCGGCGTCATGAGCTACGGACCGCCGATCGGCACCTTCGGCAACCGCAACCATTACGCGAACTACCTTGCGATGGCGCTCGCCGGCTACGTGTGGCTGGCGTTCGAATCGATCCGCTATGGGCGAGTCAAGTCCGGCGGCATCACGTTCGGCAGCCGTCACCGCACCGCGCTGTGGGCCGTCGGCGGGCTGGTGCTGGTCCTGGGTGTCCTCATGTCGCGTTCTCGCGGCGCAGCGGTGTTCGGCTTGCCGATGGCATTTGCCGGCGTCGCCCTCGTGTCCCTGCGCATGAAAGGCTGGTCGCGGGGCTCCTGGGCAGCGGCCGCTGCGGCCCTGCTGCTGGTGGGCGGCGCGGCCGCCCTGGTCGGCTTCGACGCGGTGAGCTCGCGCGTCTCGGGCGAACAGCTCGCGAGCTCGGCTAACTTCCGCGGCGAACTCGCGCGCACAAGCCTGCGAGGCGCGATGACGTTCTGGCCCTGGGGAGCGGGCTGGGGCAGCTACGACAGCGTCTATCCGCGCTTCCAGCCGGGCAGCATCGCCGGCTTCGCGAACCATGCGCACGAGGACTACGTCGAAATGCTCTTCGAAGGCGGCATCTTCTTCGTGCTGCTGGCAGGCGTTTTCGCGTGGCTCGCCGTGGGGCGCGTGCGCAGCCTGATCGCCATCGCAAGGGAAGAGCGCAAGCTCGATCGCGAGTGCATGGCGGCCGCCCTTTGCGGGCTGGGGCTATTGGGCCTCCTCGCGCACTCGCTGGTAGAGTTCAATTTGCGCATTCCCGCCAACGCCATCCTCGGCGCACTGCTGGCGGGCGCCTACCTGAGGCCTCAGTGCGGCGCCGAGGTGTCCCATGATCGACCTTCACAGTCACATTCTTCCCGGCATTGACGACGGCTCCAAGAGCCTCGCGATGTCGCTGGAGATGGCGCGCATCGCGGTGGCCGATGGCATTCGCACGATGGCGTGCACGCCGCATATCTATCCCGGCCTGTACATGAACGATGCGGCCGGCATCCGCGCCGCGAGCAACGCCCTGCAGGCCGTGCTGCGCGAACATGGCATCGACTTGCAGCTCACCACCGGCGCCGACGTGCACCTGGTGCCCGGCCTGATCGAAGGCCTGCGCGCCGGCACCATTCCCTCGTTGCACGGCACGCGCTATGTGTTGCTCGAGCCGCCGCATCACGTCGTGCCGCCGCGCTTTGCCGAGTCGGTGTTCCAGCTCATCACGGCCGGTTATGTTCCGGTGATCACGCATCCCGAACGCCTGACGTGGATGGACGACCACTACGACACGATGCGCCAGTTGGTGAAAGCGGGGGCCTGGATGCAGATCACCGCCGGCGCGCTCACGGGCCTGTTCGGCCCGCGCCCGAAATATTGGGGCGAGCGCTTCGTCGGCGACGGCATGGCGCACATCCTCGCCACCGACGCGCATTCCTCGACACGCCGCGTGCCCGTGATGTCCGAGGGTCTGGCCGTCGCCGAGAAGCTGCTCGGGCGCGAGGAAGCGCTGCAGCTCGTGACTGGCCGGCCGGGTGCGCTGATGCGCGACCTGCCGCCATCGCAAGTCGCGCCGCTGCCCACGCCCATCACGCCGCGCGGAAAGGGTTGGCGCGACCTGCTGCACCGCTGGCGCAATCGCTGACCGCTCGCCTCAGGTGGGTTCAGGCATCGTCCAATGACGGCCGACGTTGTAGGCGTGAATCGTCGACCCATCCCACACGACAGCGGCACCCTTGATCCCGTCGCCCCAGATCACGCTCGACGTTTCAAGGATTTGCCAGCTGCCGCCGTGAGGTTGCCAAAGCGTGCTGATCCGGCTCGACGGGAAAGCGTCAGCTGCGACCAGCAGCGTCCCTCTGGTGGTGCGGCAAGCACTGGAGAACAGAGCCCCGCCGCCGAGGGACGCCGGCCATATGTTGCCGAGATTGGTCCAATGCAAACCGTCCATCGACGTCATCTCGTGGAGGCCTCCGCCGGCCACGTTGTCGACCCAGGCGCGGAATTTCGGGGTCCCTCCTTCATTGACGGTCAAGGACATGCTGCTGGACATATTGCGTCCGTAGGGAGACACAGGTCCATACCAAGTCCACGTGGCTCCGTGGTCCGCACTCGTCGCTGCACTGGGGCTGTACCCGTTGGTTCCCGGATAGGCGTTGCCGGTGTAGAGCAGACCGTAAACAGTGCCGCTGGCCCCCAAGGCGATTCCGCTGGTACGAATATAGGCATCCGCGCCTGCAGGTGTCGACAGCACCTTTCGCGGGAGGCCGAACGAACCACTCGCATAGTCGTACTGGTAGCGATACAAGCTTCCGGCCGAAGAGTCGGGACCCGCAGTATTGGTGAAAAGCGAGACACCCGCGACAGGGTCGAAGACAATCGATGAGTAGTAACCATTGCCACCGGGGATGAAGGCTTGTTCGGTCCACATGCTCGCCTGGGCCCGGGCCGCCGGAATGCTGCCCATCGCACTCCACGCGGCGGCGGCGCGCAGGAAGCCGCGGCGCTTGAGCCATGGCAATTGGTTTTCGGCACGGTCCGGCAAGGGATGTCGAGTCATGAGAAATTCCTCTCTGGCTGGTTGGGGTTGGAATTAGTCTTCCGAGGGTGGCGGCACATTCTTCCACAAAAGTATTCTTCTTTAATAAAAAAGTCGAACCAGGTGCATGGAACCATGAAAGTCCTCGTCTTCGCCGGCAGCACGCGCCAGAACTCGTACAACCGCAAGCTCGCGCGCGTCACCGCCGCGATGGCCCGCGCAAGCGGCGCAGAGGTCACGCACATCGAGCTCGCCGACTTCGACGTGCCGATGTACAACGCCGACCTCGAGGCGAAGGGCACGCCGCCCGACGTGATGAAGCTCAAGCAGATCACTTACGAGCACGCGGCCTGGATCATCTGCACGCCCGAGTACAACGCCAGTTACCCGGCGCTCCTGAAGAACACGCTCGACTGGATCTCCAGCCCGGTCAAGACCGACCCGGTGTGGAACGACGACTTCCGCTCGTCGCGCGGCAAGGTGGTCGGCGTGCTCAGCGCCTCACCGGGCGCCCTCGGCGGGCTGCGTTCGCAAAGCCACCTGGTGCCGCTGCTGTTCAACTTGCACTGCTGGATCTGCCCGCGCACCTTCGCGCTGTCGCGCGCCGGCGATGCGTTCAACCCGCAGGACGAGTTGATCCACGAGGCGCAGCAAAAAGGCGTGCAGGCGGTGATCGACCAGGTGTTGTGGGCCGCGGGGCGGCTGGCCGCTGCCACTTAATCGCGCGCGCCCAGGCGCTCCAGCGCTGCCGCCGAATTGATCTCAATACTTCGGTAACCCAGCACGATCGCGCCGCCTGCCACCAGCGCTTTCAATTCCTTGCTCAAAGTCTGCCGCGTGATGCCGAGCATCATCGCGAGCGCTTCCTGCGAGACCGGCACCACCGGCCGCGCGTCGCGCGCCTGCGTGGCGTCGCCGCGCGCGAGCAGCAACAAGCGCCTGGCCACGCGTGCACGCGTGGTGCGCAGCGTCGCGTCTTCCACCATGCCGTAAAGCGAACGCGTGCGCGCGGCCAGCATGCGGCAGATCGCCTGCGCGAACGCGTCGCGCTTCATCAGGGCATCGAAGGCCGCGCGCGGCAACGCGACGACTTCCACCGGCCCGAGCGCCGTCGCGTCGTGGGTGCGCGGCTGCTGGTCGATGAGCGAAATCTCGCCGAACCAGTTGCC
>Ga0157376_10001875_pt1 | contig 14023 bp, 22 predicted proteins | sample M45metaG_FD_121801 | JGI IMG/M metagenome (GOLD analysis project Ga0157376, IMG submission 121801) | Miscanthus rhizosphere microbial communities from Kellogg Biological Station, Michigan, USA - M4-5 metaG | ecosystem: Host-associated > Plants > Roots > Rhizosphere > Soil | place: USA: Michigan... | reverse complement strand
TCCTCAACGGCCCCGTAGAGCGATCTAGAATGTCATGCGAGGATATCTCCTCTGACCTTTCGGAGTACGTCTCTCCGCTCACGATGCGCCCTCCCACCTCCGGGAGTATTTTCCACGGGACTTATGTTACGTGCGGCGCACCCGCTCAGGGCCTAAGAACTTTTGAGCCCCCCTGAGGGCTTGTTGCCCAGGCTCTCAGAGTGTCCTGAGAACATGGTCGTTCCACGGACGGAACTTGTGGACCTGCGTGTTGCCATCCTCGATGTCCTGGAACACGAACTTCGTGTCACGGGCATGAGCGATGTCCATGTACCCCCAGGCCTCCTGGAACGGCTGATTCCGCATGAGGATCTGGTGGTTCTCGGCTGGCGGGATCTCGTAGTCGGGTCCGCACTGTGACGCACCCTTCGGCCCCTTGCCGTTCCACCGCACAGAAAGGTATCCCTGCGGGTGGATGTCTGTCTGGTTCGTTCGGTTCACCAGCGGGCCGTAGAGCGGGTAGACCTTGTGTGCCTTGAGTTCGATGGTGAACGGGAAGTTGAAGAAGACCGGCTGAACGGCGTCCAGCTTCTTCGCACAGATTCGAGTGCTGCTGAGCCAGACCCAGTCACCTGGAAGAACCTTCTGGCAGTAGTAGTACTTCGACCGAGTACTGACCTCGAACTGTGCCTTGCTGCTGACACCCACGCTCATCGACGAAACGCCACGCCGGAACACGTCGACACGAAGAGACAGTCGATCGCCAGGAGCGTTGCAACCCAGGAGCTCTGATTTGGCTGCGAGCGTCGCCTGAGTTTCGCCTGCCCCCTCATCCTGAACAGCCGGGTCGAACAGCGGATCCTGCGGGTAGACCGGGTTCGTGATCCACTGAGTTCCGGTGTAAGATCCCCCGTCGCTCACAGGAAGCTCAGTTTCCGCGCTGATGTCGTCGTACGGAGCTGCCGGCTCGACTTGAGCGTTGATCGGATCGACCGCTGCGCCTGGATAGACGCAGAGACTCGGCTCGTCCGGATCGACCGTGCAGGTCGGGTCGGGTCCTCCGTTGACCGCGTTGGCCTTCGGCTGGGCCAACAGTGCTACCAAGAGGAATATGACGGCAACGAGTGCCACCAATCCCCCGAGGCGTACCTTGTTGCTTGTCATCTGGTTCCTCTTTCTCTTTGGGCTGGTGGATGATGCAATCCACCAAGACCACCCAGGGACAGAGGCTTGGAAGTCCCTGGATGATCTTGAAGCATCACAAATGGTGTTGCACTCGTATGCGTGTTCGTCACTTCCCCAAGTGACTCACGGGCGACGGAACACCGCCAACACGATCGCCACGATGGCAAGCACGACGGCGATGATGGACAGCGTGTGTGCGGACATAAGACCACCTCCTCTCCAAATATCCTGGCGTACCAGGGTAAGACGGGGCACGAGTTATAGGTGGAGTAGGAACCCATTCTCATGCCCCGCTTTACGCCGGCAGCGTTGAAGACCCTCCCCGGCCATGGCATGGGGTCCATGACCGGAGAGGGCGTCTTACTGTGTTATGGTTGGTGTCGAATGGTTCAGAGAGTTGTCTAATATGACAACGTCGTCCTCTCCCAATCCCATAACACAAGAGTCAGCCGAGGCCTGCGTCCCGGGGGAGTGCGGCGTTCTTGTCCGCCTCCTTCTCGGTCTCCGTGAGACCGACCTCAACCGTCTCAGTGACGGTGGTTTCCGGGTTGGCTGCTGCCTCCGCGTGGCTGACGTACTCGCCAGAGATCGACGAGCGACTTTGCTCGCGCTCTTCCGTCTCCTCGTAGCTGGCGTTGAACGCCTTCCGGCTGAACTTCTTGTACGTGTCCAGGTCCAGGTGGCGGACGATGAAGTCGCCGATGAAGGCCTTCTTCTGCAAGGGGTTCTGGGCGCCCTTGTCGTCAAGGCGGATGAAACGGTCCTTGCCCTTGCCACCGACGGCGGCACTCGCCCAAGTGGCCACCTCCTGGAGGTTGCTCTCGGTGACGAGCACGAACTCGATGTCGAAGCTCTTGCGTCGACCCTGCTTGATTTCCATCTGTCTTCTCTCTGTTCTTGTTTGGGTTGGTCAGATGCCGATGATGTAGAAGATCGTCCGTAGCGCCTGGGCGCCATAGACGATCGCCGCAATCGCAAAGACCAGTTCGATGTAGGTCTTCGGGATCATGTCGGTTCCAGATCAGCAGCCTTCTTGACCACCGCTCCGGTCGAGATCTCGTCCCAACCCTCGAGCATGATGATGTCGATGTGGTTCTGGTCGCCCTCTGCTTGGGCCTTCTTCAGATGCGTCCGAAGCGCCTCCATGTCCGCGTAGGGCCTGGGTTCGCACTTCGGTACGGGGCAATACACGGCCATTAGGCCTCCTCAGTTGTAGTTGAACTTCTGGAGCATCTCTGCCGCAGTGACGTTCTCCGGGTTGTTGTTCGGTTCGACAGTCACCGCAGCACGGCAAACCGTCCAGTAGACGACTCGCTTCGGCAGAAGCCAGATGAGATGGATGCCGAAGTTCCTCAAGCGCCGCTTGACGTTCCAGTACCACCAGAAGTTGACCCTAGAACGGATCTTGTCGAGCTTGGTCTCGGTGAAGACCTCATCCATCGAGTTCATCCGTGATCTCCTTGATGATCTGGCGCAGGGTGACATGCCAGTCGTAGTGGACTCGAGCGTCCTCGCCGGCGCCATCCCTGCTGTTCGTGGGGACGTCGACGAAGACCCGGCATTCTTTGCACTTGGCGTTGTAGTGCGCAGAAAGCCCGCCAGGCCTCACCTTGGCCCGCTCGAAGTTGAGCTGCTCGAGCTCTTCGTTCTGCTCAGGCATCAGACCCTCATCCCGGCCTTGCGCTCTACCCGAGTGAAGCGGTCGCGGAAACCCGAGATAGTCTCTTCAAGCATGCCTACGCGCTCTGCAAGCGGCTCGATCATCTCGAGGCGGCGTTCGGCCCCCATCGAAATATCAGCAGGAGGAGCCAACGGCTTCACGGCGAGCTCCTGAACCTGCTGATCGACCAAACCGACGCGCGTTGCCAGAGCTTCCAGATCTGCCTTGGAGACCTCAGGTGCGTTCGCGTCGACCACGTAGTGGAACTCACGCTTCGCGTCGGCCTCCTTGATCTCCTCACGAACCGAGTAGCGACCAGCGATGAACGCCAAGATCATCGACATGATCCAGAGGACGGCGAGAAAGATGCTGATCATGACGATGTTCATCGGACGTTTCCTTCCTGATCCTCGTGCTCCGGCGAGTAGTGCCCGAAGCGCTTGATGCATGTGGTTGTGGGCTCGACAAGAGTCGGGTCGGTGAAGACCCGCTCGTTGCACATCAGGACGTAGACCATGTTGTCCACGAGAACCTTCGTGATGACACGACCCTCTACGCCCTCGACGACCTCCTCTTCGAGGCTGACCTTGTGGCCCTCGATGTCGGAGAAGATCGGCTCGTTCGGGTTGTCCTCAGGGACTGGTTCGGTCCGAGCGCCCTTCGTGAGTTCGTCCTCCACGCGGTTCTCGAGCTTCTCGCACAGGAGCGTGAGCCGGTCCATGTCGGTGTCTCGTTCCGGCAGACTGTCGTCGTGCTCGTTGAAGGACACCGTGGTTGTGGCTGCTTGCATCATGAGGCCAATGGCCTGCGGGATGCTGACATCCTCGAGTGGGAACTCGAGAATATCCTTCTTGTCTTCAGGCATTATCTGCCCCTTCTTGGTAAGGGGGCGCCGCCATGTGGCGGCGCCCCCGGCGACTGCGTGCGGTCAGCTCTTCTTGGGAGCGGGCTTCGTGATCCAGAGGTACACGAACGCGCCGGCCGCGGTGGCCAGAGCGAGCGGGAACACCTTGGCTGCTACGTAGCGGCTACTGCGTGACGCCATGGGACTCTCCTTCCTGGAGCTGCGGAGTGCCCCACTTCTCGTCAAGCTCGTCTTCCTGGACGACCACGTACAGCTTGCGCAGGTACGCGGCGACACCGATCCCGCTCGCGGACTCCCAGAAGTAGGGAACCCACGAGACGTCCGCCTCCACGATCTCGGAAGCGTCGATCAGGCCGGCCAGGTCCTCGCCGAGCATCGTGCGGTTGCGGCTGCGGTTGCCGATCATGGTGATCTGCGGGGGGTTCTTCTTGAGCTCGCCCTGACGGTCACGGAACTTGAGCGTGACCTTGAGGACGCAGCGCTCCTCCTGCTCCTCGGTGCTCTCCTCGGGACGCGGGAACTTGCACTTGACGTTCCAGCCGGCTGCGGCCAGTTCGTCTGCCTGCTCCTTGGTCAGGTGCAGGTTGAAGTTCCGGTCGCCCTCAGAGTTGTACTTGTCGGCTGCTCCCGAGAAGTTCGGCCAGAGGATGCGTGCGCCCTGGATTGTGAAGACCTCGCCGACCTCGATGTGCGCGCCGATCTCGTCCCGGATTTGCTGCTGTGTCTTGTTTGCCACGTGCTTAGTTCTCCTTCTTGACGATGACGAAACTGTCCGAGGCGTTGTCCCGGACAATCACGTTCTTGATCTTGCTGGTGAAACGCTTCGCAGCCTCGATGTTGGCTGCCGTTCCTGTCTCGAGCCAGTTCTCGGATCCGTCATCGTCCGGCTCGTAGATCGTGAAACGCATGTGGTGGATCACACCACGGTCCCTTCTCCCCGAGTAAGGGCGAATCTGGTCCTCGTCAGGCATCTGGCTGCTCCTTGATGTGTGGTGCGTTGGCTTCATCGAACCTACGACGAACCTCGTCGCTGTACTTCAGGTTCGGATGTTCTGATGCGATCGGCGGATCGAAGACCTGAACGGCCGGCTGGGTGAACGGACCGAAAGAAACTCCGCTACTCATTCGGGTGCGCAAACCGTCGAACAGATCCTTGCTGAGCAAGGAGTCGTCGATTACGGCATGGATCATGCCGGTGTCGCTGACCTTCGCACGACCGATGACGCGTCCCTCTGGGTCCTTCACGGGAACGTTCTCGATCCACTCGGTCAGCCGAACCTGCGTGTGGGGACCGAAGTCCCCCTGTGCTGTGACCTCAACCATCAGGCCTCCTGGGGCTGATCGGTGCCGTTGACTCGCGGACCCCGCTTCGGGTTGCGAGCCTTCTGGTAGCGCTTCTTGCGCCCGCTGGAACCGTTCTTGTTCTGCGAGCTCGGGCCCATGGCCTTGTGCTGCCCGGGCTTGGACTGCTCCGCTGCCTTCTTGGCACGGTGCTCACGAGCCATCTGCTGGCTCTTCTTGATCGCCCGCTCCTTGCGCGCCTCTTCGGCCTTGGCGCGCTCGGCTGCTCGGCCCGCCTGTGCGAGACGGAGCTGCTGGAGCCCACGCTCGCGGCGCTCAGTCTCCTCCGCCTCACGACGTGCGATGCCGGCTTCCCTCTTCTGCTTCTTCGTTGCCACTGTGCCGTTCTCCTTCTTGAGTGGTTTTCTTGGTTGGGGTCAGTTTTCGAGCGGGCCGGGACGGTCGTCCCATGCTCTGTGGACTACAGCAACGGCGATGATCTTTCCGTTGCTCTCCTCCACGTCAAACGCGGGTTCACACGGGCAGTTGACAAGCACGTGCTCATTCTTGTCATTGGTCGGTAGAACGTGAAACTCGTTCTTCTTGTGCGGGAGCTTCTGGGTTCGAACCCAGGGCGCGTCAGCCATTCGACGGCTCCTTGGTGTCGGGATAGTTCGTGGCGTATTTGACGTAAGCCGCTACGCCAGTCTTGTTGTTGTGAGCCCACGAGAATCCCTCGATAGTGAGCGGTTCCGGAATGTATGGCTTCTTCTTAGTCCAAGGAATGCTGACTTTCAGAAGCCAGTTCTCGTCGCCGGCGTTGTATCGCACGTTGAAGCCGAAGGCCAACAGCTCTTCATGCCGATCGTCCGGAACAACCATGATGAAGTATCGATCACCTTCTCGTGTGAACGCGTCGGGTTGCCCTGAGAGATTTGTGTACCAGAGGGTCACCTCGTCGAACACAAACTCACCTTCTATGGGGGTCAAGACCCAGTCAGGTGGTTCAGGCTTGATCTCCTTGCTCATCTTGCACCTCTTCTTGGGTGGTTTCTTGGTGGCAGTGCGGGCAGTGCCTGGTGATTCGATGTGCAGCCCCCACCGTCATGGTTCCACAGTGGGGGCCGCAGTCATCGGACAGGCCCGTCGAATCCGCAGAACTCGTTGACATCGACAAAGCCTCCGATCGTCTTCATGGCTGCGTCGAGCAGCTTCTCGTAGTACCCGTAATCGATGTCCAGTTCATCTCCGATGGACTCGGCGACATCCGCCTCGATCCAGAAATGACCCTTCGTACCGGTAACGGCGTACTTCTTTCCTTCATCGCTGACGCGGTAGAGAATCCCCGCGCCTGGGACACCTTCGTGCACCGGGTAGAACAGACCGCTCCGCCCGATATACCTCATAGACTCCGGTGTCGCGTCCTCACCAGGAGGTCGGTCGTGCTCGAAGTCGAGGTACATAATGCCCTTTGTTACCTGCTTGGCTTGAGCCAGATCACGAAGTGTCGGAGCCTCATCCGAGAACATCGTCTTGTAGATGTACGGTTCCTGGAACTGAGCCCCAGTAGCGTGCCACCCGTTCTCGTCGTGTGCGATGTAGACGGCGTCGTTCGCCAGAAGCATCTTGTCGTAAGTTGCCTCGTGCTCGAACGTGTAGCCGTACTTCTCGCCAAACAGCATCACCTGCTCGATGATCTCGGGCGTGATGTTCGGGATCTTGATCGAGTCCGTCTTGATGTGCGCGACGGTGTATCCCTGTTCCTGAACGAAGTGCTTCAGATCGATCATGAACAACGCACCCCGCTTCGCAACCACATTGTCGAGGTTGTGAATATCCCGGAACTTGTTGTCGAATCGTGCAGCGGTCAAGCCGTACACGATGTTGATCACGATCTTCAGCGCGTAGCTCAGGGCTTTGAGATCTGCTCCGTCGTCAAGAAACGGACCCAGTCGACCTTCCAGGAGTTTCCTAGCGGATCCCAGGTCTCCATTCTTAATGGCGAGTCGAGCATCGACGAGATCGTTGAAACGCTTGGTGTAGGGACCGAAAAGGTTGAGTACGCGGATGCTTGTCGGATGCATCGACGCAACGTCCAGAAGCCCAACAGAGCGATAAAACCCTGGCTCGGCGTAAACGTAACCTCCCTCACCCGGGACTTCGTCTCTATAGAGAGACTTACCTTTGTCGAAAACATAGCCGGGGAACTCCTTCTTGAGATCAGGCTTGTTGAAACTGGCCTGAGGATGACGATCATCTCCGAAGATGATCTTGGCTGTGTGGGCTTGTGTCGTATGGTTCACCGACAACCCACTGAGTTCGGCTAGCATCTGTCTCGCCTTGAAGTCCTGCGCAAGGTGATCGGCGACCTGATCGTTGGTCTGAACATCGTTCTTGCAGTACTTCACGATGAGCGGGATCTGCTCCTCTGTGACCGGCTTGTCCCAGGGGATGCTGCTCTCCATGTGGTGCAGGTTCAGGTCAATCTGCCAACGCTTGAGGCTCTTCTTGATTGCTGCGTAGTCCCAAGTGTCGGCGTATGACAGGTTGTACGCCTCTCCGAACAGAGCGTCGTTGCGGTTGCCCACGATGATCTTCTGCGAGAGGTTGAACAGTTGTTCGTTGGTGTAACCGAGCATCCGACCGAACAGGATGTGATTGTCATACCGTCGTACGTAGAAGCCCTCAAGTCGGTAGGACTTGACGAACTCCTCGATCTGTTGTGCCGACGGGTTGATCATCTCCACAATCGAGTCTTCCGGAGCACCGCGGTACTTCCAGCAGACAACGAAGAGGTTGGGATATACCTCGACGTCGTAGATGACGTGAGGCTTGTCCGGCATCTCTTCCATGATCGCGTTCTCGTCGACCAACTCGGACTTCCAGTGGATCTGCGTCACGATCTTGAGCGCCAAGTCTGACTGGTTTGATGCGGCGTTCGCGAAAGCGATGATCTTCGCTCGCAGATCGGTGATGTCGTAAGACGTGCCCTGCTCGTAGACCTCGTCGGTGATCTTCTTGATGAACTCGACGTTGGACTTCGTACCAGGCTGGAAATCCTTGTTCATGGCCTTCCGGATGAGATTACGAAGATGCCTCTCATCCTTGATGGTCTTGTCTGATAGCACAGGCTTCTCCCTCAGCGGGAGACTTCCCGCGGACAGCGTTGCGATCGGGATCGCGTTACAACGGCTAACTCGTCGTCTAAGCGAAGCATCCCCGAGGAGAGTCTTGACTTCGATTCCGAGAGAGTGGATAGTGGACAACTCCCGCACATCTCCATCGTAGAGATAGTGAAGGTGCACCCCATCTCCTCCTTGAGAGACTTCACCATGCGTCGCAGGCCAAGGGGATGCTGCCTCGAGATTGAGCTCAAGAGACTTGTTCCCTTCAGCGTCCTTCTTGTCGAAATCGATGGTGATGAGGTTCTCTGGGACCTTGACGTAATGAAGCTTCGTTGTGTCGAGATCTTTGAGTGTCGTCCGGACGTTCTTCCACTTGTACTCGGGACGATAGAGCTTCTTGTCTTCGTCCCAGACCGCATAGCAAGCAGGCTGGTCAGCGAGAAAAACATCCAAGAGGCTTTCTTCTTGATCAAGCACGAGAGAGAACGCGTGCGCACTTCTCGTACTAGTAGCCTTCCAAGGATGAGCATTGAACCCGCTATACAGACTCCTAACGTCAGCGTTGTTAAATCGACCACGATCTTTGTACTCCTTGAAGTAGTTCTTCAACTCCTCACGGAACTTGTACATGGGCAGGATCTTGTCGACTGTTGCCTCAGAACAGTACTGCTTGTAGAGGGCATACCCCTGTGACAGGGTCGTCGCGTCTTGTTCCTTGAAAATATCCCAGTTGTACTCGATGAAGTTGAAGAAGACGTCCGTCTGTAGCATCATCGTTGTCGGACGATACCCAGAGTAGTAGTTCTTCCCCAGCTTCCGATACACCTTCAAACAGTGCGCAGCAATCGCGCCCAACTCAAAGGGGATCTTTGCCATGAGGGCGTGGTAGTGATCTTCGGGAATGTAGACACCGGTCGGGTTCACGTCGATCAGACGACGCAGAAGACCCGACTTGGCGTCCGTGATCCGCACGGGACTGTTCGTACCCATGAAGAGAAAGGCGTTGACCTTCGCAGAGTGCAAAGGCTTCCACTTCGCGTTCATCTGCAACTCTTCATGAGAGACGATTGTGTTGATCTTGGTGTTGTCCGCGATGCGGCTCATGTCACCATCCGCTTGGATGGCTACTAGTGGGTTGGCGGCGAAGGCTTCTGTCGCGAACTGATCGTTAGGGTTCCCAAGGCTCTTCGCGTTGAAGTGCGTGATGTACCCCGGAAACAGTTTCTGAACGATGTCGAGGAAGGTTCCCTTCCCTGTTCCAGGTGCACCGTATAGAACGATGAACTTCTGGATGGTCTTACTATCCCCAGCCACAATGCTTCCAACAGCCCATTCAAGCTTCTGACGCTCCTCAACACTAAATAGAGTGCCAAGCAGCTCGCTGTACCCAGAGCAATCGCCGTCAGCAAGAGCGTAAGGGAGACGATGTGAAACAAAGTCATCTTTCTTGACCTCCGTATTTAGGAAGGTGAGATTGCTGTCCAGGTCGTGTGCGTTGTCACTAAGCAGGCTGATGAAGTTCTTGAACGACCGCCAGCTGCCCGAGCCGTTTGAGCGCATCCACTTAACGGAATATAGGACGTTCATAGAAGACATCTTCTCTTCTACGAACTTCGCCAACTCCGCGTCTACGAGCCGTTGCACGTCGTATTCATCCGTGCTCCAAAGCCCCTTCTGCTCATCCCAGATGGCATAGAACTGCTTGCCCTTCACCATCAGATCGGTAAACCGATTGACCTGAAAGTCCGGGTAAATGTCGTATTCACCCTTTCTGGGACCAGTCTTGATGTCACTCATAACGATCTTGAAGAAATCCATCACACCTCCCTTCTAGCTCATCTCAAGCATGTAGGACTCCATCTGGAACCAGAGTTCTACACGTCTTTGGTCTTGATGCGGTCGTTGCAGTGGGAACAGCCCGCCGGATCCGTCGTAGCTGTACTGCCGCCAAACAAGGCGTTCGATGGCTTGATCGATTGCTCGACCACTCCACCGTCCATCGCTGTACCTCGTCAGCCCCAGGTTGTCGATGAGATGCCAGAACCAAGATCCGATAGTGCCGTCCAGTTCGAACGACAGCCTTTCGGCCAGGCCTACCAGCATCTCCAGGACAGTGCAGCCCATTTCGAGCCAGCCCTTGTCCACATTGATCGTTCGATGCCGCACCATGAACTTGCGGCGCAGTGCCACCCCGTCCTCCCAACGATTCTCGTCGCTGGGAGTTTCGGGGAGGTACACGAACTCTCTCGAGTTCAACTGCTTCATCAGATGCCAATGATCGACATTCTCTGCCTGACGACCCACCAGAGAGTAGAGCCACTCGAGGTACTGGTCGTCAAGCATCTCACTCATCCCTGATTCGGAACTTTCTGGGCTGAGAATGCTTCAAGTGAGGGCCGTCTGAAACTTCAGGCCCCATCACTTCATCTGCGTAGCGACCACTGGACCGCGTGATGTGCATGTCCAGGTTCATCAGATCGTTACGAATATAGAGGACCTCTAGATCCCCCGATCCGTATCCGAAGTGAAGAAGGTTGTCCTCGCCGGCGACGCCTTCGATGTCGACGATCGGGTTGAACTCGTCGTCATCTGCCACAAGCACGTCGGGCCTGTCCTGATCCCAGTAGGTGTACTTGGCCTGCTCGTTGTCGGTCGGGTTCTCGTAGAACTCTTCCTTGGTGATGATGTACGGGCCGGCCGCAGGATCACGAGAAGCCAACAGCGCTTCCACCACCTCGTCGCTCGGCATTGTGCGCTCCGGGTCAGGTGCGATGTTCTGGAAGATGTTGTTGACGATCACAGGAGCAGGACGATCGTCGCCCGGCTCCCGCTGGTTGTCCTCGTTGTCGGCCTGGTATGTGCGACCGGCAGAAAGGGCCTGTCCTACCAGATCGACCGGCACCGGGTCCGCGGCGTCCGTAGCTTCACGGATGGCCTGGAGTTCCGCTTCGTTGTACACCTCGGTGTCATCGTCCTTGTCGTCCTCATCGGCCACGAAGATCGGCGTGGAGTACATGGCCTGGTACTTCTCACGGAAGTACTCCTCCGAGTCAGCCAGTTCCGCTTGAAGCTTCTCCTGGAACTTCTTCTCGAGAATCCGAGACGCCACCACATACCCCACAGCTCCGCCGACGGCAGCCGACATCACCGAGGACACAGAAATCAAGAGGCGATTGTTTCCCGTCGAAATCCACTTCATGTCACCCTTCCTCTCCGTAACCGAAGGCCATGTTGACGATGTAGCCGGCCGCGTTGAAGTCCAGCATATAGCTGCCGTGGAAGTCATGCATCGGAATCGCGATGATGTCCACGAAGTCGTCGCTGTTCTTCGAGCCGGAGAGCCAACCACACTCTGAACCGGTGGCGGTGCGAGGCAGACCGAGACGGTCGTAGACCTCGTTCAGGAACAGATGCCCCTGAGAACGCAGCTTGTTGGTGAGCAGTTCTCCCTGGATCCTGAAGAAGTGCTCGTTGAACGTGGCACTCTCCTGGAAGTTCGGGTTGTTGTCGTCGAACATCTGCGAGTACGGCGAACGCTGGCCAGGAGCGGTTCCGTAGATCTTCTTGGGGCCGTTCGGGGTGTCCTGCGCTAGCTCAACGGGAGTCGCAGCGTAGTAAACCTCCTTCTCCCGGTCTTCCCCGATCGCCTCGCGAACTCGTCCACGATATCCCTCCAGAAACCGCTGAAGAGTGACGTACGCGGCGGCGAGCTGAGCGTTGCGGTTGGTCAGCTGACGATGCGAGGTCGTCAGGCAAGCCACGGTCACCACCCCCGCTACCGCGGTAGGCGCGTAGAGCTTCACGAGCTTGAGACTCGTCGTGACGGTGATGTGCCGGCGCATCTGGTCGTAGTCCTGGTCGTCAGAAGACCGGATGTTGCTGCTGTTCTCGATGCGGTTGATGTCGTGCATGTCCTTGGCGTGCTCGGTCAGGACCTCTTCGACCTTGAGCGTGGCGCGGCAAGCGAGGATCACAGTCGCGCCGAGACCGACAATGCCGGCACCGAAGAGAAGAGCAGGCGAGTGATGCTTGGTGCGCAGGACGGAGCGACCCACCGTCCTGGTGATCGTCTTGGGAACGTACTTCATCGGTTGTTCTCCTTCTTGGGCTTACGACGGTCGAACGACGAAGCGCTGACCTGGCCTGTGTAGATCATGGATGCACGCTGACCACAGACCGCCGCGCGCAGAGCGAGACCGTCACTTGTGATCCACCAGCATGGCTGGCCGTGCCTGATTGCGCCATGCTTGGAGCAGAGCGTGTGGTCGACGACATTTCGAATCTTGCTCGTGAAGTCCATCGTGGCCTTCTGAAGCGAGAACTTGGGCCGGCGGTGCTGCGCAGTTGACACGTCTTGGTCCTTTACTTGAGCTTGACGAGGGGCGGTAGATCGAGGTAGTACTTGCCATTTGCGTGAACGATGGTCGAACCACCGAGGTCTTCCCAGCCGAACTGGAAGTCCGTGTGGTCGGGACTGATGCGAACCATCTGGTAGAACTCCGCCAGTGTGATGACGTCGTACTGATCGATCGTCGCGTTCATGGCGTCCAGAACATCCTTTGCCTCTGGACGAGACGCGATCTCAATCACCTTCAGGTTCTGGTCCTGCTTGTCCTCCCGAGACATGCGTTGTTCGGGTATTCCACGACCGCCCAATGCACGATCGGGATTGTGCCGAGAGATCTGACCCTGCGGCACGTAGTGGCTGCTGCTCCGAGAACGGCCGAAACCACGACCGGAATTGCCGCCGAACAGCGTGTGAATGCCGTTGACGATCGAGTCCTCGATGTTGTCGCGCAGGTTCGGGAAGAACGACTGCCATACAACACTGTCCCAGGTGGTCTGAGCATCCCCCAAGAACATCGCAGCAAGGATCCGGCGACCAACGGGGGCCTTACGAATGCGTCCAGGCTCTCGAGTGATCGGTTGTACTTCCCTTGGTTCGTTCGCCTTGTGGCTCTGATTAGGGAACTGTGGCTCCATTGTGCTCCTTGATGCAGAAAGAGAGAGGCCTTGCGGCCCCTCTCGGGTTGGTGTTACGAACTGATTTCCTGCGCTGCTTCTTCCTTCTGACGCTTGCGCTCGATCAGCTTCTCCTCAGCGTCGTCGAGTACCTTGATCTCTTCCTTGATGATCGTTCCGATCACGAATGAGGTCAAGACACCGACGGTGCACTTGAGGATCAGCATCTTGAGCTTGACGTCAACGTCAATCTTCGGCAGGTGCATGGCTTTCCTTTCGTTGTCCTATTAGGGGCCATGAATATCCCGCGAAAGAGGAAAGCCCCTGTTGGGGCCCTCCTCGGTTCTACTAGCTCTTGGTCTTGTCGTTCTTCTCGCGACGGCTGACCTCGCGACGCCAGGACTTCTCGCGCTTGCGGTCCGTGTTCGCCTGCATCACCTTCGCGCCGGCGTTCGCTGCTGCGATGCCGAGTACGATGACGATGACGGGGTTCTCGTTCCACAGTCGCTTGACTGTGTCCTGTGCGTTCTTGATGGACGCGTTGATCTTCTGAGTGTTCATGACTCTCCTAAGAGTGGGTAGGGTTCATTAGAGGGGATGTTTCATTTGCGGGGCGAGGAGTACGGCGAGACCCCTCCAGCCAGTGAGCCCCCCGCCCCGCAAATATAGACCGATTACTCGGTCTTTCCCCCTGCCCGAGAGTCCCTCTGCCCACTGATCTGGATCAGCGGAAGTGGGACGTTTCGACCCTGCGTACTGGCACGACGCACCTTGTCGAAGTCCTCGTTGTCCATCCCGAGCAGCTGCTCACGGGTGAAGTTGAGGAAATGCCAGTCCTGAGGGTCTGCCTCAGCGTGCTCGTCGCTCTCGATCGACGGAACGTTCGAGACGACCTCTCCCTGGACCACGTCCGTACCGGCCTGGTCGTCCGTGACGACCTTGAGGTCCGGGCGAGGCTCGTCCTCG
>Ga0157376_10001874_pt1 | contig 14024 bp, 16 predicted proteins | sample M45metaG_FD_121801 | JGI IMG/M metagenome (GOLD analysis project Ga0157376, IMG submission 121801) | Miscanthus rhizosphere microbial communities from Kellogg Biological Station, Michigan, USA - M4-5 metaG | ecosystem: Host-associated > Plants > Roots > Rhizosphere > Soil | place: USA: Michigan... | reverse complement strand
GCGAGGCGAACACCAAGACATAGAATAAGTAACAATAACCTGCTCTCTTAGCTTAGCTTATAATGAGCAAAAATACCATGACCCGCTTATGTAAGACTAATTACATGATTGCCTTGTGTGACACCCGACCGCTTCTATCGATAAGGTAAATACTCGAGCAGCGAGTCGACCGATTTAGCAAGCGTAAACTCACTGCTTGCAAGCTCACGCTGTTTGCGCGTTGGTAGCCCGAGCGCCATCGCTTTGGCTATGCCAGCGATCATCGCCTGTGGGCTGCGGGGCTCGACTAGTGTGAGTAGCCCGCAGTTTGTCTCGGGAAGGCCGCCTAAATCACTCGCAACTACACGACAGCCGCTGTGCTGCGCCTCGACAGAAAGCATACCAAATGGCTCTGCATACACCGATGGCATCAGTAAAATATCGGTTTTTGCGAGCAACGAGGCCATCGCCGCAACTGTCTTTTGCGGGTCAATCAGCTTTGCATATTTGTAGCCTTTTAGCATCTTGGCGATGGTGCGACCCTCCTCCACATGCTGGCCGGCCATAACAATACCCAGTCGGGCACTGAGCTTTTTCATTTCTGGCAAGTGCATCATTTCGAGTAATGTATAGATGCCTTTATCGGGATGTAGCCTGCCAGCGTAGAGTATCCGTGTCTTTTTCGCAGGTTTCGCCCTACGGGTTTCTCCATATACAGGATCAGCAAATGGCATGACCACATTAATTGTGTCACTTGATATATCGAGGTACCGTGCCCACTGCTGTGCACTGTATTCGCTTGTAGCCATGACAATTTTCCCAAGAGCGCCTCTCTTTCTCATGCGCTGCTGCGATTTTGGGGGGACAACACAGTGCAGAATAATTGCCGCTTTGTTACGGGTTGGCACGTCGTACGCCTGATTTACAAATACTACCATGCCCGGCAAATCAGTTATTTCTTTCTCGTTTGCCAACCCTAAAAATGGCAGGTCGGGAAAGTTCAGCCGACTTTGCCTGAGCTTGATAGCAGACCCAATAATAACTATTTGTGCTTCAATTCCCCTTCGCAGCAATTCGCGTACATGACCTGCTGTAAATGTCTCTGAACCACCCGTGCCTGCGAGCATTGCCGCGCGAAGCGGCCATATGAATGAAATCATTTCACTCCTTTACTTTGTAGAGCTGAATAGCGTGTTTAGAACAACGAAAATAAGAATTCTTGGATGATTCAGGTTACCTTAATTATACCACGCAGGGTACGACGCATCAAAAAGACATCCCGACTGTCGGGATGCTTTGATTTATTTCGATTTACCGTTGCCGTTTAAATACTTGCCAGCGATACTGAGCGCAAATGACGGCAGAATGATAAAGACGTTGATAGCGAGGAGCTTCATAAGCGTTTCAGTAAGCGCGGAGTCTGGCTTATCTGGTCCAGATCCCGTTAGAACTGCTAATATACCGATAATGCCGAAAGTGATTGAGGCGTAGATAAATACTCGTGTCGCTGTCTTTTGCATAGTTTTATTATACCACTACGAGCGTTCATCAAGATAACTCCTGAGCTTCTCCATATAGAGTATGTAGTTTTTCCGCGAGTAGCTAATGATTTGTTTTACTTCTAGCTTACGAAGTTCGACGCCAATTGTTTCGCGCGTTAACCCAAGCGTATCTGCCATTTCTTGTTGGGTCATCGAAAGCTTTAGCCTGGTTGTATGCGGCCTCAGCCTAACGCCGATATTATCTGCCATATAAAGCAATGCGAACGCAATCTTATCACCTGCACGGGGCTGCTCGAGCGCATGGATGTGTGAGAATGTTGTAATGAGCAGTGTCTCGATTCGCGTTTGACGGCGGAAGAGGGCTTCGGGATCAGAACGTAGAAATCTAATAAATGCAGCTCGTGGCACCGCACGAACAACGCACTTTGTGTATGCTTCGTAAAAGTAGAGGGCCGTATCGCGGAGACCGAGACTGTAGCCCGCCGGAATGTCGTCGCCTTTTAAATGAATTGCGACTAAGTGTTCAGCGCCGCCCGGCGTAATCATATAGGCGCGCGCAATGCCGGATTCGATGACATATACAGATTTGGGCGTATATTCCTTTAAGAGAATCGTCTGGCCCTTCAGATAGACTTCAGACGGGTAGCGTTCGATGAATTCAGCAAATGATGCTTCCATTCACGTTCTCCTTTTTGAGAGACAACGCTGTTGCCTGTTTATGACTATACGCCGATCTTATATAAACCACAAACATCCCCTATGCCAACACCTTACGATAGCGATTCATAATTCCGCCGAAGAGCAAGAGTGCACCGAGTAGCATGAGTGCACTAATTATGCTTTGCAGCACCGCACTACTACTGACTGTAATATTCGCCGGCGGATCTTGTTGCTTATTCGTTATCGCCGATAGTACTTCGTTTGCCGATGATGTCGGCGTAGCATTATCTGAGCCGCCCGTTTGTGAAGTGAACACCCCTTGAATCACTGTCGCGGTTTGATGTAGGTTATGCGGCACAAACTCAATCACCTGGAGTGGTGCATTCGCCTGATTACCACCCTGCGTTTGGGTTGGCGGCTGCACAATTGGATTGCCCGCCGCAGTATCAACCCCGAAGCTACCAAGCCAGCTACCGAATACGTTAATGAATAGAACGCCGAACCATCCGCTTAGTCCCAATTGGCTGCCCGTGATATTTGCGATATTTGCCGATGCGGTAGCATTGCCGGTTGTTGCACCGCCTGCATTCGTATTGTGCGTAACCGTTGCATCACCGGATTGCGAGGTAAGGTTAATGTTGTTGGTGAGCAATGCATTATCGGTTGTATTTACTGTAAGACTTGGACTCACCGAATTGGATGTCACACCATCACCAATTGCCGCAGCTGTCGCACCAGTTGGTGCGTCGACAATTACACCGACCCAACGGCCAAGAACGTTTATGAATACCAGCAGGCTATCGCTTGCCACAATCGCGTGATTTGTAAGATTGAAGATGACCGTGTTCGTTGTTGCGGTCCCTGTTGTGGCATTACCTGCTGTAGTGTTGCCAGATACTACTGCCGCGCCAGTCTTTGCCGCCAAGGCGATATTATTAACAACTGATTGTGTAGAATTATCGGTAACCGTAGCTGAGCTATTTGTTGGTGTCTGCCCGTTAGTAGCGAGTAGCTGAGGAATAAAATCTGGTGCGATGAGAATGTCGCCGTTAAGATTGCCGTAGATATTAATAGTCCCTATAAACGATTGATTAGCTGCGACGAGCGAGTTGATGACATTCACGACATTTGCAACAGTATTCGCGCTGCCGGTTGTTGCAGAACCGCCCGTCGTGTTACCAGAAATGGTCGCATCCCCGCTATTTGCATTGAGCGATATATTGTTCGTCAGCCCGGTGTTATTGGTAGTTGTGGTTGATGCATTGGTCGCATTTGCCTCAAGCATTGCCTTTAGCAGCATAGGCTGCAGCATAATGTCACCGTTTACGTCACCCATAACATTTGAAACAAAAGTTGCCGCTTGTTTATTGTCGGCATTCGTCATACTTGAGTTCACATTATTCATGATTGTTGTTGCGCTGGTCGCGCTGCCGGTTGTTGCGTCACCCGCAGTTCCATTGCTAAGTACTGACGCATCACCACTTGTCGCTATTGAGTTAAGTGCGGTAGCAATTGCAGAGTTAGTCGTAGTGGTTGTGGCACTTGTCGAGTTAGTCGTATCGGGCGCAGCAGTAGATGGAGCGACTGGATGCGTGATTGGCTTATACGTCCCTGACATTGTATCGTATTGCCACTGATCAGTGTTCCAATGCTCGGTCGATGAATCATATACGTATGTTGGTTTAGGGGCTGTTGGTGTTGAAGAAGATGAGTTCGTTGATTGTGAATCTGTGGCCGCGGTAGGAGTTGTGGTTGTTGCTGGTGCTGGAGTTGTCGGTGTTGTTGTATCTGTAGGTGAAGACGTTGTTGATGCGGTATCAGTGGCTGGCGCGTCTTCGGCATACGCCGCAAGTGGGACGCCACCGAGCATTACCACCGACATACCGATCAGCAGTAATGATTGAAGTTTTTTCCTAACAGCGCGCATATTGTCACCTCCCCCTACGTTATATATCTTGCCGTGTTCCCCGGAGAGGAGACCCTCACTCCCCTCCGAGAACACACATGAGAAACTCTGCAATCAAATCAGCTACTAGTTAGAAACTGTAAAGTTGATCGTTGATGAGTTAGTGTTGCTGGCGTTGCCTGTCGAGGCAGAACCACCAGTCGTGTTACCGGCAACTGTTGCACTACCACTGCTCGCAGTTTGCGAGTTGCTGTTGGAGACATGCAAGTCGTTGTTGTTGGTTACAGATACGTGCGTATCTACTGTGTTCTTAACAGTATTATATGAGTCTGGACCAGTGTTTGAGTTGGTTCCAGATTGGCTACCTGATGGCAGCGCACTTGCAGCATCTGCAGCGGCATTAACCGCGCCAGTGTTGTCTACCTTCACACTCGCACTCAGGCTATTCGCATTTGCTGCGCTACCTGTTGATGCACCACCGCCCGTGGTGTTATGGTAAACCCCGGCTTGGCCTGAGTGGGCCGATTGGTGATTCGTGTTACTTGCACTTACGTCATTGTTATTCGTAAGGCGCGCACGAGTCTCAGTCCTATTCGTCACACTATTGTGAGAATCAGGGCCAGTTCCAGTGTTACTACCGCTCATTGCTGATGCAACACCAGTCATGCTGAGTACTAGTCCAAGTGAGCTAACACCCGCCGCTACTTTTCGTCCTACTTTCATATTGCTATTCCTCCCTTATTACTTATATTTCGGGTGTTCGCCCGACGGAGACAATGTGGCGACCAGCTCCGTCGATAGACCACCATTTATTTACTATTCTGAATTATCAATTATCGACTGCTCGCTCGATACATTTACACTGATTGACGAATCGGATGACGACTCAGACTGACTCGAATTAGTAGAGATATTCACCTCAGCCTTATTGCCATCATCGTCTGTAAATTCTTTATGTACTGTTCCATTTGTAGGTACCGGAATCTGCTTGCCGTTCACAGTGACATCACTAGTTGTATGTGAGCCGTTATTAGTAACCTGCGTGCGGACAGATTGGCTTGATTGAACATCCGTATCTGAGCTCGTATGAGATGGAGCGGGCGCTGGCGTAGCTTCGGGCTTCTGCGAGAGAGGTACGCTGGGTGCGGCATCTTGCTTGGCGGCCACCTGATGTTGCAGCGTATTTACAGCGATCGCAATAATAATTGCTAACAAAACGAGGAGCGCTACCGCTCCCCATTTTAACGACAGAATGCGACCACCTAGTTGTCTCGACGACCCTCCGCTTTCCAGCGGATGATACCTCAATGTCGATACAAGCTTTGCCATGGTGACCCTCCCTTCTGGCGCTCTTATGACACTGTTAACTGTAGCTTAAGAAAAAATATACGTATGTGAAAAATCTCTCATAAAAATGAGATTGCACTAACTTATATGCCCCTATTGCCCGTTATTCCTCTGGAAACAACTCAGGGAATTGATCTCGAAGCTCTTTGGCAATCTTACCCATCTCCATCGCCTTAGTGAGCCAGTAATCCCGCTCTTCTTGCGATTCGGCAATGCTTGCGTTCTCAAGATTCATTAGAACCGCTTTTTGGCGCTGGTCGTCACGACCATATATGCTTTCGACCAAATCAGAGATATCATCGGGGATATTATCTCCCCCTTCACTACGATCGCCTTTTCCTTGTTCCATATATTAAACTACCTACCGATCCCTTGATTTATTTATCTTTGAACGAATCGCGTCAATAACCATATCGTGATTGAAAACGTTTTCATCTTTAAGTAGGATGTCCGGCTTATATGCGGCCCTAAAGCGCTTCTGGTGTATTTCATGGTCATCAAGCTGTGAAATCAGTCGCTTGGCACTTACGATTGGTTTATCGCCTCGTGAATTTATTAGTTGTATGAGCTTCTCTCTTGATAACTCATAGCCGACAATAAACACTTCGTAGCCCTGCTTCCTAAAGATAGGAAGGATTCTATCGTAGTACCAATCTATTACGCCGTCACGGATGATTAAACCATTTTTTATATCACTACACCGTTCGTAAAGATTCATGGTATATTGCCATGTTAGTAGCTGTAGACTTTCTCTATCAATATTCGGCATACACTCTAATATATCGAGTTTAACCGCATCATTCTCAAGGACCACCCCATGTAGTTCACGAGCTATTTTCTGAGATAAGCTACTCTTCCCAACTGCATTTCCGCCCGAAAAAACAATCAGTAGTTTTGGGTTTTCAGCCTCTTGATTAGGGACACTTGCGAGGAAGTGCTCGTCAAGATAGTGCTTTACCCCTACCGGAAGGCCTTCGTAACTATCTTCACGGTATGCAGGAGAAATTCTAGACATACTATAAGTGTATCAAAATACAAAATCACTATGTTTATGTGATTGTAGTCACTGACATCCACCTGTTTTACCCTGCATACTTTATGTAGAAAGGAGGGGATAGCAATGAACGCTAAAGCTCAATCATTATTTGCGAGCATACTTGCGGTTGTCGTTGGTGCATGGGTGATGCTTGTACCTATGTTTACGTCACTAACCGGAGGGGCGCTGGCGAGCACATTGATAGCGGGCGGAGTAATAGCCCTAGCGGGTTTAGTACAGATTTTCTGGGAAAACGTACTACCAAGCTGGGTTAATGCAGCTGCCGCAGTTTGGCTGCTTGTATCCGTTTTCATCTTCAGCGTTAGCGCGGCCGTAGGATGGAACTTGGTCCTAGCTGCCGTCGCCACATTCCTGGTTGCCCTATGGGATGGTGTTGAAGTTAACGAAGTACACCATGCGCATCAGCACTCATAGTAGCTACCCGCTAAGCTAAAAGGCCTCAGTACTTGAGGCCTTTTACATTTGAAATGATGGCTTATCATGATGATATAATTTCTTGACTCGAGGCTGTAGACACACTATGAACTCTAGATACTTCAAAGTCATGAGCTATGTGGCCCCGATCGGACTTGAACCGATGACGCAAGGGTTTCGAAGCCTTCGCTCTACCAGCTGAGCTACAGGGCCACATAAATCACAACTTCGTATCAATATTATATCAATAGAAGGTATTATATATCTATGGCAACATACCGATTATACATCGACGAGTCAGGGACTCATTCATACTCGTTAAGCCAGAAGGCCGACAAACGTTTTTTGGCGCTGACTGGTATTGCCGTTCGAAGTGACTTAATAGAATCTGAACTCCAGCCTCGTATTCGTAAGCTAAAGGCTATAATTAGCCCTGACCCTGATGTGCATTTTACCCTTCATCGAGAAGAGATTAAAGACAGGACGGGCATATATACTCAGCTTGCTAACCCAGCCTTAGAGGCTAGATGGAATAGTGAGATTTTCAGTATTGTTGATGGTCTTGATTTCACTATATTTACAGTTGTTATTGATAAGATAAAACATAAAACTGAGTATTACGCGCCTAAGCACCCATACCATTACTGTCTTGAGATTATTCTAGAGAGGTATGTAAAATTTTTGAGTGTCGTAGACGGCAAGGGCGACGTTATCGCTGAAGCAAGAGGCAAGAACGAGGACCAGCAGCTGATGGCTGAATACAAGCGTTTTTTCGATACTGGAACCAGTTTTATGGAACCTGAAGTAATCCAAGCTAGACTCACCTCTTCCAAGCTAAAAGTTAAGTGTAAAGATAGCATTGCCGGTCTTGAGCTAGCAGACTTACTCGTATTAGCATCAAAACTAGACGTGATGATGGTCAATAGTAAAGCTGATTCTATAAATAGCAAATTCATGCAACAACTTATCCCTCGTATGCAAGCGAAGTACTATCGCAACTTATCATCTGGAAAGATAGAAGGCTACGGGAAAAAAATGATATAAAAATAGCCGCAGAACGGCTATTTTTACGATGCTCATACGAGGCATCCCCCTGCGATAACGCATTACTTATTAATGTAACATAGCTGTATGAAAATACAAGCACCAGACTTACCAGTGATTGGTATTTAACAGGGGCGAGCATAAGTATATTATTTTAATTTTTCCATACCTAAACAGACGTAATCAATTATTTATGCAAATCCTCAAAAGAACTTTCACATATAGAAAGTAAAAATAAAGATTGCAGACTACGTCTACAGAAAAAATTGTGCCGTATTAAAACGACGACGCTAAAGAGCGTCATCTTTATTGTAAACCTCCATCCTCGAATATAGATAGCATAGATTGACTAGAGGTGATTCTGACAAAGTAAAAACACCTACAGGTATGTAGGTGTTTTTACTTGGCTCCCGCTAGTGGACGAACTGCGCAACAATATAGTCCGAGCTAAGCATCCTCCTCTGATGCCTCCGCTGGAAATTCGTAATTAAACTTCAAAAGCATTTCCAAGAACTTAACCATACTCCTTGCATGCTGCTCATCCATTATCACAATCTCATGATTTGCCTCATTCCCCATCTTGCGTATCTCATCTACCCACACTCTTCCCTTGGGAGGTGTATACCCATTACTTGATAGGTAGTCTACATAGTCAACAAAGTTCTTTCCCTGCTGAGCACCAAGTTCAACTGCTATGTGCATTAGCAACTTTCTCCCTGATAAAATAGTCGCGGTGTAACTTCCTGTAGTTGTAGTATTTTGGATTTCGATATATAAGTCTCTAATTGTTTCTGGCAAGTGTTCAATTACACCACCTATTAGGGCACCTGGGGTCTGTGTCTTAGTAATTACATCAAAGAAGCTTGGTTTGTTACATGCGTGACAAATGTAAATATACCCTGATATAGGGCGACCACTTACGTTAGTGTAATACCCTTTTTCTGAACTCACATTCTCACCACAATAGCCACATGTATATTTCCTACTTACTAGTGTAAAGACGTTGTACCATGCGTCTATCTTTGTAACCATTTCAGACCTCTTATCAATCTTATTTTTAGTTTAATTATATTGTAGCGTTACTCGTTATTAATTTATAGAAGAGCATAAAATCTCTTTAGCTTGTATTTAGAACTCAAAATTATTCTGCTTTAGCTAATAGTTTATAACGATAACATCTAATCTGTTGTTTCATGAAAATATGTACAATATGTACATATACTATACCTATTTTATACATACTATGTTAACATTCGTATATGTACAATATGTACATATAATGTACATATTTTGTACATATAACAGATGTGAAAATTAAGGAATATTATGGAACATATCACTGTATTGACGCCACATGACTGGGATAAGCTCGACGCAGCCGAGATATTCCAAAAGTTCGCTGCGAAAAGATCAAACTTTTTAGAGTACTCTACTAAAATATCTGAAGATAACTATATGCACTGGGAGAAAGCAAGATTTGTAGATTCCCCTGAAGGCTTTACTAGTTCAGAGGCTTGGTATCTGGCAAGAGAAGTAAGGAAACTATCCGCGAAACAGACGCCTATTAAGGCTGAAAATGGTGACTTCTTCACTATCTATAGGCCTAACTACGTCGATAAGCATCTAAGATACATTGATATGTATGCTGGCGGCCAGTTTCTCCTGGACAAAACTTCTGACGTAGCAAAATCCGAGAAGCAGAAGTATTTAACGCGCGGCATCATGGAAGAAGCAATCGCCTCAAGCCAGCTCGAAGGTGCCGACACTTCTAGGAAATATGCGAAGAAAATGATTGTCGAGAACAAAAAGCCAACCAGCAAATCAGAGTGGATGATTATGAATAACTATAAGACTCTACAGGCAATAGAAGAAAACTACAAAGAACGAGAACTATCTATTGAGATGTTGCTAGAGTTGCAGTCGATGCTTACCGAAAATGCGATTGATGAGCCGGATAGGGGCAGATTTCGAAATGATGAGGATGAAATAGTTGTTAACTTCGGCCACAAGATAGCCCATGTACCTCCAAGTGAGGCGTTTGTCAGAAAAGAACTCGATCGCCTTATAAAATACGTAAACGATACAGATAACTTTGTGCATCCAGTGATGAAAGCTATATCGATCCACTTCTGGATAGGATACCTTCACCCATTTGTAGATGGGAATGGGCGTCTTGCGAGAACTCTCTTCTATTGGTATATGATAAAGAATGAATATTGGGCGATGGCATATCTTCCAATCTCTATGGTCATTAAAAGAGCGCCAAAACAATATACTTATTCTTATATATACACAGAGCAAGACAACCTCGATCTTACATATTTTTTGGATTATAACATAAAGAAAATCGTGAAATCGATCGACGAGTTTGTTGAATATATAGAAAGGATAAGGGCTGAGAATATTGAAGTGGAAGATAAGCTCCGTGAGCTTATAATCCTGAATGATCGCCAAAAACAAAGTATTCACTACTTGCTTGCGGACGAGAATCAGTATATAACGATCACTACTCATCAAAATATGAATCGTATCTCTAGGGGAACTTCAAGGAATGACATATTGACCCTTGAGGAGTCTGGCTTGCTCAAGTCTGTAAAGTTTGGCACAAATATTAGGTACTATGCTTCTGATCGTTTAAGGGCCCTGTAATATCTGCCAGGTGAAAATACACTGAGCCATTCGAAATGATGGCTCAGTGTATTAAAATCAATTCTTGATTCCCTCTGGTGTGTAATTTATGTTGTATATTACACAACCACAAAATTACACACTTTTTGCTTTTTCTACAGTAGTAGAGCTACAATAGTGTAGTCTAGGATTCAAACAATTAGTAAAAGCGCAAATCTTGCGTAGTTGTGCCAATAAATGGGCAGCTACGTAAAAAAGAATAGGCATAACTGCTTGTTTGGGTCCTAGACAGTCCAGCGTGGCTGTCCTTTTATTTTGGAGCCACCTAATAAATCGGAGGTTCACAATGAAACAAGCGAGCAAAAGAGTTATACATCTAAAGAGTGCAGCGGCCGCCATTGCGATTGGTATTGGTCTCTTCGTCTTTAGCATGATAGTCCTCGGCCATTTTATTGGTCCTAGTCACGTCTCCTCGCCAAACGAGACCAAAACAACCATGCATGATAGTCGACTACAAAAACTTAAAACTATCGTAGGTACTGATGGAGCGATCCTTGTCGCCCACTCAGCCACTCCAGTCGAGGCCTCTAATACTTCACAAGCACCATTTAAAGTAGTCATTAATTATCCTAACTCGCTCGACTGCTCAATAGCAAAACAAGCCTCATACGATACGTTTAAAGATATCTTTCGTTCGGATGACCTAGAGCCACTCGTTGATCAGGTGGTTATCTCATACCCTGCGACGATCTCTACCAGCCTTGTGAGCGAGGATAGCAAGAACGACGGGTGGTGGACTGGCCAGACAAACTTTTATAACTATATGACATCCAATTACTCGGTTGATGAAAATTCGGGGACACGCTCAACATTTGTTCAGATGCTCACAAACTGCAAATAATTTATTGCGTAATTAACCTTTGTAGCCTCATAATGTCAGTTATGAAAGTTGTGAAAAAATGCCACGTCTATTACGCGACGACGAGATCGTAGACCTGGGTCGAACTCGGCATACAAATAGAAATCGCCGTCTTACTGGAAGAACGCTTAGCGAAATTGATAAAATTGTCGATTCAAACGGATTCATGCCAGATTTAGGTGGAGCCCTTACTAAGAATCAACTAGTTGCAGCCGATAAAGCTCGCCAAATTCTCCGGGAAACAGGAATGATGATTAAAGATCTCACCGAAGACCATCAAGAGTTTCATCAGTATAAATATTTCCCCGAGACGCGAGAGCTTTATGTGGGTGCGGTGAGGATTACTATAAGCAATGGCGCGAGCACTACACATAGCTTGCTCAACTCCTTAAATAAAGGCCGCAACAGGTCTAGTGATATCGGCTATGCAAAGTATCTTCGCATAAATAAGGCAAAGTATTTCACGCGCAGTACAACCGAAAGGGCGATTATTTCATCTCGAAAATATATCAAAAATAGGCTCGCTAAGAATGGAATAGACGATTTTTTCATCAACAAAGCTGGTCTAGTTGTCAATAAGAAATACAGCTAATATTCACTCATTCTAATCTGTAGTTTTGAGGACTTAGGAGGATTTTCTATTGTCCTCCTGATTTCCTATTAGTATGACTACATGACAACGCAGACTGATAGAAAACCACACTCTGATCCACTCGTTCAATACTTTCAGCTGCTTATTGAAATCGAAGGAAATGAGAATGAATGAAAACTGTGTAACGATATCAGACATTAGGTTTACCCCTGTCGAATCAAGTCTTGGCCACATAGGATTCGTGAGCTTTGTTTTTAATGGGAATCTATTTTTGAGTTCAATTGCGGTATACACACGGCCTGGTGGCGGCTTTAGATTAGTATTTCCGAGGGTGAAAAATATTAATGTCTTCTACCCCATTAATAAAAATGTTTATATACAACTAGAGACGGAGATTGCCGAATACTTGGCTCGAGTTTTTAAAGATGTGAGACACGACAATGGAAACTCGCCAAAAATATAATAGCCCGCGCTCCTACGAGAAAATGTGGGGTGAAGATGGAAACTTTACCCAAGTTCCAAATGTACTTATTCGAGAGTTTAAAGAACTTGGACTAACAAAAAATGAAGCTATGTTGCTAGAGGTATTAATCAGCTACGGGGTGGATTCTTGCACAGTTCCAGCCAGTAGGATTGCCCACGATATCGGTCTTTCTACTGGTACTACCCGAATATACATACGATCGCTCGCTAAGAAGGGTTTTATTTATAGAAAATTTCACAAAGGGTATTCAAACATATATGGCAGTACCTACTCATGGAAAGGCACATTTGAGAAAGTGCGAGTATATACCATGAACCACTCAACCTCTATACCAACATCGTATATACCTGCCTATATTCCCAATGACAGCAGTGCAAGATATCAGCCTAAGCCCTTAGAGAATTTCGACAGTACCCCTACGCAAAAAATAGATACCAATAAAGATGAAGATGTAAATAAAAAAGAGACACCTGGACATGATAAATTCATAAAACTTTTAAGTATTAGGAAACGCAAAACCGGTAATTAGGCCGGATTGTATAATCAAAGTATGCTAGCGATTTTAATTGCCCGAGTTTCGACTGATGACCAGAGGGACGCACTGCCCGGTCAGACATATAGATTAAAAGCCTATGCTAGTCGTAACCATTACCCCTACAAGCTATTTCAGATCCTTGAAAGTGCCTATAAAGGCAATCGAACAGACTTCAAGAATGTTCTTGAAGAGATTGTGGGATACAAGGAGACCGTTGCGGTAGTATTTGATAAGATTGACCGCTATACAAGAGATTCAAGTTCTGATGAAGTCAGACAGTTACAAAACTTGTATAGAGCCGGAAAGATTGAACTACATTTCCCTTCAGATAACTTAATTATTCACCAGAACTCACCTGCGACAGATATTATGCGATTAGGACTTGGTATAGTGGTCGCTCAATATTACTCCGATGCCATTAGAGATAATGTTAAACGCAAGATTGAGCAAAAACTCAGAGATGGTGAATGGATAGGTAGAGCCCCGATTGGATATAAAAATACACTTAAAGCAGATGGCAAGAAGTGGGTTGAGATTGATCCGTACAGAGCCGAAATGGTGAGAGACACCTATAAACAATATGCAACGGGCAATACATCATTACGAGAGCTGGCTAAAAAATGGAAAGAATCCTACGGCATACAAGTCGGATCTAGTAAGATTGATCAAACCCTCAAAAATCCATTCTACTATGGTGAAATGCTGGTTAAAGGCAGACTTTTCCCTCATAAATACGATACTATCATCTCTCAGGAACTCTTTAATCAGGTTGAGTCCGTGAGGGCTGGATATAAGGTGACAAAGCATAGATGGGGTGGCCTCCCTTACGCATATCGCGGCTTAATTGCCTGTGCTGAATGTGGATGCCGGATTACATTTGAAAAGAAGAAGGGCCTATACGTCTATGGGCACTGTACTCAATCTAAATACAAACATCAAGCTAAGTATATAAACGAG
>Ga0157376_10001873_pt1 | contig 14030 bp, 12 predicted proteins | sample M45metaG_FD_121801 | JGI IMG/M metagenome (GOLD analysis project Ga0157376, IMG submission 121801) | Miscanthus rhizosphere microbial communities from Kellogg Biological Station, Michigan, USA - M4-5 metaG | ecosystem: Host-associated > Plants > Roots > Rhizosphere > Soil | place: USA: Michigan... | reverse complement strand
TTTTGTTGGCCGACGTTTCGGGAAAAGGATTGGGCGCGGCGATTGTGACCACGATGTTGCAGGGCGCGCTCTCCGGCATGACGTTGGGGACTGATCCGGCACGGGTGTTCAATCACGTGAACCGGTTCTTGTGCGACCATTCTGAGGTTGGACGTTACGCGACAATGTTTTTTGGAATTGTGGATCTTGACGGGCATCTAGAATTCATCAATGCCGGGCATCCTTCGCCGATGTTGATTCGGAATAACGATGTGGAAGAGGCATTTACGGAAGGATCGTATCCGGTGGGATTGGTGCCGGATGCGGAGTACACGGCGGTGTGCCTCAAGCTGGAGCCTGGCGATACACTGGTGCTCTTCAGCGACGGTGTGACCGAGGCCATGGATCCGGATGAACAGTTATTTGGGGTGCCCCGGTTGCGGGACGTCCTGGTTGGCAAGACCAACATGCAACTGGAAGAGATTCAGAAAACAGTATTGGAATCCGTGGAAAATTTTGCGCGGGGCGCACGGCAAGCGGATGATTTGACGCTGCTGCTGGTGAGATACCGCGCTCCTGGTACCGCTGAGATTACGGATACAGCGATTCCCCCACCGGCGAGCAGCGAAGCGGCGTAAGTCGATTGATTGCGGCGAAATACAGAAGAAAAGTTCATCGAGCCGGCCTAAACCTTTTGGTGAACGCAATGTTTTCTGAATCACCCTCGATGGTTTGTTACAGTCTCGTTAACAAAACTTCCGCTTGCAATCCGACAGTGACCGGACTATTAATCTAGTCCTGCATAGCTTGTTCGTCTCCTAGTCAAGGGGGAAGAATGGCGTCCAGTCGTAGAGATTTCCTTAGAATTGGGGCAGTGGGTGGAGCAGCGGCGGCTATTTTTGGATTTGATTTGCAGCCAGCATTTGCGCAATTGCGTTCGCTAAAGATTGCGCGAGCAAATGAGACGCGATCGACTTGCCCATACTGCTCGGTTAGCTGCGGCGTCATTATTTATACGATTGGCGACCGGGCGAAGAACGTGACTCCACAAGTGGTGCATGTGGAAGGCGACCCGGACCATCCCATCAATCGCGGGACACTGTGCCCGAAGGGCGCTTCCCTGGAACAAGATATCTTGAATGACCGGCGAATTGTGAAGCCGCAAGTGCGGCGGCCTGGCGGAACGGATTGGGAAGATATTTCGTGGGACGATGCGCTGAATGAGATCGCGGCGAAGGTAAAGAAGACCCGAGACGAGACCTTTATCGAAACGGATGCGCAAGGAAAGCGAGTGAACCGGCTGGAGTCAATTGCATGGACCGGCGGTTGCACCGATACCAACGAGTTTAACTACCTGGTTGTGAAATCGATGCGCGCGCTGGGCGTGGTGCATTTAGAAAACCAGGCCAGAGTTTGACACGGCCCCACGGTCTCAAGTTTGGGACCAACCTTCGGGCGGGGCGCAATGACCAACGGGTGGGTGGACATCAAAAACACCGACCTGATGCTGATCATGGGCGGGAATCCCGCTGAAAATCATCCATGCGGATTCAAATGGGCGATTGAGGCGAAGCGCAATCGCAACGCAAAAATAATTTCGGTTGATCCGCGATTTACACGAACTTCTTCGGTAGCCGATCTGTTCTGCCAGATTCGAGCGGGAACGGATATCGCGTTTCTAGGCGGGATGATCCGCTACGCAATTGAAAATGGCCGACTGGCGCATGACTACCTGCTGAACTACACCAACGCGGCGTTTATCGTGAAGGACGGGTTCAAGCTGCCGGAAGACGAAGGGGTGTTTTCCGGATTCGACGCCACCGCGAAAACCTACGACAAGGCTACCTGGAATTATGCGGGAAACGCAGGAAGCGCGCATCCAGACTCGGACGCCGTGCACGCCATGGGACAAGCGGCACAAGGCGGGAATGGAGTTCCGCCAGCACTTTCGCTGCCCGAGAACGTGAGCGCGGACTTGACGTTGCAGAATCCAAATTGCGTTTTCCAACTACTGAAAAAACATTATTCGCGCTACACGCCGGAAATGGTGGAGCGGGTGACGGGAATTCCGCGAGAGCAATTTCTGAAAGCGGCGGATTTGTTTACGTCGATTCGCAAAGACGGGGACATGAAGAAGGCCGCGACGATTATTTATGCGGTCGGGTGGACACATCATTCGTTTGGAACGCAGATCATTCGAACGGCAGCGATACTGCAACTGTTGTTGGGAAATGTGGGCCGAGCGGGCGGCGGAGTGAATGCGTTGCGCGGCCATTCGAACATTCAGGGCGCCACGGATATGGCCGGGATTTTCGACAATTTGCCCGGCTATTTGAAAGTGCCTACGCCAGCGGATACCAATTTCGAAGCGTGGATGAAGCGGATTACGCCTAAGCCTGCGAAGGCCGAAAAGTGGGATTCGATGAATTATTGGGGTAACACGCCGAAATTTGCGGCGAGTTTCATGAAAGCGCTGTACGGCGACGCGGCGAACAAACAAACCGACTGGGCTTATGACTATTTGCCGAAGGTGGACCGAAATTATTCGTGGGTCCAGCTTTGGGACAACATGTACAACGGGATTGTGAAAGGAATTTTTGCGTTTGGGATGAATGGCGTAGCGATTGGGCCGGACTCCCGTAAAAATATTGATGCGCTTAAAAAGGCGGACTGGCTGGTGGTCGGAGAAATTTATCCGGATGAGACTAGCGAGTTCTGGAAGTCGCCGGGAATTACGGCGGACGATCAGAAAAAGATTCAAACCACCGTGTACCGGCTGCCGTGCGCGGGGTTCGCGGAGAAAGACGGCACGTTCACAAATTCGGCGCGGTGGCTGCAGTGGAAGAACGCGGCGTTGCCATTACCGGCTGGCTGCATGCTGGATCAGGAGATTGTGGCGCGGATCTTCTTAAAGGTTCGCGACCTGTATAAGAAGGACGGCGGAAAATTTGGCGATCCGATTCTGAAGCTGGCATGGAGTTACACCAATCCGAGCAATCCTTCGCTGGCAGAAGTCCTGAAAGAGATCAACGGGAAGACCCTGGTGGACGCAGAAGATCCAGCGACGAAAGTCCAACTGAAAGCTGGGCAACAACTGCCGGGATTTGCGTGGCTGAAGGACGACGGGACGACCTCGTGCGGCAACTGGATTTATTCCGGGTCGTATACCGAAGCAGGCAACCTGACGATGCGGCGTGATCCGAGCGATCCATCGGGAATGGGAGTGCACCAGAATTGGGCGTGGTCTTGGCCGGCAAACCGTCGGGTGCTTTACAACCGCGCATCGTGCGACGTGGATGGCAAGCCGTGGGATGCTTCGCGGCGGCAAATCTGGTGGAACGAAGCGCAGCAGAAATGGGTTGGCAACGACGTGCCGGACTTCAAGGTGGATTCGAAACCGGCCGATCGCTTGGGACCGTTCATCATGAATCCGGAAGGCGTGGGCAGAATTTTTGGCCCGTTGGCTGCGTTTGTGGATGGCCCATTCCCCACCTATTACGAGCCGGTCGAAAGTCCCGTTGCCAATTTGATACATCCGGGACAGAAAAATAATCCGGTCGCCAAGCGATTCAAGACGGCGGATGACCAGTACGGCGATCCAAAAGATTACACGGTGGTTTGCACGACGTATCGGCTAACCGAACATTACCACTACTGGACGAAAAACAATCCGATGAACGTGCAACTGGTTCCGGAGCCTTTTGTGGAGATCTCGGTGGAGATGGCCAACGATATGGGGATCCGCGGCGGCGAAACGGTGAAAGTTTCTAATGCTCGCGGAGAATACATCGCCAAGGCCATGGTCACCAAGCGGATAAAACCGATGATGATCGATGGAAAGAAAACGTATCAGATCGGCATTCCGATTCACTGGGGGTATCGCGGAATTGCGGAAGATGAAGGAAAGACCGCCCGAAATCTGACCAACAATCTTTCGCCAACAGTTATTGATCCCAACGCCTACACGCCTGAATTCAAAGGCTTCCTGGTTAAAGTCGAAAGGGTCTGAGGAAACTATGAGCCAGGCGACATTGCGAGTGCAAAAGATCTCCGGCCATGCCGGAAGCGTACCCGGCGAGGATACGCAACGGCAATTCACGGTTGCCAAACTGATCGACACGACGACGTACATCGGCTGCAAAGCTTGCGAAGTGGCATGCGTGGAATGGAACGACATGCCGTTTTCGGCGACCGAGTTCGGCAATTCCTACCAGACGATGCCGGAGACGCGCTGGAACTACTGGAATTTGATTTTGTTCAACGAGCACGAAAAAGAGGATGGCTCGTTGATGTGGCTGATGCGGAAAAATCAGTGCATGCACTGCGCGGAACCGGGCTGTCTGGAAGCATGCCCGTCAGACGGCGCGATCGTGCAATACACCAACGGGATTGTAGATTTTCAGCAGGACAAATGTATCGGCTGCGGATACTGCATTACCGGGTGTCCGTTCAACATTCCGAAATTCAACAAAGAGACCAAGCGCGTTTACAAATGCACGCTGTGCACGGACCGGGTGAGCGAAGGGCTGGAACCGGCGTGCATCAAATCGTGCCCGACGGGCTGCCTGCATTTCGGCAGCAAAGACGATATGAAAGTGCTGGCCGAAGAGCGCGCTAGGCAACTTCGCGAACATTTTAACTATCCGAATGCCGGCGTATACGATCCGCCGGGCGTTGGCGGCACCGGAGTAATTTACGTGCTGCACGACGCGACGCAACCGGAGATATATGGCGGATTACCCAAGAATCCGTCGATTCCGCTGAGCGTGAAATTGTGGAAGGGTCCGCTGAAGTGGCTTGGGAACGTGGCGATGGTCGGCGGACTGATCGGACTGTTCGTACATTATTTGCGATTCGGCCCGAAAGATCGGGACGTGGAAATCAAGGAGCCGCACGAAGGAGCGCAGCCATGAACGATCGTGCCGATCAGATTCTTCCTGGTGGCCGAGTGCTGCGTTATCCGTTTTTCGAGCGGCTGAATCACTGGATTGCGGCATTTTCATACATTTATTTGATGCTGACGGGATTGGCGTTCTGGTCGCCGTGGCTTTTCTGGTTGGCGGTAATTCTGGGCGGCGGACAGATTTCGCGGACCTTGCATCCGTGGGTGGGATTACTGTTTTTCTACTCCGTGCTGCGCATGTATGGGCATTGGGCGCCGCAAATGCGCGCAGCGGCGGTGGACAAGCAGTGGTGGGATTCAATCGGAAAGTATATCCAGAATGAAGACGAGGAGATGCCGCCGGCGGGGCGATATAACGCGGGACAGAAAGCGCTATTCTGGAGTTTCTTTTACGGCGTGATTGTATTGCTATTGACCGGTTTAGTGCTGTGGTTTCCCGAGCAAATCCCATGGAATTTGCGGTGGGTTCGCTACATTTCAGTTTTCTTGCACCCGGTGGCGGCACTGTTGTCGATCGCTAACTTCATGATCCATATTTACATGAGCGTGTTCGCTGAGCGGGGAGCATTCGGATCGGTGATTCGCGGCGATGTCTCACTGGAATTTGCCAAACGGTATCACCCTGCGTGGTACCAAGAGATCATGGGGCGGGCGAATACACCGAGGAAATGACGCCAAAGGCTGAAAGAACCTACCAAGCACGAATCTTGCGCGCCGCATATCTGCAGACCATTTATCCTTATGCCGCCGAAATCCTGACATTTTACGGGCGAATTTGTTTCGTTCAAGAGCGGCTGTCAACTGAATTGCGTGGATCACTGGAGCAAAGGTCGCCGCCGATTGAGACGGGCAAGCTGCGCGAACACATCGACGTGGATTTGGTGCTGCCATTTCTTGCTGAGACGCTAAAAGCATTGCTGCCAAATTCTCCCGGGCCATTGGCCGAATTCATGAAGGGATTTCTGAAGGGTTCGCGAAATCGTTCGGCCGCGGCGCTACAACAATACGCAATGGCCGGTGGAACAGACGAAGCGCCAGGGGATTCGCGCGAAGAGTTGATTGCGCGAGTGCTGGTGGATCCTTATGCTGCGCTGCTCGCCGCGAGGCAAGTTACTCCGAGCGGCGGAAAGGCCGGCAACCTGTGCCCGAATTGTGGAGGAAGACCGGTCGCGGGAGTGCTGAGGATCGAAGGCGACGGAGGAAAACGATACTTGCTCTGCGCGTTCTGCTCTACCGAATGGGAATTCCGAAGAATTTATTGCGCGTATTGCGGCGAAGCGCGAGAAGAATCGTTGCCGGTGTTTGTGGCGGAGAAATTTCCGCAGATTCGAGTGGAAGCATGCGATACCTGCCGGCATTGCATTCGAACCGTTGACCTAACGAAAGATGGACATGCGATCTCAGTGGTAGATGATCTGGCGGCGATTCCTCTGGCGCTGTGGGCCGAGGAGTATGGCTACCAGCGAATTCACGGGAATCTGCTGGGCACATAAAGCGACCCTGAACTAGAGCTGGAAATTTGGAGGCTGAAATGCGGACATTGCTCGGGATTGTTCTAGTTCTACTGATTGCGGCGGTCGGCGTGAAGGCACAGAACCCTTCGACGCCTTCGAATGGGCTGACCGTGATTAAGGCGGGTTCCCTAATTGATGGGACTACCGACGCGGCACGCAAGAACAAGTTGATCTTTATTCGCGGCGAACGCGTCGAAAAAGTTGCGGATGCGTCGGCGGTGATTCCCTCGGAAGCGAAGGTAATCGATCTGTCGAATGCGACGGTGTTGCCCGGGCTTATCGACGCGCATACCCATATATTCTTGTGGGGTGAGGTTCCGGAAAAGGGCGGATACGACGCGAACATCTTGAAAGCGGGGATCGCTCTGCGAGCGGCGCGGGCTACGTTCGCATGCCGACGAGCGTTGGAACAGGGTTTCACCACTCTGCGCGATTTGGAGACGGAAGGCGCGGGCTACGGCGATGTCGAAATCAAGCAGGCGATCACGGAAGGAACCATTCCCGGGCCAAGACTGTATGTAGCCACACGTGGAATTTCCTCAACTGGCGGTTACAACCTGGAAGGCTATGCGCCGGAATTGCCAATGCCGAAGGGCGTCCAAATTATTGATGGGCCGGTGGAAGCACGGAAAGCGGCGCGCGAGCAATTGGATCATGGCGCGGACTGGCTGAAGGTTTATATGACACACCGTTCGTGGGTGGACAAGCAAGGCAATTTGGCCTCACAGCCGACGCTGACGGTGGAGGAATTGAAAGCGATTGTGGATGAAGCGCACGGGTGGGGAAAGAAAGTGGCGTGCCATGCGTACAACGGCGTTGGGTTGCAACGGGCGTTGGATGGCGGTTGCGATTCGATCGAGCACGGATTGGAAATTACTGACGCGCAGATCGCGCAGATGGCCAAGCAAGGTACTTGGTATTGTCCAACGCTGGCGCCGTACTACGGCGACTGGGCAGCGGAAAATACGGCTGAAGGCAAGCGTGACAGGAAACGCGCCGAGGTACATGGAGCTTCGGTACAAAAAGCCGTGAAGGCGGGAATCAAGATTGCGTACGGTACGGATATCGGAGGAATCGAGTGGACTGAGCCAATGGCCCAGGAGTTTGCGTATTTGACGCAATTCGGATTGACGCCGATGGAAGCGATTCGTGCAGCGACTTCGCAAGCGGCGGAATTGCTGGACGAAAAGGGCGAACTTGGCGTGATTGCAGCCGGAGCACAGGCTGACATCATCGCGGTGATCGGTGACCCGATCACGAACGTAAAAGAGTTGGGAAACGTGAGATTTGTGATGAAAGGCGGAAGTGTTTTCAAGAACGAATTGACGAAATAGCACGAATCAGGCTTCGACGCGAACGCCCTTCCAGAATGCGACGCGGCCGGTGATTTCCTTCGCGGCGGGTTTCGGTTCAGGATAAAACCAGGCGGCATTGTCGTTGCGCATACCGTCCACTTCCAAATGATAGTAGTGAGCGGTGCCTTTCCAGGGGCAAATAGACTTGTGCGAGCTGGATTTTAGGAACTCCTTGTTGATCGCCTCGATCGGGAAATACTGGTTCCCTTCCACAACAACGCAGCCGCTGCTTTCCGCAATTAGTTTGCCGGCCCAAAATGCCTTTGCCATCGGAATCTCCCGTTTTCTGTACTATTGGATGCGGCTGCGGCCAAAAAGTTTCTAAGGCACTCTCTGCCAAACCGGAAAACGCCCCCGACGCTACTTTCCAGATGATTAGCAACGTTTGTTACAATTTTGGCATGAATCCCAGACGAACCCTTTCTTTGGCTATCCTCATTGCAGCACTCGGCATTTCGCCCTTGCTCTTAAGCCTTCATGCAACCAACGGGACTGCGGCGGCCGAAGTGTCTGCAGGAGCGGCAAGCATTGCGGCCTCGCTGGGTGTTGCACCCGACCTCGACGCACGGCTGGCACGATTCAAACCGATTGAGATGCCATTCAAGCGCATTGGACTGAACGATCGAGAACAGAAGATGGTAGAAAAGTTGGTGGACGCCGCAAACCGGATCGAACAAATTTACTGGCGGCAGAGCGACCCCGAAGGACTACGGTTATACGGAGAGTTGCAACACAGCGAAGACCCGCTGGACAAGAAGGTATCGCGGTTTATGAAAATCAACGGCAGCCGGTACGACCTGGTGGACGAGCTGCGGCCGTTTATCGGCAAAGATCCTGCGCCACCGGGGCGCGGGCTTTACGCTGCGGGACTCACGCAGGCCGAAATTGTGAAGTACGTAACGGCACATCCGGAACAAAAGGCTGCAGCTTACAATGAGCAATCGGTGTTGCTGCGCAACGGCGACAAACTGGAGGCGGTTCCGTATCACCTGCGATTTGCAGAGTTTCTGAAACCTGCGGCGGAGGATCTGCGGGAAGCGGCGAAGCTAAGCGACGATTCGGCATTCGCAAAGTTCTTGCGGATGCGCGCGGATGCGTTGCTGAACGATGACTACTACGCCAGTGACCTGCAGTGGCTGGATTTGCAGGATCCGAAGTTCGATCTAATTCTGGCTCCATACGAAAGCTACATCGACAACCTTTTGGGTGTGCGGACGTCGTTTGGCGCAGCGGTTTTGCTTCGTAACGAGACGGAGAGTAAGAAGCTGGCGATCTTCAAGAAATATGTGCCAGACCTGCAGGAGTCATTGCCGCTGCCCAAAGCAGATTTGCCATCGAAGCGCGGGCATGTGACACCAATGGAAGTTATGGACGCACCGTTTCGAACCGGCGACCTGCTGCACGGCTATCAATCGGTGGCCGACAATCTGCCGAACGACGCACGCGTACATGAAGCCAAGGGCAGCAAGAAGATTTTCTTCAAGAACTTCATGGACGCGCGGGTGAACGTGGTGATTTTGCCGATCGCGAAGAGACTGTTCCGAGAAGACCAGGTTGCGCGCGTGACCGGCGACGGCTACCTAGCATCAACTCTGGCGCATGAGATTTCGCATGAGCTGGGGCCGAACTATTCGCGGACATCGTCTGGGAAAAAAGACATTCGAGCGGCGATTGGCGGTGATTTTTCAGCGCTGGAAGAAGCGAAAGCCGATGTAGTCGGCATGGTGTGTCTGAGGTGGCTGAGCGATCGCGGCGCCATTTCCAAAGCGCAGCTGGATGAAGACTACATTTCGTATGTGGGCGGAAGTTTCCGCAGCATTCGATTTGGCATCGCGGAGCCACACGGGCGTGGCGAAATGATGGAGTTCAACTACTTGATGGAGCACGGCGCGGTAACTTTCGACACAGCGACCGGGCGATACGCGGTGGCGCTCGAAAAGATGCCCTCAGTGCTTGCAGCGCTGGCGAAGGAGCTGTTGGAACAAGAAGCCACCGGAGACCGCGCGAGGACGGTCACGTGGTTTGCAAAGTACGCGGTACTGCCGGATCATCTGAAGCAGGCGTTTGAGCAGGTTTCCGACATTCCCGTGGACATACAGCCGATCTATTCGTTTGCAGAGGAGATTCGATGAGCGAACAGAATTTTGCGAATCACGCCAAGTTTGTGCCGGCATTTCATTTTTTCTTAGTGCCAGTACTTCTGATCAATGTGGGAGTGCACGTTAATCAGCTGTTTAGAACCCCGATGGCCTCGACGTCTTCTGTGGTGTGGGGCATCTTTGGAGTACTGCTGGCGATTGCTCTGCTGGTGATGGCGTTTTTGGCGCGGCTGTTTGCGCTGGGTGTGCAGGATCGCGTAATCCGATTGGAAGAACGGATACGTTGCGAGCGATTGTTGCCGGAGGATTTGAAACCGCGCATCGGCGAATTCACGACCATCCAGATGGTGGGATTGCGGTTCGCGAGCGATGCCGAACTTCCGGCGCTGGCACGAAAAGTGCTAGACGGGAAGGTGAATGACCGCAAAGCCATCAAGCAGATGGTGCAGAACTGGCGCGCAGACTATCAGCGAATCTGAATTTGCGGCCTAGAGAATGCTGCGAACAACGCCGCCTTCGGCACGAACGGCGGATCCATTGATGCTGCTGGCCTGAGTGCTGGCGACAAAAGCCACAACCGCAGCGACTTCTTCAGTCGTTTCAAAACGCTTTAAGAGTGAAGTGGGACGAATTTTCTCAAAGAATTCTCTCTCCACCTGTTCCTTGGTGACGCCCTGCTGTTTGGCCATGGACTGCACGAAATCGCCGACGCCCTCCGATGCCGTGGGGCCGACCAGAATGGAATTGACAGTGATTCCGGTCCCAGCGACGGATTCGGCCACGCCGCGGGCCACGGCAATTTGCGCGGTTTTGGTCATGCCGTAGTGCACCATCTCGCCGGGAGTCTGCTGACCGGATTCGCTGGAGATAAAAATGACGCGGCCCCAGTTCTTTCGGCGCATTTCGGGCACATAAGCTCGAGTTAGGCGCACGCCACTTAGCACGTTGACTTCGTAGAAGCGCAGCCAATCGGCGTCCGGAATTTCAAGAAACGGTTTGGGATCGAAAATTCCGAGATTGTTGACGAGGACATCGGCGGTGGGCACTTGACGAAGGAACTTCGCGACACCATCGACCGTTCCCAGATCGGCGGCCACGCCTTGCACTTGCGCGGTCGGAACTTCATTGCGGACGGAGTGCAGTGCGCGCTCGACGCGGTCTTCGGTCCGACCATTCAGAATCACTTGAGCGTTTTCGCGAGCCAGAGTCGTGGCGATGGCCAGCCCAATACCGGCAGTCGAACCAGAGACCACAGCTATCTTTCCTGTAATTCCAAGATCCATTTTCCAGTCTCCCTGACTTTTTAGCGGGCGGCGGCTGCGGCGGCTGCGCCTTCGATTTCCGCGATTTCGTCTTTGGTCAATTTCAAATCGCCGGCATTCATTACGCCTTCGGCCTGCCGGGCATTGCGCGAACCAACAATAGCTCCGGTGATTGCCGGATGGCGGAGCACCCAGCCAATCGCCACTGCACCTGGCCCACAGCCGTGACGCGCTCCGACCAAGCGAAGGCGATCGACCAGTTCAAGATTCTTCGACAAGTTAGGCTCCTTGAACTCTGGATTGCGGCTGCGGAAATCATCCGCCGATAAAGATGCAGCACGTTCTCGAGTCATGGCGCCGGTCAACAACCCGGAAGCCATTGGCGCGTAGCTGATCACGCCGATTCCATTTTTCAAGCAATGCGGCAAGATTTCTTCTTCAATTTTTCTGCGGATGATGGAATAGGGCGGCTGGTTCGAAGTGACCGGAGCGATTGTTGCGGCGCGCTCCATTTGTGACACGTCGAAATTGGAAACGCCGATCCAACGGACCTTGCCTTCAGCTTTCAGCTTACTCATCTCTTGCCACGCTTCTTCCAAGCCGGCTCCGTTGTCCTTGGGCGGCCAGTGCATCTGATAGAGATCGATAAACTCGGTTTGCAGGCGGCGAAGACTGTCTTCGCATTCCCTGCGAATGGAAGCGGCGGAATGATCTTGAAAGACCTTGCGATTTTCGTCCCAGCGGAGAACGCATTTGGTGAAGACATACGGGCGCTTCCCGTTCCACTGTTCTAGCGCCTGGGCGACGATTTCTTCGGAATGGCCGGTGCCGTATACTGCGGCGGTATCAATCCAATTCACGCCCAATTCAAGAGCTCGCAAAATCGCGGCGACGGAATCAGTGTCCTCCTGGCTTCCCCAGGCAAATTCCCAACCACCGCCTCCGATGGCCCAAGCGCCGAATCCAACAGGGGTCAATTGCAAGTCGGAGTTGCCAAGTTTCCGCGTTTCCATAGATGCTCCTCAGGCTGCTGACACAATTACACCATGTTTTTACTTTGGATTGGCTGAAGTGCGCCAGTGAAAAGTTAGAAATCCAGTGCCGACTGGGCAGGAGAATCTTCAGTTGGCGGTAAAGGCGGCGTCCCACGAAACGGATTCGCCATCCCCCGGGGTTTGCCGTGGGCCGCAGCGCGTTGTGATCCACTGGGATTGGGGCGCTCGCTCCAATAACCGGTTAGCCGCAGGTGGTGACGATTCGAGGGAGTGGATTTCAGTCCGGTGCAATAGTTACCGTGCGTGGAAAATCCCATCGATAACCTTCATGGAAAAATTTGCCAGAGACGTGCACATTGCTGAAGCAGCGCAAAAAGAAACGGCGCGGAGTAAATTCCGCGCCGCCTCATTCGAATCGATTCGACCGAAACGCTGAACTAAATGCTCTTCGGGCCGGTGGTTGCCGCTGCCGGTGTGCTGGACGACTTCGCAAACGCACTGCCGGTTTCCTTTTCGGCGCTCTTATCAATTTCGATTGAGCCCTTAAAGTACGCGCCATCTTCAATCATGATGCGCGCGGTGGTCAGGTCGCCGTTTACCGAGCCGTCTTTCTTGATCTCGATCCGGTCCTTCGCACGAAGGTTTCCCTTCACGCTGCCATACACCACCACCTCGCGGGCTATGATGTCAGCGGTAAGCTTGGCGGTTGCTCCCACGGTGAGCTTACGCTCATCCAGCTGGATCAACCCTTCCACCGAGCCATCGATCAAAAGATCTTCGCTCCCGGTGATTTCGCCCTTCACATGCAGGCTGGACCCCAGCCGCGCGGTTGCGCGGTCTCCGGTCGCACCCAATGGACTTGTACTCATCGCAGTTGTTCCCTCCCAAGTCGCCGGAGCTGACTTCGGCGGCTGATTCTGATTTACATTAAAATTTTTCGGCTCCGGTGGCGCGACTTGCGGCGTTTCCGGCTTCTTAACATTCCCCCACATGAATCCTCCCAAGGGATGGCTCACCCCTTGTAAAATTCTGTCGGGGTGATTAGAGACTTTAGTCCCCTGCGTGGGGTGCTGCAAATACCGTATCAGCTTGGCGTGCGTGAAAGTAACTACCCTGGAGTACAGTTCTGTTACTGGCCCGAGGGTAGGGCCGCTGCAATGCTAGAGGCCTTTCTAAACTTCTCGCCGAGGACTACGCCGTTGGCTTGTCCGGAACCGGTTGCATGGCGAGGAAGTCTGTCATGAATCGTCGTGTGTAATTGTCTAGCAGTTGCTTCACTCGCAACGGAGTTTCCGATTTCACTACCAAGCCTGCGTGATGATACTTCTTCACGCGGTAGATAATTTCCGGATCGTTGTACGCCGAAGTGTCAGGCTCTTCCTGTTTTGCAAGCGAAACAATGACTCCCGCATAGTCGTGCCGAACCGGCGGCAAAGAGTAGGGTGCCTTCCCGGCTCCAACTTCCAGCTTGGCCCATTCCCGCCACAAGTTGATGCCGCTAGCTGCGTCGACCACGTCGGAAATGTAGGCGCCACCAACTCGCGATGCAATTTCCAGAAAGTAGAACTTGCCGTCGAGGTGCGCTTTTAAGAATTCACCGTGAGTTACTCCGCGCACCAGTCCCAAGACTTCAATCAGCTTGGCATTAAGCGCTTGCAGGGTTTTCGCGTCTTCCGATTCGCGTTCCAGCGTGCGGGTGGTAAACACTCCGCCAGCGTGCGAAACGTTGAGCGGTGGCGTACCATAGGTATGCGCATCCGCAAACTTGACTTCGCGCTCACTGACCACGCCATCCACGTGGAACACGCCGCCCGGCACAAACTGTTCGAGCAAAAAGTGCGATTGCTCATCGCCAAGCTTGTCCAGGCACGGCCACAACTCGTCGGCCTGGTGAATTTTCTTCATGCCGATTCCGGAGGCCTG
>Ga0157376_10001872_pt1 | contig 14032 bp, 10 predicted proteins | sample M45metaG_FD_121801 | JGI IMG/M metagenome (GOLD analysis project Ga0157376, IMG submission 121801) | Miscanthus rhizosphere microbial communities from Kellogg Biological Station, Michigan, USA - M4-5 metaG | ecosystem: Host-associated > Plants > Roots > Rhizosphere > Soil | place: USA: Michigan... | reverse complement strand
CCGTCGTGATCCACCAGGCACTTCCAGGGCTGGTTCCACACGCCGGCGATCCAGTAGATCATGTAGCCGCCGTAGCTGGCGCCCAGCGCGCAGGCGCGATCACCGTCGAGGAAGCTGTACTTGGAGAGCGCAGCGCTCCAGCCGGCCTTGAGGTCTTCCAGCGGTTTGCCGCCCCAGTCGCCCGAGATCGAATCGGTGAACGCCTGGCCGTAACCGGTGGAGCCGTGGAAGTTGACGGTGACCACGGCGAAGCCCTGGCCCGCATATGTCTGCGGATTCCAGCGATAGCTCCAGCTGTTGTTCATCGCGCCCTGCGGGCCGCCGTGGATGATGAAGGCCACCGGATACTTCTTGCCGGCCTTGTAGCCCACCGGCTTCACCACATAGCCCTGCACCGTTTCGTTGTTCCAACCCTTGAAGGTGAAGAACTCCGGCTCGCCCATCTGCGTCTTCTTGAGCTGCTCGGCGTTGTAATGCGTGACCTGCTTGAGGCCCTTGCCCTGCAGGTCGGCGGTATAGAGGTCGGCCGAACGCTTCAGGTCATCGCGCTGTACGAGTAGCGACGATTTGCCCAGCGAATAGCCGCCCACTTCGCCGTTGGTCACGAGCGTCGTGGTCTTGCCGCTGGCCGCATCGACGGCAAACAACGGGTGCTGCCCGTTGTCGTCTGCGGTGACGTAAAGCGTCTTGCCATCCGCCGATATCTGCATGCCGCCGGCGGAGCGATCCCAGTTCGGCGCCACTTCACGCTTTTGCCCGCTGGCCAGATCCAGCGCCATGATGCGGAAGCGATCGGCCTCCGACACCGGCACCTTCATGGCGAGGTAGTACAGCGTCTTTCCATCCGGCGAAGGCACGGGGAACGCATCCCACGCCGGGTTTTCGGCGGTGAGGTTGCGCGCTGCCGCCGAACCATCGGCCGGCACGCTGTAGACGTCGAAATTGGTCGACCACGGCTCGCTGTTGCCCGCGATGCGCACATCGAAATACACCGTCTTGCCATCGGGCGAGAAGCTGAACTCGCCGTCGTCGCCAAACGGCTTGCTCGGGACATCGCCATCGATGCCGCGCGTCAGAAGCAGCGGCTGCTCGGACGGCTGCGCGAGGTCGGCGATATACAGCTGCGCACGGCGACCATCGGCCCAAGTATCCCAATGACGCACGAAGAGTTTGTCGTAGACTGTGCCCGATGCCTTGTCCGCGGCGCGACCATCGAGGCGCTCCTTGGTACAGGCGAGGTCGGCGCAATCGGTGAACACGCCAAAGGTGAGCAATGCCTTCTTGCCATCGGGCGACAGCTTGTAGGCGTCCACATCGATCGGTGCATGAGTGACTTGCACGGCGGTTGCCGAGGCTGCCAGCGGACGACGCCACAGCTGCGCCACGCCATCTTTTTCGGCCACGTAGTAAATGGCCGAGCCATCCGGCGACCAGCGCGGCGACGAGGCCTTCTCCACCAGCTTGACCGGCGTGCCGCCCTTGGCCAGGTCGAGCACGTAAATCGACGTAACGCCCTTGTTCGCGGCGTAGTCAGTGGCACGCACGGTATAGAGCGCCTGGCGGCCATCCGGCGACAACTGCGGATCGCCGACGCGATCCATCATCACCAGATCGCGGATATTGAAGGGGTGACTGCCGTGGTTTTCGACCTCAGCCGCCATGGCTGAGGTACCGGCCAACGCAAGCGCCAGCGCGACGAACAAGGGTTTCATGGGTGGGTTCCTGGGTACACGCAGGTGCTCACGGTAAGAGTCTGCACCGAACAGTGCAAGCACGCCAAGCAACCGGCCGCGGCCCACCGGATCCAAATACCGGCGGGCCGCGAACGAAGTAGCATTCCGCCGGGGAGCCAAATCACTTTCGCAGCATTTGCCAAAAAATGAAGTGCTAGTTTCGGTAGACTCGGCCCACCGGCTTGGTTCGGCCAGCAAGCCATAATGTGATCAAGGGGATTCGATGAGCGCAACCGCACCCGCCGGTAAGCAACGTTACTGGCAGTACGGATGGGTTGCCGTCACCTTGCTGGCCCTTAGTTTGCGTTGGGCTTATCTGTCCCGAATGGACGTCGATAACCCCATGCGGGGCGACGCGGTGCAGTACGTGTCGTATGCCTGGAACCTGGCTCACCACGGGGTGTTTTCCAAAAGCACCGCAGGCAGCATCGATGTTGTGCCTGACAATTTTCGAGATCCCGGGTACCCAAGCCTTCTTGCTGGCGTCATGCTCTTTTCCGATAATTTTGCTCCCTGGTATCACGCTGTCCTCTTGCTGCAGGGCCTGCTTAGCGCACTGACGGTCGCACTGCTGATGGCAGCGATACGCCCCTGGCTGGGAGTGAAAGGATCGTTGGCCGCAGGCTTGTTAATGGTCGTCTGGCCGCATAGCGTCACGATGAGTGGCTACTTGCTGTCCGAAACCGCGACGGGCTTTTGGGTGGCATCGGGGCTTTTCCTGCTCCAAAGAGCCGTCTCTCGAAACCACTTGCCCGCCATGGTGGCCTGCGGCCTTGCATTCAGCATTGCCGCATTGACCAATGCTGTCATGCTTCCTTTTGCGGCCCTGCTGGCTGGCGTTTTGTTTTGGCGCAATAACGTCGGCCGAACCATGGCGCTCGCGCTGGTTGTCTCGTCCCTTTTGCTTCCGGTTGCCTGGGGAGTACGCAATGCTCAGCTCCCAACGACTGCGGAAAGTTCATCGGGACGTGCCTTACAAAACGCTATCGAGGGCTCTTGGCCGGAATACCACTCGTCCTACATGGCCAGCGTCTTCGGCGATCCTGACGGGCGGCGCATCCAAGAGGCGATCCGACACGAAACCGAGGTCATGATGGCTTCGAGATCTGCAGGCATACGACTCGTATCTGCCAGGATCAGAGCGCAGCCATTGAGCTATCTAGCCTGGTACGCGAGCAAACCCGCGTTACTCTGGGACTGGAGCATACGCATGGGTGCGGGCAACATCTACCAGTACGCCACACGGCACTCGCTGCTGGACGAACAGCCTTTGCTCAAGGCGATCGTCGCCATCTGCTGGGCACTCAATCCAATCATCATGGTGCTAGCTTTGGCGGGTGTATTGCTGGTGTGGGCAAACGGTCGAGATAATGCAGCCTTACCGCTCGCCACGGCCGCCCTCGCGGTCTATGTCACCATTGTCTACTCGCTCCTCCAAGCCGAACCGCGTTACTCCATTCCATTCCGAGGGATTGAAATCGCGCTGGCCGTCGAAGGGGTAAGACAATCCGCGCGATGGCTATCCTCCCGAAAAGATAGGAGCACCCCAGCCCAGCAGGCTTAGGAGCGTTCCGCACCCTCTCGCTAGTGACCATCCAGAGCACTTCGAGACCGGCGTCTCAGAAACCACCTGACGCACAACGTCACATTCTGCCCAGCTTGAGCCATTGACGTCGACGCACCGAGACGCGCTCGACAATCCTGCAAAAACCTTGGCCTGACGATGTTGCCCGGTGCCGTGACCCTATGCACAATCCACATACCCGCAGCATAGCGGGTAACCACCAAACGGCAGAGATGGCACATAACGTGCTGGAACTGCTACGAGCTTCCTGGTCGTTCCAGGCCGCAATAAGGGGTCCGTTCCCGCCTAGGGGGAATCGGGACCGGGGCTCAGGGGGCATTACCGGTTAGCTAACCAAAAACAGAGGAACCACCATGAAGAACGTGCAGAAGGGCTTCACCCTGATCGAATTGATGATCGTCGTGGCGATCATCGCGATCCTGGCCGCCATCGCCATCCCGCAGTATCAGAACTACATCACCAAGTCGCAGTTCTCCGAAACGCAGACCGTTGCTGACGGCTTGAAGACGCCGATCGTCGAGTACGCCAATCAGACTGGTCAGTGCCCTGGCAATACCACCACCGGCTTCTCGGGAGCAGCCAGCTACGCTGGCAAGTACGTTTCGGGCGCCACCCTTGGCGGCACCTACCCGGCTTGCACGGTCACCGTGAACTTCAAGACCACGGCAGGTTCGGTTTCCGCGCCGCTGGCCGCAAACACCGATGGCGTCCTCTTCACTGGCACCAATAATGGCGGCACGTTCGTCTGGAACTGCACCGACACCACGCTCGCCGCCAAATACAAGCCGACGGCTTGCCAGTAATCGCACACGATCAATTTTAACGTGATAAGGGAACCCCTCGTTTGAGGGGTTCTTTTTTTGTGCGCTTCGTCGTGATTGCGGAAGCGAACTGGCACGGCTGTTGCTGCTCTATTTTGATGTCAAGGGGGGGGCTCCATCATGAAGCACACACGCGGCTTTACGTTGATCGAATTAATGATTGTGGTGGCTATCATTGCAATTCTCGCCAGCATCGCTATTTCGGTCTACGCCAACTCGACCGCCAAAGCACAACTGAGCGAAGCCTTCTCGATCACCGGGGGGCTAGAAGCCGATGTGTCCGACTACTACGCGCAGACAGGCAGCTGCCCGACACTTGGCACGGGCAGCCTGAATCCAGCTGGCAGCTACAGTGGAAACTACGTGGCAAGCGTCTCCATCGCCCCTGGAGGTGCGGGTTGCGCGATTACGGCCTTGATGCGCAGCCAAACGGTTGCACCTAAGCTGCAAGGCAGACAAGTCACCCTCACGATGAATGGCAGCACAAATGGGGCTGTGAGTTGGCAATGCAGCAGCGATGTAGATCCAGTCTACCTTCCCCAAACCTGCCGATAATCTTTCGCTGGCACAGCACACCAGCGGCTGCAGCCAGTCCTTCGAATCATCGAGATCATTGATGCCCGCCCGACTAAGTGCCCTGCTCGGGCTGTCGATCACACTGATCATTTGCGCACTGCTGTATTTACCGGCAATGCACGCCCCGTTTCTATTCGATGATTTCCCGAATCTAGCGGCGTTAAACAGCGTAGAGCACCTTTCGAGCTGGCAAGACCTGGGCATCTATTTCTCCCAGCCGCGCAACTTTCCCGGCAGGCCCATGGCCATGCTGAGCTTTCTGTTGCAGAAATCGTCCTGGCCAGATCATCCTTTTCCATTCCGCGTCGTCAATGTGAGCATCCACCTGCTCAACGGCACGCTGGTGTTCGCACTAGCTCGATGTCTATCCCGTCGCTGGCTGTCCGATCGAGTCAGACCTGACTTACTAGAAAGTCGTGTATGGCTAGCTGCATGCGTGGCCTCCGCGGGCTGGCTACTCAACCCAATCCAGCTTTCGGGAGTTGTGCTAATCGTCCAGCGCATGACGTTGCTGATGGGCATGTTCATGCTGCTCGGACTGATCGCCTATACGAAGGGACTGCTTTCGACAGAAAAGTCGATCTGGAGACGCGGCATCTGGATGGTGATCGGGCTGGGACCATGCATGGTCCTAGCATTCCTTAGCAAGGAAAACGGCATCCTGTTACCGATGTATGCGCTCGTCCTAGATACCACGTTGTTGCGCCCCGATGCGAAGCGATTACCTCCGGCGCTCGCGTGGCTACGCCGCGCATTGATATGGCCAGTTGTCCTATTTGTCGTCGGCTACCTATTTTGGGCTCTATTCAGCGAATGGGGGCATGCTGGCACACGCGACTTCACGCTTGGGGAGCGCCTGCTGACTGAGCCCCGCATACTGTGGGACTACATCGGAAAGATTTTCCTGCCGCGTTTCGGTTTGTATGGCCTGTACCACGATGGCTACGTTGTATCCCACAACCTAGTTTCCCCATCGGCAACACTGCTGGCGCTATTGGCATTGATTGGCACGCTGACCGCAGCGGTGCTAGGCCTTCGTCGATGGCCTCTGTTTGCGTTGGCAGTACTTTGGTATCTAAGCGGTCAGTTGCTTGAGAGCTCCACGGTCATGTTGGAGCTTTATTTCGAACACCGAAACTACATGCCATTAGTCGGCCCAATGATCGCCCTGGGACTAGTCTTGGTTTCTCTGCCGCAGGGGCAACCAAAGCGTATGGCTCATATCGCCTCCGGCCTCTGGCTACTGGCGTGCTGTATAACCACCGCATTGAGCGCGAGCGTGTATTCCTCGGAGGATCGCCTAGCCCTCGTCTGGGCTAATTCGCAACCAGGCTCAATACGTGCTCAAACTTATCTTGCAGAAAGGCTTTATAAACATAGCCAAGCGACTGCCGCCCTGCAGGTACTCCACAAGTCCGCCCAGCTGAATCCAAATGACGCTTCGCTTGCCGAAGATCTGATTCAGCTTAGCTGTTTACAGGGCAACTTGGCTCAAACCGACCTAGACAAGTTGAATTCGTTGCTGCGAACGACAGGGTTCAATCAAGCGGGCCTAGAGAACATGGGAACGCTGCGCCAAATCGCAGCGGAAGGCACGTGCCCAGCACTCACGCCCCAAGCATGGCTGGGCCTCGCCGATGCTTTGCTGTCCAACAAGACATACAGCAACAACGGCTTTGCTGCCGGCTTCCTGCACTATCAAAAGCACTACTGGGCAGTCAGCCAAGGCAATTTGGGTATGGCCATCCACGAACTGGAAATGACCTATCAAAACGATCCGGATGCGAACATTCCTCGCCTGGAGGCTAGCTATCTAGTCAGCGCCCATCTATATGAACAAGCCATTGAGGTGCTGCGCCAAACCGACTACAGCCGCTTACCGCTACTGCGCCGTTTACTGGTGGATGATCGTGCCATCAATGCCGCCGAAATCGTTGAAATCGAAAAAATCCGCTCTGACAGGCACGAAACGTCAGGGAAATCTGGGTAACCCGCTTATAGCCTCCCTTGGGCCACAATAGAGACCCCGACCTCCAACTGACAAGAAATGAGACCTTTCTGGAGAACGTGCGCAGCGCGCTGGCTACTTCCCTTCTCGTTGCTTGTCGTCATGATCGTCTATTGGCCCGGACTCCAGGGCTACTGGCTGTTCGACGACTATCCCAACATCGTGGACAACCCCGGTGTGCAACCGCATGAGGTGAGCGTACCGGCCCTGGCGCGTGCCGCATTGTCCTCACCGGCCAGCGATTTCAAACGTCCACTCGCCTCCTTTAGCTTCGCGGCGAACTATCTGATCGGCGGCTTGGATCCATTTGGCTGGAAGCTGGCCAACCTCGTAATACATTTGCTCAATGGCGTGTTGGTATTCTCACTGGCGCGCCTTTCGCTCGCCGCCACGCGCGGAAATATACCCACCAAACACCAAAACAAGGTTCCCAACGAAGCGTTGCTGGCTGTACTGATCGCAGCCAGTTGGATGTTGCTTCCGATCAACCTTACGTCGGTTTTGTATGTAGTCCAGCGTGAAGAAAGTCTGGCCAACCTCTTCGTGCTTGCCGGATTGATTGGTTACGTAGCTGGGCGACAACGAATGCTCACCCAGGCCACCACTGCCGGCGATGACCAGTCGACCTGGAGAGGAATCGGGCGGTGCGCCGCAAGCCTGATTATCCCTACTGCCCTCGGCTTGCTTGCCAAGGAAACGGCGGTGATGCTGCCGCTGTATGCATTCCTGATCGAATGGATTGTGTTCGACTTCCGGCTCCAAGCCCAAGCGCACATTGGCAGGGATGCGAAGCGTAATAGAAGTATCATTGGCTTGTTCGTGCTGGTTTTACTCCTACCCATGGCCGTGGGTCTTGCCTGGCAGGTTCCGCATGTACTCAATCCCACCAACTGGGCCACGCGCGATTTTACGCTAGGCCAGCGACTACTCAGCGAGGCGCGTGTCGTTTGCGACTACCTCGCCTGGACCGTACTACCCACGCCGCATGCCCTCTCGTTCTACCACGACGATTTTCGCATCTCGACTGGCTTGCTTTCACCGTGGACAACGTTGGCCAGCCTGTTCGCTCTGACTGCACTCGTCGTGGCGATTTTCCGGATACGCCGGCGACATCCGTTGGCTTCCCTGGGCATTGCGTTATTCTTGGGCTGCCAGTTGCTAACCGGCACCATCCTGCAGCTGGAGCTGGTGTACGAACACCGCAACTATTTCGCCAGCTTCGGTCTGATGTTGGCCATCGTGCCATGGCTAGCAGAGACGAGAGCTGGTTCCGCGATACGGCCATGGCTTCGCCGTACCGCACTTGCCGGTTTGATGCTGTGGTGGACGGGACTCACTGCCGTCACCGCGTATGCATGGGGCGATCCGCTGAGCCTTGCGCGAGAGCTTGTCGAACGAGCGCCCGAGTCGCCACGCGCCCAATACGAACTGGGTCGCACGTACATCATCTACTCGCACTACGATCCTGCCTCGCCCTATACCAAACTGGCCTACTCTCCCCTGGAGAGAGCCGCCAGCCTTCCCGGGTCGTCGATCCTGCCCCAGCAAGCCCTGATCTTCATGAATTCCCGCATGGGGCAGCCATTGAAGGCGCCGTGGTGGGACAGCATGATCGCCAAGCTCAAGGCCAGAAAATCTGGCGTGCAGGACGAAAGCTCGTTGGCCGCACTGACGGAATGCGCCAAAGACGGCGGCTGCTCGCTGCCCACGGATCGGATGGTCCAAGCCTTTGAAGCAGCGCTTTCGCATCCGGCCCCGAGTGCCCGATTGCAGGCCACCTACAGTGACTATGCCTGGAACGTGCTGGGCGACCATACGTTGGGGCTTTCGATGATCGAGGGTGCCGTGACCTCCGCGCCCAATGAACCCGCCTACCGCATCACGCAGGTGCGCATGTTGGCGTCCAGCGGAAACGACGCTAAGGCACGCACAGCCTTAGTACAGTTGCAAGCCATGAATTTCGGAGGGCGGCTGAGTACCGCCATTGAGTCTCTGCAGAAACTCCTCGACAACCACACCGCGCCAATGCCGAAGGGTCAATCACGATAGAATTCGTGGCCACCAGCTCCGAACGCTAGACTAGTGCCCACAGGCCGAATCGGCCTCGAGCAAGGTCTACCAGCGTTGCGCCTGTTTCGTTGGAGGCAACGGTGGCAACAACAATGCCAAGGAATGGTTGAGAAAAGGACCTGGAATCGACTCGATTGCAGGGCGAGGCATTGCTGGAACAATCCTTCCCTAGAGCTACAGTTTCGCGACATTATCGTAGCTCTCCAACACTGGTCAGTGACAATCCGGCTATCCATGAAAGGCCCCATAGCACGCGGCACTATTCGCACAACTCTCATATTGGGTCTGTACACGCTGGTGCAGGCAGCTACGTTGTTGCTGGTCGCAAGAATGTTGGGGCCATACCAGTTCGGTGCGTTTGCGGGCGTCGCATCTCTGGCGGTATTGCTTGGCACCATTTCGACGTTTGGCATGAACATCGTACTTCTCGGCGAGGTTGCCAAGTCGCCGTCGCGCCGCAGCGAAATTCTGCCCTATGCGATTCCGGTTACGTTGTTGTGCGGTGGCGCGTTGCTTGCCTTTTATGTTGCCGCCTGCGAATTCCTGCTGCGCATTGCCAGCGTGCCGTGGCCGGTGGTGGTGGCTATAGGCGCTACCGAGCTGTGGCTGCAACCTCTGTTCAACCTTGCCGTGTATGAACACCACGGACTTGGCCGGGTTGCAGGGTCGCAACTGCTGAAGACCCTGCCATTGGCATTGCGCCTTGTCGCCGCTGCCGCGATCTTCCTGATGCATACCGGCAATCCTCTGACCGCGTATGCGTACATCTATCCCGCGCTCTCACTGTTGGCGCTGGTGTTCGCTCTGCGAACCCTTCCATCTTCGTGGCCGGCCTTAAGGCGATGGCGCCTCCCAAGCGGTGCTGAACTGAGAGAAGCCGCCGGCTTCGCAGCACTGGCAATAACCGCAAGTGGGCCTGGCGAACTCGACAAAACGCTAGCCACCAAACTGCTACCGTTGCCGACAGCGGGCGTCTATTCGGCTGGCGCGCGCGCAATTGTGGCGACGACGCTGCCGGTCAACGCGATGATGACTTCGGCGCTGCCGAGGTTGTTTCGAGAAGGGCGCGATCAACTCGAGAGTACTCGCCGCCTGCTCCTATGGATCTTCGGAGCAACTATCGTTTATATGCTATTGATAACCGCAGTCCTCTGGTTAAGCGCGCCGGTGTTCGAATGGCTCTTCGGCGCGAAATACGAGGGGCTGGGCCGCACCATACGCTGGTTATGCCTGGCCGTGCCAGGCTTGGCCTTACGAATGGTCGCCGGGACCATCATGATGACGCTTGGCAAACCATGGCTACGCGTGGGTTTCGAAATCACGGGATTGGTGGTGCTGGTGGTCGCTGCCTTTGCGCTCACCCCACGCTTTGGTCCATTGGGCATGCCATTGGCCCTAGCTTGCTCGGAGTGGGCGATGGCAGCCATTGGTACTGCATTGATCTGGACCACCTGGCGTCGCCGCGCGGGTGATCGTGATTAGGTGCCAAGAACGAATGAATCTGGCATTCCCCATCTAGCCGCGGGGACAAACCACTCACAGGCTATCGCCCCGCCACTCCGCGCATGATTTCCGCCAGTCTGGGGGCTTGAACCTCGATACACAACTCAGCCTCGACACGAGACCGACCCGCCGCTCCCAAACGTTGCCGAACCTCGACGTTGCCCAGCAATAACGATAGCGTATCGATCCAATCGTCCGAACTGACTGGAAGAAACCCGTTCACATCGGGCCTAACCAAATCTGAATTCACACCGATCGGCGATGCTAGCACCGGCAATCCGCAAGCCATGTATTGGACTAATTTGTAGCCGCACTTGCCGCGCTCCCAAGGGCCATCCAGTAGCGGCATGATTCCGACATCCATCTCAGACAGTAGAGCCGCCTCGTCATTCTCCGTCCAGGGAACGCACTCGATCGGCACTCCCGGCAGATGTTCGGCAACGCCCGGGTGCGCACCAACCAATCTCAAGAGCGCGTTATGTCGAACGCAAATTTCGCGTAGCGGCCCACGTAAAGCATATAAGTAGTGCTGAGTCACTGGCGAGCCGATCCAGCCAATGACGAGTTGTTGACGTTCTCGGTGCTCAACGGGCGTATACCGAGCCGCATCTACGACGGTGGGAATCACTTCAACTCGAGTAGCACCTACCTGTTGCGCGCGCTCAGCAAGATAGCGGTTTCCGGCAATCACACATGCTGCGTCGCGCATGACAAGATCGATCTTGTTGCCAAGCGCGGCGCGCACGACGACATTCGACGATAAGTCGTATCGATGGAACAGTGCATCATCGTACTCGGCAATAAACGGGCGTTTCCCGCGCATGAAAGCCTTTTCGATGCTACGCGGTAAGAAGGGAAGAAATTCACCCTCCACCCAATCCAGATCACCCGCATCTGCACGCCACAGCTCGCGAATGCGCTTCATATAGTGACGCGCAGCTAGCGCCCGTGACGCATGCGACCTGCCTGCAAACAGCGCTTTCACGTATGCGTCCGACAGCAGAGCGTGATGATCGACCGAAACGCCAAAATGTTTGAGAGTGGGCAGATACTGCAACATGCGTAGACGCGAGCTTGCACCCATCCGCGCGAACTTCGACAACAACCTCACGCTAACAGGCATTTTCGCCTCACCCGTTGCTTGACAAGAAAATCCGTGGACAGACACCAAGGTCTCCATCATCGTGAGTAGAGATGATTCGAAAAGAACCAGTCTTGCATCGTCTTCTCTGGGGTCAATGCACCCACGCACCCCTGCCGGGCAGTGAACTGGCCGAGCCAATCACGATTGAACTTTGCATCGCTATGGCACGCCCTGTTACGCATCCTGCTCCGGCAATCGACGTAAGTTAAAGCGCAATTGATAGCATGGCAGGATATAGCAAAGATTTTCCTCGTGAAATTCCTGCAGCCAGCGCGTCAGATTGAACAGCGGGCCGATTGCTCGCTTGATCAGCCCACGAAAGAGAAAGGGAGAGTCGAAATCCAGCCGCGCATCGATCAGTTCGAAATGCGGCGCGCGGCCATACTGCGGCACACGGCGATGGAATAATTCGTCCTTCGCCAGGTAGGAAAATGTGTACAAACCGAAAAACTTCGAGTGCGTCGGATCTGAATAAAAATAGGGATTGGCAAAATGTGGAACTTCCACGTCCAACAAGCCCCCCGGCTTCAATACACGCGCGACCTCTTCCAGCAGAGCGGGAAAATCGTCCACATGCTCAAAAAAATGGTAGGCGTGAACCGATTGGACACTGGCAGCAGGCAGCGAGCGTAAAATGTCAAACACGTCACCGACAAGATCCACACCGGCATAATCTAGTCGATCGATGCCAATTGCATCAGCGTGTCGTTTGCGCGGACCGCAACCCAATTCCAGTGCACTACATTGGCCTTGCCGCAAACGCTCGGCGGCCTGGGTTTTATCAGTGAAAGTCATTCGAAAACACCACACCAATGTCACGGTACGCCCGCGTTAATGTATATGCGCTCTTGATCATAACGAGCATCTTTCGTAGGCACTATCCAACAATTTCAGGTAACGCGATGCAATGACTGGCGGGCTGAGAGCAGTAAGCAGCGCAGCCTCCGTCACGAGTGAAGGCCGCTCCAGCTCCGCATCCATCGCACTGGCTAATGCGACTACATCACCGACAGGTACGAGACGACCGTTGCGTCCACCATCAAGTATCTCCCGCGGACCATGCGGGCAATCCGTGGATATCGCTGAAGTTCCCAACGCCAGAGCTTCCAGCAGGACATTCGGATAGCCTTCCCAGCGTGAAGAAAGAACGTGCATCGTTGCGCCCGCCATCACAGCATGCGGATTATCCATCGCTCCCGTGAGAAGGACACGATCCGCCAGCTCAAGATTCCGTATCAAATTTTCCAGATTCGCGCGTTGCTCGCCTTCTCCGACAATGATGAGGCGATGGGTTTCGCGCAATGTCGTGATCGCGTATGCACGCAACAAGGTCGGGAAATCTTTCGCCTCGGTCAAGCGCCCCAGTGAGACTACATAGGGACCGTTGCCCTGCACCGACGGTGGCAAACCGATCGCGGCGAGCTGATGCAATCGTTCGACATCAACCGGATTGTGTATGACATGGATGCGATCATCGGGGAGCCCCAGCCCACGCAGATCCTGCGCAACCCCCGCTGACACCGCGACCAGTTCGTCAGCGCGCCGATACAGCCAACGCATCGCCTGATGTTTGAGGACACTCTTGGTGTTGACGAGACTGGATGCCTCCCGCAAGACAAGACATGTACGAATGCGAGCCCGCATGCAGGCCAAGACAACCAGCAAATTGGTGCCTGTCATCGTGCTCATCACGGCATGAGGCTGGACCTTGCGAATGAGCGACACCAGTCTGGGAAGCGCCTTCCATGCCAGCGCAAAACCCTTGAGGGCGCCACCGGCATCGATCAACTCGTGTAACACCACGGCTTCGGGAACGGCGCCGCGCAGCGGGCCACCGCCGAGCAATGCAGCGATATGCACCTCCCGCCCTGCAGCCAGAAACGATTCAGCCAGTTGCAGCATCACACGCTCGCCGCCGCCTCGTTCGAGGCTCGGCAAGACGAGCAGGATGCGATCAGCACGCTTAGTCACGCGGTCGACCGGCGCGCCAGCGCAGGTAGGCATAGGCCAACCACAGAGGTTGGGAATAATCAGCACGCCCTGCACGGTGCTCATGCAGCAGCGCGCGGAGCCCCCCAACATCCACAACGCCCGTGTCCCCTGAATCCGCGATCGCCATCAGGTCGTCTCCCAACCAACCGCGCATCCAATGACTGACCGGCGAGGCAAAGCCCTGCTTGCGACGATTCCAGATGAAGTCGGGCACGCGGCCGCGCATGGCCGCGTGCAGGAGGCGCTTTCCGCGCATGCCCGAGAAGTGCCATTGCCAAGGCAGACGAACCACGAACTCGAAGAGGTCCTTGTCCAGGAACGGGCTACGAGCCTCCACCGAGAACATCATCGTCGCGCGATCGACTTTTTGCAGAATGTCCTGGGGCAAATAGACCAGGCTGTCCATCAGCAACATATGCCTCAGCTCATCCGGGTCGTCAGGCCACGGCTGATCGGGCATCGAATTTCCGCTGCCCAGTCCGGGCACCAGTTGCGCGAGCGTTTCCTTGCGGATGGCGGGCGGCCCTATATAGGCATCCTTGTCCTCGCGCGCCAGTCGCACGAAAAGATGTGCGCGCTTCAATAGACTGCCGCTGTGAT
>Ga0157376_10001871_pt1 | contig 14037 bp, 11 predicted proteins | sample M45metaG_FD_121801 | JGI IMG/M metagenome (GOLD analysis project Ga0157376, IMG submission 121801) | Miscanthus rhizosphere microbial communities from Kellogg Biological Station, Michigan, USA - M4-5 metaG | ecosystem: Host-associated > Plants > Roots > Rhizosphere > Soil | place: USA: Michigan... | reverse complement strand
GGCGGGGAATGGATCAGTTCGGTGGATCTGGAAAATGCGCTGATGGGGCATCCGGCGGTAAAAGAGGCGTGCGTAGTGGGCATTCCGCATCCGAAATGGCAGGAGCGACCGCTGGCAGCGATTGTGTTGAAAGATGGAAAGCGCGCGACGGAAGCAGAGCTGCGGAATTTTTTGGCAACGGCCTTCGCGAAGTGGCAACTGCCGGATGCCTTTGTGTTTTTGGACGCGATTCCTCGGACGAGTGTGGGGAAGTTCAAGAAAATTGCGTTGCGAGAGCAGTTTGCGGACTGGAAGTGGGAGTCGGCAGCGCAGTAAGAGAGAAGCTAGGTGCGATAACTGGCGTTGACGCGAACGTATTCAGCGGTGAAATCGCAAGTCCAGTAGCGGGCACGCGCTTTCCCGGCGTGCAGATCTACAACAATTGGAACGCGATCGGCTAGCAAGCGATTGGAAGCGGCGCGTTCGTTGAAATCGAGCGGCTGGCCCTTGCGCAAGACTTTGATTCCGGCCATGGTGATTTCGACCAGCGACGGATCGAATTTTGCGCCGGAGCGCCCGGCAGCGGCAAAAATGCGGCCCCAGTTGGGATCGCCGCCCGCGAAAGCGGTTTTGACCAGTGGCGAAGTGGCGATGGTTTCGGCGATTTTGCGGGCGGCAGGTTCGGTTTTTGCACCGCGGACTTCGATTTCGATTACGCGCTGCGCGCCTTCGCCGTCGCCGACGATTTGTTGGGCGAGCGAACCGCAAACGTTTTCGAGTGCGCCGGCAAACTGGCGGTGAGCTTTGGTATTTGCAAAGATGGTGGGCGCACCGGCGGCACCGTTGGCAATGACCAGCAACGTGTCGTTGGTGGAAGTATCGCCGTCCACGCTGATGGAGTTGAAGGTGCGCGAAGTGACGTCGCGGAGCGTGCGTTGCAATAGCGACGGAGAAATGGCGGCGTCGGTCAATACAAAGGCCAGGGTGGTGGCCATGTTGGGATGAATCATTCCCGCGCCTTTAGCGCAGCCCACAAGATGAACACGCTTACCGGACATTTTGAAACTTGCAGAGGCGGTTTTGGGGCGCGTGTCGGTGGTGCAGATCGCCAGGGACAGCTCAGCGAATGAGCGTGCGGATGGGCGACGATTGCGGGAGAGCGACGGCAGCGCTCGCAAAATTTTGTCTACCTGAAGTTGCACGCCGATCACACCGGTTGAGCACACGAAAACTTCCTGCGCAGAAAGCAGCATGCGGCGGGCGGCTTCTTCGTTGGTGCGTTGCGCGACAGTTTCGCCGAGCGCTCCGGTAGCGCAGTTGGCATTGCCGGCGTTTACGACGACTGCACGCATGCGGCCTTTGGAGGTTTGCAGATTTTTTTTGGAAAGCGTGACCGGTGCCGCGACGACAAGATTCTGTGTGAAAACCCCAGCAGCCGAAGCAGGAACATCGCTGGAAATCAGCGCGAGGTCGAGAGCACCGGTTTTCTTCAGGCCACAAGCAGTCGCGGCGAAGCGAAATCCTTTGGGCAGCGCGGATTCGGGAGGCGGCTGGGTCATTTCGTGTGAGCTTCTTTGCTAAGGCGATTTTCGAGATCGGCCATGGCGGAGCGGACGGATTCGACGGCAGTACCGCCGGGAACCTTTTTGGAAGCTAGCGCCGCATCAACGGAAAGACTGTTCAAGAAGTCGCTATCGAACGCCGGCGAGATCTTGCGCAGCTCTTCGACCGGAAGGTTCGTCCAGACCTTTTGTTGGCGCTCGGCTTCTTTCAGAATTTTGCCGACAAAATCGTGAGCTTGACGAAAGGGAACGCCCTTGCGAACGAGGTAGTCCGCGGCTTCGGTAGCGAGCAGCGCGGGATTCGATGCGGTGGCGCGAAGGCGGTCGTCGCGATAGTCGGTAGTTTTGATCGCTCCGGTGGCGACCGAGAGCATGTCGCTCACTTGATCGTGTGCGGAAAAGAGCGCTGCTTTGTCTTCCTGCAAATCGCGCTGATAGCTGGTGGGCAATCCTTTGAGGGTGGTGAGCAGCGCTACCAGGGCGCCGGTGATTCCTCCGGTCTTACCGCGAAGCAGTTCCCAGCAATCGGGATTTTTCTTTTGCGGCAGCAGGCTGCTTCCCGTGGAATATTCGTCGGGCAGCAGGACATAGGAAAATTCCTGGGAAGCGAATAGGACGAAGTCCTCGGCTAAGCGCGAAAGATGGGTAGCAATGCCACAGAGAGCGAAAAGATAATCGAGGGCGAAGTCACGGTCGCCCACCGCGTCCAGACTGTTCGCGGAAATTTTGGAGAAGCCTAGGTCGCGGGCGATGGCCGCGCGATCGATGGCAAAAGAATTTCCTGCGAGTGCTCCCGAGCCCATGGGACAGGCGTCGGCGCTTGCAGCGGCGTTTTGCACACGGGTGATGTCGCGGGTAAATCCTTCGGCGTGCGCCAGCAGAAAATGTGAAAGCAAAATCGGTTGTGCGTGCTGCATGTGAGTCATGCCTGCCATGGGTAAACCGAGTTTTGCTTTCGCCTGTGCGAGAAGAGCATTGATCAAAGTGAGCAAGCCTTGTTGGATCTGCGAAGCTGCATCGATCACGAACAAGCGAAAATCAGTGGCCACCAGCTCGTTGCGGCTGCGGCCGGTATGCAGTTTCCAGCCCAGCGGTCCGAGTTCTTCGACGAGCGCTTTTTCGACGAAATGGTGGACGTCTTCGACATCGGCGCCGAAGGATTCGATCCAGGCCGGATCGGAGTCGGCACGCTCGGCGATTTTATCCAGCGCGGATAAAGCTTGCTTCACTTCGCTCGCGGTGAAGATGCCTATGGGTTCGAGAGCTTTGGCCCACACGCGATCGACTGCAATTTCATGCGCCAACAACCGGCGATCGAAGGCGAAGGACCTCTGGAACGCATCGAAGCGGGCGTCGGGAGGGCGTTCAAAGCGGCCGCCCCAGAGTTTGTTGTCTTTGCGTTCAGTCATGGTGATCCCGTGGCTTACGCCTGTGCTTGTGCTGCCGTGGAGATCCTTCGGACATTCTTGTCGGAAGTCCTCAGGATGACCGCGCTCGGAAATATTGCACTTAGGAATTACCGCCTTCGGCTTTCGCTTTGGGGCGAACGGTGACCGGCAGGGCGAAAAGATTGATGAATCCTTCAGCGTCCTTGGGATTGTAGCGGCCCATAGTAAAACTAGCCAGATCCGCGCGATACAAGGAGAATGGCGATTTACGACTGATGGCGGTGTGCGTTCCCTTCCAAAGTTTCAGAGTGACGGTTCCGGTGACGCGCTGCTGCGAAACGTTGAAGAAACCGTCCAACGCCTGGCGCTGCGTGGAGAACCACACACCGTTGTACACCAGCTCCGCGTAACGCACCGCGAGCGTCTGCTGCAGATGCGCGGTTTCACGATCGATGGTCAGGCGTTCCAGTTCGCGGTGCGCGGTGACCAGCAACGTGCCTCCGGGAGTTTCGTACGCCCCGCGCGATTTCATTCCGACCAGTCGATTTTCGACCAGATCGGTCCGGCCAACTCCGTGGCGGGCGGCAACTTCATTCAACAAATTCAGAAGTTCAATGGGGCCAAGCTTCGCGCTGTTCACCGAAACCGGAGTGCCGGCTTCAAAACCGATTTCCACTTCTTCGGCTTTGTCCGGAGCTTTTTCCGGAGCGACGGTCCACTGCCACACGGCATCGCTGGGTGCGTTGGCAGGATCTTCGAGTTCCGCGCCTTCATGGCTGAGGTGCCAGATGTTGCGATCGCGGCTGTATATATTCTTCTTGCTCTGCTCGATGGGAATATTGTGTTTTTCAGCGTAAGCGATGGCGTCTTCGCGCGAATCGATGTCCCATTCACGCCACGGGGCAATGATTTGCAGATTCGGTGCGATCGCTTTGTACGCCAGTTCAAACCGCACCTGATCGTTGCCTTTGCCGGTGCAGCCGTGCGAAAGACCGTCTGCGCCAAGTTGCAGCGCAAGCTCCGCCTGACGTTTGCCGAGAACCGGCCGCGCCATCGAAGTGCCAAGCAAATAGGTGTGTTCATATACGGCTCCGGCGCGCAACGTGGGCCAGATGTAATCGCGAATAAATTCTTCGCGCAGATCTTCGACGTAGACGGTGGAAGCTCCTGTGGCCAGCGCTTTCCTGCGGGCGGCTTCCAGATCTTCCTGCTGGCCAACGTCGCCAATCATGGCCATCACTTCGCAGCCATAGTTCTCTTTGAGCCACGGAATAATGATGGAGGTATCGAGTCCTCCGGAGTAGGCAAGCACTACTTTTTTCGGCTTCGGTGCAGGCGTTTTCACAGCTCCTCTTTCCTTTTTTGTTGATGATTACGTGGGTTGCGGCGCAGAGCAAAATTGTCTAGTCGCGTGTTCGTAAAAGCCTATCGAAACAACGTGTGCAGAATCGCTTTCTGTACGTACATGCGGTTTTCAGATTGATCGAGCACGACCGACTGCGCTCCATCCAGAATTTCCGGCGTAACTTCGTAGCCGCGATGGGCGGGCAAGCAGTGCATGAAAACCGCGTGGCGTTCGGCGATTGCCATCAGCTTGCGATTGACCTGGTAGGGCTTGAAGACTTCACTGCGTACTTTTTCTTCAGCTTCAAAACCCATGCTGGTCCACGAATCGGTGTAGACCGCTTGCACATCTTCCACCGCTTCGCGCGGATCGGTGAACAATTCGATTCGTGCTTTGGTCTCTTTGGCCACGCGCCGCGAATCGGTGAGCACGTCCGCATCCGGCGCATAATTGGCCGGAGTAGCGATACGTAGATTTACGCCCAGCCGCGCGGCAAGATAAATCAGCGAATGGCTTACGTTGTTGCCGTCGCCGACATAAGCCAGCTTGAATCCCTTCAGCGAGCCGAATTTCTCCTGCAACGTGAAATAATCCGCCAGCGCCTGGCAGGGATGAAACTTATCCGACAGCGCGTTGACCACTGGGATATCAGTAGTGGCGGCCATTTCGTCGAGCACGCGTTGTTCATAAACGCGCGCGACGATGCCCTGCACCCAGCGTTCAAGATTGCGGGCGACGTCGGCGATCGATTCGCGTTCGCCGAGCCGCGCCTGGGTGTGATCCAGAAACACCACGTGCCCGCCCATGCTTTGAATGCCGACTTCGAAGGTTACACGCGTGCGCAGCGATGGCTTCTCAAAAATCAGTGCCAGAAATTTGCCGCGCAGCGTTTCGGCATAGCGCGCCGGATTCGATTTGATGTCCGACGTCAGCGCCAGGAGTTCGCGGGAGTGCGCGGGGCTCCATTCGCCTCCGGTTAAGAGATCTTTCGAAGTTTGCACTGGAATTGCCAGAGTCGTCGTTGCCATTTCACCTCTTCACTGGCGACCGCGAAGCGGCCGCCGCGGACATGGCCGCCGGCTGCGACGCCTTCGAAGCCGAAAACGTCGCAGCCGGAGCCACTCGCGGGGTAGAAAAAAGAACTGTTTCAAACAACTGCAAAAATTCGCGCACTTGCGACTTGCTGATCAGAAAAGTCGGAAGCAGGCGAATCGTAAATTCGTGCGTGCAATTGATGAGCAGGCCGCGATGCAGCGCTTCGGTCACGAACGGGCCACCTGCAATGGAAAGTTCCACGCCGAACATGCAACCTTCGCCGCGAATTTCCTTTACGAAATCGCATTTGGTTTGGAGTCTTTCAAGACCGGAGCGGAGTTCGGCCCCGCGTACGCGAATATTTTCTAGAAGCTTCTCGTCTTCAATTGTTTTGAGAACTTCCAGCGCCACCGCGCAAATCATCGGGCCGCCGCCAAATGTTGTGCCGTGCAGTCCGGGCTTGATCGGTGATGCCACCGCGGCGTTGGTGATGATTGCGCCGAGCGGCAATCCAGCTGCCAGAGGCTTGGCAAGCACTGCAATATCGGGCTTCGAGGGAAACTTCTGGTACGCAAAGTAGCGACCGGTGCGTCCCAAGCCGCACTGGATTTCGTCGGCGATCAGCAATGCGCCGTGATGGGTGGCGAGAGCGCGAGAGCGCTCCCAAAAAGCTTCGCTGACCGGATAGATTCCACCTTCGCCTTGAATCGTTTCCAGCAGCACCGCGCAAACCGAATCGTCAAACTTCGATTCGAGGTCGGCGACATCGTTGAATTTTACGAATTCCACACCTGGAACCAGCGGCTCAAAGGGCGCGCGATATTTTTCGGTGGCAGTAACGCTGAGTGCGCCGAAGGTGCGGCCATGAAAAGAATTGGTCATGGCCAGAAATCGAGTTTTGGGCGCCGCAGAGGAATTGGCGCCTTCGGCCGGACGAGAGCAAAGGCGTGCCAGCTTCAGTGCTCCGTCGATTGCTTCCGTGCCGCTGTTGGCAAAGAAAACGCGGTCGAGACCGGACCATTCGGAAAGCTTGCGAGCCAACGGCCCTTGAAATTCATTGTGAAAAAGGTTTGAAAAGTGCATCGCGCGCATCGATTCGCGGCGAATGGTCTTGGCAATTCGCGGATGCGCATGGCCCAGGGCATTGACGGCAATGCCGCCGAGAAAATCTAGATACTTCTTGCCTGTGGAGTCGAAGACGTACGCGCCGCGGCCACGGGCAAACACGATCGGCGGTCGTTTGTACGTGGGGAGAAGAAAGTGGTCGGCATCGGCCAATGCGGCAATCGGCCTAGCAGCTTTCGACCGGGCTTTTTTTCGCGAAGCTTTCGCACTCAACCGGACTGTGGTTGATTTGCGCATTATGCCGCCGAACGTGCCGCAGGAACGCCGATGGCGATCGGCTCGCGAAGCACGCGGGTACCGGGAATATTGTCAGTGAAATTGTTTGCCGCGGATTCGGCTGCGCGCACCACGGCCAGCAAACTCTCCGGCAAAGCGCCACCAACGATGTGCACGCCACGCACGCCGCCTTCTAGAGCGCGTTTTGCGGCTTCCAGCTTCAGCACCATTCCGCCAGAGATAATTTTCTTCTGCACCAAAGTTTCAATTTCGTCGCACGAAACGCCGGAAAGAATTTTTTCACCGGCCAACACGCCATTCACATCGGTGAGATAAATCAGATGATCGGCTTGAATGTATTCCGCGCAAGCGGCCGCCATGTGATCGGCGTTGATGTTGTAGAGTTCACCGTCGGAGCCGAGCCCCAAGCACGCCGCCACGGGAACGATTCCTTCTCTCCAAAACGCAGCGAGAAGTTCGGTATTTACACCGGTCAGATAACCGACGAATCCAAGGCTGCCTTGCACTTCGTTATGAACAAACGGTTCCGCGCGAAAGCACTGCGCATCCGCCGCGGAAATCCCCACTGCAGGGGCACCGGCAAGGGAGATCGCAGCGGCGAGTTGCTTATTCAACAGACCTGCAAACACCATCACCGCGACATCGCGCGTTTCGCGATCGGTCACGCGAAGTCCGGCGACGAATCTGCTTTCGATGCCCAAGCGCTTCAGCGTTGTGGTAAAGACTCGCCCGCCGCCGTGCACCACTAAAATTTCGTGGCCCTGTTTCGCTAGCGCCGCGACTTGCTGTGACAACGGCTGCACAGTTGCTTGGTCTTCCAGCAACGCACCCGCAAATTTGATCACTAGTTTCATTGCAGTCCTGTTTGCTCCTCGATGCCCAGCAAATGATTGAAATTTTGCACCGCCTGGCCTGCCGCCCCTTTGCCCAAATTATCCAGGCACGACACAATCACCAGCCTGCGGCCCGAAGCGTCTAGTGCAAAGCCAATGTCCGAAGAATTGGTGTGGGCCACGTGCTGGAGCTCCGGCAGCGTTCCCGCCTTCCAGATACGCACCATCGGCCGGCCGGCGTACGCCTTGCGAAAAAGCGCCTCCACCGATTCGGGAGTTTGCCTTTCGCTGAGCATCACGTAGATCGTGGAAAGAATTCCGCGCGCCAATGGCAACAAATGGGTGGAGAAAATTACCTGCGATTCCTGCAAGCCGGTATGTTCGGTGATTTCCGGCGTATGACGATGTGAAAACAAGTTGTACGCCTTGAAGTTTTCGTCGAGTTCCGAAAATTGCAGGTCGCGCCGCAGTTCCTTGCCGGCTCCGGTCGCGCCGGATTTGCAATCGCAAACGACGGTAGAATCCGGCGCAATCCATCCGGCATCGGCCAGAGGCCGTACCGCCAGAATTACACTGGTCGCGTAGCAACCGGGGTTGGCCACGATCCGCGCTTGAGCGATCTCCTGCGCATAAAATTCCGGCAGGCCGTAAACCGCCTCACTTAACAACGCAGCATGCGGCGTCGGCAGCTTGTACCAGCGCTCAAATATTTCCTTTTCATGGAATCGAAACGCTCCGCTCAAATCCACAACGCGGAGTCCTGCTTGCAAGAGTTTTGGAGCGATTTCCGCCGAAGCTTCGTGCGGAGTCGCCAGAAACGCGGTGCCAGCTCCGCTTTTGGTGATCGCTTCTACTGACCATGGCCGGACCGGCGCCTGCCCCCAACCGCGCAGCAGCGGAAAAATTTCTGTCAGGCAATGCGCTCCGTTCGTTTCGCGCACATAAAATGTCAGCGAACTCGCTTGCGGATGGCGCAAGAGTATTTTCGATAGCTCAAGTCCCGCATAGCCGGAGACACCTACCACCGCAATGTTTCTTGGATCTTTCATTTTATGAGGCGCGGCTGCGCAGCGGGCGGCCAACGAACGATTCGATCTTCTGTTGCAGCGATTCGCGCTGCCGTTTGGTAGGGGTAATGATCAAGACTGTATCGTCTCCAGCGATGGTTCCGGCGATTTCGGGAAATTTTGCGCCGTCCACTGCGGCGGCCAGCGGTTGGGCGCCGCTCGGCGGCGTTTTCAATACCAGCAGATTCTCCGCCGGGCGAATATCCAGGAGAAATTCTCCGAGTGCGCGCGCCAGCGGCGGCATGGGAGCGACTTCTTCCACTAGTGCCGAAGCTGGACGGTAGCCTTCGGGAGTCTTCACCAGTTTCAATTCCTGCAAATCCCTTGACAGCGTCGCCTGAGTCACTCGCAGCCGCTGCAGCGAAAGCCGGCGCCGCAACTCTTCCTGGCTGCCGATACGCTCCGCAGTCACCAATCGCAGGATTTGACCGTGCCGAAATGTTTTCGCGCTGCCCATGTCGTAAACGGATATTCATCCGTCTGTATAAAAATACAACCGAATGAATAATACTGTCAACGCATTTTTTGCGAGCTGCGAAAAAATCGCCTGCTGACCGCAAGCGCACACGCCCTGTGGACTCCGCTGGCTTTTCCGCTCCGGGTGTTGTTACCTATTTAGAGACAATGAAGATGCCGACTTCCTGCCAGATTGCAGGTTGCAAGTTCACCGCTCCCGCCCCCCTCGAGGAGCAGAAACTGTGCGTATTGCATTACACGCTTTCGCTGGAATCCAGCTGCTCCGAAATGCGCCGCGAAACCGCGCTGGGCAACGCGCCTCACGAACGGCAACGCGAAATCATGCGCTTTATCACCGAGAGCGGTGAAAAGCTCGCGCGCGTCGCCACCAGCGGTATGCCGCTTACCGACGACTTGAAAGCTCGCATCCTCAGCACATTTCTTACATTGATGAATCTGCGGGAAAATCTCGATCGCGCCAATATGCGCTCGTCGCCCGGACGCACCGGCGTGCTTCGCTAGCGCACCCACTTTCTTTTGAGGTCGCCTAGTTGCTTTTCTTGCAGTGTGGAACTACGCGCCAATGTAGCGCGCGTAAATCGAGCGGGCTATGGCGGGGTCCGTCGATCCTTTCAAAATAGCCCGGCCGTCGGCAAACACCGTCATTTCATAGGGAGGCACGCTGAACTTGAGCAAAAAGCCGTTTTGCTTCACCGCAATGTTGGCCACCGAAAGCTGTCTACCCAAGGCGCCCAGATCGAGCGAACGCCGCCGTTCGTGAATCTGCACCGAATCTCGCCCGCAAAGCGTAAGGTGGGGTTGCGCTTCGCCTTCCAAGTAAGAATACTCATGCCGCGCGCACGCGCGGCATTCAGGATTGCGCGAAACTGCGATCGATTGCAGCCGTCCGCTCCAAACGTCACAGGAAATCAATCGGTCGTGCAGCGCTTCCATGTGTCCGGAAAGAATCTTCAGCGCCTCTGCCGACTCCAGCGAAGCCACCAGGCTCACCACCGGCCCCAGCACCCCAATCGTGTCGCAAGTCTCTTCGAGCGGCGAGCCCGCATCTGGTGTTTCTAGCAAACATGCCAGGCATGCGGTCGCTCCCGGGCGAATTGCGAACGTCAATCCGTAGCTGCCAACCGCTGCTGCATAAATCCACGGCCGGTTTGCGTTTACTGCATAATCGTTCAGCAGAAACCGCGTTTCAAAATTGTCGGTGCCGTCCAGAATCAAATCGAATCCCGAGAGCAGTTCCTCCATATTCGACGGAGTCACGTCCGCCACCACGCCGTCCACTGCAATCTCCGAATTCAGGCTTCGCAGCTTGCTTTCCGCGGCTTTCGCCTTCGGCAAAGCTCGCCACGCGTCTTGTTCATCGAACAATGCCTGCCGCTGCAGGTTCGAAGGCTCCACAAAGTCGCGGTCAACCACCCGTAGCCGCCCGACACCGGCCCGCGCAAGCAACTGCGCCGAAGTCGCCCCGATCGCACCGCAGCCGACGATCACCGCACTGGACTCTAGCAGCCTGCGTTGCCCCTCTTCGCCCATTCCGGCGAACAAAATTTGCCGAGAATATCTCTCAAAATTGGGTTTAATAGGCAGGACCAATGACCTCTTCGAAGTGGAACATGCGAACATTCCCATGATAGCTCCAAAGAGCGCGAGGCGGACAACGGCCCTGTGCTACCCTTCGTCTGAGCGATTGGGGAGCATGAGGGCGGACTGCGTGAGAAGGCTGGGCGGGGTAGTGCTCGCGGCGTTCCTTTGCGGAGGAGTGCCCGCAACCCTTTGCCCTCAACAAGTTGTGCCGGAAACCGCAGGCGCCCCAGACGAGACACTTCCGGTCAAGAATGTTCGTTTGCTGACCACTGACGGTCGAATCTTGAATGCCGGCACTCCGGCGATTTCCGTCGAAGTTGGAAATCCGCTCGATCGCGCGCAAGTGGCGGCTTCTGTCAAGGCCCTTTACCGTACCGGAAACTACGCCAATATCCAGGCAGTATCTGAACCGATGGACGGCGGAATCCGCCTGGATTTTGTGGTCGAGGAAAATCTCTTTTTTAATCAAGTGATTCTGTTCGGGCTGAAGTCGCCTCCCAGCGAGGCCTCCGCTGCCGCGGCGATGCAGCTTACACTCGGCGACGTTTTTCGCAAAGAGACCCTCAACGACGCGCTCGCTCGCCTGAAAACGCGGCTTCAGGAAGAAGGGCTGTACTCCGCCAAGGTCGACGCCGAACTTCGTCCGCATCCCGCCGAGCACCAGATGGATATTCTGGTCCGCGTTCAGCCGGGACCACGCGCGCGGGTTGGCGCAATTCAACTCACCAACAACACCGAGTACCCGGACACCGAAATTGCCTCCCGATTAAAAATGAAGCCCAGCAGCGAAATCACCAGCTCGCGCATTCAGAACGGCACCAGCCGCATTCGCAAATTTCTGATCAAGAAAGGCCACTTGAGCGGTCGCGCCGCGGTGCGCCGTAGTTCCTATAATGCTGCTAAAAATACGGTCGACCTCAGCTTGGACGTTTCCGAAGGCGCGCGAGTAAAAGTCGAAGTTGCCGGTGCAAAACTTTCCAACGGCGCTCTAAAAAAGTTAGTTCCGATTTATCAGGAAGGCGCGGTCGACTCGGACCTTCTGGAAGAAGGCAAGCGCAACATCCGCGAGCAATTGGAACGCGAAGGCTACTTCGACGCCAGCGTCGAATACTCTTCAGCGATGCGTGAAGTGCAATCCAAACATTGGAGCGGTGAAGAGCAGGTCATCACCTACAACATCGAGCGCGGCGACCGCCACAAGCTTATCGGCATCGAAATCATTGGCAACCGGTATTTCGACAAGGAGTTGCTTTCTAGCCGCTTGCAAATTTACAAAGCAGCTTTCGGTTCACGGGGAAAATTCAGCCGGCGCATCCTGGAAGGCGACCGCCAGTCCATGGAGAGTTTGTATCGCGCTAACGGATTTCCAGCGGCCACTGTCGCTGCAGAGATCCAGGACAATTTTGAAAAGAAAGAAGGCGATCTTTTTATCCGCTTCGTAATTGCTGAAGGCGATCAGACCCGCGTCGCGGATTTGCGCCTCGAGGGAAATAAAGCGCTGAGTCAGGAAGAGCTTCTCAGCGTTATCGCATCCTCACCCGGCCAGCCGTTTTCCGATTTCAACGTAGCCACCGATCGGGCCAACGTCCTTGCGCTCTATTTTAACGAAGGCTTTCCGGAAGCCTCGTTCGAATCAGAAACTACGCCGCAAACCGGGCCGTCGCCCGCTCGAGACCAGTCCACGCCGCCGTCACTGCAAGACAAGTCGGCTGAAACCCGCGCTGACAAGAAAATCGCTCCCGTCCCGCAGAAAACGGTGCACCTGCTGTATCGCATCCATGAGGGTCCGCAAACTCACGTTCGCCGCGTGATGATCACAGGTCATGACCACACCCGCCTCAACGTGATCCAGCGTGAAGTACAGGTCAAACCTACCGAACCGCTGCGCGAGGGCCAGGTCGTCGATTCCCAGCGCCGCCTCTACAATCTCGGTGTCTTCAATCGCGTCACCATTTCCCCGCAGAATCCTGCCGGCACCGACCCCGATAAAGATATTGTCGTACTGGTGGAAGAGGCCAAGCGTTACACGATAGCCTACGGCGGCGGCTTTGAAGTGCAGCGCCTCGCCAGCACCACCAATCCCACGGGTGGAGAAGTACAAGCCGCTCCGCGCGGAATTTTTGAAGTTACAAAACTCAACTTAACCGGCCGCGCCGATTCTCTGTCCTTGAAGCTTCGCGGCAGCACGCTACAAGGCCGCGCATTGCTCGGCTACAGCGCGCCAAACACGCTGGCGAACCCGCGCTTGAGTTTTCAAGCCACCACCTTCGTCGAAAAAACTCAGGACATCAACACCTTCACCGAATCGCGCTACGAAGCTTCCCTGCAGCTCACCGAACAGGTCTCCACGCGCACCACTCTTCTCTATCGTTACAGCTTTCGCAAGATTCTAGTGTCCAATCTGAATATTCCCCCGGAAGAAATCCCGCTCTTCCAGCAGCCAACATTGGTCTCGGAGTTCGGAGCCTCTTGGATTCGCGACACCCGCGACAATCCCGCGGACGCATCCAAGGGCTGGCTCAACAGCGCCGACTTCGCTATCGCCGACACCTACCTCGGCTCCAGCGCCAGTTTCATTCGCTTTCTTTATCAAAACTCTTCCTATCATCCGATCAAACGCCGATTCAGCTTTGCTCGCTCCTTCCGTTTCGGGGTGCTCGCTCCCTACCGCGATACCGTCTCGCTCACTTTCCCTGCGCCAACTCAAGTGCCACCGCCCCGCGTGATCCCTTTGCCGGAGCGCTTCTTTGCCGGCGGCGGAACCTCGTTGCGAGGCTTCGCTCTTAATCAAGCCGGCCCACGCGACTCGATCACCGGCTTTCCCGTCGGCGGTCAGGCTTTGTTGGTGTTTAACCAGGAGTTCCGTTTTCCGATGCGGCTTCCGTTCCTAGGTACCCGCCTTGGCGGCACGCTTTTTTATGACGGAGGCAACGTCTACAGCAAGTTGGATCGCATCACCCTTCGCTGGTCCTCGCCGAAGCCGATTTTTGATCCGGCCAATCCCCTTCAGTGTTTGTATAATTGCACCAATGAGTTGAACTACTTTTCGCACACTGTTGGCATCGGGGCTCGCTACGCCACTCCGGTCGGCCCGATTCGCGTCGATCTCGGCTATGAGCTCAACCGTTCATTCTTTGTAGTTCCCATTCCGTGCCCTAGCGGCGCTACCAGCGCCACTTGCACCTCTGGTTCGCTAGGCTTCAAAGGAACACGCTTGCCTCCTTTGCAGGTATTCTTCAGCCTGGGGTCGTCTTTCTGATGAAGGGTGCCACGCCAATCCGCTGCCTGCTGTTGGTCATGTCGACGGTGTTTTTTATCTCACAAATGTTGTCCGCACGGGAGTTGGTGGATCGCACCGTCGCGCGCATCGAACCGGACGTCAGCCTCCAGAGCGGCGTCCGCGTGCTC
>Ga0157376_10001868_pt1 | contig 14047 bp, 16 predicted proteins | sample M45metaG_FD_121801 | JGI IMG/M metagenome (GOLD analysis project Ga0157376, IMG submission 121801) | Miscanthus rhizosphere microbial communities from Kellogg Biological Station, Michigan, USA - M4-5 metaG | ecosystem: Host-associated > Plants > Roots > Rhizosphere > Soil | place: USA: Michigan... | reverse complement strand
GTTGCGGTGCCGAGCACCGTGGTTCCATCAGTGTCGTACAGCGCGACTGCGGCGCCGGCTTCGGCCGTGCCGGTGACGGTGGGCGTCGTGGCGCTCGTGATGTTGTCGGTGCTGGAACTGCCGCTGTCATCGGCCGGGGCCAAGTCGGGGGTGCTGGGCGTGGACGGCGCCGTGGTGTCCACCGTGACGCTCAGGCCAAGCGAGGCAGTGCTCGTGCCTCCAGCGGTGATGGCCTTGGCCGTCAGCGTGTGCGTGCCTTCGCCAAGCGCGCTGCTCGTGATCGACCAGTTGCCGCCTGTGGCCGTCGCGCTGCCCAGCACCGTCGTGCCGTCGGTGTCGTACAACCTCACCGTAGCGCCCGCCTGCGCGGTGCCGCTATAAGTGCCAGCCGCGACGTTGGTGATGTTGTCCGTGTCGGAGGCGCCGCTGTCGCTGGCCGCGGCCAGATCGGGCGTACTGGGCGCCTCCGGCTTCGGCGCTGGTGCGGGTGGCGGGGCTGGTGGCGGCGGTGGCGGTGGCGGTGGCGGTGGCGGCGGTGGCGGCGGCGGGGCCGACGCATCGAGGGCGGCCTCGGCAGCGATGACCGAGGAAGCATCGTCAGTCACCGGCAGCAATACATGCTGGAGCGCCGTCACGTCGAGGTCGCTCAGCCCCAAGGTCACCGAATGGTAGTAAGCGACCGTGGTCTTGTTATGCAGAATCGCCTGGGCATCCTGATATTCGGCAGCTGTGGTTTGCTCGAGGGCCAGCAGCCCTTCATAAATGATCTGCCCCTTGTTCACGCCGGCATCGAACCGGTTGGTGACAAAGTCCAGGGCAACGGCGTCGTTCTGCAAACCCAGGGGCGTCAGGAAGAATGCAGCGAACTCGGCAGCGGTCTGCGAGGCCGGCGCCAGCGATAGGAAGGCCGGGCTTTCCGAAAGGGTGATGGCCAACTGCTCGAGGTTATGCCCGTTGGCTTCATAGACGGCGGTCATATCGGCCAGATAGGCGGCACCGGGCGAGGCATCGAACATGCCGACGACCAGTTCGATCAGATAGCTGCGCTCTTCGACGGAAATCGTCATGCTTGCCCCCTTCACCGGTATCAATTTGTTTTCCAGGTACCGAATGTAGGCAAGGACGGTGGGCCAACCTTAGGGGGATTGCTTAATGCTTTAGCCGTCCGCAATGGCATTGACTATCAAGGTGCCCGCAGCTCGATGGCGAGCACCGAATGTCGAATATTTTATACATATGAAAGACAAATATATTTGACATACCGAGCGCGCTGCAGTAACCTGGGTTCATGCCTCTCCTGAAAGAACTCGGCACGGCTGTGCGCCAGCGCAGACAGGACATGGGACTCAGCCAACAGGCGTTGGCAGACCTCGTGGCGCTGTCGCGCGCCACCGTCATCGATCTTGAGACCGGAAAGGTGAAAGACCTGAGCGCCAACAGGATCGAGCGTCTCGCGAACGAGCTCGGCTTCGCTGTCGGGCTGGTCGGAACGCGGCATGCCAAAGGGAAGAGCGCGCTCGAAGCAGCGGCGCGCACCGCCAGCGTGCCTTACACGTCCGAGCTGCCGGCCAGCGTGTTGTTGGATTCGATCAAGGACGGCACCGTCCCGCCCGCTTACATCCCGCATCTGCGCACCTTGCTGCAGGAAGCACCCGTCGCGATCCTCGCGGACCTTGCCGACGAACTGCAGAAACTGCATGACGTCCCTCGGGCGGACACCTGGAAACGCATGCGCATGTTGGCAGGCGTCCTCAAGTCCAACCGGCGCCTATGGCAAAGCCTGCCGACCTGACGCGCCCGGGCCCTTGGGCAACGCTGTTCAAATCCGCGCTCTCGCTGACGGATCATCTTGCCACCGTCATCGGCAACCCCACGTGGACCTTCGGCGGCGGCACGGTGCTCATGCTCCGGCTCAATCACCGCTACAGCCGGGATATCGACCTGTTCGTTCCCGATCCCCAATATCTGGGACACGTCACACCTCGCCTCAGTGACGCCGCAGAAAATCTCACGACCGAATACGTCGAGGCCGCCGAGTACGTCAAGCTGTTCTTGCCAACGGGCGAAATCGACATCGTCGTCGGCGAGCCACTCACCGATCCGCCGTGGGAAGTAGTGGCCTACCGGGGACGCCAGATCCGCGTGGAAACCAACGCGGAAATTCTGGCCAAGAGGATGTATCACCGAGGCAGCCAGGCAAAGGCGAGAGATCTCTTCGACCTCTGCGCGGTGGCCGACATGGATCCCGGCGCGATCGCGCAGGCCGCACCGTTCTTCACGCGGCATGGCGATGCATTCATCGCGCAGCTGACCGCCAACGCCGGCTTCATCGAGGAGGACTTTGCGCAAATCCAGCGCATCGGCTACCAGCGTCCCTTCGAAGAATGCCTGACGCTCGCGCAGCTCATCGTCAATGCGGCGAAGGGCCGCTGAGCTCGTCATGAGCAGTGGCCTGCCCCTTCCCTACCTTCGCGGCTATCCGCCCGGTTTGCTGGCGCAGGTGCGCGACCTGATTGTGGCCGGCCGGCTGGCGGAAACCTTGGCGCAGCGTCATCCCGAACTGCACGAGGTACGCACCGACCGCGCCCTTTACGACTACGTGAACGATCTCAAGTCGAGCCATATGCGCAGCGCACCGCCGCTGGCCAAGGTGGCGTACGACGCGAAGCTGCACATCGTGCACAACGCGCTGGGCACGCACAGCGCTGTCTCGCGCGTGCAAGGCAGCCGGCTGAAGGCCAAGCGGGAGATTCGCGTTGCCGCGATGTTCAAGGAAGCGCCGGCCGACTTCCTGCGCATGATCGTCGTGCACGAACTGGCGCACCTGAAAGAGCGCGAACACGGCAAGGCGTTCTATGCGCTGTGCCTGCACATGGAGCCGGATTACCACCAGCTCGAATTCGATTTGCGTCTGTGGCTCACGGCGCGCGAGTTGCCGGTGTCGTAGCAGAGGCAGGCGAACTTTCTTGTAGGAGGATGCGCACCTTGCGCTGCCGCTTCATCCTCCAGTCCGCGCTTGCCAATCGGGCTAGAAGTGGGCATCGCTTTTAACTAAAGGGTGACGACATGCCGACCACGGAAAAAGACCTCATCGGTTTGGAAACACAATTCTGGCAAGCGCTGATCAACCAGGACGCGGACGCCGCAATCAAGTTGCTCAGTGAACCTGCATTGATGGTGAGCGCGCACGGCGCCATGCAATTCGACCATGCCGCCTATCGCAAGATGGTGGACAAGGGCACGATGATCATCACCTCGTACGAGTTCAGCGACATGAAGGTCCTGCGGCCCAATCCCACGACGGCCATCCTCACTTACAGCGTGAAGCAAGTGCTGAAGTCGCGCGAGAAGGGCGAGAGCGCGACGCAGGAAATGAACGACTCGTCCACCTGGATCAAGGTGGGCACGAGCTGGAAGTGCGTCATGCACACGGAATCGCCCGCCGCGAAGGAGATGGCGCACGCCTGAGCGCGCACCACCTGCCGCTCACCGCACAGGAGCAGGCGACGGATTCTTGATGGTTTTCATGAAGAACCGAACCATCTCCGCGCTCGCGTCGGGCCCGCGCGGGTCGGTGTAAGTCCCCGACGCGCTTCCGCCCGACCAGGCGTGGGCGGCGCCGTGAACGATCCAGTGCTCCGCGACGACCCGCCCGTCGGGCGCGCGATGCACTTGCCGCGTGTAACGCTGCCCATTCGCGCTCGAGCCAGCCTGCTCTTCGAGGGTGGCGCCCTTGTGCACACTGGCGGCGATCACGTGCTCGCCGTTGCCCGGATGCACCGTGAAGTCCGCGTCGCCGTGGAACACGATGGTAGGCACGCCGCTGCCAGCCGCCGCGGCCACGGCCGGGCCGCGCTGCATCGCGCCCAACGCCGACGGCAAGTCCTTCGCGATGCCCGTCGCGAGCCCCGAGTGCACGCCGACTGCCGCGAAAAGATCGGGGTAGGCATCGCCCAGGATGGCCGCCATGGCACCCCCGGCCGACAGGCCGGCGACATAGACGCGTGCGGCGTCGATGGAGTGGCCGGCCATCACCTGGCGCGTCATGTCCACCAGCAGTTGCGGCTCGCCGCGGCCGCGTGCCTGGTGCGTGTGCTTGAACCAGTTCCAGCAGCGTTGGGGGTTGGCCTTGGCCGATTGCTCGGGATACAACACGAAGAAGCCGTCCGCCCGGGCGAGCCGGTTCATGTCGGTCCCTGCGGCGAAGTCCGCCGCGTTCTGGGTGCAGCCATGCAGCATCACGATGAGCGGCAGCGGCCGGCTGCCCGCCTGGGGAGGTACATAGAGCTTGTAGTCGCGGCTGCCTTCGGTACATGTATAGGTACCCGCGAGAAAGCTGTCGGCATCGGCGTGACCAGCGCTTGCGGAGTCTTGGCTGGGAGCGGGCTCGACGATCTCTCGCGCTTCGACATCGACATATGCGTGTGAGGGTGCATGTGCTGCCGCATCCTGGGACGGCGCATGGCGCACCAACGCCTGCTGGATGGCCGCGGTCGCGGCGCGCAGATCGCCTTTGTGCACGAGCTGCGTCGCACCCTTCATCAGGCGTTGGAACAAGGTGTTCATACTGCTTTTCCTTGTCGTGTTGTGTCAGCGCGTTCGCTTCGCGAGCGCGGCCTTGACCGCCGGACTCGCTTGAAGCGTGCCCAAAACGGTGATGGATTCGATCGCGTCCAGGGCCAGCGCCGGCGTCACGTCGGCGGCGATCGAGGCCAGCCCGAGCACGCGCACCTGAAGCTTGTGGCCGGCGGCCTTGGCGGCCTGAAGATCCGCCTTGCTGAAGTGGTGGATTCCCAGCGTCAACGTCTTGCGCGAGACGACGTCGCGCACCGCATCACCGTGCGAAGCGAGTTGATTGCGGATCGCAGTGCGGATCAGGTCGGTGCGGTTCGCATAGAACCCCTCCTGCACCAGCAGGTCGATCTGGCCGAGGTCCACGCAACCGAGATTGATGGTGATCTTCTCGTCGACGGGCTTGTTGCTGGGAACGAGGGATGTGGTGGCGGCCTTGGGCATGGCGCCATCTTAGCACCATCCAAGTGGATGGTGTGTAGAATCTCTCAAATCACCCTTCGCGGCGCTGCCGTCGCCGCGTCGCCGCTGTTCGGCGTGCCGGTCGGCTCGATCAGCAGCAAGTGCGCTTCCTTGATCGCGCGCGGCCGGTGCTGCATGCCTTTGGGCACGACGAACATCTGGCCGGGGCCAAGGCGCACGGTACGCCCGCCTTCCAGGTCGATCTCGAGTTCGCCCTCGAGCACCAGGAAGAAATCGTCCGTGTCCGGATGCGAGTGCCACTTGTACTCGCCTTGCACCTTCACGACCATCACGTCGTGTCCGTTGTACTCGCATACGGTGCGCGGCTGCCAGTGGCCCTCGAAGGTGGCGAGCTTCGCGCGCAGGTCGATCGGCTGTTGTTCCATTCCTTGCTACCTTTTCAGTTGCGTGTGTCCGTCGCGATCCAGTTCACTTCCCAGGTCTTGCCGCCATCCTGCGAGAACGCCTGCTCGAAATGCGCTGACGTGGCGGTGATGTCGGAGATGACGAAACGCACCAGGGTCGGCTTGCCGTTGATCGTTTCCTGGTCGAGGAATTCGCCGCGGCCATTGCTGAAGCTGCCCACCGAAGGCTCGCCGAAACTCGGGGAGCCGACGCTCGCGAAATTCAAGCTCCACTTGCGCGTCTGCGGGTCGTACAGCCGCAGGCTCAACGCCTCGATGTGGCCGGCCGGGCCTTGCACGTCCAGCTCCAGCAGATTCGCGCGCCCGCCCCACACCTTGCGAACGACACTCGTGCCTTCGTACTCGACCCAGGTCGTCGAACCGGTCAAGGGACGCAACAAGCGTTTGAGGTGCGTCTTCCAGGTGCCGATCTCGAAGTCGAAGGCGTGCTGCGGCGCGTCGGGCTCGCCGGCTGCGGCGCTCGCTTGCGCGAACGCTTGAAAGGGGATCAGTGCAAGTGCGATGCCGCTAGCCAAGAGCGCACTGCGGCAATGGGTGGCAAAAGTCATGATGTGCGTCCTTTCAGTCCAGGCTTTGCGGGTGGATCGTCTCACCCTTCTTCAGCATTTCGACGAACGCTGCGATCTTCCGCTTTCGGCCGGCCTCCGTCTTCATGTTGTGAAGCCGGAATGCCAGCGCATACCGGTTCTGCGCGTTGAGCTTCGCGAGCGTCTTCTTCGCCTTCGGCTCCGCCGCCACCGCGGCGAGCAGGTCGTCGGGCAGCGTCATGTCCTTGCCGCCGGCATACGCGCGGTCCCAGCGGCCGTCGGCCTTCGCGAGTTCGACTTGCTTCAGGCCGTGCGCCGTCATCCGGCCTTCACCGATCAGGCGCGCGACGTTGCGGACGTTGATCTGGCTCCAGATGCTCTTCGGCCCGCGCGGCGTGTAGCGCTGCAGGTAGCTCTTGTCGTCGTACGCCTTGCGCAGTCCGTCGATCCAGCCCCAGCAGAGCACCACGTCGATCGCTTCCTTGGCCGTGATCGACGGCAGCCCCGAACCCGTCTTGTGAATCTTGAGCCAGACTTCGCTCGCGCCGCCGTGGTTCTTGGCCAGCCACTTGTGGAAGCCCTGTGCATCCTCGAACTCGAGGACCTTGCCGGGATCGACCTGCACCGACGCCATTGCAACTCAGCCGGCGGCCTTCGCCATCTCCAGCTCGTTTTGCGTCTGCGCCGCGCCGACCGCCGGCACGATCTCGCCGGTCGTGCGGTCGGAGATGGCGTCGAACTTCTGCGCGACTTGCTCCGCGATGTCCTGACCGACGCCCAGGTGGACGCCTTTGGTCATCGTGACGTAAGCGCGTTCGAAAGTGCCCGCGCCGGCGCAAAGAATCGCCCGCGTCGGCGCGTCCTCGCTCACGAGGTGCAACATGCCGGGCGTGACCGCTTCCGGCCGCAAGGCCTGGAGCATCGCTTCAGGCATCAGGCCCGCGGTCATCTGCGTGTGCGCCGTGGGCGCGAGGCTGTTGACGCGGATACCGTACTTCTCGCCTTCGATCGCCAGCGTCTGCATCAGGCCGACCAGCGCCATCTTGGCGGCGCTGTAGTTCGATTGCCCGAAATTGCCGTACAGGCCCGACGATGAGGTCGTCATCACGATGCGGCCGTACTGCTGCGTGCGCATGAGGTCCCACACCGCCTTGCAGCAGTGCACCGCGCCCATGAGGTGGACGTCCATCACCAGCCGAAAGTCGGCCATGTCCATCTTGGCGAAGGTCTTGTCGCGCAGGATGCCGGCGTTGTTCACCAGGATGTCGATGCGGCCCCAGGCTTCGACCGCCTGCACCACCATCGCCTGGACGGCGTCGAAGTCGGTCACGGAGGCCGCGCTGGCAATGGCCTGACCGCCCGCGGCGCGAATCTGTTCGACGACGGCATCGGCCGCGGCCAGATCATTCACCACCACTTTGGCGCCCCGCGCGGCGAGCGCCAGCGCGTGCTCCCGGCCGAGCCCGCCACCGGCCCCCGTGACGATGGCGACGCGCCCCTCGAATCGAATCGACATGAATTTCCCCGTCTGGATTGAAGCGAAGGATTTTGGCAGAGCGGCTCAGTCCTCGCCCACCGCCTGCCGGACATGCTCCAGCAGGTGATCGAGCTGCTCGCGATGCTCCGACGCGATCGCCTGCACCTTGCGCTCGCCCAGCGGCGTCAGCGTGACCCGCACCTTGCGCTGGTCGTCTTCCGCTCGCTCCCGCAGCACCAGGCCCGCGTTCTCGCAGCGGCCCACGAGTTCCACCGCCGTGTGGTGTTTGAGCATGAGCGCTTCGGCCAGCTCGCCCACCAGCGCCCACGAACGGCCCGGCATGCCCTTGGTTTGCAACAGCACCTGGTACTGCGCGAGCGTGATGCCATGCTTCGCGGCCACTTCTTCGCCGAATCGTTCGAACTGCCGCAGCTGGCGCCGGAACTGGGCCCGCGCCTCGAAATCGGCCTTGGTCAACCGCGCCGCCTTTGTCATCGATGTCCTCCAGCGCTCACTCTACGCGATGCGACGCGGGACCCGACCGACTTCCCTCAATGCGGCGACGAAGGCGGCTCAGACGCCCAGGTAACGCTGCAGGATGTCGGCGCGGCCCTGGAGCTCCTCGGCCGGGCCTTCGTGCACGACGTGGCCGTTGTTCACGATGTACACGCGCTGTGCGAGGGCAAGCGTGGCCGCGAGGTTCTGCTCGACCAGCACGATGGTCTGGCCGGAAGCGGCCAGCTCGCGGCAGGCATCCATCAGCTACTTCACGATGACGGGCGCAAGGCCTTCGAAGGGTTCGTCGAGCAGCACGATCTTCGGCGACCGGACGAGGGCGCGGCCGATCGCCAGCATCTGCTGCTCGCCGCCCGAAAGATCGGTGCCTCGGCTGGTGCGGCGCTCCTTCAAGCGCGGGAACATCTCGTACACGCGCTGCAGCGGCCAGCGATCCGGCGCGGTGAGCCCGGCGATCAGCAGGTTCTCCTCCACGCTCAGGCTCGCGAAGATCCGCCGCTCCTCGTGCACCAGTTGCATGCCTTCGCGCGCGATCGCATGGCTCTTGCGGCCAGCCAGTTCGACGCCCTCCAGCTTGACCGATCCGGTTTTCGGGGTGACGACGCCCATCAGGCTTTTGAGCGTGGTGCTCTTGCCCGCGCCGTTGCGACCGAGCAGCGCCACCACTTCGTTCTTCTCGACCCGCAGCGAAACGTCGAAGAGGATATGCGAATCCCCGTAATAGCTGTTCAGCCCGCTGACCTCGAGCAGGCTCATGCAGCGACCTCTTCCTCGTGCACGCCACCCAGGTACGCTTCCTGCACCTGCGCGTTGCCCTTGATCTCTTCGGGCGTGCCTTCGACCAGCAGCCGCCCCTCCTGCAGCACCGTGATGCGCCCGGCCAGTTCGAACAAGGCGTCCATGTCGTGGTCGATGATGATCATCGTGCGGCCGTGCGCGATCGACTTGAGCAGGGCCACGGTTTCCGTGCGTTCGCTCGGGCTCATGCCCGCCAGCGGCTCGTCGAGCAGCAGCAGCGAGGGCGACGACGCCAGCGCGAGGCCCACTTCGAGGCGGCGCTTCTCGCCATAGGCCAATTGCGATACGGGCGCCTCGGCACGAGCGGAAAGGTTAACGAGGGCCAGCGTGTGATCGACCTGCTCGCGCAGGCCCGGCACCTTCGCCACGCTGCGCAACAAGTCGAGCTTGAAGATGCCGCGCAGTTCGGCCAGCGCGGCGATCGTCACGTTCTCGCGCACGGTGAGCTTGTTGAACAACTGGTTGACCTGGTAACTCTTGGTCAGGCCCAGCCGGCACACGTCGGTGACGCTCAGCCCGGTGATGTCGCGGCCCTCGAAGACGATCTTGCCGGCCGTCGGCGGCACCTCGCACGTGAGCATCTTGAAGAAGGTCGACTTGCCCGCGCCGTTCGGCCCGATGATGCCGCGCAGCTCGCCTGCGGCGACGGTGAAATCGATGTTCTCGTTGGCCAGCAAGCCGCCATAGCGCTTCGTCAGGCCGGTGGCTTGCAGGATCGGCCCCGAGTACGCCGCATTGGCGTGGTGTGTCGCGGACATGGCCGAAACCGGCGGCGGGTGGCGCGCAGTGCGCGCCGCGCCGGCGGCTGGAGATTCCGGTTCGGCGGCCTTGCGGCGATCGATGAGCACGAACAGGTCGTGCACCGCGCCGACGATCCCCTGGCGCAGGAAGAACACCAGCAGCACGAACACCACGCCGAGCACGAGCTTCCACTCGGCGCCGAGCTTGAGCGTCGCCTGCAGGAAGTCCTGCAGGAACAGCCAGATCGCGGCACCCACCAGCGGCCCGGCCAAGGTGCCGCGCCCGCCGATCGCCGTTTGAATGACGAGCTGGCCCGAGGTGTCGAACATGAAGGCGTCAGGCGGCATGAAACCCTGCAGCACGCCGAGCAGTCCCCCCGCGAGGCCGGCGTAGGCGGCCGCGATGACGAACGCGGTGAGCTTGTACGCCCAGACGTCGTGGCCGACCGCCGCCGCGCGCAACGGGTTCTCGCGGATCGCCGCCAGCACCGCGCCGACCGGCGAGCGCACGATCCGCAATGCGATCACGAGCCCTACGAAATAGCAGAACGCGATGAAGGGATAGAGCGACCAGCCCGAGGTGAAATCCAGCTTCACGAAGCCCAGGTTCAGCGACGGTGTCGGCACGCCCGGCAAGCCGTTCTCGCCACCCGTGAAGTCCGACAGCGGGTTGAACTCGACGAAGAAGAAGATCTCGGCGATGGCCACCGTGATCATCGCGAAATAGATGCCGGTGCGCCGCAGCGCCAGCAGGCCGATCAGGTAGCCGACCACGGCCGCCGCGGCCATGCCGATGACCAGCGCGAGGATGACGTTCGGAAACCCCATCCGCGTGAGCAGGTAGGCGGCAACGAAGCCGCCGGTGCCGAAGAAGGCCGACTGGCCGAACGACAGCAGGCCGGTGTAGCCGAACAGGATGTCGAAGCCCAGGCCGAACAGGCCCCAGACGAGGATGCGGTTGACCGTGTTGGGCGCGGCATTGAGGTAGGGCAGGACGAAGGGCACGGCGACGAGGCAGACCGCGGCGACGGCCTCGAAGACGAACTTGCGGCGTGTGAGCATCGGCGGTTCCGGCTTATTCGCGGCCGCGCGTGCCGAGCAACCCATGGGGGCGCACCAGCAGCACGAGGGTCATGGCGGCGAACAGCATCACGTAGGCATAACCGGGGTTGACCATCGAAGTGAGGCTGATGATCTCGCCGGCGATGAGGCCGCCCAGCACGGCGCCGGGAAACGAGCCGACGCCGCCGATCACCACGACGACGAAGGTCTGCACCAGGATGGCTTCGCCGACCTCGGGCGTGAGCGACACCACCGGCGCATTCACGATCCCCGCGAAGCCGGCAGCCATGGCGCCGATGCCGAACACGATCATGAAGACGCGGTACACGTTGATGCCGAGCGAATCCACCATCACGGCATCGTCGATGCCCGCGCGCACGATCATGCCCAGCCGCGTGCGGTAGAGCACGAGGTACAGCACGAGCAACGCGAGCGCACAGATGCCGACGACGGCCAGGCGGTACGTGGGGTACATCATCACGCCGAGCGACGTGATGCCCAGCAGCGCGGACGGCGGCTGCACGCTGAGCGACTGGCTGGAGAAGATGAAGCGCACCAGCTCGACGAAGCAGATCGAGAGGCCGAAGGTCACGAGCAACTGGTCTTCATCGGGCCGGTCGTAGAAGTGCCGGATGATGACCCGCTCCATCACGATGCCGACCAGGCCGACACACAAAGTGCCCGCGAGGAGCGCGAGCGCGAACGAGTCAGTGGCATGCCAGGCGGCGTAGCCGGCATACCCGCCCAGCATGAACATCGCGCCGTGCGCGAGGTTCAGCACACCGAGCGTGCCGTAGATGATCGTGAGCCCGGAGCTGATCAGCGCCAGCAGCGCGCCCAGCGCCAGGCCGTTGAAAAGCTGCGAGAGGAAGTTGGACCAGGTCAGCATCCCTCGTCGCAGCCGATCAGGTGTAGTCGCCCAGCTTGCAGCCGAAGGCGTCGGGCTTTTGCATCAGCCCCGCGCCCGGCACCACCTCGACCACCTCCCAGTAGTCTTCCTTGTTGCGCATCGCGCTGGGCTTCTTGCCGCGCACGATCACCACCGGCCGAACCAGTTGGTGATCCTCCGGGCGCCAACTCACTTCGCCGACGAAGGAGTTGAGCTTGCGCGGCGACTCGTACGACTTGATGACGTCGGGCGGATAGAAGCTGCCGGCGTTCTCAACCGCTTCGGCCCACAGCGCGAACTCCATGTAGGCGTTCTCCGCGCCCCACTCGGGCTTGTAGCCGAACTTCTTCTCGAAGGTCTCGACGAAAGTCTTGGCCAGCGGGTACTTGTCTTCCAGCGTCCACCAGAAGTCGGTGGCGGCATACACGCCTTCGGTCACGTCGGCGCCCACTTCACGCGCGAGGAATGGGATCTGGTAGGGGATCACCAGCTTCATCTTGGGTAACAGGCCGAACTGCTTGGCCTGCTGCGTGGACAACACGGCGTCGTGGCCCCAGTTCACGTTGATCAGGAACTCGGCGCCCGAGTTGGCGATGTTGGTGAGGTAGGAGCTGAAGTCCGGCGCGCCGAGGGGCGAGACCTGGTTGGTCACCATCGTCCAGCCGCCGTTCTTGGTCAGGTAGTCGTTGACCGACTTGGTGACTGTATGGCCGTAGGTGTAGTCGGGCGTCATGAACGCCGCCTTCTTGTTCTTGCCGTAGGCCTTCAGCAGCGCCGGGCCGATCGCGTTGGCCGCCGTCTCGCCATAGAAATTCTGGCGCACGCCGTAGCGCACGCAGTCCTTGCCGGTGGTGTCGTTGGACCCGGAGATGCCACACACGAACAGCACCTTCTCGCGCTCCGCCAGTTTGTTCAGTGCGACGGCGACGGCGCTCGAGGTGCCGCCGGTGATCATGATCGCCTTGTTCTCCGTGATGAAGCGCTGCTGCGCCTGCACCGCGTCGTTCGGCTTGGCGGCCGAGTCGGCGACGCCGTATTTCAGCTGCTTGCCGAGCACGCCCTTGGTCGTCTTGGGCGAGATCGCCTTGATGAGCGGGTGGCCCTGGTTGATGTGTTCGATGGCGAGCTGGTAGCCCTTCAGTTCATCCTCGCCTTGCAGGGCGTAGGTCCCGGTGCGCGGCACGCTGATGCCGATGAACACCGAGTCACCCGACACACCGGCAGGCCAGGTTCCGACCGGCGGGTGGTCGGCCGCGAAGGCGCGAGACATGACCATCGAGGGAAGCGCGATGCCCCCGGCCGCGCCCAGGCCGGTGCGGATGAAATCCCGGCGGGTGCGGACGAAGGAAAGATTCAATCTCGTGGGCTGTTTCATTCGGTTCTCCTGACGCCGACGCGGCGATGAAGACGCGAATGTATCGCGGCACGATATGTCTGCGAACCGGCGATTACCCCATGCCCGAAAGCGCGGTCGAGTCAGGCTTGCGTAAGGTCGTTGTCGCTTTGGCGCGCGACCCGCCGGCCTCAGAGCGGGAACTGCGTCGTCGACAGCACCTGCTTCAGTACGACGAAGGAGCGGATCTGCCGCACGCCGGGCAGATGCAGCAGCTGCCGGGCGTGCAACTGGTTAAAGCTGTCGGCGTCGCGGGTGCGCAGCAGCATGAAGTAGTCGAACTCGCCGGTGACCACGTGGCATTCCATGCAGCCGGACACTTTCGCGGCAGCCTTCTCGAAGTCGGAGAACGACTCGGGCGTGGAGCGGTCGAGCACCACGCCGATCATCACGAGCATCCCCGCATCGAGCGCAGCAGGATTCAGCAGCGCCACGATGCCCTTGATCAAGCCCATTCGCTTCAGCCGCTCGACGCGGCGCAGGCAGGCCGGCGCGCTGAGACTGACCTTGGCCGCCAGGGCGACGTTCGACAGCGACGCGTCCCGCTGCAGCAAGCGGAGGATCGCCTTGTCGATGCGATCGATCTCGTGCGAGAGCGATGGCTCTCCCTTGGGTTCGCGACGAACTTTTGTTGCGCACATGGTAATTTCCGTGAAACTTCTATCGTTCAGGAACGCCGGAACAAGCTTTGCGTTGCGCCGAACAGCCGCATTTCGCAACCCTGTTTTTCGGCGATTCTCCTACGATTTGCCCGTCGCCAACACGCAAGCCATCGCGCCATGAACCTGCAACGCTTTCCCCGCCATCCCCTCACCTTCGGGCCGACGCCGATCCTGCCCTTGAAGCGCCTGAGCGCGCACCTGGGCGGCAAGGTCGACCTTTACGCCAAACGCGAGGACTGCAACAGCGGGCTGGCGTTCGGCGGCAACAAGACACGCAAGCTGGAATACCTGATCCCGGAGGCACTGGCGCAAGGTTGCGACACGCTGGTGTCCATCGGCGGCATCCAGTCGAACCAGACGCGGCAGGTCGCGGCGGTCGCCGCGCATCTGGGCCTGAAGTGCGTGCTGGTGCAGGAAAACTGGGTCAATTACTCGGACGCGGTGTACGACCGCGTCGGCAACATCGAGATGTCGCGCATCATGGGCGCGGACGTGCGGCTGGACGCCGCGGGCTTCGACATCGG
>Ga0157376_10001865_pt1 | contig 14053 bp, 7 predicted proteins | sample M45metaG_FD_121801 | JGI IMG/M metagenome (GOLD analysis project Ga0157376, IMG submission 121801) | Miscanthus rhizosphere microbial communities from Kellogg Biological Station, Michigan, USA - M4-5 metaG | ecosystem: Host-associated > Plants > Roots > Rhizosphere > Soil | place: USA: Michigan... | reverse complement strand
CGTCGGATATGTCCCCTCGCCCAGCAATGAATTGGCAGAAGGCACCAACATCCGGGCGCGCCTCATGGACACGCTGTCCACGCGCGAAACCAATTCCGGCACAGTCTTCAAGGCCCAGGTTTCTAACGATGTCTATAAGAATGGCCGCGTCATCATTCCCGCAGGCTCCGAGCTGCGTGGACGGGTTGTCAGCGTCACCCAGGGCCATCACTTCGGACCATCCGCGACCCTGCGCCTCCGCCCCGATACCATCATTCTTCCTGATGGCACTGCTTACCACCTCTATGGACAGGTTATTGCTACCAAAGCACCGAATACCCGCACGGACAGCGAAGGCGGCATCCAGCCAGCCTCGCACCTGAAAAAGGACACCATCGAATATGGCGTCGGAGCGGGTACAGGAGCGTTGGTAGGAGCCAAGTTTGCCGGGCCGACAGGCGCGCTGGTGGGCTCCCTGATCGGAGCTGGTGTCATTACTACGCATCTGCTGATGCAGCATCCTCAAATGGCTGAATTGCCCAAGGGCTCGCTGGTCACCTTCAGCCTCACCGAACCTATGGACCTGTTGCCAACACGGAATTAAGTTTGTCGCTCGATACCATAGTTCCCTGGAAGATCGGCGCATGTCTTTTCTGGGGGTTTTGCCTCTTTCGAGCCGTTCAAAGAGAGGCTGGCGGTTACATCATTGCTGGCGTAATTGTTCCGTTTGCCGTTGTGCTGTATTTCTTCTGGTACGCTCATAAAACCCGATCAAACATGGGTTCCGTAGACCACCAGGATTCTGAAGCTGTCCGCATCCTCGAAAGAGGCGAAATGGCTGTGAGTTTGCTCACTATACTTTATTCGTGGATGATAGTGGATTTGTTAACCCGTCACTGAATTAAGTATTTCCAGTTTGAAGAAAAGAGGGCGCGCTGCGCCCTTTTTCTTTCCCCAATTCGGGGCGTACACTGCTACGCAAGTTTGCCCATGCCGATACACCTCTACACTCCGCAACCGCCGCTCAGCCGTTTCGTCCAATGTTTCTGGTACTGGGAGATTACCGAGCCGCCTGCACACGCCTACGAGCGCTTACTACCGAATGGCGAACCCACCATCATCTTTAACCTGCGTGAAGATGCCATCCGCATCTACCATTCAGAGGACATCAGCCGCTTCAACACCTATGGACATGCGGTACTCTCCGGGGCGCATTCCAATTACTTCGTGATCGACACAACCGAACAGGAGCGCGTCATCGGCATCCAGTTCAACCCTGGCGGCGCATTTCCCTTCTTTCGCCCACCTGCCAATGAGATGGAAAATGCCTCGATCGCGCTTGACGACCTATGGCCCAACCACGCCGGAGAGCTGCGGGAACGGATGCTGGAGGCCCCGTCTGTAGAAGCGATGTTCCAGATCCTGGAGCAGAATCTGCTCGCTCGACTCCTCCGCCCCAGGGATTGGCATCCGGCCATTGGCTACGCGCTGCATCATTTTCAACGCGCCCCGCACATCGCCACAATCGCATCTATCACGGAGCAGATCGGCCTCAGCCCCAGGCGATTTATCCAACTCTTCCGCCAACATGTGGGACTTACGCCAAAGACCTTCTGCCGTGTACGCCGCTTTCAGCGCGCTATCAGTACGGTTCACGGTATGGGTGAAGTCGAATGGGCCCGGGTTGCTCTCGATTGCGGCTATTACGACCAGGCACACTTTATTCATGACTTCCAATCCTTTTCCGGATTGACGCCCTCAGCCTACCTGGCAGCTGCTACGCCGCATCTGAACCATGTGCCGATGACGTAGCCGCAGGTCAATTTTTTACAATCCAGCTGCCGGGGACTTGCGAGAAACTTAGTCCTGTTCAGGAGGAAACATTATGCCCCAGCCAAAACCCATTCCCGATGGCTACCACAGCATCCAGCCATATCTACACATTCGCGGAGCAGCCAAGGCTATCGATTTTTACAAGAAGGCCTTCGGCGCCACGGAAAGAATGTGCATGACGCAACCAGATGGACGTATCGGTCACGCCGAGCTACAATTCGGCGATTCTGTCATCATGCTGGCCGATGAGTTCCCCGAAAAAAACATCTACAGTCCCGCTCATCTGGGAGGCTCAGCCGTCAGCATCATGTTCTATGTGGAAGACTGCGATGCCGTCTACAAACAGGCACTAGCCGCAGGCGCTAAAAGCCTGAGTGAACCCGCCGATCAGTTCTACGGTGATCGTAGCGCTGGAGTAGAAGACCCCTTCGGCTTTCAATGGTGGCTCGGCACGCACGTCAAAGACGTATCGATGGAAGAGATGCAGCAGGTCATGCAAACGGCCAAATAACTGCCGGCGATTTTCGTCCTAGGGCAGCTTCCACCTAACTGTGGAGCTGCCCTAGCATTTGTCAGACGTGCGCGATCTCCTGCGCTGTGGCGGGGACGTCTTTTCTGCGAGGCGCTTCTCTTCTGCGTCGCCAGGAAAACAATCTTCGCGAGGCGAGCGAGAAGCCGGTCCACACCAGCAGGAGAGCGCTTAGCGCTGCCACAAAAGCAACGAAACGTCCCACAATGCCGAAGAGTTCTCCCGTATGAAGATATCTCGCATACAACCTCCACTGCCTGCCACGGGTGTTCATGGCGAAGGGCTGCCACTGCACAAGGTGCCCATCCTTCAATGACAACACGAGCTGCGCACGCTGCTGGGGTCTTCCGCCATCGCCATCATCCAGAGTGAAGGTCACTTTGGAGTCTTTCTCTGATGGAAGGCGCATCGACAGGCTCTTCCAGGCCGCATCCTGCAGCATGGCTCTGCGAATCGACGCGTCGAGCATAGGAAATTTATCGGCATTCAGCGGCTTTAGCTGTTTTACTCCCGGCTCTGCGCGTTCAGCTGGGACAGGACTGCCGGCAACGCGATAGAGCAAGGTATTCGCCCAGCCATAGGCCATGATGGTTCCAGTCAAGGCGATCATAAACAAGGGCAGAGACAGCCAGAAGCCGAAGACGGTATGCCAGTTCCACTCGCGGGCGCGCCCCCGCAGATTTCGCCGGAAGAGTACCGCTGGCCGCAGATGCTGCCAGCTGATTTTTCGAGGAAACCAGAGCACAAGACCACTTGCGATTAATACGAGGAAGGCAAGCACGCAAGCGTTTTTGATCTTCCGGAGCGTCTCATGGCGAACGCCGTTCCATGCGATCCATCGATGCAGATCGCGTACAGATCCAAAGAACCCCCGCAGCCTGCTCGCGCCAGTTCCAATGACCCTGCCATCGCAACCGTCGATCAGGACAACCGCATTCGCCGCGAAAGCAACTTCAGCAGGACGATGTGGATCGGGAAAAAGCGTCAACGACATGGGAGAACGATGTTCTGCATTCGCAGCGTTCTCCAACAGCGCCGAGGGTGCAACACATGGAGACTGCGATGGCGTGGCAATGCGTGCACCGTGCTCCGCCCACTCTACGATCTGCGATTGGAAGGCAAGAATCGACCCGGTTGCGGCAAGAAAAGCAATCACCAGGCCAATGATTGACCCGATGCTTAGATGCAGCCAGAAGATCAGTCTACGCAGGGTCATTACGAAACGATCCTGTGCAGATGTTGCTGTGTATGTAGGACGTCCAAGGTACTTTGATAGCGAGGCCTCTTCTTATCAGCCCAGGCAAAGGACGGCTCATTTATACTTCAAGCAGTCGTCAGCCTTAGGGTTGTCGATCTCGGCCTCCTCTGACGCTTCGCCAAAAAGACTGCCAGGGGAGGTCTCCCTTGCCTCTTCAAAATACGACATATCTAGTCGCATATCAAGCGAGTTTCAACCCTGTCTGTTCCTCGCTGCCTCTTGCCCCGGCAAGTTGCTAACTGCCTAATGCACGCCGTTCAGATGTTTTTCAAAAAAGTCTGTCGTAGCAGTGTAGGACTCGATCCAGTGATGCCAGAGAAGAAATCCGTGGATTTCATTCGGATACACGATTTGGTTGAAAGAAACGTCGTGGCTGCGCAGCTTTTGCGCAAGGTCGACTGTCTGGTGGAAGTCGACGTTGCGGTCATCGTCGCCCTGAATGAGCAGCACCGGCGATTTCCATTGATCGATATAAGCTTCTGGCGAAGAGGCCCAGGCTATCTTTTGCGCCTCTTGCAGATCGGGTGCAAAGAGCGCTGATTGCGAATGCACATGGCTCATGAGACTGCCCATGCCGTGATAGTCCACGCCCGCGGCAAAGATATCGGAATTGCGGGCAAGCGCCATCGCAGTGAGAAAGCCGCCATAAGAGCCGCCCCAAATGCCGATGCGGTGCGCGTCTACGGTTGGCAGTGAGCGCAGATAGACAGCTCCGGCCAGGACATCTTTATATTCCGATGCACCACGCCAATAGGTATGCGGGGCGTATTCAAAATCATGCCCATACATGATGCCGAGCCGATAGTTGACGGATAAAACGGTGAAGCCACGGCTGGCGAGATACTGATTTTCCGCATAGGCATTGTGATAGTAGCCCATGGGATTGAAGCCGAGAAGCATCTGGCGGTGCGGGCCACCGTGAACAAAGATTAGCCCGGGACCCGGTAATTTTTGGTTCTTTGGCCGGAAGAGCTGCCCGTGAACGGTGAGCCCATCCTCGCTTTTGAAAACGACCTCCTCCGGGACAACGAGTTGGCTGCTGGGAAAATCCGCCGGTAGTGCATTGGGAGTAAGCAGCTTGCGGCCCGATCTCTCAAGCTTGTAGACAAGCGCTGGAGTGGTTGCGCTCGATCCCAGGCAGATAGTGGTTTCGTTACTAAGCTGCAACGGAGACCACTCGATACTTTGGCCTTGCGAGAGCGCAACTGGAGCTTCGCCGCCTGCCGCAGGAACCTGCCAGATATGCCGCCGATCTATATCGTTCTGATTCGAAGAGAAGATGACGGAACGGCCATCTGCACTGAGTTCTACATCTTCTACTGAAAATTCACCCGGCGTGAGCAGCGTCGTCTTCCCTCCATCGAGGCCGATAGAGTAAAGATGGTTCCAGCCGTCCTGTTCGGAGTCGAAAATAACGTGATTATCAGATGAAACTTTGAGCGAACGATCTGCAAACGACGGCAAGGAGTCGCGGGAGCTTTGACCACTCTGCCATATCTGCGAGGGGGTGTAGTGCTGCGTATCGGCAACCCATAGACTCCACGGCTCAGGTAAAACCTGCAAGAGCGGCAAACCGCTTTCACGCCCATGCCTTCGCAGGAAGACGATGTGCCTGTTATCTCTGGACCAGTGCGGGTACTCATCGCGATCGACCGATGGTGAGAGGTAATGATAGGCGGTGACTGCACCGTGTTCTACATCGGCTATGACGATGAAGCTGTGATCCTCGCGGTCGAGGGTGAAGGCGATATGCCTGCTGTCCGCTGACCATGCAGGTTCGAGCGCTGTTCCCTGCAAGTCGGTAAGTGCCACCGCTTTACTGCTTCCATCGATCGGCGCAATCCAGAGTACATGTTTTGCCGGCCAGACTACCCATTGGTTATCAGGCGAAATGTGCAGGTCTTCGCATTCTTCATCCGGGCAACCAACTTCACCTAGCAGGTGCGGCTCTCCATCGCTTGTGTCCGCGACCCACGCCTGTTGTTCCGGAGCCACCGGCGAAGCTGTGGGATTGGCCGACTTGCCTGCATCGTTCAACTCTGTACCGCGTACATAGACGACTTTGCTTCCATCCGAAGTGATCTGCAAGGAGGCGATTGGCTGGCCGTTGTCTCCTTCATAGTGGGTCAGCTGATGTGGCCGAAACTCCGGCGCATCGGCAATCCACACATTGCGCTCGCCCTTGTTATTGAAGACCCAGGCAATGCGCGGTACCTGCTTTGCAGCAGTGAGCGACGCGGGAAAAGGCGAACTCATCACCTGTTCGATAGTGAAAGACTGTGCCAACAGCGATGAACCAGAACAGAAAGAAAGCAACAGCGTGCACAACCAGAGTCGATGATGTCTTCGCATATTCACCTCAAAGGGCGGACGTTTGTTAGTTAGTAAAAGCGCACGTTATCGAGTTCCAGCCATGTATCCGACCCCGCTGGACGTGACAACTCGAAGCGAATGGCCTGCACGCCATGATGATTCCAACTCTGCGTCCGATCCTTTTGCTGAAAGCTGGTGAATGGCAGCTGTACCGTGCTCCATGCATTGCCTGCTTGAAACGGCGCCGAGGGAAATTGTTCATGCATCTCACCGTAATCGCGCAAGGTCAGGCTGTATGCGCCTTGGCCTCGCACTTCAAAGGAAATGCCGTGGTACGCAGAGACATCGGCAGGCTCGATGGCGCCCCGTGTAAGCGGAATCTCAAGATCAACGAAGGGATATTTTTTCGGAGCCATATGCGCCAGGATCATCAATGCACGGCCGTTATTCTGCCGCTCAATAGACGCAAATGTGATCTTCGAGTGATCCACTCCAGTATCCGTCCCATCGATGCGGAGCGTGTCGAGTGAACTGCGGCCAGGTATACCTTCAAAATCGTCGATCAGTGCAGATATCTTCACCGCCGGCAGCGGCGTCATAGAGTCCGTTTGGATAGCAGCATGCAATACGCCCAGATCGAGTTCACGTCCTCCAAGAAAGACGGCATGCGTGCGCTCGATATCTTGAATCGTCTGATCTGGTGCTCCATCGACAAGCACCAGATCGGCAATCTTACCCGGTGCAATGATCCCGCGCTGATCGTCACCCACAGCGCGTGCGCTGACACCAGTAGCAGCAGTCAACGCCTGCAATGGAGTCAGACCAGACTGTACGAATAACTCAATCTCATGCAATGCGGCCCATCCGTGAAAAGTTCCGGTAACACCTGAGTCGGTGCCGATGCCGACGGGAATGCCCGCATCGTAGACACGCTTTACATTTGCCTGCAGGATGCTCCATCGCCTGGCAACGGGAGGACTCGTGTAATGCGGGTCTTCCGTACCTTCACGAAGATTGTGTTGACCGATCTGCGGCAGCAATGCAGGAAGTACGCGTGCCGGAACATCTGTACGGGAAGGCTCATACACAGAGAGCGTAGAGACATAGCTGGTGCGATGCTGCTTCAGCAGCGCGATCAATTCTTCATCGACAGGAGCATCGCCAACACCATGTGCCAACACATCGACTCCGGAACGAGCGGCAATCTTCGCTCCCTCCAACGTAACGGTATGTGTAAAGACCTTGACACCAGCTTTGTGCGCATCATCTACAATCGCTGTGAGCGTCTGCACATTCATGTTGGTGAGATTTTCACCTTTGTCGTAACGCCACCCATCGGTAAATACCTTAATAACATCGGGCTTGTAACTGAGAGCGGTCTGCATGGCAGCATGTGCCTCTGCCGGAGTATTGGTTTGCAACGTCATAAAATCGCCCCAGCCGAATTCTGTGCCATGGCCACCAGTGGTACCAAGACGCACAGCATAGTGAATCGTAGGACCGATGGCTACGCCAGAGCTTTGTAACTTTCGCAGCGGCTCCAATTGTTCTCCGTATTCGCCATAGTCATTGATAGAGGTAACACCACAGGCAAGATAACTCTTGATATTTTTTGCCCAATCGCCAGCGACATGCGGCACACTTGAAGATTGCAGGTGTGTATGTAAGTCGAAGAGCCCTGGCAAGAGCGTCTCTCCCTTTGCATCCATGACTCGCGCATCCGCTGGCACGGCAATATCGACGCCAACCGCCGCAATGCGATTACCGCGCAACAATACAGTCTCATCTTTTGCCGGTGAACCGGTACCATCGATGACTCGCGCTCCGCGAATCACAATTGTTTCTGGCTGAGACTTCGTGTGTCCTGATGCAGGCAACAAAACAGCGAGCCCACAGGCAGAAGTTAAAACAAAGAATCCAGAGAGTCGATAACGCTGTTTCAATGGGCTAATCCTGTTGATGCCGCAGAGCTTTGCCTGCATGAGCAGTGGTGAGTTTGCCGCCATCGACGGCAAGTATCCCATTCAAGAAAAGATATTGCACGCCAGTTGCAAGCAGTGATGGCTGTTGATAGGTGGCAATGGGCCGAATCGTCTTTGGATCGAAGATAACAACATCGGCAAAGTAGCCTGTCTTGAGCAGGCCGCGATCTTTAAACCCTAACGTCATCGCGGGTAGCGAAGTGTTGGAACGGATGGCAAAAGGAAGCGAAATCACGTGCTCGTCAAAGACATATTTGCGCAGCTTCATTGGAAAGGTTCCATACTTGCGCGGATGGCCAGGAGACCCGTCGGAGCAGGTCATCACCCAACTCTGCCGCATAAAGTTTTCAATATCGCTCTCCTTCATATTGAAGGATGCGACATCCGCGCCACCTTTCTTAATGACCATAAAGGCTGCATCCACTGGAGACAGACGATGCTCTTGCGCAACCTGTTGCAGCGTCTTTCCGATGACTTCTTTATCGGGTGATGCAGTTAGCAGAAGCGACTCAGGACCACCGCGGCGGTCGAGATTTTTCTCAACATCGGCGATCAGGCGAGGTCTGGACGCAGGGTCGTCGATGTGGTGCAACAGTTCGCTTGAGCCACCAACTTCCGCCCAACGCGGAATGAGAGCAGCCTCAACGCTTGTTCCGGATGCGTTGTAAGGATATTGACTGGCTGTAACGTTCTGCCCCTGCGCACGTGCGGCATTTATCAAGGCAATCACATCGCTGCTTTGCCCCCACACATCTTTTCCCAGCGCTTTGATGTGCGAAATCATTACAGAAATATTTGCTTCTTTGCCTATCTGAATCGTCTCGCGTACGGACCCGAGCAGTCCAATGGTGTAGGAACTCTCGTCACGCATGTGTGTGTCATAAATTCCCCCATGAGCTGAAGCAATTTTGGCAAGCTCCACCACTTCCTCCGTACTGGAATAACTTCCCGGCGCATAGTAAAGACCCGTAGAAAGCCCAATTGCACCTTCTCTCATACCACGATCGACCAAAGCTTCCATCCTACTCATCTGCTCTGGCGTAGGCTTTGCATCCGACATTCCCATGACAGCGCGCCGTACCGATCCCTGCCCGATAAACAGCGCGGCATTGGTTCCAATCCCCTGCTCATCCCACTTATGAAGCGCCGCACCGATCTCAAGCGGGCTGGAGCCATCATTGCCAGTGACAACCGTAGTGACACCTTGCATGAGATAAGCATCATTGCGACTAGTTGCAGGATTCGACAGGTCTTCAAATGTATGTGTATGCGGATCAATAAAACCTGGAGTAACGATAAGTCCGCTTGCATCGATGATACGCTTCGCTTTTACTGCTTTGCTGTTTTCGATAAGAACGATGCGACCGCTACGAATACCGATATTAATTTTTTGCGCAGGAGAACCTGATCCATCGATCACCGAACCGTTGCGAATGAGCACATCAAAGCTCTGCGCAAAAAGAGGCACCCCGAGGAAGAGCAGAAAATATACCTTGAGAGCTTTAGAAAACATCAAAGTTTCCGCATAGTAACGACTGGTTATGAAAGAAGGAATAAAAGTCCCGGAGCGGAATTGCCGCTCCGGGAAGATCTCAGCTAAAAATTATATTTGAGAGAAAGCTGGATACGACGAGCACGATTATTCATGACACCATCAACAGCCTGATTCAAGCGTGTGAAAACTGAAGAGGTGATAAGCTCGCTGCCAAAGGTGTCATACATCTCGGAGTTCGTCACATTCTGCGCTTCCAGACGTGCCTGCAGCGTATGCGTGGAAACGATATGGAAGGTTTTGCCCAGCGTTGCATCCAGATTGGCAATTCTTGCCTGGCGGAAATAGTTGCGTCCAAGATTGCTGAAGTCTCCAGCAGCGGGCGTATACAACAGAGCGCGTTGTTCGGGGGTGAAAAAGTACTGCTGGCCCGAAGATGGATCAAAGTAAATGTGCCCCATCTTCGGGTTGCACCGATCGCATGACGCCGGCGTTTCCACAACGCTGCCGAATGTATTCGATCCGGAGTAGAAAGTCACAGGACGGCCAGACTCCCACAGAGCATCGCCTGCAAGCTCCCACCCACCTAAAGCCTCGTCCAAGGCCTTGTTCCAATTTCCACCGAACTTTTTACCGCGTCCGAATGGAAACTCATAAACCCAGTTCCCTTGAATCACATTTGTGCGGTCGAAGTCGGACGGAGCGTAGTTCAGGCGTGGGTTATAGATATCGAATGGAGTAGCCGCGGCACTCTGCGTGCCCCCCGTACCTACAGTGGTAAAGGTCGGATCGAAGGAAGCGGTGTCCTGCGACTTAGACCAGACATAGCTCACCTGAAAGTGCAAGCCGTCGGAGAAGCGATGCTCAATCTGTGCCTGTAATCCGTTGTAGTTGGAGTAGTCACGCGTGTCGAGCACATGCATTCCACCCAAGTATTGAGGATACGGCTTGAAAAAGAATGGGCTGAATCCGCTGGAAACAACGAGTGGGACGCCGCCTTGCAGACGATTGGCTAGTGCTCCGGCAAGACCTGCCACATTGTTCAAGCTGAGATAGGACGCATAATTGCGCTGTATAAATTGCGTTCCGCTTTCACCTTGCTTCCTGCGTGTATCCGTGCTGATGATCTGCGTGAGGAGAGGACTGTCCTGTCCATTTTGCGCGGCCTGAAACGCACCGAGAAAACCATTGGTGCGATATTCAGCCTGGTTGGCATCATAACCGCCGTAAAGACCGATGCCGTGGTTCCCAATGTAGCTAAGGGTAAAGACAGTGTTAGGAGCAACATACTGCTGAATACTGAGCCCCCACATGCTGACTTTCGGGGTCCGCATATTTGGATCGGCCACAGTTACAGTATTGAGACTGTAAGGCGGCGGCTGGCGAAGCTGCTCCGGGGTAACTCCAGCGGGCGGCTCCGGCGCAGACCAGTTCTGCGCACGCAGGCCATCCTGACCGGAGGTCGCATCGATTACTTGATACGTCAGCCCAGGCATTCCTTGAAAGACTGTAGACGAGAAGGAGAAAGGATTGATGCGGTCATACGCAATACGATAGTGGGCGCGGACAGAGGTCTTTCCGTTCTTGAATGGGTCCCATGCCAGCCCAACAGACGGGCCAAAGTTATTCCAGTCGTTGTTGTAGAACTTACCTGGAACAAAGGTCAGATTATCGCTTGGCTGCAGACCAAAAAGTACGGATTGGTTCGGCACAAGGCCGGGGAATCCACGCAGCTTTGGCGCGAGACGCGCATCCAGACGCACGCCATAGTCGATGACCAAATTCGACTTGATCTTCCAGGTATCCTGCGCATAGAAATCGTACTCAGGCCAGCGGTGATCCATATTGAGAAGGCTGCCTGCCGGCTGGAATGCCTGCGAGTCAAGAGAAGAGACATACCCTGCCTGAATTTGCCCTACACGACCGAGAAGATCATTGATGGAACTTTGTAGGGTCGGCAGATCGTAAGTGTTGTTAATGGTAGCCAGCGGTAAACTAAAGGCTGTTGTGTCGACGGGATTGTCTGCCGTATCAAACAGCACCTGTGGTTCGGCGTTCAATGAGCCAATGGAGCCGCGGTTATCAATCTCACGCCCGTAGCGGAAATTAACGCCCCACTTATACAAATGCTCACTCTTCTGCCAGGCGAAGTTATCAGCCAGTTGGAAGGTTGTAAGAAAGCGACTATTGTCGTAGTAACTGCTGTATGGAGAAACGACGTTGTTGAAGTTATAAGGCGTGTTACCCGCTGCGGTGATATCCGGATTGACAAAGGAATAGCCGAAGCGGTTCATCCCCAGAACAAGTTCGTTCGTAGTATTCTCGGTCGGAGTCAAGCGGTAATTGATGGCGAGGTTGCGCGGGGCACGCAACGTGTTAACCACGTTGGGCAATCCTGGAAACATCTGCAACCCGCCATTCGCCGAATCTCCGTAAGTGTTCTGATGCCCTGAATACCAGCGCACAAAAAGCGCATTCCTGGCATTGAACGTATGATCGACCTTCACAAATACATCTACCTGTTTATCTAGTTGAGGAGCGGTGAATGTATAGCCCGCGATATTGAGGCCGTCGCCAACTACATACTCATTTGGAAGCGGCTCAAGTCCCATATAACTCATCACGGATGGATCGAGGCCAATATGTTCCGGGTCATTCGCAATCATGTCATAGGTATCGGTTGTGGCAACAGGGTTACCATTCGCATCGACTGAAGCTCCGGTTGTGCCAAATGGCTGATTGCGTCCGCTGGTCACATAGCGAAACTGCCCTTGTCTTGCGAGCGCCGTGTAAACGTCCCTGGTTTCAACAAAGCTCTGATGCGTATGCAGCAGCTGAACGTTTAGAAAGAAGAAGGTGTTGTCTTTAATGATGGGACCGCCAACACTTCCACCACCGATGTTCTGAACAAACTGCGCTCTGCTCTGTTCCGGAGTCGCGGTTTTATTAGCCGGATCATTGGCCTGAAGGAATGGGCTTTGATAGAACCAGAATGCGCCGCCATGAAACTTGTTAGTTCCGGACTTGGAAACCATCGCTACCTGTCCACCACTATTACGGCCATATTCAGCCGTAAAATTTGAGGTAATGACGCGAAATTCAGCGATAGTATCGGGGTTCAGATTCACAGGCGAACTGTTACCGCCACCAGAACTGCTCTCATTCACATCAATGCCGTCGAGAGTGTAATTCCATGCGCGATCACGCGACCCGTTTACGCTGACCCCACCTCCAGTAGCTTCCGATCCGTTGTCGACTACACCAGGCACTGTATTGACAAGCGCCAGAGGACTGCGCCCCTGACTGCCGACGATGGGCAACTCGGTCAATGTCTTATTGTCGATCACAGTGCCGAAGTTGCCAGAGGATTCTGTTTGGATGAGATCGTATCCACCGCTCACTTGCACAGTTTGACTGGACTCGCCAACAGGCAGTACCGGATTGACCACGGTAGGCAGACCAATGCTCAACACATTGCCACTAGAGACGAACTGTTTGAAGCCAGGGGCTTCCACGCGAATGGTGTACTTGCCGATCTGCAGACTTTCGAAGCCGTAAGTGCCTTTCTCTGTCGAGACCGTGCCATAGCTAATGCCAGTGCCTTCGTTGATCGCGGTGACCTTCGCCGCTGCAACCAGGGCTCCTGTCTGATCGGTGACAGTACCGGAAATTCGGCTGGTCGTACCTTGGGCCCAGCAGATAACAGGCAATAGCATAGTAAGCAACAAACAACAGCCGATAAGCCGTAAAGACATGGACCTCTCCTAAAGCGGTAGTCATCATCAATCCGTTGCTCACAAAGATCGGAGAAAACGCCATCTTTAGAAAAGCGCATGATTGATTTTTAAAACTTAGAAATACGCAGTCGTGCAGAGATATAACGGTCTAGCTGGTGTTTCCCAGGAAACAGTAATGAATAAAATTTATCCGCCGCATAACTACTTTCTGACGGTGGCGAGTTTGCAGGCAGAACTTGCAGATCGCGGATATTGCGATCTGCAAATTTCGTTGCATCAAGATTCGTGTACGAATTAGAGGTATATTCTGCCGAATATTATCCGGATGTCAATAATTAATTCACAATAGTTAAAACTGAATCCTCGCAGTGCAATGAGCGTTGCATCAAACACGCGAAAAGAATATCGTGCATTTTTGCCGGTTTTAAGGTTTTCTAGCAGTGACATGCAAAAACCTGGTTCGCCGCCCAAGAACGCGCCGCTGAATAGTGAAGCTATGTTGGAGCGTATTTACGAGACGCGGCGGGAGATGATGCGCCGCGTGCTGGAACATCCTCGGGACTATGTGCTTTTAAGCATTCGAGAAGTTGCGGCAAAGCTTCAGGTAGATGCGGCGACCGTTTCCAGAACGGTCAATGCCATGGGGTTTTCAAATTACCGCGAATTCCAGAAGCATCTTCATCAGCTGGCTGTAACATACTCCACGTCATTCGAACGCATGCGAGCGGCAGGCAGCGCTGTGAGCAGCTTCGAAGGGCGAGTGCAGGAAACTTTGAATGGCGCAGTCCGTAATCTGGAAGGCGTCTGCAATAGCCTCGACATCTCACAACTGGAGGCGCTAGCCGATCGCTTTTACTCTGCTCGACGCATCTTTATTCTCGGAGGCGACCTGGCCGTTAGCCTCGTGCACTTCCTGCATTATCAACTTAT
>Ga0157376_10001862_pt1 | contig 14060 bp, 15 predicted proteins | sample M45metaG_FD_121801 | JGI IMG/M metagenome (GOLD analysis project Ga0157376, IMG submission 121801) | Miscanthus rhizosphere microbial communities from Kellogg Biological Station, Michigan, USA - M4-5 metaG | ecosystem: Host-associated > Plants > Roots > Rhizosphere > Soil | place: USA: Michigan... | reverse complement strand
GTCCGATGCGGAAACTGCGCAGGGCGGTAGTTTGAGACAGATCAGGCGTTGCGTTCCGAGCGGGGCCTCAATTCGAGAAATCCGTTCCGCATCTAGGTCCGCTAGCGAGGGGTAGGGAATCGGCGGAAGCAGTGCCACGGTTGAGAGGGACCGAAACGACAGGCCTGGCCGGGAAAGGACGACGAACTGGCAGAGTTTCAGCAAGGCCAGGGGGTCACGCCAGGAAGGAAAATCCAGAAAGGCATCGAGCCCGATCAAGAAAAAGAGCTGGGTCTGCGCTCCATACTCTTGCTGCAGCAGGCGAATGGTGTCGATGGAGTAGGACTTGCCTGGTCGACGGATTTCCACGTCCGAGATTGCGAGAGAGGGGTCTGAGGCGATAGCAAGGCGGACCATCTCATAGCGGTCTTGGGCCGGCGCCAGACTGCCGTTCGGCTTATGAGGAGGATGGCTCGTGGGAACGAAGAGGATTTGGTCGAGCCCGAGGGCCTCGCGTGTCTGACGCGCAATGGCCAGGTGACCATTGTGCACAGGGTTAAAACTGCCGCCCAGTAGGCCGAGACGAAGGGTGCCGGAGTGCTGAGTGCTGGGTGTTGAGGGCTGAGATTCAGTATCTGGTGACATTATAACTCAGCACTTGGATTGTCGTACTCACGTCTAGCAGGCTGCGGAAAAAAAACAATTTTGGCACACGAGAACTTCGATGGTCTGCAAATATGGCACAACAGGAGGACCATCCTGCTATAGGATTACAAGGTTATCCCGGTGAATGACTTCCTCGTATTCCTGTGGGCCGAGTCGCTGCTGGATCTCGATCGTTTTGAGCCCCTTGATCCGTGCCAAGGTGTCGGAGGAGAAGTTTACGAGTCCTTTGGCAAACTCTTTGCCATCTTGGTCGAGGCAGCTGACAGCATCTCCCGTATCGAACGAACCGCTGACGGCCAGAATACCTGAAGCCAATAAGCTCTTTCCCCGTCGAGCCAGCGCCTCGACGGCTCCGGGATCGAGCGTCAGGGTCCCTCTCGGCCTGAGGGTGAAGGCGATCCAGTTTTTGCGGCTGGTGAAACGACGTTCCTTTGCGAGGAAGAGGCTGCCGCCTGATCCGCCGGCTAGTACGCGTTGAAGGAGGCCGGCTTCTTGCCCATTCAAGATCAGGGTAGCCACTCCATACTCGCTAGCTTTCTTGGCAGCCTGGACTTTCGTAGCCATGCCTCCGGTTCCTTCGAAAGAGCTGGAGACGCCGGCCCGCCGTTCAATTTCCTCGGTAATGTCTGGGATCAACGGAATCAACGTGGCTGCAGGGTTCTTGCGCGGGTCCTCCGTAAACAAGCCGTCGATATCGGACAGGATGATCAGCAGCTCCGCGTCGACCAGATGAGCCACCTCGGCGGCCAGGGTATCGTTGTCCCCCACGCGGATTTCATCCACAGCAACCGTATCGTTTTCGTTGATGATGGGAATCACGCCGAATCCGATCAGCGCACTCAGGGTGTGGCGTGCATTGAGAAAGCGACGCCGATCGGCGAGGTCCTGGTGTGTGAGTAGGATTTGTGCCACCTTGACGTCGAGCCGTTCAAACGATTTTTCGTACGCCCACATGAGCCGGCTTTGGCCGACCGCCGCTGCTGCCTGCTTCACGGGGAGACTCTTGGGGTATTCCGTCAGTCCTAACTTTTTGATGCCGGAGACAATCGCGCCGGAGGAAACGATCAAGACTTCACGTCCGCCTGTCCGGATGGCTGCGATTTCATCCGCGAGTCGATCGATCCGTTCAGGGCGCAGGCCGGTCTCTCGGGACGCAACGAGACTGCTCCCGATTTTGATGACGATGCGAACGGCGTGCTTTAGGAGCTGATCTCGCATGGTGTGGCTCGAAGTTGCACAACCTGTTGCCCCACATAGGTGACGAGTTCCGTCAACCCTTCTCTCGTGGCGGCAGAGATCGGGAGGCATGTATACCGATGGCGCTTGCAATACTGCTGCAACTCGCGCAGCCGCGCGCCGTCTCCGACCACATCGATCTTTGTGGCGACCACTGCGAAAGGGCGTGTGATGATCGGCTCATCGTAGGCGGCCAATTCTTGACGCATGACCTCGAAACTCTTGACCGGCTCCTCGGGGGCCCATTCTGACACGTCGATCATGTACAGCAAAAACGACGTGCGTTCGATATGCCGGAGAAATTGGAGTCCCAGTCCCTTGCCTTCATGGGCACCTTCGATGATTCCAGGAATATCGGCGACGGCGAAACTTCCTTTTTCTCCCCATCGAACGATCCCCAGGTTCGGTGTCAGTGTGGTGAAAGGATAGTCGGCGATCTTCGGTCGTGCTGCCGAGATTGTGGAGATGAGCGTCGATTTTCCGGCATTGGGAAAGCCCACAAGTCCGACATCGGCCAACAGTTTCAGTTCGAGTTTGAGCGACCGTTCTTCGCCTTCGGTGCCGGTTTCAAAGTTCGTAGGTGTGCGGTTGGTCGAGGTTGCGAAATGGCTATTCCCTCGCCCCCCCCGGCCCCCGCGAGCTGCCACAAACTGCTGTCCAGCGGTAACCAGGTCGGCCAGCACCTCACCTGTCTGATCATCGAAGATGACAGTCCCGACAGGAATGGCCACCACCACATCCTCGCCGGTCCTTCCGGAGCAATTAGCCGCGCCTCCCTGGCGACCGACTTCTGCTTCGTAGTGTTTTTGGTATCGGAGGTCAAGGAGCGTGGTCATGCGAGGCGACGCTTCAAACACGACATTGCCGCCATGGCCGCCGTCCCCGCCGTCCGGCCCGCCGCGCGGCACGAACTTTTCGCGCCGAAAACTGCATGCGCCGTCGCCCCCTCGGCCTGCTGTGATACGGATACGGACTTCATCGACAAACATCGGCGCACCGTTTCAGTGGGATGACTGTATGAGCATGACATACGAGGAACATCCCGTTGCACCCCTACTCATGCCGGGAATCCTCGCGGTAACGACACTGTGACGAGAAAAGTAGAGAAGAATGTACTATGAAATCGAGGGCGCGGAGTAGACGCTGACCTTCTGCCGTCCGCGGCCGCGTTCGAACTTCACGATCCCTGTGATGCGGGCGAAGAGGGTGTGGTCTTTGCCGAGGCCCACGTTATAACCGGGGAAGAACTTTGTCCCTCGCTGACGGATCAAAATCGATCCGGCCTTCACGGTCTCTCCGCCGTAGGCCTTGACCCCAAGATATTGCGGATTACTATCGCGTCCATTTCTAGTTGATCCGCCGCCTTTATTTGTTGCCATGACTGATCCTCGCTAGGCCGTTTCGATACCGGTAATGCGCAATTTAGTAAAGCCCTGGCGATGGCCATTGGTCCGCCGATAGTTCTTGCGCCGTTGTTTTTTGAAGATGGTGATGGAGCGGGTACGGCCCTGGTTGATAATCTCGGCTTTGACGGTAGCTCCTTTGACCAACGGTTGTCCGACCTCTACACCCTTGTCGCCGTGGACCAGCCGAACCTGGCCGAGTTCGATCGTCCCCCCGACCTCGCCGGGAAGGGACTCCACTTGGACCAATGACCCAGTTTCGACCCGATACTGCTTGCCGCCTGTCTCAATGATTGCGTACATAAGCCCCTGTCTCCATTACAGAAGATGACTTTGTAACATAGCGATTTGAAGCCTGTCAAGGTAAAGGCAGGGGTGATTATGTTGGGTTGGCCGCAAAGCTCGCTCCCCTCCTTCGGGTTACCCTGTTCGTGGGCTATCCTGCTCTGGCTCCTGGGCGTATGCTCTCAGCCTATTGTTAAGCTATTTCATGGATAGGAGATAATTATGGCCGTCGGACCGAGGCAGCGTCCTTCCAAGCCGGAAGGCGTTCGATTCGTGCTCCGTCCTTATCGTCGCATACCGACCCAACGCATTCTCTATTATCTCAGCGGGGGATGCGTCGGAAAAGGTATCGCGACCAATCTGTCCCAATCCGGAATGCGCATTCAAGGCGAGCACGCGGTTAACCCAGGTCTTAATCTGGCGTTGCGCCTCACACTTTCAGACGACGGCCCGACGATAGAAGTTGAACGAGCGACAGTTCGGTGGGTGGACGGATATGATTTCGGCTTGGACTTTGTCCAGCTCAGTCCATTAGCTGCGAAGCATATCACCGATGCATTGAGCCAGCAGATTCGTGCCCCTCAGTCGCCTACCTGAGCGTTCCTCTTGTTCATTCTTGCTGTGGGCCATGTCATAGCCCGTTTGCTTGACGCTTCTTCCAGCCCGCTGCTATATTCCAATTTCGGCGATTGATAGTTCACTCGCGTGCCCGTCTTTTTTGTCTATGCTTAAGCCGCAAGGAAAAATTTGGATGGACGGGTCGTTCGTCGATTGGGCGGACGCGCATGTCCATGTGATGACCCATTCGCTCCATTATGGACTGGCTGTCTTCGAGGGGATTCGCTGTTACAAGGGGAAGTTCGGTTCCGCGATATTTCGGTTGCAGGAACATGTTGATCGGCTGTTCGATTCCGCCCATATCGGCATGATACAGATGCCCTTCGACAAGAAGCAGGTCGCAGCGGCCATCGTGGACACAGTCAGGGTGAATGCGCTGGAGGCCTGCTATATCCGTCCGCTCGTCTATATCGGGCATGGAGCGATGGGGGTCTATCCCGGCGACAACCCAATTAAGTTGGCCATTGCAGCCTGGACCTGGGGCGCCTATCTCGGAGACGACGCGCTGGCGAACGGGATGCGGGCTTGCGTGTCGTCGTACACTCGCCATCACGTAAATGTCTCGATGACGAGAGGGAAGATTTCCGGTTACTATGTGAATTCAATTCTCGCGAAGCGGGAGGCGAAAGCGGACGGGTACGATGAAGCCATTTTGCTTGATACCGAGGGGTATGTGTCCGAGGGGACTGGGGAGAACATCTTCATTGTGCGGAAAGGGCAGATTAAAACCACGCCGCTTACCTCGATCCTCGACGGCATCACCAGGAGTTCCGTCATCGAGCTGGCGCGCGAGCAACGTATTCCTGTGGTTGAGGAGCGGTTCACACGCGATGACATGTATATTGCCGATGAAGTGTTTGTGACGGGGACCGCTGCCGAGTTGACGCCAGTGCGGGAGATCGACAACCGCCGCATTGGAACCGGCACGCCAGGTCCGATTACGCAGTCTCTGCAGAAGAGCTTCTTTTCCATCGTGCGTGGGGAGGACCCTTCCCACGAGGCATGGCTCACCAGAATTTAGTAAGACTCTGAATAGATTCAGCTCTTACCTTCCCATTCCTGATCGGCGTAATTGACATCAGTGAAGCGAATCTCGTTATTCGTGCGAGACTCGCGAGAATAGCAAGACGGGTCCGAAGTTTCGTCTTCGTGAGTCGCGCCTGTCGCGCAAGTCTTGCTCACGATTCACGGACGAAGAGGATGAATTTATCCAGCGTTCTGCTAGTGTCCACTTGAGGACGAATTACTAGGAGCGTGGCTCTCAGTGGCTGGGGTTGCCGGTGTAGTAGATGGGGTTTCAGGGGCGGTCTGAGGAGTCTCTTTCTTATTGAGATCGATGACCGTGGAAGAAAACGCTCGTTCTTTGGCGAGGATAGCCAGACTGAGCGCAGTCAGCATGAAGACGGCCGCGACGACCACCGTGAATTTGCTCAAGAAGTTCGCGGGACCGCGGCTACCAAAGACGGTCTGGCTGGAGCCTCCGAATGACGCGCCGATTTCAGCGCCCTTCCCTGATTGCAAGAGGATCGCGCCGACCATGAGAAAACAGACCATGACGTGAACGACGATGAGGAAGATATACATGGCACTCCGATCAATTAGGCACGTGCTGTCTGAGCAAACTCTATAATTGTAGCAAACGAATCGGGATCGAGACAAGCCCCACCTACCAGTGCACCGTCGATTGAGTCCGAGGCGAGGAGCGACTCGATGTTCTGGGGCGTGACGCTTCCGCCGTAGAGGATTCTGATGGCCGAGGCCGTTTTGCTATCCCAGCCGGTCTCCATGAACAAGCGGATTGAGCGATGCACGGTCACGGCCTGCTCCGTGGTGGCGGCTCGTCCTGTGCCGATGGCCCAGACTGGTTCGTAGGCGATCGTAACGGTCGCAAGATCCTGTGTGGTCAACCCCTCCAGGGTACCGCTGAGTTGAGCGGTGACGACCGATTCGGTCCGGCCGGCCTCACGGTGCACCAACGATTCCCCCACGCACAGGATCGGAGAGAGCCCGTGCCTCAGCGCCGCCCGGACTTTCATCTGAATATGTTCATCTCGCTCGCCGAAAAGAGCGCGACGTTCAGAATGGCCGACGATCACATAGCGGCAGCCAAGATCGCACAACATCGGAGCGGACACTTCCCCGGTGAAGGCCCCGTGCGTTTCCCAGTGCACATTTTGTGCGCCAAGGCTGAAATAGGAGGAAGGGCCCAAGGCGTTGCGGGCTGACTCGATGGCCGTGAAGGGCGGTGCAAGGACCACCTCGGCGTGAGGCGAGGCAGGCACTCGTTCGCGGAGGTCGCGAATGAAGGCCGCAGCCTCCGAGGCTGTCTTGTTCATCTTCCAGTTGCCGACGATGAGCGGTCTGCGCACAGGTGTCTCGATGCTCGATGGTGATAGAGGGTGTGAACTCAGCAACGAGGCGATTACGCGACTCGATCCGGGAGGGCGGTTAGGCCCGGGAGTTGTTTGCCTTCCAGCAATTCCAACGCGGCGCCGCCACCGGTCGAGATGAACGACATATTCTCCGATTCTCCGGCTCTATGCACGGCCAGAGCCGTTTCACCACCGCCGACGATCGTCAGCGCATAGGCATCGGCAATGGCGTGAGCCATTGCGAGAGTGCCTCGGGCATAGGCATCGATTTCGAAGACACCCATCGGTCCATTCCACAGAATCGTCTTCGCGTTCTGGACTGCTTCGTTGAAGAGTTTTACGGAGGCCGGACCAATGTCGAGTGCGTACCACCCGTTCGGAATCTCCTGGACTGGAACGATCTTCGATTCCGCCCCAGGCTCGCGGCTGGCCGCGACGACACAATCGACCGGCAGGTAGAATTTTACGCCGCGGGAAAGGGCGTGCTCTTCAATGCCTTTGGCGAAGTCCAGCATGTCGTTTTCGACCAGGGAGTTGCCGATTTCCATCCCCTTCGCCTTTAAGAAGGTAAAGGCCATGCCGCCGCCGATAATGACTTTGTCGACGCGCTTACCCAGGTTCTCGATGACGCCGATCTTTCCCGACACTTTCGCCCCGCCGAGTACAGCGACAAAAGGCCGAACGGGGTTTTCGACGGCGCCCTCGAGGTATTCGATTTCTTTCTTGAGGAGGAAGCCGGCAACCGAGGCGGGAATGAATTTGGTGATGCCGACAGTGGAGGCATGGGCCCGGTGTGCGGCGCCGAATGCGTCGTTGATATAGACATCGCCGAGGGCCGCCAGTGCTTTCGAAAAGGCGTCGTCGTTTTGCTCTTCCCCCTTATGGAATCGGAGGTTTTCAAGGAGCAGGACATCGCCAGGCTTCATCTTGGCGACAAGCGCTTCCACGGCTGGGCCGATGCAATCGGGTGCAAACAAAATGTCTTTGCCCATGAGCCGTCCCAGGCGTTTGGCCACCGGGGCCAGACTGTACGTGGGGTCGAATTTCCCGTTCGGTCGGCCGAGGTGCGAACAGAGTATCACCTTGGCGCCGTCGTCGATGGCTCGATTGATGGTCGGCAGGGTCGAACGAATGCGGGTATCGTCGGTGATTTGGTGCGAATCGTCTAACGGAACGTTGAAGTCGGCTCGGATGATGACGCGCTTGTCTCGTAGCACGACGTCGTCGATCGTTTGTTTGCGCAGTCTCATTGCGGCTCCGTCAAGTCGGTCCTTCCAGGAATGGGCGTCAGCATGGAACAGAACCGGGCTGAACAGGCATCGCCCCGTGGTACTCAGCGTTCTGTTGCTCTTGCCGCGATGACCTTAATGAGGTCTCGAACCCGGCATGAATACCCCCACTCGTTGTCGTACCAGGCCGTCACCTTGACGAGCCGCTTGTCGATGGCCATCGTGAGCGGGGCATCGAATGTGGCCGAATGAGAGTCGCCCTTTTGGTCGATCGAGACGATCGGGTCTTCGGAATACAGCAGAATATTCTTCATCGGGCCGTTCGCCGCTTTCCGGAAGGCCGCGTTGACGGAGGCGACGTCACAATCCTTTTCGGTTTCGACGGTCAGATCCACCAGCGAGACATTCGGTGTGGGGACGCGGATGGCGAGGCCATCGATCTTGCCCTTGAGCTGCGGGAGTACCAAGTGGAGAGCCTTTGCCGCGCCGGTGCTGGTCGGGATCATCGACATGCCCGCCGCGCGCCCGCGCCGCAGGTCTTTGTGGGGCAGATCGAGTAATTGCTGGTCGTTGGTGTAGGAATGGATCGTGGTCATGACGCCGTGCTTGATGCCGAAATTATCCAACAGAACTTTTGCCACGGGAGCCAAACAATTGGTCGTGCAAGAGGCGTTGGAGATAATGTGGTGCAATTTTGGGTTGTAGGCCGCGTCATTGACGCCCAGTACGATGGTGACATCGGGGTCCTTCGCCGGTGCGGAAATAATGACGTGCTTAGCTCCCGCAGTGATGTGCTTTCCCGCGCCTTCACGGTCGGTAAAGCGCCCGGTCGATTCGATGACGATGTCGACATCCAGTTCCTTCCAGGGAAGGTCTTTGGGGTCCTTGATCGCGAGCACCTTAATGGGTTTGCCGTCAACGAGGATCTGGTCGCCTTTGGCCTCGACGCTTCCTTGTAACGTTCCGTGTACCGAGTCGTACTTCAAAAGATAGGCAAGCGTCTTTGCATCCGTCAGGTCGTTCACCGCGACAACGTGGAGGTCGGGATCACCGAGTGATGCCCGCAGGACGTTCCGTCCGATTCGTCCAAATCCGTTAATACCGATCCGAATAGCCATGACGAGTGGTCCCTCAAGAAAAAATTGGCCGGTTGAATCCACCGGCCAGAATGAGGTCGATAGTATCCACGCTCCTGGGCCTTGTCAAGACACACAAAAGCGGTAATCCCGCGTCTGATCGCAGACGTTTCACTGCCACCAGAACCGGATTCGGGCAGAGTTGGTGTCAGCTCAGTGGATCTGTGCCTTGCGTCTCTATCGCCGGGTTCGTTAGAGTTCGTCGATTTCAGCGTGAGGCATTTTCCGATGAGGTATCGGTGAATCTCTTCGAACAGACCACACAGGTGTTGGAGTGGCCCCGACTGCTCGATGCCCTTGCTGGGCATGCCCGATCGACAATGGGAGCGGTGCGCTGTCGTGCCCTCGAATTGGCGACCAGCCTCCACGATTCGCGACGGCGCCAACAGGAAACGACGGAGATGGGACAGCTCCAAGCATCCGGCGAAGCCCTGCCGACTTTGATGTTTCCGGATATTCGAGAGCCGCTCGCCCGTGGCAAGAAAGGGGCGGCGTTGGAGGTCTACGAACTCCGAGATTGCGCAATGGTGCTGGGGTTGCTGGAGGAGAGTGGTTGCTTCATGGGGCGGCATCAACACGACGCGCCTGCGCTGGCATCCGCCACGCAGCCCTTGCAATCGATCGAGGAACTGCGGCCCGTGAAAACCGCGCTGGATGCGGCGATCCACCCCGACGGTTCGATCAAGGAGTCGGCGACTCCGGAGTTGCGGCGCTTGACTCATCAGGCACAGGCGCTCAAACAGCAGATACGGCGTGAGTTAGATCAGATGCTGCACTCGCGTCGCTATGAAGACATCTTGCAGGAGCAGTATTTCGCCGAACGAGAAGGTCGGTATGTCATTCCGGTGAAAGCCGATATGCGGGGCCGGGTGCCTGGGATCGTCCATGACGTCTCGGCCAGCGGGGCCACGGTGTTTCTCGAACCGCGAGAGTTGGTCGAGCTGAACAATTCGATCAAAGTGGCGGATCTTGAGATCGAACGGGAAGTGCGACGCATTCTCCGTGAGTTGTCCGCTCTCGTCGCCGCCCAATCCGAGGTCGTTCTGGCGGGACTTGATGCGCTGGCCGTGCTCGACGGTATTTCGGCGCGGGCTTTGTTTGGCCGCCAACTGAAGGCGCATCCAGTCGGGCTGAACGCAGATGGGCGCGTACGGCTGTTGCAGGCCAGGCATCCCTTACTCGTGTTGTCAAAAGCGCAGGTGGTTGCCAACGATATTCTCTTGGATGAATCAATCCGTGTGCTCGTCATCTCCGGTCCCAATACAGGTGGGAAAACCGTGACCCTCAAGATTGTCGGGCTCTTTGCTTTGATGGTCCGGGCTGGATTGCACCTGCCCTGTGACGAGGAGTCCGAGATGGCGGTCTTTCCCGATGTGTATGCCGATATCGGCGACGCCCAAGACCTGGCCCGCGATCTGTCCAGCTTTTCTGCGCATATGACCCAGATGATCCAATTGCTCGATGAAACGGACCGTCAGCGCAGAAGCGACACGAAAGCCGTCTCGCGGCAATGGTTGGTCCTTCTCGATGAACCGGTGACATCGACCGATCCGGCAGAAGGAGCGGCTCTTGCCGAAGCGTTACTCTGTCGGCTGGCAACGCTGGGGATGAAGGTTGTTACGACCACACACTATGGGCTCCTGAAGGCCTTGGCCCACACGATGCCCGGCTTTGCGAACGCTGCGGTCGAATTTGACGTGGCGACACTCTCACCGACCTATCGGCTATTCATGGGAGTGCCGGGCGGGTCGTCTGCACTGGAGATTGCCGGTCGGTTAGGGATGGATCGGGCTTTGCTCGATGAGGCGAGGCAGAAGCTCGATAAAGACGAGCGGGTCATGGAAACGATGCTACATGACTTGCAAGCCACGCAGCGGCAGCTGGCCGACGATCTGGCCCGGGCCGTCGAGGCCAGACGTGAAGCAGAACAGGCCGAACAACGCGCGAAGGCACAGGTGGCTTACTTGGAAGACACCGAGCGGGAAGCGCAGAAGGGCCTCAAGCGAAAACTCAGTGAGCAGTTCAGTCGTGCGCGGGCTGAAGTGCAAGCCACAGTCGATGCCGTCAAGGGCGAGCAGAAGTTGATCAAAGCCAAAGCGGCGAAGCAACGATTGTTCGAGCTTGAGGCCCAGACGAGAGCCGAATTGGCCCCGGCTGGCACGCCGATTCCGCTGGCGCACTTGGGGGTGGGGGACCAGGTCGAGATCAGCGGACTCGGCATGACCGGCACATTACTCGAAGCGCCACAAGGGAAAAAACGCGTGAGGGTAAAGGTGGGGGAGGGGGAAGTGCTTGCCACAGTGGCAAATCTCATTGGCCTCGCACGAGGGCGCACAGCACCGTCGCCGCCGGTCTCATCGAGTTCTCGCCGAGTCTCGTCGGGCGGCGGACTAGGACTCGATGAACAGACGGTCGTGGATGTTCGAGGGAAGCCTGCGGATGAGGCCTTGGACGAGGTGGTCGCGGCGCTGGACCGCGCGACATTGGCCGCCGCGCCGTTTCTGCGTATCATTCATGGCCATGGCACAGGCAAACTCAAGGCGTCGTTGCGAGACTACTTGAAAGACTCGCTTTATGTGACGGAGTTCCGTGCGGGAGATCGGGCAGAAGGCGGAGATGGCGTGACGATTGTGAAGCTGAGGTAATGAGAGGGCAGGCTAGTTGGTCTCCCGTGCTCGTGCAACGCGCGGTCTCAGAAGGATGGGAAGGGTAGCCTGGCCGTCCTCCTGCTCGCGGAACGCGCACGATAAGAATGTGCTCGTTCGACGCGCGCAATCGAGGATCGACCAGGCTACCCTTGAAAATGAAATGGGAAATTGGGAAGACGCGCGCAGTTGCGAAGCAGTCGGAAGATTATGTTTATTCTCTTCTATTGAGGCGCGTCATCATAGCACCCAAGCCCAATACAATAGCCAAAAAAACCAGGGTTGTAGCCGTTAACAAGCCGAGCACGCAGGAAAAACTCTCGTTGCAGAGATCAAACATATATTGCCAAAACCCCCACATTTTGGTCTGAGCTAGGGTTTTTACAAACATCGTATCCCCTCCTTGGCACTTCTCTTCGGTCCTACGGTAGCCAAGCCAACTAGGTCAGCGATTCGACAGAGGCGCGTAACCGCTCGGTCAGCTTCGTCGCCGCAACCGGGTCTTCCTGCGCCCGCGCAACTTTGATAGGTTCTCCGAAGATGACGCGCAACCGCGGGAAGCCGATTCTGCCCAGCGAGAGGGCCCGTGCCGTGCCGACGAGACGGACTGGCACAAGCGGCGCGCCCGTTACCAGCGCCATGCGCGCGGCACCTCGGTGCCACGGATGGTTGCCGCGGACAGCGCCTTGCGGGAAGATCGCGACCGCCTGTCCTGCCTCGAGTGCCTGCCGCACCCGCACAAGCGCGGACTGGTCGCCGCAGCCACGCACAATCCGGATCGCACCAAGGCCGTCGAGCGCCCACGCAAGGAGTCGGGAGCGCCAGAGTTCCGCCTTCGCGAGGAAACGCAGTTCTCGCGAGATTGCCGCACCGAGGACGATCCCGTCGAGCACCGAGTCATGATTCGGGGCGATGACCGCAGGCCCGGTCATGGGGAGGCGATCGGCGCCGACTACCTCGAGTCGATACATGGCGCGCACCAAGTTGCTGAAGGCACTGTGAACCTGCGCGTAGGTCGGAGCGGAGAACGGTATAAAACCCGCATTGTTGTTCGCCCGACGGCCAACAAGAGTATCCATCAATGATTCCATCAGACCTCCTCCTCATTCCTAACATCTACGTTCGATCGCAGCAGTCAACCAATTGACCGTCTTGTTTCAGCGCATGGTTAGGCATCAACTCTGTTTCGCTTCTCTTGTTTCCAAGCTCCCCAGGCATAGAAAAACCCCACCGGCGCGCTGAGGATGCAAACCCATGCCAGCGGAGACGATTCTGCGAACAGCCAACCGGCAAGAGCGGTATAGATCGCTGCTCCGATAAAGTAGACATACCAAGGAATCTTGTCTTTCTTTTTGAAAGGTGCGTCGGTTTGCGATGTCACGAAGCGCAGGCCAGCAGGTTTCAGAAATGGCATAGACATTGTCAGCCTCCTCCCTTTGGAATGGTGAACCATGTGCTCGCGGGCTGGAGCGCTCGGCTTCCTACGAACGGACGCCTGCCCACCGATTCCGCAGCCACTTCGATCGTAGGAGCTTGTAACCAAGCCAGGCGCATAACAGCACGCCGAGCAGTGGTACCACCACGGAATTCACCAACTTCTGATAATCGATCATCTGTACACGCAAGAGATACTGGTAGCGCGAAGGATTCCGCCCTTCAGCCGTGATGATAACCCGATACAGACCCTCGTCCAGCATGGTTTCGCCACTGACGACTCCGGTCGGATGGTGGCTTGGACGCCAATCTGCTACTGTCTGAGCTTCTGCCTCATTACTCCCGTTCCCCTTCAGGATCCGCAGACCTACCGGCACGTTACGCAGTGCCGGGTCTACGAGGTCCACGACCAGGAAGGTCTCGCCTGTCTTGGGAATGTCCGTGCAGTATTGAGCTTTCAGCTCGTGCTGCGGCTGGTAGGTGCTGAAATGCACTGCGCTTTCACCGACCCAGCGCACGCAAGGGTCAACTTCCAAATCCGCTCCGCCATGCGCAGCGGCTGTGCCGGGGTACAGTGCGGCAACAAGAAGGAGCACCATAGCGCCTGCTCGTGTCATGTGCTTGATCATGGTCAACCCTCCTATTTTGGAACCTTGCTATGCTCTGGTCCATGCCGCTCCCTCATCACTGCCAACAGGCCCACTCCTTACTCTGGTCATCCGGATCTGTTGCGTACTGAGGAGACAGGCCCCTCCGGGGTGTTAAGAGGGGCCCATCTACCTCAGCGGGAGACGCCGTGCTGACTCACGGCGCCACCAATTCTCCAGATATAAGTGCGCATGGACGAAGCGTCCTTACGCGGTTGTCAGTGCCGGACTCGATGCTGCTGCCTGCGACGTGAGGCGTCGATGTGCAGCAATCACGAGATCGACAATCGCCCCACAGTTGATGCAGCGCCGTCCCCAAAATCCGTCGTCACCCGACCCGAGCACAAAGTCTTCAAACTTCTCACGCACCATCAATCCTTCACAGCGTGTGCACCTCATCGCATGCCTCC